>Ga0209517_10000197_pt1 | contig 109717 bp, 87 predicted proteins | sample PeaSoiMetSII2010_FD_187695 | JGI IMG/M metagenome (GOLD analysis project Ga0209517, IMG submission 187695) | Peat soil microbial communities from Weissenstadt, Germany - SII-2010 (SPAdes) (version 2) | ecosystem: Environmental > Terrestrial > Soil > Wetlands > Peat | place: Germany...
GGCTTGCGCGCGGCGGATAGCTTCCGCCTCGGTCCACGCTACCGGCTCGGTTGGTCTTTGACGGGCCAACTGTGCAATAGCGGCGCTACTATCCTTTCGGATGCGCCGAATCCCTCCAAGAGTTGTACCTGGCATGACATTGGAAGCGCACATATGCACGAATAGGAGGCGGAAAGCCGTCCAAGGGTTGCATGAGGCGCAACTACGCCAGCAGGCCGAGCCTATTGTCCCTTGATCGCGGCCATCCGTCTATGCACAAGATAGCGAGCCTTGGCAGGAAGAAGAACCTCAGAGCAGTTAGTACGTTCCTGAAACGTGGCCAGGAACTCCTGAAGCTGGCTTTCCGGCAGCGCGTGAAGGAAGGACTTGAAGAGAACAACGGTCTCCCGCAAACAGGTATTCAGATCGTAGTGAGAAGCATCGAGGACATCCCACTCGCCGTCGGAGTCCAAGGAGTCGCCTGCGAGGATTTCCTCTGAAGAAGCCTGGAAGTTGGCGGCGAGTTCCTCGACGAGTTCGGTCAGTGTGGAGATTTTGTGAAGGAACTGGGACCTGCGCGTAAGAAGTACTTTGCTGAAAACACTGTTGAATCGCGCGACACGCTGGCTGCGGGAATTCTGAAAATTCTGGGGATCAAGAGAAGCGAGGTGCGGCGCGGTGCCGGAATGCCGCGCGTGCAGGAGCATGGAACGGAGCAGGCTGGTTAGAGGAGCAGCAAGCCTTTGACATAGCGCCGAAGAAACGCTCAAAACCTGTTGGGCCTTGGCGACGCGGCCTTCACGCCGCAGGCCAAGAGCTTCATCCAGATTGACACTGAACATGGCGTACGATGTCTCAAGCCGGTGAAGGATGCGCAAATAGGAATGGGATTTATCGCCGACGAGCGGGGATCTCCAATCTTGAGACACTGATCCGCTGCGAGGCATGGATGGGCGGGGCCGCACGTGGAACCTCCGAGGAGCGATTGTACAGAGTGTACCAAATTCATTAAAAAACAGTAATAATTCTTATAAGTTCAAATCTGCTAACTGCTGCCGTATTGCCTGGGAGGCCCAGGCCGGGTTCGGAAGCGGGAAACCCAAGGGGATTCCTTGCCCTCGTCAGGCACCGCCTTTATACTCCAAATGCAACCACATGGAAAGGAAAGACTCACACTTGGAATTTGAGCCGCGCGACCAATTCGAACAGCGCCAGAAGAAGCTAGAACAGATCCAAGCCCTTGGGCATGAAGCATTTCCGAGAGAATTTCGTTGGACGGAGAGTCCCGCGGAATTGGTCAAGGACTATGCGGCGGTGCAGGGGCCGGAGCTGGAGGCCAACCGCAAGGAAGTGCGGGTGCCCGGGCGGATTGTGTCCTACCGGCTGATGGGAAAGGCGGGGTTCGCGCACCTGCAGGGTGGGGGTAAGCGCATTCAGATCTATGTAAAAAAAGATGTGGTGGGGGAGAAGGGGTTTCACTTGTTTCACTTGCTGGACCTGGGCGACCACATCGGCGTACGTGGCCACTTGTTCCGGACAAGAACGGGCGAGTTGACGATCTGGGTGGACGAGTTGTTTTTTCTATCGAAGGCGCTTCTGCCGTTGCCGGAGAAGTGGCACGGGCTTGCGGATATCGAGTTGAGATACCGGCAACGTTATCTGGACTTGATTGTGAGCGAAATCTCGCGCGAGGTGTACCAGACTCGGGCGCGAATCATCCGGGAATTGCGGCAATTCTTCGACGGCCGCGGATATATCGAAGTGGAAACGCCGATGATGCACCCCATCGCCGGCGGGGCCACGGCACGGCCATTCATCACGCACCACAACACACTGGACATTGATTTATACCTGCGAATTGCACCCGAGCTTTATTTGAAGCGCTTGACGGTGGGCGGTTTTGACCGCGTGTATGAGATCAACCGCAACTTCCGCAATGAGGGCGTCTCCACGCAGCATAACCCGGAATTCACGATGCTGGAGTTCTATCAGGCTTACAGCAATTACCGCGACTTGATGGAATTGAACGAGCAACTGTTCGCACAGGTTGCGCAGAGCATCACAGGCTCGACGGTGGTGCGCTTCGGCGAGCATGAGCTGGATTTCGGGAAGTTCACACGGCTCACCATGCGCGAAGCCATCGTCAAGTTCTGGCCAGAAGAGGCGGGACCCACACCTCAGCCAGATGAGTTTAAGTCTGTGAGTGCCCTGCGAACTAGACTTCGGGAATCTGTGGACCACCTGGCGCGCGTCCATCAGCAGAATCAGCCCTGGCAAGATACAGCGAAACAGGAGATGGTGCGTCTGTTGAAGGCAACTTGGTTGGCGATCCTTCGAGGCTCTGAGGAGAAAGGTGAGCCTGCTGGGAAGACTATCGGGGATATCTTTGATGCCGTCGCGGAAGACAAGCTGGTCCAGCCAACCATCCTCTACGATTTTCCTACGGACATCTCCCCGCTTTCCAAACAGAAGCCGGAAGATCCGTCCTTGACCGAACGGTTTGAGATCTTCGTGGCCGGAATGGAAATTGCCAACGGATTCTCCGAGCTGAACGATCCCGCGGAGCAGGAACGCAGGTTCGCGGCGCAGATCGCGCACGGCGGAGAGGAAGCGCCGAAGCAACTGGATGTGGACTACATCCGGGCGTTGTGCCACGGCATGCCGCCGACCGCCGGCGAAGGAATCGGAATTGACCGCTTGACCATGCTGCTGACGAACTCGCATTCCATCCGCGACGTTATCTTGTTTCCATTGTTGCGCCCCGAAGCGAAACCTGAGGATCAGGCCGCTGCGGAAGGCGAAAAGGCATAGGGGTAAGCCGCGCCATGGGATTCGAATGGATGGTGGCGCGGCGGTACCTGAGATCTCCGAATCGACCCACCGTATTGCGATTGGTCACATTGTTTTCCGTGCTGGGAGTGGCGGCGGGCGTGGCCACGTTGGTGATCGCGTTGGCTATGAACACCGGCTTCCGGGAAACACTGCAGGACCGCCTGCTGGGCGTGACCGCGCACATATCGCTGACGCGGCCCGGTAGCGGCGGAATCCCGAATTATCAGGCGCTGACCGAACAACTCGGGAAAATTGAGGGAGTGCGCTCGGTGACTCCGGCGATCTACCAGACGGTGCTGCTGTCGTTTGGCGGCGAGGCACGCGGGGTGGTGACGAAGGGTATCGATGTGGCGCGCGAAGAGAAAAGGGACGAAGTGCTGCAGAAACTGGCAGCGGGACGCCTGGATTTCGCGCCGGACGGCGAGGGCATCGACGGTTTGCTGGTCGGAAAGCAACTGGCCGACGAGTGGAAGCTGCGACCGGGCGACTACGTCACTCTAACCAGCCCGCAAGGCAGACTAACGCCGTTTGGGCTGATGCCGCGGACACGGAGATTTCGCGTGGCGGGGGTTTTCGATTCGGGGTTTTACGATTACGACGAGAACTGGTGTTTCGTGACGCTTCCCGCGGCGCAATCGCTGGCCGGAGCGGGGAACATTGTAAACGTGCTGGAATTCCGCCTGGCGCATCCGGAACAGGCGGGAGCGATTGGCCGGGAGGTGGAACACGCCGCGGGGCAGGGATTCCTGGCGACGACGTGGATGGAGGAAAATCGCGCGCTGTTCCGCGCGTTGCGGCTGGAGAAGCTGGTCACGGCGATTTTCATGGGGCTGATTACGTTTGTGGCGGGGTTGAATATCTTGGTGGTGCTTTCGATGACGGTGACGGATCGCGCGAAGGATATTGCGGTGTTGCTTTCGATGGGAGCGCGGCGCGAACAGATCCGCCGCATTTTTTTGTACCAGGGAATAGCGATCGGTGCGACAGGGACGGTTCTAGGACTGGCGATCGGGTACGGCTTCAGCTTAATCGCGGGGACCTATCACCTCATTCCGTTGGATCCCCAGGTGTACGCGGTGCCGTACGTGCCGTTTCACGCCAGTTTTCTGGATGGAATGTGGATCGCCGTGGCCGCTATGGGTATTGCCATTGTCGCGACGTTGTTGCCGGCGAAAGAGGCGTCGCGGCTGCTGCCGGTGGAGATTCTTAGATTTGAGTAAGGTTCAAAGTTGCCCCAGCGGGTAGACGTGCGGGCGGGTAAGATTTGGTGCCTGATTTGCTCCTACTACCCTGAAGACAAGCTCATTTCGAGAGGGTGGTCCCGGGGGCAGGGAATGCGCCACCTGACTAGCCGTTAGGCGATTGAAAAAACAGAAGTTAGTTTTGTTCTGAAAATGGAGAATTGGCCTACCAAATGCCTTGGGCAATGGATGGAAGGAAAAGGGAAAAGGAATGGGTCAGGGAGCCCTGGGAACCGGAATTTGCGGCACTGAACCGCGCGACGGGTAGCGCGGCATCCAACTAATTGAACAAGCTTTTTCGGAAGAAACGCGCGGGGTGGATTAGGAGCGTAGGTTCCGAGGAGATGGAATACAACGACGATGGATTCCGGCCACAACAGTCAGAGAGTAGAAAGTGAGCGGAGTGTGCTGGAAGCGCGCGGCTTGAAGAAAACGTACGGGACGCGCGAGAAAAACCTCGAAATATTGGTGGATGCCAATCTGGAATTGCAGGAAGGAGAGATGGTGGCCGTGGTTGCTCCATCGGGTGCGGGGAAAAGCACTCTGCTGCATTTGCTGGCCGCGCTAGACACTCCAACGAGCGGTACAGTATACTTTGAAAATAAAGCGATAGAAACGCAGGAAGACGCGGCGCTGGCGGAATATCGCAATCGTGCCGTGGGGTTTCTCTGGCAGAGGCATCAATTGTTGCCGGATTTTACGGCGACAGAAAACGTAGCAATGCCGTTGCTGGTGCGGGGAGAGCCACAGGATGTCGCGCTGATGGAAGCGCGCAAGTGGCTGGCGGAGGTAGGTCTGCAGGAGCGGGCCGGGCACCTCGCAGGAGAACTTTCGGGCGGGGAACAGCAGCGAGTTGCGATTGCCCGGGCGCTCGTCACCGGGCCCAAGGTGCTGCTGGCAGATGAACCGACCGGAGACCTTGACGAGCAGAATGCTTGGGCCGTGTTTGGGCTGTTGCAGCGGCTGCACCGGACGCATCGCCTGACGTCGCTGATCGCGACGCATAACCTGGCGCTGGCGGAACGGTGCGACCGTATATTGACCCTGGAACACGGCATTCTGCGGTCTCGCGCGGTGAAAGCCGAGGCGACGGGAACCCCCGGGGGAGAAGCGAGCTAATCGTGTTCGAACGATACACAGAGAAAGCGCGACGCGTCATATTTTTCGCCAGGTATGAGGCCAGCCAGTACGGCAGCCCGTACATCGAGACCGAGCACCTCTTGCTCGGTCTGATGCGGGAAGACAAAGCGTTGGCCAACCGTTTCCTGCGGCAGCAGGGCTCGATCGAATCCATTCGCAAAGAGATCGAAGCGCGGATCACGATTCGCGAAAGAATCTCCACGTCGGTGGAAGTGCCGTTGAGCGCGGAATGCAAGCGCATCCTGAACATGGCGGCGGAAGAGGCCGAGCGGTTGGGCCACAAGCACGTGGGGACAGAGCACCTGCTGCTGGGCATCCTGCGGGAAGAAAAGTGTTTTGGCGCGGAGATTTTGATGGAGCGCGGCTTGCGCCTCTCGGCGTTGCGTGAGGAACTGCAGCGGACAACCGGTGAGAAGACGGCGGCGGCGCGGCCAAAGGAAACGTCACTTCTGGCGGAGTTCAGCCGCGACCTGACCCAGTCGGCCTCGGAAGGGGCGCTCGATCCCCTGGTGGGGCGCGAAAACGAAGTGGAGCGGGTGATCCAGATACTCTGCCGGCGCACGAAAAACAATCCGGTATTGATTGGGGAACCCGGCGTAGGCAAAACCGCCATTGTCGAAGGGCTGGCGCAGCGGATTTCGGATGGCGATGTGCCGCCGTTCCTTTCCGACAAGCGCATCCTGTCGCTGGACCTGTCCTTAATTGTTGCGGGCACGAAATATCGCGGGCAATTTGAAGAGCGGCTGAAGACCATCATGAAGGAATTGATGGAGAGCCAGAACGCCATCGTGTTCATTGACGAGCTGCACACGCTAGTGGGAGCGGGTTCGGCGGAAGGCTCTCTGGATGCGGCCAATATTCTGAAGCCGGCGCTTTCCCGCGGGGAAATTCAGTGCATCGGCGCGACGACACCGGGGGAATACCGGAAATCGGTGGAGAAGGACCGTTCGCTTGAGCGCCGTTTTCAGGCTGTGAAAGTGCCGGCGCCCAGCGAAGACGAAGCCATTCAGGTGATCGCCGGTGTGCGCGAGCGCTACGAGAAGTTCCATGCCGTGAGCTACACCGACGAAGCGCTCCGTTATGCCGTCTACCTGTCGAACCGCTACATTCCCGACCGCTTTTTGCCGGACAAGGCCATTGATCTGATCGATGAAGCGGGCGCGCGCGTGAAACTCCGCCAGGCCTCGGTGCCGGGGGAAGTCGGCGAAGTGCAGAAGCGCGTGAAATTCATCACCCACCGGATGGAATCGGCGATTGCGGCGCACGAATTCGAGAAGGCGCGTTTTTATTCCGAAGAGGAGCGCAAAGAGAAGGAAAACCTGCGCGGGTTGCGGGAGCGCTACAAACTGGATGACGCGTCCACGGGAATCGTGACGCGGGAAGACATCGAAGAGGTCGTGTCGCGCTGGACGGGAGTGGCAGTCACGTCCATCAAGGAAGACGAACAACAGAAGCTTTTGCGCATCGAGCCGGAGCTGCACAAGCGCGTGATCAGCCAGGACAAGGCCATCACGGCTCTGGCGCGGGCCATCCGCCGCAGCCGCGCGGGCTTGAAGTCCCCCTCGCGGCCGGTTGGTTGCTTCTTCTTCCTGGGACCGACGGGCGTCGGAAAGACGGAAGTGGCCAGGAGGCTGGCGGAATTCCTGTTCGGATCGGAAAAATCGCTGATCCGCTTCGACATGTCGGAATTCATGGAGAAGCACTCGGTCTCCAAGCTGATCGGGGCGCCGCCAGGGTATGTGGGCTACGAAGAGGGCGGGCAGATGACGGAACGCGTGCGCCGCACGCCCTATTCGGTTATCCTATTGGACGAGATTGAAAAGGCGCATCCCGACATCTTTAATATCCTGTTGCAGGTGTTTGAGGACGGGCAGTTGACGGATGGCCTCGGCAATACCGTAGATTTCCGAAACACCATCGTCATCATGACTTCGAATCTGGGTGCGCGCCACTTGCAAAAGCGCACCTCGATCGGATTTCAGGCGGGCATCGATGAGGCCAGCCTGAAGAGCATGGAAGATCTGGTGTTGGGCGAGGTAAAGCGCGCGTTCAACCCGGAATTTTTGAACCGGCTGGACGAAGTGATCCTTTTCAATCCTTTGGGCGACGACGACCTGCTCCGCATCATCGATCTGCTTGTCGGTCAACTGAACGACACGCTGATTCACCGCCAGGTGCAGGTGGTCTTGTCGCCGGAAGCACGCCAGTGGATCCTGGAGAAAACGTGTGCGGACCGCAATTATGGTGCGCGGCCGCTGCGGCGGGCTTTGCAGAAGTATGTCGAAGATCCGCTCTCCGAGGCTCTGATCCAAGGGGGAATTCAGAGGCCCGCGACATTGCAGATCTATGTCGCGGGGGAAAGCCTCGCGTTCCGGCCCGTAGTCGAGGCAACCCCGGTCGTCCACTAGCGAATCTGACGCAACAACGTGTGATCGCGAAGCGGTTTGCCCCGTGGGGAATCGCCCAGGGATGCGCGTGCGGCCAGCCCGTGCCGGGTCTGGCAGGAGAAAAACATCTTGGATTTGGGGGCGCGGCCTTGAGCCGATCAATGGCCGCTCGAAGGATAGTCTGTTTTGTGTCAGAAATGGACGCGAAGCGTGCATTTCGCGGTGGTGTAGCCGTATTGGCGATGTTTTTTTTCGTACTTCCTGGGCCCACTTTCCCCGGATTCTCCACTCTCGCCCGGAACCTGCCAGGAGATTCCAACGACAAGCAGCCTACCTACCTCTTGCATGCTTCCCTGAACGAAACGACGTTTGAAGAAAAGATTGAGGATTACCTTGGCGCCATGGCGCAAGCGCAAAGCAATCCAGCGCAGGCGCAGGAGTTTATCGAGCGCATCGATTGGGAAGGACTCCGACGCATCCGCCGGGACACCGTGAAGGCGCGCATCTTCACCCGCGAGAACGATCCCTACAACGAAGAGACGCTGCGCCGGGATTTTCAGGCGCTGTGGAACACGCAGTTCTTTGAAGATGTCAAGTTGCGGGTGGAAGATTCGCCGGGCAAGCCGGGCGGCAAGATCATTACCTGGGAAGTGAAAGAGCGGCCGGTAATTCGCCGCATTCGCTATGAAGGAATCAAGTCGATATCCGAGTCGGACATCCTGGATCGTTTCAAGGAAAAAAAGGTTGGGTTGACGGTGGAGAGCCAGTTCGACCCGACGCGCATCAAGAAAGCGGAAGTCGTGCTGAAGGATCTGCTGGGAGAGCATGGCCGGCAATTCGCCACGGTGACGCCGCAGTACGAGCGCATTGCTTCGAGCAACGCGGTGATCCTGGTATTCAAAATCAACGAAGGGCCCAAGGTCAAAGTCGGGAAGATCCTGTTCACGGGGAACCACGCCTTCAGCCGTCGGAAACTGATCCGCTCGATGCACAACGACCGGCCCTACTCGGTTCCCCTGTACATAACCGAATTCAATGTGTTGAGCAAAACATACGATCACGACAAGCTCATCGAGGACATCGAAGTGGGCATCCGCGGGTTGTACACGGACAACGGGTACTTCAAGGTTCTGGTGAAGGACCCCATACTGGAGAATCTAGACACGGAAGGCTGGCGGCTGGGCATACCACTTACGGGAAGAACGCACGGTAAGGCCGTCAACATGACCATCCCGATCGAAGAGGGCGAGCGCTACCGGATGGGCACGCTGAAAATCGCCAGCAGCGATCCGGACAAGGCCCTTGTCTTGAAGGTGGACGCGCTGAAGGGCGCATTCCCGCTGAAACAGGGAGACATTTTTTCTTCCGCCAAAATTCGCAAAGCGCTCGAGGATTACGGAAAGATTTACGGGCGGTACGGTTTCATCGACTTTGTGCCAACTCCGGAAACGGATATCAACGAGGAAGCCAAGCGCATTGACGTGACCATGAAGTTCGAGGAAGGCAAGCAGTACTACGTCCGCCGCATCGACTTCACCGGAAACACCACCACGCGAGACAAAGTCATCCGGCGCGAGTTGCTGCTTGACGAAGGCGCGCTCTTCGACAAGCACGCATGGGAAATCAGTATTTTGCGGCTGAACCAACTGGACTATTTCGACAAGCTGGATGCGGATAAGGCCGCGGAGATCAAGCGCAACACGAAAGACGGCACCGTCGACCTGCTGCTGAAATTAAAGGAAAAGGGCAAGCAATCGATCGGCTTGCAGGGCGGGGTCAGCGGGCTGATGGGAGGATTCATCGGCCTCACTTACCAGACGAACAACTTCCTGGGATTGGGTGAGACGCTGACCCTTTCGGCCCAGGTGGGGCAATATCAACGCAGCGTTATGTTCGGATTCACGGAACCCTACCTGTTTGACCGCCCGATCTCGAGCGGGTTCACCATATTCTCGTCGTTGTATAAGTACAACCAAGCCCAGCAAGCGGCGCTGTTGACGGGGCAATCGGTCAGCATCAACCCGCAATACATCCAGAATTACAACCAGAACAGCACGGGATTCACGATGTTTGCGAGTTACCCGTTGCGCAAACGCGCCTTTACGCGCCTGGGTTTGACGTACGGCCTGACGCGAACGAACATTTCGACCTACAACCAGGCGTCCAACCTGCTGTTCACGCAAGTGCAGTATCGCAGCATCGCGGGACCCAGCGCGTTGAACGGAATCCTGGCCAGCACCGTTACGGGGACGATCAACCACAACACGCTCAACAACCCCATCAACGCGACTGCAGGCAAGAGCTACTTCTATTCCCTGTCATTCACCGGTGGGCCCATCGGCGGCAACGTCAACACCATCACGAATACGGGGGAGTACAAATACTTCCACCCCATCAATAAGCGGCGGAATGCCATCGGGGTGAGGTTCCTGGGCGCATTCACGACGGGCTATGGCGGGAAGGAAGTGCCCCCGTACAGTCGCTTCTACATGGGCGGAGAGAACGACATCCGCGGTTTCGATATTCGCGGGATATCGCCGGTGACGTACATCGCCAGCGTGGTGGACCAGACGATTCAGTTCCCTTATCGCGGCGGGCTGGGGTCGCTCACCGTACCCCTGGTGGTGAATACCATCGTGTTCCCGGGAGGCGATATCCAGGGAGTGGGAAATTTAGAATACCGCATCCCCATTGCGGGGCCGGTGTCCGCGACGTTGTTCGCCGATGTGGGCACGACGGGGATCGTCAACAAGGGCGCGTTGCGGCTGGATCCCACGGGAGTGGCGAACATCAATTCGCAATTCCCGCTGTTGAACCAGCCGTCGCAGTTGCAAATCGCGCCAGGGACAAACTTTCATCCGCGGGCATCCACGGGTATCGAGTTCAATATCAACCTGCCGATCGTGCAGGCTCCTTTCCGGATCTACTGGGCCTACAACCCGATCCGGTTTCACCAGACGATCGTGGCGCCCTTTGACAGCATTAATATGAACAACCTGTACCTGCAATGCCGCGCGCTCGGCCTGACCGATCCATTGAAGCCGAACAGTTGCGATCCGATTATTCTGACTCCGATTTCTCCATACTTGGTGAATCCCGGGCGCCTGAATTACTTTGAACCGCGGAGCACGTTCCGGTTCACGGTGAGCCGGACTTTCTAGCAGATGGCCGGGATGGAGGTCTTTTTGGAAGGCACGGTAGCCAGGAAAATGCCCCAAGAGGCGGAAAAAATGATCAGGCAGAGGGGCCAGGGAAAAAGTTACGCAGTAAGCCAGAAAGAAAGCACAATCATGAGATTCATTAATCGAGATTCGGTAACACGGCGCGCGGGGGATACCCGCGGCACCAGCCTGAGGGAGAAGTGCGTTATGGAGTGGCGTAAAATCGTAAATTGCGCAGTGGTGGCATTCGCGTGCACGGCCGTGCTCTTGGGCGGGTGCAGCAGCTCAAGCGTAAACGTGATCACGGTGACGGTCAGTCCGGCCTCGGCAACCGTCATTGCCGGACAGATACAGACATTTACCGCGACGGTAGCCGGAAGTACGACGACGACGGTGGCGAATTGGCCGTGCACTTATTCCTATCAGCCCCTGCCGACAGCGTCCAACCAGAACCCGGCGGCGGTGACGGGAAAGTGCACCAGCGGGCAGACCCTCAACGGGGGTTCGATCGGCACATGGGTGATTACCACCACGAACGGGTCAAACGTTCTTACCTTCACAGCGCCTGCCTTGGCTAACTTTCCGAGCCCTCCGCCCACGCTCACTTTTACGGCCACGGCGGACGCGGACAACAAGAAGACCGCCACCGCCACAGTGACGCTGGATTCCGGAATTCGCGCTGAGATTGCGCCACAATCGGTGACGGTCCCTGTGGGATTGACGCCGGCAGCGACCGTGGGCTTCCAAGCATCCCTGGTGAATTCGCCCCCGCTCAATCTCCAGTGGCTATTAGTGCAGCCGAATCCCGGTGACACCAAGAACACCAACAACGACACCGCCAATCCGCTGGCGGTGACCTGCAGTCCGACCTGCGGGTCTATTGACGCGAATGGCATTTATACCGCACCGGCAACTCTGCCCACCGCTACCACGCCGGCAGGAAGCACAACGACAAGTCCCACGACGGTGTACGTCGTCATGAACTCCGCGAAGGATCCCCTGCATTACGCCGTGGCCACCATCACGCTGGTCAGCGCCACGAATAATTCCATCAACTTTACTGGGATTTTCCCGACCACCGTCGCGGCGGGCAGCGCTTACGTGGACATCTTCCTGAACGCCCAGAACCTGCTCAACTCCACCCAGATAATCTTCACTAAGCCCGGGCAAACCCAGGGGCTCCCCGTCCTTTCGACCTACATCCACACGATTCCCATTTCAGCGGAGTACTGCACAGCCAGCGCCAGCGGCGTGACGCCGGTGGTGACTTGCGGCGCTTCGCTCATGACGCGAATCGAACTGACCTCCGACCAATTGGCGATTGCCGGAACCGCGCAGATCGAAATCACCGGGATTCCGGGAAATGAAACAGCGACAACCCCGTGCACCAACGTGCCCAATGCGGACGGATCAACCACCACCAGTAACATCTCCTGCCCGCTCACCATCTCGTACACCAGTCCGGCGTTGGTGGCTGCCGCCCCCGACAGCTTTCCCCAAGGCCAAGACACCAACATTGCCGTGGACGGAGGATATTTCGGTAGCACCGGCACCCAGATCGTGAAACTACTTCTGGACGGGTCGTCCACGGGTTCGTTCTCTTCATCCGGCTCACGGCAGATTGTCGGTACGCCGCAGGGAAGCACCTTGCAGAATCCGGGACTTTATGAGGTAACCATCCAGAGCAACGCGCCGCTGGCGACGCCGCCGTTGCCGCCGTTTCCGTACGCCACATCCAACGTGGCCGTGCAGCCCACCTTTGCGAATTTCAACCCGAATCCCTCGCGCCTTTCCTGTGCGGGTGTTGCGCCTCCGGCCCAGCCGGTAGTGCCGGTGTCCCCGCCCTGCCTGACTCTCACGGGCACCAACCCGTTACCCAGCAGCTTTGCGCTGGATTCGGCGAAGGGCTTCGCTGTGCTCACGCTGCAGGGAACCAATGCCCTGGCCCTGATCGATTTGACGGTTTCGCCGCCGCAAATTATTGCGAATGGCACTACCAGCTCCTTTCCGATTGCGGCAATCTCACCGACCAGCATAGCGCTGGATAATCAGATTAGTATTCCTGGTCACGGCGGCCAGGACCTGGCCGTGGTGGTCAGCAGCGGAGACAGCAAGCTGTACCTTTATGCGATCTCCCGCACCTCAACCCCGCCAACGCAGATCGGCTCGATTCCAGTGGATTTGAATTCACTTTTGCAAGAGAACGCCACGACGCAGCCAACGCCGTATGCGATTGGCGTGGATCCCGGAACCCACCTAGCGGCGCTAGCGTATGTGAACACCAATATCGGATTCATCGTGGATGTGAACCCGAACCTCGACAATAGCGACACCCACACCTGCTTCATCAGCTCGCAGAAACCGCCGTGTGTGATCGCGCCGGTTTCCATGGTCACGGGAGCCACACCGCAAGTAGTGATGGAACCAGGTGCGCCGCTCGCGTATGTCACACCGGGTGGGCAGGGATCGAACGCCGTGGTGGATCTGTTGCAGCAAGGATTCTCCGCGCAGATCGCCCCGGCGGTATCTGGCGGAACCAGCGGAGCGGTCCGCACCAGCGGCATCGTCAAGATCATCACTTTGACGCCCCACGGGATTAACCCAGCCCTGGGTGGATCCGTGATCATCGCCGGGTTATTGCCGGCGGATTTGAACGGAACTTACCAGGTAATTCCAGGCAGCGTGATTGACCCCTACACCTTCTCCTACGCGCAGGATGGCAACCCCAAGGATGAAGTCGAGACCAACACCGCGAGCAATCCAGGAACGGTGCAGTATGGCACGCCGTACTTTTCCTTTAATACGACAAGCACCGTGACAGGTGCGGCCATCAATCCGATTACACGCACGTTGGCGTTTGCGGATCCGAACGCGAATCTCGCGCAGATTACGCTCATCGCTACAGAGGATCAGGCCGTGACGGGATCATTGACCTTGACGGCTGGCAGTTGCAATGGTTGCACGCCGACGCCTGCCGGGGCGCCGGAAACCGGCTTCCGGTCGATCTCTTTCGATCCCTTCACCAACGTACTGGTGGCCTATGATCCGAGCGTGAATTCCGGCACGAGTTTTCCGGGCAACGCCATCTCGCTGATCAACCCGGGCAGCGCCGCCCTCACGGGCGCCGGTTCGGCGCCGTATCGAATCATTGCGGCCATCCCCACAGGTCAGGTGGGCACAGGCTCGTATACGCCCGCTGGGCAGACGACTGCGGTAACTGTGAATGGCCCGATGATCTACGACCCCAAGTCGCGGTTCGTTCTGGCAGCGAATGCCGGGAGCAACACCGTCAGCTTTATGAACCTGGATCCCGCCAATTCATTCAAGAAAGTGTTCGTACAGAATCTTCAAGTGACCAGCGCAACCTCGGCGGTTCCCATTGCGCAACCGGCGCTCGGTGACACGGTCGGCGTCACGAACGCGAAGACTTGTATCCCCAACGACCCGACGCACCCATGCATGCCGCAGGCGGTGCGCGTAGGGCTGCCCGTGACGTTGCGGATACTCGGGCAAGGTTTCGGGACGACATACACCCAGTCGGGTGCTCTCGTTCGTTTGGACACCACCAACGTCTCGACGGACTGCGCCAGCACGAATCCCACTCCTTTTTGCACGACCTGGATCAGCGATAGCGAGGTGGATGTCAACATCCCTGCCTCGATGCTGGCGGTGGCGCATGATTACGCTCTTGATGTACTGGTGGGCAGCGTGGTATCAAACTCTACCGATTTGCACGCCGTGGACGTTCTCGATTTGACTCCGGCATGTGCCCCAACCGCGTCTTTCCCGCAAGGACCAGAGGGCGTGGCAATCGACGATTCCCTGCACATCGCCTTTGTGACCAACTACGCGTGCAATAGCGTGTCGTTGATAACCATCGACCAAGGCTTCAACAGCACCGTGCCCTACGGCTCCGTGATCAAGACCGTGACAGTGGGCAATAATCCCATCGGCATAGCGGTGATCCCGCGACTCGGCTATGCAGTGGTCGCGAACAGTGGAGACACGCCGAACGGCACAGCCTCCATCATCGACTATAATCACAGCCGTACGCCGGATACCGCTGCCATAGTGCCGATTACAATCACCTCAGGCTCCACCACAACGACAGCCAACAGTGTGGCAGTCGGACTCGCCCCGCGCGGCGTGGCGATTGACCAGGACCGCGCGCTGGCGCTGGTGGCTAACTCCGGATCGAACACCCTGTCTTCCATAGACCTGACCGTGCTCTTGCCGGGGGCCGTCACCACGACGTCACCCACGGCAACGACCGTGGCTCTGAGCGGGCCGCCGACGGCTATAGCGATCAGCCCCGACCTGGCGATTGCGGCAGTTACGAACCTCCAGAACACGGGCACGAGCAGTGCTGCCGCGGGAATTGACGTGGTGACCCTCTCCGGGTCCGTGCCGGTCCGCAGCACGACCGCTTCCGTTGGATCCCTGACGGCTAGCCTCACAGGGATTGTGTTCGATCCGGTGCCCCCGTTCAATCCGACGCCCTCGGACGCGGTGTTCTACGCCACATCAACTCAGCAGAACGCGGTCTATGTCTTCGATCCGAATACCGGGTCGACGAATACCATCCGGGTGGGAATCAACCCGTATTCGGTGGGCTACAACTTCCAGACGGGAACACTTCTGACCATCAACTCGACATCGAATACCAGCTCAGTCATCGATTCGCAGAACCTTAGGACGCGCCAAACGTTGGGGATCAGCAGTCAGTCGCAGTTCGCCGTCGCGGTGGACAATTGGTTCAATACGGCAGTGATTGTAGACCAGAACAACAACCGCGTGCTGCTGCTGGCTTTACCCAAGTGAGCGCCAGGCAACCCGGTCGGATGGGCCGATAAGTCGCGGGAAGGGAGCGAGCAGGTATAGTGATTGCGGGCATGTCCACAAGTCCGCTATACTTTTGTGTTTGTGCTGCGGTTGCCGGAGCCCTCAAGGGCACAACGATGCCGGGAGCGCAGATGAAAACCCAGGAGGACTTGCAGACAACTTGGTTGTCTTCGCTTCCTGAGCACCACCAGAGATCGCAACCGCTCGACGGTTAAGAACGCAAAGGGTTGACATTCCTCGCCGCCCAACCGCGGAAATGGATGAGCGGCCCGGAGAACAACAAGGAGAATACAGTGAATTCGAGAAACATCATTCGCATGGCTGCGCTTAGTGTTGCTTGCCTGCTGGGAACAGCGGCTGCCTGGGCGCAGGGGACTCCGGCGGCGGGCGCCGCCAGCGCGGGAAAAGTGGCGGTGATCAACGTGCGGCAGGCGATTGTGTCCACGGCCGAAGGCAAGCAGGCATCCGCGGAATTGCAGTCGCAGTTCGCGCCGCGTCAGAACGAACTGGAATCCCTCAACAAGCAGGTAAACGATCTGCGGCAGCAACTTGCCGCGAACCAGACCACCTGGAGCGACGAGCAAAAGGCCAAGGCCACAACGCAGGGGCAACGCTTAGCTGCCCAGCTTGAGCGCAAAAACAACGAACTCAACGAGGATGTACAGGCCGCCCAGGGCGACGTCGTGGACCGCATCGGGCGGAAGATGATGGACGTCCTGGACCGCTATTCGCGAGAAAATGGATACGTGGTGGTGCTCGATACCTCGGCGCAGAATTCACCGATTCTGTTTGCGTCCTCGGGTATTGACGTCACACAGGACATCATCAAGTTGTACGACCAGGCGTATCCGATAAAGGCGGGTGGCACAACACCAGCAGCCAAGCCATCGGCCAGCACGACCAAGCCAGTGGCCAGCACGCCGAAGCCTGCCCCGGCGACAAAGCCATAAGCATCCGGAACAAAGTATTGCCCAGCAGCAGAGGGTTGCGGCCAGAAGAAGGCGGCAACCCTTTTTTGTTTTCCGAACGGTGGTCGCCACCAGCTAGGGAACAGGCTCGGCGGGTGGCGGCGGAGGCTCGTTCGGTTTGCCGATCTTGTGTGTGGTGTCAACGTCGAAAAGCAGATAGTCGCTCAAGAAGTGCCTGTGATGGTAGCGCTTGCCGCGGAGCTCCATGTACATGTCGGCGCTCCAAGGGAGCCAGAGCTGCGCACTTCGCGCAGCGAAATTGACGGGGCCATAGTCGACAAGTAGATGATCTTTGGTGAGCCCGAGCCCCGCGATAGGATCCCGGAGATCCGTTTCAACGCGCAGGATCGCATAACTGGTGCTGGAGATCCAGATGCGCCCCTTGATCGCGATATTATACATTGTGCTCCCCGCCCGCCACGTCCGCACACCTCCGCCTTTCGCGTCCCGCTTCTCTTCGAAGCGGATTTGCCAGGCCGCCTGCCCGCGCACGTTGGCCAGCCCTTCGCAGGAATAATTGAACCGATCGCGATAAAACGGTTGCAACACATTTACACCCAGGCTGTTCAGGCCGGTGCTGATGATGACATCAGAAAAACCGGACATGTCACCTGCCCCATCGCGGAATTCATCCAGATAGAACGAGTTTTCCCTGAAGGGATGAACGAAAACAACGTACGAGAAATCGTGTGTTTTTAGGGGTCCCGGCCAGCCGTAGCTGTCAATTCCCTGGTGTTCGATGTGCTCGGTGGCCGTGAATTTTTCAAAGCCAACCAGATCCGAATTCGTCCGCTGCAGCGCGTCATCCAAAACTACTTCGGCCTTGCAATTCACCTGGGGAATAACATTGTAAACGGCGTCATCGCTATCCCGCGGTGCCCAGGGAATCTCTACGAAAGTGACCGGATTCGTATCCGGCGCAGGTGGAGCCGGAAGGCTCGCGTTGGACGAGGCACTAGGTCCCAGACCTTCGCTTTCCACGCGCGCCAGCATTTTCCTGGTCAAGAACACAGCGGAGTCCTTCGGAAAGAGCTTCAAAAGTGATTCCCAAGTATGTTTCGCATCATCACGCTTGCCCTCGCCGTATTGAATCTCCCCGAGCAGGAACAGGGAAGTCGCACCCTTTTCCTTGGCGAGAGAAACGGCGCGTGAAGCTGCGAATTCGGCATCGCTCAAGCGGTGAAGTTGAAAATAGGCGGAGGCCAGATCGAAGTCGGCGTGCCAACCCGCGCGGCCAAGGGACACGGCTTTTTCCAATGGGATGACCGCTTCTGCGGGTGCGCCTCCCTGCAGTTGCATTTGGCCCAGTGAAACGAGAGCCAGTTCGTTGTTGGGGTCCAGGGTCAGGGCGCGCTGGAAATCCTCGCGGGCCACATCGGGATGCTGCAATCCCTGTTCCGCAACTCCCAGAAAGTAAACGATGTCGGAATCGCCGGGAGCCTTCGGCAAGACCTTCGCAAAGATCTTTCTGGCGGCTTCGTAGCGATTTTTATTCAAGGCCTCTATGCCCCTCTGCATTTCGCCTCGAAGATTTTGCGCCAAAACAAATTTGCCACTGGCGGCCGCTGGGCCAGCCGCGTCCGATTCCGGGATGAGATAGATGTAAGCGGGTAGAGTCCCATGACTGAACCCGTAGTTGTAACGCTCCGCGGTCTTGCGGAAACCGGGGCAAGTCACTTCCACAGTGTATTCGCCGAGCGCAAGATTGGTAAAATGGACTGCGGATGCGCCTTTCGTGGGCAAGACCGCGTCATAGTTCAAGCGTGCAGAAGAGATGTGAACGGCAGCCGTAGAATCGAGAGGATTTCCGTGGTGGTCACGGACGAAGACGTCGAGATCAAATACAGGATTATTGGCAAGGTCGAGTGTCGATCCCGTAGGTTGTGGCAAGACAGGTTGCTGACCCCGAAGTGGAAACCACAGGAGAACTAGAGCAAACCCCAACGCTGCCCCCCTACCAAGCGGCAGCGAATACAGGACCCTGGCCGACATTCCGAGCCACTCCCTCCGCTTAAGACACAGACTCGTATAAATCATACGCTCAAGCGGGTTTCAGGGGAAGATAAGTGCACGGCAAGGCGACGGGCTGGCTGGAAGCCGCGACCGCTTGCCGAGGGAGGCAGTTTGCTGACGCCAAGCCAGCGGCGAGCACGCCGAAGCCCGCGCCAGCGCCGAAGCCGTAAGAGAAGCGCCCAAGAATCTCAATTAGAGAAGGGTTGCGGCATCAACAAGGTCGCAACCCTCTTTTCTTTTTCGAACGATCTTCAATGCCGGTTAGGGAGTATTCACAACCGGCGGCGGCGCGGGCTCTTTGGGAGCGCTGACCTTGTGCGTGGCGTCCACGCCGAAAAGCATATAATTGCTCAAAAAGTGCTTGTGGTGATAGCGCTTCCCGTGTAGTTCCATGTACATGTCCGCACTCCAAGGCAGCCAGAGATGCGCATCACCCGCCGTGAAATCAACGGGGCCGTATTCGACCAGGATGTGATCTTTGGTGAGTTCAAGTCCGGCGATAGGATCCCGCAGATCCGTCTCAACGCGCAGAACAGCATAAGTGGCATTGGCGAGCCAGACGCGCCCTTTCACCGGGATTTGATACGTGGTTTTCTGCGTTTCCCATGTCCGGATGCCCAGGCCCTTGGCGTCGCGTTTCTCCTCGAAGCGCACCTGCCAGGCAGCCTGGCCGCGCACATTAGCAAGCCCCTCGCAGGAGAAGCTAAACCGGTCGCGGTAAAACGGCTGCAGGACAGACACGCCCAACGTTATTAGGCCGGTGGAGACAACCTCATCCGTGAACCCGGTCGGCATGCTGCCTTGCTCGCGATACTCCTCCAGGTAATACGAGATCTTTCCCAGAGGATTCACGAAAACAACGTAAGGAGAGTCGTGCGACTTCATCGGCCCAGGCAATCCATACCGGTCCACGCTTTGGTGCTCGATGTGTTCTGTCGCAGCGAACTTCTCAAAATCAGCCAGCCCCGAGTTCATCCGCCGCGTCGCGCGATCCAGGATCGTGTCGGCCTTGCAATCCACGCCTGGCGCCAAGGCATAAACAGCATCGTCAGTGTCCGGCGGCGCCCACGGAATATCGACAAACGCGTCCAGGCTCATGGCCGGCTCACTTGTGGGAGTTGGTGGGGTCGGAACGGAAGATAGGTCGGCTTCCAGACCTGCATTCGCCACGAGTTCCAGTGCTTTATTGACCTGTTCCACCAAGGGATCCTTGGGAAACGACTGAAGAATGGATTGCCAGGTGCGCTTCGCCTCCGCGCGCTTCCCCTCGGCGAATTGAATCTGTCCGAGCAGGAAAACGGGCGCAGCACTGGCTCCCTTGGCATGGCGAATCGCCGGTGCAACTTCGACTTCGGCGTCTCCATAGCGCTTGAGCTCATAGTAGGCCGAGGCCAACTCGAAATTCGCCTTCCATCCCGCGCGGCCCAGCGACACTGCCTTTTCCAACGACACAACGGCCTCGGCGGGCTTCCCGCCCTGCCGGTCCAATTCACCCAAAGACAGCAGCGCCTGCTCGTTGTTAGGATCGAGCGTCAAAGCGTGCCGGTAATCCTCCCGTGCGGCATCCAGATCCTGCATCTTGTATTCCGCCACTCCCATAAAGTAGGGCGCATCTGAGTTGTTGGGGGCCTTCTGCTGGACCTTGGCAAAGATCTTCTTGGCGGACTCGTATTTGCTCTGCCTCAGAGCTGCCAAGCCCCGATCCATACTCCCGCGGAGCTGTTGGCTCAGCACAGGTGTGCGAGCATGCGTCGGTGTAGCCGCTGGGGCTGATTCCGGCAGCAAGTAGATGTATATGGGGTCGTTCTCCCTTTTCGCCATCCAGCTGTACTCTTCGGAGGCCTTGCGGTAACCCGGGCAGGTTACCTCTAGCTTGTATTGGCCCAGCACCACACTCATGAAATGAGCTGGCTTTAAACCCTGGCTTTCTGCTACCTGGTCGAACAGGGTACGAGCTGTCCTTAAACCCACGCTTTGTTCTACCTCGTCGAATCTCATGCGCTCTGAATAGAGGTGAACGACAGCCGTTTCATCAAGAGGGTTTCCGTGGGAGTCTCGGACAGCGATGTCAAGATCAAACACACCATTATCCTTAAGATCAAGATTAGTAACCTCCCCCGACCCGCGAAACACACCGGCTTGACCGCGAGCAGTGGGGACTGCTAGGAGATAGAGGCTTAGTCCCATCGCTGCAGCGTGGAAAAACAGGCGGGTGCTCAGGCGACGATTGATGACCTGGTGCATGGCAACACCTCTGAACCGACACACGTTAACTTATTATTTTATCCTATTTCGGGCTCGGTCAGGCGGGGCCGTCGCGGAACGCAGTGGATGAACGAGGACGAGGTGCGCGTGGGAACTCAGGCTGATGTACTAATCCACGGACCCTTATTCTCTGCCCGGGATTGAGTTCCCCGTTCAGGGCGTGAATTACTTCAAACCAGCCGCCTCCTTGCCTTGCTTTTGCCGTGCTGCGGTAATATACTGGCTCTTCGCTCTGAAACGGGTCGCACCATAGAGTGGGCGCAAGCCCACTTTTTTGTTGCCGCCGGTGGGAACGAGCTTGAGACCGGCTTAGGCCGGGGAGTCTTCGCGTGAATTTGGAAAAGGTCCGCGAAGCCGCCGAACGGGTAGCACGTTCGGAGGGCTTGGAAGTCGTGGATGTCGAATGGAAGATAGGTAAGCAGCGCTTCCTGCGGGTGTACATCGACCGGTTGCCACCGGCGAAGTCCGCGGAAGTTGCCGCTGGCGGAACGCCGCCGGACCCCTTTCCCAAGATCAGTCACGCGGATTGCCAGCGGGTCAGCCAGCAGTTGAGCGTGATTCTGGACGTCGAGGAACTGGTACCCGGTCCGGGCTATATCCTGGAAATCAGTTCGCCGGGAATGGATCGCGCGCTGAAAAAGGCCGGAGATTTCGAGCGCTTCACGGGCCGCCTGGCGAAGATTACCACGAACGAGCCGGTCGGCGAGGCCAAGTTTTTTGAGGGGCGGTTGAAGGGATTTGCGGAAGGAAGAGTCCGCATGGAGTTGAAGGGCAAGGGAGTACAAGTGGTGGAAATACCCTTGGAGACGATTCGAAAGGCCAACTTGGTGGTCGAATTTTAGGAACGGGAAATGGCGAATCTTCTTTACCAACAAATTGAGATGCTCAGCCGGGAGAAGCATATCGAGCCGGAGGTGGTGATCTCCGCCATCGAAGACGCCATGGTGGTTGCGGCTCGCAAGTTTTACAAGACGGAAGAGGACTTGCGCGGGAAGTTCAACGCGGAATCCGGCCAGGTGGACGTTTTTTCGGTGCTTACTGTGGTTGAGGAAGTGGCCGACCCGAAGCGCGAAATCAGTGTTGCGGATGCAAAAAAGAAAAATCCGGACGCCGAAGTGGGCACGGAAATTCTGACCAACAAGCCCACGGACGTGCTCGGGCGCATCGCGGCGCAAACCGCCAAGCAGGTGATCCTGCAAAAGGTGCGGGAAGCGGAACGCGACACGATTTATAACGAATATCACACCCGCACGGGCGAACTGGTCACCGTGATCGTGAAGCGGGCGGAAGGGCCGGACCTGATCGTGGACTTGGGTCGAACCGAAGCGCGTTTGCCCAAGCGCGAGCAGTCCAAACTGGAAACCTACAACATCGGCGAACGCCTGCGCGTTGTGATCCGCACGGTGGACCGCGCGGCGAAGGGTCCGCAGGTAATCGTATCGCGGGCGGATGCGGCGCTGGTGCAGCGGTTGTTTGAGATGGAAGTGCCGGAAATTTACGACGGCACGGTGCAAATCCGTGCGGCGGCGCGGGAAGCGGGCGAGCGCACGAAGGTGGCGGTAGCCAGCCGCGACAAGGACGTCGATCCCGTGGGTGCCTGCGTGGGCATGAAAGGCATGCGCGTGCAATCGATCATCCGCGAATTGCGCGGCGAGAAGATCGACATCATTCCCTACAACGAAGAGACGGTTGCTTTTGCGCAAAAGGCCCTGAGCCCGGCCAAAGTGACGCGCGTGCAGATCGTCGATCCGGAAACCAAGAAGCTGGAAGTGATCGTGGAGGACTCGCAACTCTCTCTGGCCATCGGGAAAAAGGGCCAGAACGTCCGGCTGGCCAGCAAGCTGATTGGCTGGGACATCGATATCAAGAGCGAAGAAGAGAAGCGTCGCGAGATCGAAGAGCAGATGACGGCGCTGACCACGGCGGTGACCCCGCTCACCGTGCTGGCAGGTGTCGGGCCAAAGACCATCGAGAAGATCGAAGCGGCGGGAATCACTTCACTCGAAAAACTCTCCGGGATGACGCCGGAGCAATTGATGGAAATTCCGGGCATCGGCGAAAAGATGGTGGACAAAATCTATCAAGCAGTGAACCGCTTCTACGAAAGTGGCGACGCCGCGGCGGCGGCACCGGCGGAAGCCCCTGCGGAAGGCGCCGTAGCAGCCGAACCCGCGCCGGACGCAGCCGCCGAAAGTGCAAGTGAACCGGCCAGCGAAGCTAGCGCCGAACCCGGGGCCGAAACCGCGGCGGAACCTGCCGCCGAAACAATATCCGAAGCCGAAGAACCTGCCGCCGAGCCTACCTCCGCGGCCGCTGCATCCGTGGAAGCGCAAGCTCCAGCGAAACAGCAGGAAGAGAAAAGTTCCTAAAGAAGCATGAGTGACGCATCCCAAGTCCGAATCAATGAACTCGCTCGCGAACTCGAGGTCAAGGCTAAGGCCATCATTGACCTTCTTGCGGGGTTTGGCGTAACCGAAAAGAAAACGCATTCCAGTTCGATCACGGTCGAAGTTGCGGAACAAGTCCGCCATCATTTGAAGGGTGTTGCCGACGCCGAAGCGGCAGCCGCTGCGGAGCGCGCCGCGAAAGAAGCGGCGGCAAAAGCCGCGTTAAGGCGGCCCGTGCTGCATGCAGCGACCGCAGCTCCGGCGAGACCCGCGGCACCAGTCTCTGGTACACCTGCACCACATGCACCAGCGGTACATGCGCCCGCGGCCCACCCGCCGGCGGCTCCGGCGCCGAAAGTAGTTCCAGCGACGCCAACAAGTATTGCACCGGCCCCCGCCGCGCCTCTTGCGCGGCCAGCGGCACCGGCGGCGCCCTCAGAGGTGCCCGGTCCTGTGACAGTCAAGCCAGTGATACCTGCGGTTGTTCCCGCGCCTGCTGCGGCTCCAAGACCTACGCCCGCGCACCCGCACAGGCCTGCCGCTCCTGCGGTACAACCGGCAGCAGCGCGTCCAGCCCCCAGTGGAGCGCCACCGGCAGGACGTCCATCTCAGCCCGGCACGCAACCGGTGGCCGCTCGTCCAGCGGCCGCAGCTTCTGGCGCACCAGCACGCACACAAGTTCCTTCCCGTCCCCCGATGCCCACCGGCAACCGCGGGCCAGTTCCCGGCACGGTGCCGGGCAGCGGCAAGCGCCCGAGCGGGCCGCGACCCGGACAGCCCATGCGTCCCCAACAGTCAGGACAGGGCGGGCGACCATATACCTCGCGCACCGGTGGTCCAGGTGGCCCGGGCGGAACAGGCCGTTCATTTGGACAGAGACCTGGCGCGGCACCGACGGGAGCGCGTCCGGGCCCACGCACGCCTGGCCGGCCAGGGATGTTGCCGCCATTCCCAGAGAAGATGCCGGTGAAGGCGGAGCCCGGCAAGCCGCTTTATGCGCGCAGGCCAACGCAACGCCAACGTCCGATGGCGGACAAGCGGGAGATGGAGGGCGAGCGTAAGCTGCATCCGACGCGCCAACGGCAGGGTGCGGGCGGCCGAGGTGTGGCTGCAGCGACAATTGCGCCGCCGGAACCCCGTGCCCCGCGTGAAGTGACCCTGACGGAAGGGATCACCATCCGCGAATTGGCGGAGAAGCTGGACATTCGCGCTAAAGATTTGCTGAAAACTTTGCTGGATCGCGGCGTCTTCGCGAGCATCAACCAGGCGCTGGACGTGCCGACGGCGACGGACCTGGCGCAATCGTTTAATGGGACAGTCAGCGTGGTGTCCTTCGAAGAAGAAATGGTGTTGGAAGTTGCGAAGGAAGAAACCAAGGAAAACCTGAGGCCGCGGCCTCCGGTGGTTACGGTGATGGGCCACGTAGACCACGGGAAAACCAGTTTGCTTGACGCTATCCGCGAAGCGGACGTCGCCGGAGGCGAGGCCGGCGGGATCACCCAGCACATCGGCGCATACAAGGTACAGGTGCAAGGGAAGAGCGTGGTGTTTGTGGACACCCCGGGTCACGAAGCGTTCACGCGCATGCGCGCGCGCGGCGCGAAGGTGACGGACATCGTGGTGCTGGTCGTGGCCGCGGATGACGGCGTCATGCCGCAGACGCGCGAAGCGATTGACCACGCCAAGGCCGCGAATGTGCCCATTATCGTTGCGGTGAACAAGATTGATAAGCCGGAAGCGCAGCCGGAGCGAGTGAAGCGTCAGCTAACGGAGCTCGGGCTGATGCCCTCGGAATGGGGCGGTGACACGGAATTCGTGGAAGTCTCCGCGAAAAAGCGCCAGAACCTCGAGAAGCTGCTGGAGACCATTCTGCTGGTGGCGGACTTGCGCGAGTTGAAGGCGAATCCGGACGCGCCGGCGAGCGGTACCGTGCTGGAATCGCGTGTGGACAAGGGCCGCGGCCCGGTCGCCACCATTCTGGTGCAGAACGGCACCTTGAACAACAGCGATTTCTTCATCGTCGGGTCGGTGTTCGGCAAAGTGCGCGCGATGTTTGATGAACGCGGCAAACCCGTCAAAACGGCGCCTCCTTCGACGCCAATAGAAGTGTTAGGCTTGCAGGGCGTTCCCGAAGCCGGGGATCACTTCCAGGTGACGGACGAGGCCAAGGCGCGGCACGTTGTCGAGTACCGCCAGTCCAAGCAACGGGATGCGGCGTTGCGCGCGAGCACCGGCGGAAGAATCACGCTCGATCAGTTGCACGAGCAGTTGAAGGCTGGCGAGGTCAAGGAACTCCCCATCGTCATTAAAGCGGACGTGCAAGGTTCCGCGGAAGTGCTGGGCGAGATGCTGCCGAAGCTCTCGGATGATCGCGTGAAGTTGAAGATCATCAGCGAAGGAGTCGGGGCAGTCACGGAAAACGATGTGCTGCTGGCATCAGCCTCGGGAGCGATCATCATTGCCTTCGGTGTCCGTCCGGACCGCAAGGCCGCGGATCTGGCGCAGCAGGAGAAGGTCGATATCCGCACGCACAACGTCATCTACGAGGTTTCGGACGAGATTAAAAAGGCCATGGAAGGGTTGCTGGAGCCGGTCATTCAGGAGTCTTACCTTGGCCGGGCGGAGGTGCGCAACACCTTCCGGATCAAGGGATCGGGAACGGTGGCGGGCTGCTACGTGCTCGATGGGATCATGAAGCGGGACGCGCAGGTGCGCGTGGTGCGGGATGGAACGATCATCTATACCTCGAAATTGAACTCCCTGAAGCGCTTCAAGGATGACGCAAACGAAGTGCGCGCCGGCTATGAGTGCGGCCTGGGGATCGCCAATTTCAATGACGTGAAGGTAGGCGACGTTTTGGAGTGTTTCAACGTCCAAAAGATCAGTGCTGCGGAAGCCGCAGGCCAGGGCGGCGGGCCTTCCGGCCGTAAGTAGGGCCGGCGGATCGAATAACAGGGGTTCCCGGGGCATACCCCGCTCCCGGGGTATCGCCTGACAAGGATGAGCACGCAAAAGGGGAAGCCGCCCTTCCAAAAACAAAAGAGATTTTGAAGGAAGCAGGCTCGGAGCCGCGTATGCCGGTTGGATTGCTGACGTTGGAACTGCACATCGCTGAAGCCCAATCCTTGAAGGACAAGCGGCAGGTGCTGCGCAGTTTGAAGGATCGCTTGCGGGCGCAGTTTAATGTTGCAGTCGCGGAACTGGATTTCATGGATACTTGGCAGCGCTCCGTGGTTGGAGTGGTCACGGTATCGAACGAGGAGCAGCACGTCGAAGAAGCGCTGCAGAAGGTTTTGGCGGAAGCGGACCGGATTCTGGGGCCGCTGGTGGTTGGGCATGCCGTGGATATGTTGTGACTCGGTGCAGCGAAATGCGCGCGGCAGGAACGACTTATCCGGGGGAAATGACCAGATTGGCAGCAACTTCGAATCGGGAGAACTCTCCGCTAGGTAAGCTACAAAGATGAGCCCAGACCATCATCGTCACGAACGCGTGGGCGAGGAAATCGCGCACGAGGTCAACGCTATGCTCGTCGGCGAGTTGAAGGACCCGCGGTTGGAGATTAGCGTGTCCGTCAGCCACGTGCGCGTGCAGCCGGACATGAAACACGCACGGATATTCGTGAGCGTGGGGAGCGACAATGCCAAGGAGCAGGCTGACGCGATCAAGGCGCTCGAGCATGCCATGGGATATATCCGGCATGAGTTGGTGGAGCGGCTGCAGGTGCGGCGTGTTCCCGAGCTGCACTTTACGCTGGATCTTTCACAGGAACATGTCGAGCGCATCGAGCGGCTGCTGAAAGAAGCAAAAAGCGCGAAGCCGCCCACGCCTGAAACCAACTTGTAGATGCGCGAGGCGCAGCCGGGTCGGGAACCCGGCTTCCGCAAGAGAAGCGCAGGAGAATCCCGGAAGATCGCACTACACTCAATTCAAATTGCCGGGAAACGGAACACCGAAATACAAGATCGACTACGATTCTGCCATGCCACGCCAACCCAAACCGGCTCCCTTTGATGGAGCGCTCGTAATCAACAAGCCTCAGGGCAAGACCTCGCACGACATTGTGGATGCGGTGCGGCACATGGCGGGCTTCCGGCAGATCGGGCATCTGGGAACGCTGGACCCGCTGGCGACGGGTGTGCTTGTTCTGTTGCTCGGCAAAGCCACTCGGCTGGTGCGTTTTTATGCCGGCCGCCGCAAACGATATGAAGCGGGATTCCGCTTCGGCTATGCCACGAACACCTATGATTCGGAGGGCGTGGCGCAAGGCCCGGATGCCGCGCCAATTCTCGATCGCGAAGTCCTGGAGCGCATGGCAGCGGAATCGCTGGGGCGGTTTGAGCAGATGCCTCCGATATTCTCCGCGAAAAAAGTGCATGGACGGCCCGCCTATGAACTCGCGCGCAAAAATCAGGTCGTCGAACTCAAGCCGGCTTCCGTGGAATTATTTGCATACCGCTTGACGGGAATCGCAGGCAGCATCGCGCATTTCTCGATTGAGTGCTCGTCGGGGACGTACATCCGCTCGCTGGCCCACGACATGGGGCAGAAACTGGGCTGCGGCGCCCACCTTGCGGAAATCACGCGCACGGCCGTGGGCGAGTTTTCGCTGGAACAAGCCATCCCCCTTGAGGAGCTTGCGGAGGACGCTCGCGCAGGAAAATTCGAGCGCAGGCTGATTCCGCTGGAAGGACTGTTGCCGAATTTCCCGAGCACGCACGTCCTGCCCGTGCTCGAAAAACGCGTACGCCACGGTGGGAAGTTCAACGTGTTGCTGTCACATCTCCAGCCGGGGCGTACCGAGCTTCCGCCCGGAGCCACGGCGGAACTCGATGCCGATGGGCCGAATGCGCCGAGGCTGCGGGTGCTGAGCCAGGAGAACAAGTTGATCGCCATCGCGGAAGCCGTGGTGCCGCGTACCTACCAGCCGATCGTGGTGTTCGATCCGCTCCCCTAACGAGGCATTCTGGTTTGGGGCTGCTGATTCACGGCAAGGTTTCTTCGTGTCCGACTGCGCCAGAAAACTCTAAGCCTGAAATCCGAGGTTGACCCATTGCAGGCGAGCGCATCTCGTTTTGTTTCAAATGATTATCCCGTGAAGGCCCAACTTCGCCGATGTTGCATGCCTCCACATCTTTCAGCGCCCAGAATCTGTCATTTCGACCGCAGGGACGGCGCTTTTTGCCGTCCCGGAGCGGAGAAATCCCTCTTCATCTTCGGAATTCAGGCTGCGCTGTGTCATTGCTCGACCACCCCGCGCGCGGCGCATCTCGCCGGCGTCGGTAGTGCGGGCTCCCTCCCGGCTCAGAATTCGGGACGCGTGGGTGGAGCCTGGTTGGGCACAGGCTGGTCGGGCATCCGCTGCTGGCGCGGATTGGACTGTTCCGGCGTCTCTGGAGGATTTGGTGCAGGCACTGGAGCCTGGCCCGGCGGAGTAGCGGGCTGCTCGCCCGCAGGTTGCGCGGGCTCTGGCGTGGGCTGAGGCGGCTCCGGAGGAGGCGCAAGGGGCGCGTTCGCACCCACGGAACCCCGGCCACTTGCGTCGCCACGGCCCGCGTAAATATCGTGACTTTCGCGGAAGGGCAAACGCACGCGCCGCGGCGTAATCAGGATCAGCAGTTCAGAATTCGTGAAGGAGTTGTTGTGCGCACCAAAGACATAGCCCGCGCCCGGGATTTGAGCGAACCCGGGAATCCCGCTGATGGTGCGGGTCTCTTCATTATCGAGCAAGCCTGTGATGATGGAGGTTTCGTCTTCCTTGAGGCGGACCACCTGGGTGAGGGTGCGGTTGGTGATCACCGGAATGCCATCGACGCTGGACCCCGCCAGGGCCTTGATCTCGAAATCGAGTTGCAGGGTGACTTCCTTGTTGGCATGCAGCGTCGGTGTGGCCTTCACTTTCAATCCGATGTCTTCGTATTGCGAACCCGGATAGGGTTGCTCGCTGAGGGCTGGATTGGAGATCAGGCTGGTAGGGCTGGTGAGCAAGGTGACCAGGCCATCGGTGACTTGCCCCGAAACGAGCGGGATATCATTGGCCACGACGATGTCCGGGAAGGTGCTACTGGTGAAATCGCCCGCGAGGAGGGCGACGGGATTTGTGCCGGCAGCGGGCTCGAGAGCGCTGACCAGAAGCCCGCTGCCCGCATCCACAAAAATAGAGACGGCGTCCGCGCCGGAATCGGCGATAGCGACTCCGCTGGAACCCTCCAGGAAGCTGCCGATCGCCACAGCGCTGGGTGAACTGCCCACGGTAACGGGAGATTGTGAAGAAAAAGTGAAGGTGCCGTCGCCATTGCCGAGCAGGACGGAGATCGTGCCAGCGGCCTGATTCGCAACAACCAATGCCGGGCCCGAGCTGGCACTCAAAGTTCCCGAAGCAATGGCCACGGGAGTTGTGCCAACGGTGATGGGCGACTTCGGGAACTCGGTGAAGGTGCCGTTGCCATTCCCTTTGAGCACGGTCACCGTATCACTGGTCTCGTTGACGATGGCGAGATCTTGAATGCCGTCGCCATTGAAGTCCGCGAGTGTAACGGCGACCGGGCCTTGTTCGGAATTGGCCACGACATTGGGAAGCGCGAAGGGCGAGCCTTTCACCTGGGTGAAGGTGCCGTCGCCGTTCCCAGTAAACACGGAGTAAGTGCTGTCGTCGAAATTTGTGACGACGAAACCGAGATTGGTGTCGGTATTCGTGTTGATCTGGCCGACTGCTATCGCCGTGGGCTTTCTGCCGACAGTGTATGAGGTGGAAGTCGTGGGGTTACTGAAGGTGCCATCTCCATTGCCAAGGAGAACGCTCACCGAATTGGTGACCTGCGACGCGACCAGTAGATCCGGGAACGAATCCTTTGTCGGGTTGAAGCTGCCAACCGCTAGTGCCGCTGGGACACCAGCGCCGCCTTGCGTGGCAGTAATCTGTGCCGTGCCGGCGCTGACTCCAGTGGCGAGGCCGCTGCTGGCATTGATAGTTGCCGCGGACGTGTTGGAAGAAGTCCAGAGTACATTGCCGGAGATGTCCTGGGTGGTGCCGTCGCTGTACGTGCCGGTGGCGGAAAACTGTTGCGTCGCGTTCAGCCCGATGGATGGGGTTGCGGGAGCGACGGCAATGGATTTTAAAGTCGCCGTGCTGACCTTGAGCGGTATCGAGGCGCTGGCCACAGTGCCAAGCGTAGCGGTGATCTGCGTAGTGCCAGCCACGAGGCCATGGGCCAGCCCGGTGCCTGCACTGATCGAGGCCGTGGCGGGCACGGATGATGCCCAGGTCACGCTCGTGGTGATGTTTGCCGTGCTGAGGTCGCTATAGGTTCCGGTGGCCGTAAACTGCTGCGTCGTCCCAAGAGCAATCGAGGGAGTCGCGGGGGCCACACTGATGGACTGCAATGTGACAGAAGTGATATTCAGCGGCACGGCTGGGCTGGTGATGCTGCCGAGCGAAGCCGTGATGTTTGCCGTACCCCCCAGTAAACCAAGCGCGATTCCCGTGACAGGGTTGATCGCCACGATCGAAGAGTTGGAGGAAGACCAGGAGACGGCATGCGTGATGTCCTGAGTGGTGCCGTCGCTGAAAGTTCCTGTGGCCGTTAGTTGCAGGGTGGCGCCCTTGGCGATCGAAAAGTTGGCGGGCGTGACGGCAATGGAGACCAGGGTAGCCGAGGTGACGGTGAGGTTCGCGGCAGGACTCACAACGCCCGCGCTGCCGGGGGCTCCTCCGGCCAGTAAGAACGGTGAGCCAGTTGCCTGGGCAAACTGGGAAACGGCGTTCGCTCCCTGATTCAGAAGAATGGTGATGGAATTGTCCGCCTGATTGAGGACCGCGAGGTCCTCCACGCCGACACTTCGAAAATCGGCCGCAACGAGAGCGACGGGAGATTGCCCGACGGTGAACTGCTGCGTTGGAATCGTGACGCCCGTTCCTCCGGGATTGCCGGTGAAACCGGTAGTTCCGAGGCTGCCGGAAAGTAAAGATAGCGTGATGGGGTAGCGATCTCCCACGAAGAAGGTGGCCGGCTTGCCATCTTGTGCGCGGAGCAGAACCTGCCGGCCGCTGTGTACCAGGGAAAGGGCTTCGGAAAACTGCGCGGAAGCCGTGGGCAGCGTCAGCAGAAAAGTGGATTTACCTCCGCCAAGTGCGACCAACGCCGGGATAGCGGACGCCAAACTGGTAATGCTGGTCGCGGAGGCGGCGCCGGCTGGGCCGCCGAATATCGTTGCGAGCAGCGTCAGCAAGGCGGTGAGGCTGGGCGCGCTTCTTACCTGCTGAATGAGGTTTGGCGGAATCGCAGACATAGTGACACTGGAGGGCGGCGTGATTCCAAGGTTTGTGGCGTTCGTGCGGTCCACTTCAAGAAGATCGATTTCCAGAAGCACTTCGCCATGGTCGTGTTCCAACTGCCGGATGATCTCTCCGGCGAGGCGCACCCGTGGCACGGTATCGCGGATGGTCAGGGAACGCGACGCCACGGACTGCTGCAAGTGTTGCGATCCGGTGATTTCGCGAACGATGCGAAAGAGCTCGGTCATATCTGCAGCTTCGAGGGAGACGGGAAAGTGGAAAGTCTCTTCGATTTCGGGCTCGAACTGCCGGCGCTTCTCGGTGGTATCGGCAAACACGAACATGAGCTTCGCATTGAGCGCGCGCCAGGAGGTGCCCGATTCAAGTGTGAGCACCTTCATGGCGGTCTCGAAATCGACGTTTTCCAGGTGCAGGCGTGCATTGCGCGCGGGTAGATCGGGATCGAAACTGGCCTTGATGCCGTAGGCGGACGCGATTTGCTCGTAAGCGCTGCGGACATCGCCACGCAGGTTGAAGCTGCGCGCGGCTTTTTGCGGTTGAAGGACGGGCAAACCCGTTGGAGGCTCCTCGCGCTGAAGTTCGCCTTGTTCGTCGCCACGAGCCTGAAGTTGCCGCAATCGTTCTTCCACAATCGTGTTGCTCGGATCGATGCTTAGAGCGGCACCAAGTTCCAGTGTGGCGCCGTGGAAGTTTCCGTCGAGGGCCAGGCGCTCGGCGTTGTCCACGTGCACGCGAACCAGCTTGGAGCGCAAGGCCGCGCCCTTACTCACGATCGTGACATCAAACGGGGCGTACCGCGCCGCCTCTTCGTAAGCCTGCAAGGCTCCTTCTTCGTCGCCGGCGGCTTCGGCTTTGGCGGCCAGTTCGGCGAGTTTTTTCGCCAGTTTTGGGTCGGGCTTCACAATTTCAAATGGATCTTGCGCGGGTTTGCCGCCAGAGGCGCCGGTTTGCGCGGGCAATTGCCCGCAAAGGAGCAGCCCGGACAGCAAGACCGAAAGAGCGGAGCGCAAGGTGGCAGCAAGCATTCTCATGGTTAGACGCAAGTACCTATTCTACCGTGTGGAAAGGGAAGGAAGGGTGAGCTTGACGAAGGAAAGGGGGGAGGGTAAACTGGCATTGTTGTTGCAAATCATTTTCAACTGGAGATCCCTTGCTTTCCGCTTTCCTCATCGCCCTTCGTGAAGGCGTTGAAGCAGCACTCGTCGTTGGTATCATCCTCGTCTATCTCTCGCGCACTGGACGCGCCCATCTGGCGCGCTTTGTGTGGGGCGGCGTGGCCAGTGCCGTGGCGCTAAGTCTTGCGGCTGCAATTGCTTTGGAGCGGTTCCAGATCAGCGAAGACGGCTTTGAAGGGTTGCTGCTCCTGGTGGCTGCTGTCTTTGTGGTCACCATGATCATCTGGATGAATCGCGTGGCGCGGCACCTGAAAAAGGAAATTGAGCAAAAGGTGGAGAGCTACGCGGAGCGCGCGGGCAAGGCCGCCGGGTGGGGCATCGCGCTATTTGTTTTCCTGATGGTGCTGCGCGAAGGAGCGGAGCTCGCGCTGATTTTGCGCGCGGTGGAGATGTCCACTGAAGGGCTGCAAACGTGGATTGGCACAGGTGTGGGGATTGCCGCGGCGGTAGCAGTGGGAATTTTCTTTTTCAAGGGCACCCTGAAAGTGCCGCTGCACCGGTTTTTCACTGTGACCAGCGCGATCCTCATACTGGTTGCGATTCAACTGGCGGTTACGGGTTTGCACGAGTTGAGCGAAGCGCGCTGGCTGCCTTCCAGCAAGAGCGAGATGGCTCTGCTGGGGCCGGTCGTGCGCAATGAATTGTTTTTCTTCATCTTTGTCTTCGGTGCCGCGGCGCTGATGATTTTCCGCGAGTGGCAATCGGCCACGCATGCCAAGGCGGCGACCGCGGCGACAACGGACGCGGAGCGGCGCCTCCTGGAAGCGCAAAACCGCCGGCAGCGGCGCTGGATGATTGCGGCCACGGTGATGAGTCTGAGCGTGATCCTGGCGCTGACCGCCGATTTTATCTACGCGCGGGTGAATGCGGCTCCGGTGCAGGCGAAGCCCGTGGAAGCGGTGAACGATCTTGTGCGCATTCCGGTGGCGGAAGTGCAGGATGGCAACCTGCATCTGTTTTCGATCAACGTGAATGGCCAGGCTATCCGGTTCATGGTGATCAAGAAGCCGGGCGGTTACGGCACAGCGCTCGATGCCTGTCTGATATGCGGCGCGGACGGCTACCGGCAGGAAGGGCAGAACGTCATTTGCCGGCATTGCGCGTCGGCCATCTACATTCCCTCGATTGGGCAGAAAGGCGGGTGCAATCCCATCGGTTTCGCCTCACGTGTTGATGGCGACACGATTGTGATTGATGTTTCGGCGCTAACGAAATCCGCAGAGGAGATTCCGCGCTAGCCAGGCGGCATTCGTTTTAGCAGTTTCCTGAAAAAGTCGTTTGCTTTAGGAGGCCGGGGCTTCAGCCCCGGCGTAAAGCTCGCAAAACAGGTGGGCTTCAGCCCCTGAAGAAGGCTTTTCCGACGCTCCAGGGAAAGAGAAACAATCGTTGGTTCTAAATGAACAACGAAATTTTGACCAGGTGCAATGTTCCTTCGACTTGTAGCGGATTCATTTACACGCCGGCCACGCCGTAAGTTGTTGACCATGGCCGCGCTCGCGCTAGGGATGGCCGTGGCCACGGCGGCGCTGAGCGTGTCGCTGGACGTGGGAGATCGCCTGGCGCAGGAATTCCGCAGCCTGGGCGCGAATCTCCTCGTCACGCCGCAGGCGGATTCCTTGCCGCTGGAAATAGGCGGCGTGGATTACCGTCCGGCAAATGCAGGCGCGTACCTGCCAGAAACCGACCTAGGCAAACTGAAAACAATTTTCTGGCGCTTCAACATCATGTCGTTCGCGCCAATCCTGGACGTGCCGGTGAACGCAATAGCAGTGAACAGCAGCCCGGCTGAGCCGCTGCGAGCGATTGGCAAAACGACACTTATCGGCACGTGGCACGACCGGGAGGTGCCGATTCCAGATGGCACGACCTACGCAACCGGCATAGAAAAGACGAATCCGTGGTGGCATGTGGAAGGGAAGTGGTTCAAGGACAATTCCACGGATTGTGTCGTTGGTGCGAGATTTGCCAAGAGATACGGCGTGAAGGTGGGCGATGCCCTGAATGTGACCGCGACCGACAAATCGAATGGCAGCGGACTGAACGTCGTTGGAATTCTGACGACCGGCGGGCCGGAAGATGATGCCATCGTTGGATCGCTCGCCATGGCGCAACAACTGGCCAACAAGCCCGGGCAATACCGGCGCCTGTATGTGAGCGCGCTGACGAAACCAGAAGATGCGTTTGCTCGCAAGGATCCGAAGACTATGACGCCAGCGGAATTCGACACCTGGTACTGCACGCCGTACATCAGCGCGATTGCCCTGCAAATCAGCGAAGAGCTGAAGGGCACGGACGTGCGCGTGATCCGGCGCGTGGCCGAAGGCGAAGGCAACATTCTGACGCGCGTGCGCACGCTCCTGTGGCTGGTGACTTTCGCAGCGCTGCTGGCCTCGGCGCTGGCCGTTGGCGCGTCCGCGGCCGCATCGGTGATCGAGCGGCGTACCGAGATCGGCCTGATGAAGGCGCTGGGCGCAGGCTCCGGACTTGTGGGTGTGCTCCTGGCCGCGGAACAATTGCTCCTGGCATTTGTAGGAGGCGGCGTTGGCTACGCGCTCGGCATTGTCTTGGCGCGCTTGCTCGGCGAACGAATGTTCGGATTTGCCCCGGCGCCCAAGCTCTTTGTGCTTCTGATTATTCTTGGGCTGGCGGCGCTGATTACGCTACTGGGTAGTGCGTTTCCGCTGCGCCGGGCTTCGCGCTACGATCCGGCGCCAATTTTGCGAGGCGAATGATGCCAACCACCACAATGTTCTGGCGCATTGTGCGGCGGCTGCTCACCGCGAATTATGCCCGGCTGTTCGTGATTTTGCTGGCGCTGGGCGCTGGCGCGGCGATCACCTCGGCTCTGCTGAATCTGCAGATTGACGCCAAGCGCAGGCTGACCACGGAATTTCGCGCTCTGGGAGCTAACGTGATCGTGGCCCCGCGCGACGCCGGCACGGACGGAAATGGCGCGACGCTGGACGAGGCGGTGCTGGGACAACTACCCGCCCATCACGAAGGCAAGCCGGTCCCGGCGGTGGCTTTTCTCTATGTAATCGGGGAAATCGCCAAAGCAGGAGAGATTCACTTCGAGCCGGCGGTGATCGCGGGCACGCAAGGCCACGGCTTGACCGAAATTCGCCCCGGCCGGCGAAGCGAATACCTTGCGTCGCTGGAGAACGATCCAGCGGCGTGCGAAGTCGGCGCCAAAGCCGCCACGCAATTTGCCGTGCACGCGGGAGACTCGCTGCAGCTTCGGAATGAAGGTCGGACAGCAGCCTGCAAGATATTTGCGGTCGTGGCCACGGGCGGCGCGGAAGACACTCAGATTTTCACTCGCCTCGTTACGGCGCAAGCCCTGGCGGATTTGCCCGGCCGCATCAGCTTGATCCAACTCAGCGTGACGGGCACGCCCGATTCGTTGAACCGGTTCATCGCCCATCTCGGGCAAAACCTTCCCGGCGTGGACGTTCACGGCATCAAGCAACTCGCCGAAGCCGAAGGCCGTATCTACAACCGCATTAGCGGGCTTCTCTCCGCGACGGTGATTCTGGTCCTGATTTTGACATCCCTGTGCGTGATGGCGGGCATGAGCAACGTAGCCATCGAACGCAAAAACGATGTTGGCCTGATGAAGGCGATTGGCGGCTCGGTGCGGCGCGTGGTGCGGCTGTTCCTTGCCGAGGCCATTCTTATGGGGGTTGTCGGGGGTTTGTTCGGATCGGCGATTGGGTTGCTCATATCCATCTGGCTGGGGAAAGCGGTGTTTGGCGTGGCTGCGGAACCGCGCTGGATTGTGTATCCTTTTTCTGTGGCCATCACCGTGATTGTTTCCATCGCCAGCGCGTTTCCATTGCGGCGGCTGGCCAGCATACGTCCCGCGTCGGTATTTCGAGGTGAAGCGTGAGCTCGCAAGTGGTGATCGAATCGCTGGTGAAGGAATACGGGACGCTCCGCGCGCTGAACGGCATCTCCGTAAAAATCCAGGCAGGGGAGTGGGTGGCGCTGATGGGCCCCTCGGGCTCCGGTAAAACCACCTTGATCAATATTCTCGGCGGATTGGATGCCCTCACCTCTGGCCACGTGATCGTGGATGGAGTGGATCTGGCGAACCTGGGCGAAAGCGAACTGGTGCGCTATCGCGCCGAAAAAATCGGCTTTGTATTCCAGCAGTTTCATCTGGTGCAATACCTGACCGCGCTCGAAAACGTGATGCTGGCGCAATACTTTCACAGCATCACGGACGAAGCGCAGGCCGCCGAGGCGCTCAGACGCGTGGGGCTCAGCCACCGCATGACGCACCTGCCTTCGCAACTTTCCGGCGGCGAGCAGCAGCGCGTGGCTATCGCGCGGGCGCTGATCAATCAGCCGAAGCTGATCCTCGCGGATGAACCCACGGGAAACCTGGACGAAGCGAACGAGGAGATCGTCATTGGGTTGTTCCGCGAACTGCACAGCGCGGGGCACACGATCCTGATGGTCACGCACGATCCCGATATCGCGCAGCAAGCCGACCGGCGCATCGAGCTGGCCCACGGGCACCTGGCGGTGGACCAGCGCGTCTCCATGGACGATGGCATTCACTTCGATCACTTGCTCGAACAAATCTGGGTGTGCGGCGAAGAAGGGAACAAAGCCGACGTGGATCATATCCGCACGCCCGGCGGAGTGGATCCCGTGCGCGCACTCGCACGAATGGAAGATCTGCAACTGGTGCACGTGCAGGATCATGAGGTGCAACTCACCGAACGAGGCGAGAGCCGCGCGCGTGATGTGGTCAGGCGTCACCGCCTGGCGGAACGATTGTTTAAGGACACGTTCCGCATTGACGATCACGAGGCGCACACGCAGGCCTGCAAGTTCGAGCACATCATCAGCCCGGAGCTCGACCAGCGCATCTGCTCCTTTCTGGGCCATCCCACCACGTGCCCACACGGCAACCCGATTCCTCCTGGCGATTGCTGCAACCATAAGACTAAGGAAGACGCCCACTGATCCTGCTTATGTAGGCGCCGGTCTTCAGACCGGCCAGCGAGCACTTTGCCAAAGTCGCGTTTTTCTTATCCTCCACTCCCCAGAATTTGTCATTCCGACCGGAGGCACGGCGGTCTAAGCCTTCGTAGGGGCGCAGCATTGCTGCGCCCCATGTCCGCAACCGCTCTGGGTCTTGGCTCCTCGGCCCATTTGGAGTGCGGCGGCTTGCCGCCGCTTTTACGCTGTACGCAATTCCGCGAAATTGCTTTTCTCGAGGAGCGCCGTTTCTCGTTGGAACCTTCTGGCAGTAAACTGTTAACTGTGAACTGACAACTCTTTCCCCATGCCTATACCAATCGATCAGCGCAAAAAACCCACGGCCGTGAAAATCCACGTGAAGACCGGCGCGGGTGTGGACATCACGTGGGCCGACGGCCACGAGAGCCACTTCGATTTTCCCTATCTCCGCGACAATTGCCCGTGCGCCACCTGCAACGACGAACGCGGCAAGAAGGAAGCGTTCGCGGGCGCCGCACCCGCACCCTCAGCCGTATTGCCGATGTACAAGCCCAAGTCGCGCGCCCAGTCGGCCACGCAGGTGGGCAATTACGCCATCCAGATCAATTTCAACGACGGCCACTCCACCGGCATTTTCAGCTACGACTATCTACGCTCGATGTGCCCCTGCGCCGAGTGCGCCAAGGAATTCCGCGCCTCCGCCACCTAACTGGACTTTCCCACGACATGCAGTTCTCTACGCCAGGCAAAGAACTCAGTGTTATTTGGCCGCAACGTGGTGGTCGAAGCTGATGACCCGCGTAATCTTCCATGCGCCGTCTTTGTACTGCCACAGATGAATGAACTCCGCTTCGCCAACGCCCTCTGTGCCCTCATGTCCCGGGTGGTGAAAGCGATGAACACCCATCTCGACCGCGCCATACCCCTTCATGGGAAACACCTGCAGAGTCCCCGGGACGAGCTCCCTTGTCACTTTGCCGCAGATATTCTTCTTAATGGCCTCGGTCAAATTCATTTTGCCGAGTGTCACGCCCGCCTTATCGTGATAAAACTCCACGTCGTCGGCAATGAAAGATGCGAACCTCTCCAAATCACACTGGTTATAGGCATCAAACAGTGCAGCATCAAGCGTGGTAATGGCCTTGTCGAGCTCCGCCTGGGAATTAATATTTTCCAGCGCCGGCACCGTCTGCGCTTCGGCCAGAAGGCCGCACAAAGCGCATACCGAGAGCAGCAATAGCATTCTTGCGAGGGCGAAAGATTGTTTCATGGGGCTCCTTCTTCGGCCGATTGGCAATAAACCTAGAGCGTATCTCATAAATGCCTCGGCAGGATGACGAGGCAGCCGAGATGGAGCATGCCGAGGAAGTTGGCCTCGTGATATTCCCAGCGGGTGACCAGTCGGCGGAAGTTATGGAGCCAGGCGAACAGCCGCTCGATTTTCCAGCGGCGGCAGTAGCGCCGCAGTTCCCGGCCGTCTTGGGTGCTCTTGCGCCGGAGATTGTATTTATGAGGCGCGATGAGCTGGATGCCATGTTTTTGCCGCAGGCGCTGGTCCAGCGGATCGCAGTCGTAGGCGCGGTCGCCGATCATGCGTTCTGGTTTGGCGCGCGTGAAGCGCTGCTCGATGGTGGCTTCGACGAGTTTCGTTTCATGCGGCGAAGCGCTGGCGATGCTGCAGGCGATAGGAAAACCATGGCGGTCTGCGATCGCCATGATTTTACTGCCTTTTCCTCGGCGAGTCGGGCCGACAGCAGCGCCCCTTTTTTCGCCGAACTGAAGCTGGCATCGATGAAGGTTTCCGACAGATCGAGTTTGCCGCGCGCGCGCAGGTCTTCGGCCAGCGCGTGCAGCAACCGAGTCAGCGTGCCGTCGCGCTGCCACTGTTGAAAGCGGCGATGGCAGGTTTGATAGGGTGGATAGCGATCCGGCAGATCGTGCCAAGGAGCACCGGTGCGCAAAACCCAAAGAATACCGTGCAGCACCGCTCGCGTATCGCGCCAAGGCCGACCTCGACCGTCGGAACGTCGTTTCGGGGCAAGCAGGGGCTGGAGCTTCTCCCACTGCGCTTCGGTCAGGTCCATGCTCCTGATTTACGCTAGTTTGCATAACTCACGGGCACTAAATGACTTCAAAGTGTTTATGAGATAACTTCTAGTTATACGTCTCCTAGGAGCAGGATGTTCCCGGTTTTCACCGGTCGCTCTCTGCACTCGTCCGTGGGTCGGACACAATCCGCATGTCTTGCAGCCCCAGCCCACATTCATTAGGGTTAGAGGCAGTTTAGGAGCAGATTGCCAGGTGATCTGCCTGATAAACGCAAACGGCAAACTTCCCTACCACCCTGAACCTTGCCAACTAGACTTGCCCCAGAAAAGGTGCGAGCATGGAAATCGCAGGTCAAACGCCCTTCTAACGAATGAGCAGCTCTCCCCAAAACCCGGCCGCACCGAGCCGCCTGGGCAACGGAATTCCGCGTGTTCTGGTTGCCACTACCGCGCTGCTAAGTTTCATCTCCTTCTGGCGCGCGGCGGCCATCGTCTTAAACGACCTCGCTTCCTCGGCCTACTACGCCGGTGGCGAAGCCGAGGGCTACATCGGCAAGGCCGCGCCGTGGTTCATCCTCGGCATCATGCTGTTTTCCTACTGCGTGCGCGCCATCTACGTCGAGAGCTGCAGCATGTTCGTGCGCGGCGGCGTGTACCGCGTGGTCAAGGAAGCCATGGGCGGCACGCTGGCGAAGTTCAGCGTCTCCGCCCTGATGTTCGATTACGTCCTTACGGGCCCGATCAGCGGCGTTTCCGCGGGGCAGTACATCGTCGGCCTCATCAACGAAACCTCCGATTACCTCCACATCGGGTTGCACATCTCCCCAGGCATAGGCGCCGCGTGTTTCGCCATCATGTGTACCCTCTATTTCTGGTGGTACAACATCAAGGGCGTACACGAATCCAGCCAAAAGGCTATGCGCATTATGCAGATCACGACGGTGATGGTCGTGATCCTGATCAGTTGGTGCGTGTACACTGTCCTGATCCGCCACCCGGCGTTGCCGCCGATCCCAACTCCCCACAACATCAAGCTGGGTCCCAACGCTATGGGCTGGCTCTACGGCGTGAAATTCGCGCATATGGCCGCGATGATTGCGATTTTTGTGGGCTTGGGGCATTCGGTGCTGGCGATGAGCGGAGAAGAATCGCTGGCGCAGGTCTACCGCGAAATCGAGCACCCCAAGCTGCCGAACCTGAAGAAGACCGGGCTGGTGATCTTCGTTTACAGCCTGGTGTTCACGTCGCTGGTCTCGTTCTTCGCGGTGATGATCATCCCCGATGCGCAGCGGCAGCATTTCCTGGAGAACCTGATCGGCGGGCTGGCCATGAACCTGGAAGGCCCGTTCCTGTTACGGCTGGTCTTCCACGGTTTTGTCGTCGTGGTCGGGACGTTGATCTTGGCGGGAGCAGTGAACACGGCGATTGTCGGCTCCAATGGCGTGCTGAATCGCGTCTCCGAAGATGGCGTGCTGGCGGACTGGTTCCGGCAGCCCCACCGGAAATTCGGCACGTCCTACCGCATCATCAACATCATCGCAGCGATGCAGATTCTGACGATCATCATCAGCCGGGGCCAGGTCACCTTCCTGGCAAACCTCTACGCCTTTGGCGTGATCTGGAGTTTTGCGATGAAGGGCCTGGCGGTGCTCGTGCTGCGCTACACTCACCCAGGCGACCGCGAATACCGCGTGCCCTTAAACTTTCGGATTTTTGGAGTGGAGCTCCCGCTGGGGCTGAGTTTGATCACCCTCATCTTGTTGGGAATCGCAGTGGTGAATCTCTTCACGAAACCCGAAGCGACGATCGCCGGTGTTACATTTTCCATATTCCTGTTCATTGTGTTCACGGCTTCGGAGCGTTACACGCGTCACGCGCGAGGCATGGCTCAGCATGTGGAGATGGACCAGTTTCACCTGGCGATGGAAAGCGAGCTCACCCCGGAATCGGTGGGCGCGCGCGCGGGGAACATCCTGGTGCCGGTCAGCAATATCCATGCGCTCTACCATTTGGGCAATGTGCTGGAACGTGTGAAACCAGGGCGCCGCGATGTTGTCGTGCTGCACGTGCGCCTATTGCGCCGATCCGCTTCGGGAGAATACGATCTGGAAGCCGAGCAACTCTTTGGAAGCATCGAACAGCAGTTGTTTTCACAGGCGCTTTCCATCGCGGAAAAACGGGGCAAGACGGTGCGCCTCGCGGTGGTGGCGGCCAGCAACCTATGGGACGGCATCCTGCGCGCAGCGACTTCGCTGCAATCCAGCACCATTGTGCTCGGCCATTCGCCAAAGGAAACAACGGAAGAGCAGGCCCGTCTGATTGGGGATGCCTGGGAGCACCTGGGCGATTCCAAGCCGCAGTTCAACCTGGAAATTCATCTTGCCAATGGCGACAAGGTGTACAAAGTGCTGGGCCCGCACGCGCCCAACCTGACCGCGAATGAAGTGAATCTGTTGCACCGGCTATGGCTGCGCTTCAGCGAGTCCACCGCGCCATTCGAATTCCACCACCATGATGTGGTTCACTTCGCGCTCGAAGAAGTGCTGAAAGAGCTGGAAGAAGGGCGCGAGGAAGAGATCCTGACGCGCCTGCGCGCCCACCTGGAATCCAACCTGAAGAAGCCCCCGCCTAAGAATTAGCCGGGCTTTCTCGCGAAATGCAATTTCGCCCGCTCGTCGAACTGCGCGGCCTCGCGTCATCCTGGTTCGCATTTCTCACGAGATATAGTTTTGCCGGCCACTCAGACACATCAACACGCTGTCATCCTGAGTGGCGCGTCGGGCGTTTACCCCCGACCTGGTCGGGGCGCCCCGAAGGACCTCAACCTGCACACCACGCACAAAAATGTTTTGCTGAACCGACACAACGGATGAATTATGGTCCGCGGGAAATCCAGTCTACACCGCGCTGGTGCAATGCCCGCACTTCTTCGCCGCCAAAGGTATGGGCATGGCGCACTGCGGGCAATCCTTCGTCGTGACCGGTGGCGGTGGCGGCACGGGTTTCGGCATCCACTTGTTGACCGCGCGTACTACCAGGAAGATGGCAAACGCCACGATCAAAAAATTGATGATCGTGTTGATGAAGTTCCCGTAGTTGAACGTGGGAGCGCCCGCTGCCTTGGCAGCTGCGAGCGTGTCAAAGTGTTTATCGCTGAGATTCAAATATAGATTGGAAAAATCGACATGGCCCAGCACGCGCCCCAGCGGGGGCATCAGGATATCATCCACCAGCGACGCCACAATCTTTCCAAACGTCGCCCCGATAATCACGCCGACAGCAAGGTCCAAAACACTGCCGCGCATGGCAAATTCCTTGAATTCTTTAAGCACGAGTCTTCTCCTTATAGAAGAAATGAAAAATGTAATTCTGTTCCTCGGGCGGATTCCCTGGTTTGGAAAAGGCTACCACCGGCCCCGCATTATAGCGAAAGCAATCCTAGGAGTGACGGAAAATCAGGATGGAACCAAAAACGCCGCGCAGGATCAGCACCAAACCCCCAAGCGCCAATAATTTCCCGATCCAGAGAAAAGGGACACGCGTTGCGGCGAGCATGATTGCACCCAAGAGCAGCAGCGATAGTCCGCGATTCCATCTTTGCCAGCGGGCCCGCCATTGCCCGGGCCGAGCGAGCGCCAGCAGGCCCCAAGCCAGCAAAGCGACGCTGAGGACGAGCCAGGAAACGCTGCGGCGATCGAAATAGATCCGTCCGCTGACTCCCAACCACACTACGAGAGTCCCCAGCAGCAAGAACACCAGTTCCACCAGGAGTTCCGTGAGGCGCGCGGGAGAGAGCATAAGCGTCCTACGGTACGCGTTCGATGCGCAACTTCTGGATGAGCACGGGCGTGCGCGGTCGGTCCACTGAATCGCGCGGCACATTCGAGATTTTGTCGGCGATTTCCTGCCCTTCGACGACCTCGCCGAAAATGGTGTGGCGATTATCGAGGTGCGGTGTGGCCGCAACGGTGATGAAGAACTGGCTGCCATTGGTGCCGGGTCCGGCATTGGCCATGGAGAGTCTGCCGGGCTTGGAATGACGCAGTGATGGATGGAACTCGTCCGCAAAGTTGTAGCCGGGACCTCCGCGGCCGTCTCCCTTCGGGCATCCGCCCTGAATCATGAACTGGGGTATCACGCGGTGGAAGACCAGGCCGTCATAGTAATTGCGTTTTTCTTTTTTGCCGGAGGTGGCGTTGACAAATTCCTTTGTGCCCTCTGCCAATCCGATGAAATTCTCGACCGTCTTGGGTGCTTCCTTGTCAAACAGCCGGCAAACGATATTGCCTAGCGAAGTCTCGAAAACTGCGTAGGTTCCAGCCGCTCGTGCCATCTGTTCTCCTTTGCCTAAGCCTGCTGCCCCATCGTACACGACGCGCTCCCGCTTCGGCTACTCTGCCGGCGAAGCAGCAACCATCTGCGCGCGCAGATCCCGCACATCCGAACTGCGGCCCAGTCCCGGCGGCTATTGTACGACGACGATAAGCTTGGCGTTGTATATCGTGCCGTTAGCCGTCGCGCTCACCAAAACGCTGTATGTGCCAGCGGGCGCCGGGACTTTGATTGGCGGCGGCGGCGGTGGCGGAGTGATCACGCCGCCACCGCCGCATCCGGCGATGAGCAGCAACAACGAAATGACGCAAAAGCCACACACCCATTGCAATCCAGCCGAAACCCGGCGTGCGGCGCGGCGAAGCGCGAGAAGGATGACCAGCGCAAACACGGCGACAACGCTCACGGGTAGCCGGCGTGAGCGCTCCATCAAAAGAGGCAGATTCGCGGCCTGAGAAAACGTGTAAGCGTTGATCGTGAGCGTGGCTGTGGTGGTGCCGCTGATCGTGGGCATTGACGGACTCACTGTGCACCCGATGCTCCCGGAGGAAGGAACGCACGACAGCGAAAGCGGCATATTGAAGCCATCGATGGCGTTCAGAATCAGCGAGGCGCCGCCGGATTGCCCGGAAGAAATCACCACGCGCGGAGTGCCGAGCGAAAAAGAGAACGTGCCAAGATTCACGTTCACCGTGGCCGGGGTGCTGGTAGAGGGGTTGTAAACGGCATCTCCACTGTACACAGCCACCACCTGATTGCTTCCATTCGACAACGAGAGAGCGGGCACGGGGCCCGATGGGCTGGCCACCGACGTCCCCACCCCAGTTTGCACTAAGCTGCCTGGCAAGCCCTCACCGTTCACATAGAACACAACCGTTCCGGTGGGCGCTGGCCCGGTCCTAGTGTCGCCCGACACCGTGGCCGTGAAGTTAGTGCTCTGCAATCGGCTGATACTCGCCGGAGCCACCGCAAGCATGGTGCTGGACGGCAATCGAGTGGAAGCCGCCACGACGATGGGGTTCGGATACGTGGCCGTGGCTAATGCCCAATTGCTATCACCAGCGTAGCTTACGCTGAGAGTAAGAGATCCCACGGTCTGCAGGTTGATGAATGTAGCCGTGGCGACAGCCCAAGGGTACCCCCCTGCAAAGTTGGCTGAAACGAGCGGCGCAGTGACCATAGTAGTTCCGAGTGTGACGCTCACGTTTCCCGTAGGAGGCGCACCAAACCCAGTTCCAAGTGCAACCTCCACCAGGAGATTCCCGCCGACCGCGACGCTTGGTTCGATTAGCGGGATCAGAATATTGGGATTTCCTTTCGTGATTGTGAAGGTGAAGGGCCCCACGGTCGAGGGCTGATAGCTGGCATCGCCAGAATAGCTCAGGGTAATGGCATGCGTGCCCACGGACAGGTTGCTGGGAGAATATCCGGCCACGCCCTGACTGTTGATGGGCACCTCCTGTGCATTGCCGCCGTCCGTAAAGGTCATCGTTCCAGTGGCAAGACCGTAGATCTGGTCACCATTCATTCCAAAGGGTTCACCGGAAAAGATCCATCGCCCACCATATCCTGCCTGCGCGCCGCTGTTAATCACCAGACCATCGGGGCCATACGCAACAAACCAGATGGAGCTCGTCTCCGGAGTAACCGTGAGGCTCACGGGAGCGGACGTGCTTGGGCCAAAGACGCCGTCGCCGCCGTATTGCGCGCTCACCTGATATGTCCCCCCCGGAAAGAAATCGACGGGCACACTGGCCGTCCCGCTGGAAAGCGGAATCGCTTCCTTCCGTTGGAGGGGCAGACCGCTCGTCGTGGAAATGCCGACATCGCCCGTAGGTGTGCCTGTGCCGGGCGAGGCTGCAACACTGGCAGTGAACGTAACCGGTGTGCCGTGAACTATGGATGTCGGCGAAAGGGACAGTGTCGTCGTAGTGGAGACGAACGAGATCTTATTCCAATTCGCAACCAGCGCGTTCGCATCGAACGATCCAAGCCCGCTCGCCAGGTCGTAGCCGGAACCCGCGGCATATTCCTGCAGAGAGTAGAGACCGTCGCCATTCGCATCCAGCGAGCAATCGGGACTACCCTGCAGGCATGGGACATTGTTCGTGCCACTTGTGAGGTCGTGAAAGACAGCGGGTTGCTGGCGGGCGAGTGCGTAAAGCGTGAAATTGGCCTGACCCTGGCGGCCGAATTTCTGGTTGACCAAGGCCATAATTCCCGCCATGGCGGGGGACGACGCCGAGGTACCTCCGACGAGGAGAACCGGAGCCTGGCCTCCAGATGTTGTGGCGCAATCCTCCGTGGCAGTACAGATCGCATACGCGCTCAAATTCGACCCTGCCGAAGCAAAGAGCGACACATCCGGCAGGTCCCGGACGCCATCGCTCGGCACTCCCGGAACCGTTTGCCAGACTGGCTTTGCGTATCCGGCGAGGCAAACCGTCTGACCCGAACCGTCAGTAGTGGAATTCACACAACTGCTTGCCCCCCCGCCACCGGCCAGGATGGACTCGGGATTCGTGAGTATGTTTAACCCAAAGGGCGCGTCCCATGGCTGCTCGGGCAGTGGCCCCTTCAAGGAGCCGTTGCTTGAGTCGTTGCTCTGGTTCCAGAAAGGTGCTGCGCTGGAAGGGCCGGAAGCGTAGTCTGCGTAAAAGAAGTCGGTGCCTCCCACCGCGACGTTCCACGGCGTGGATGCGATGCCGTTGACGGCCAGCCCTTGCGTGGCAACCAACTCGCGATCAAAATCGCAGTCAGCGGAACCACTATCACCAGAGGACACCAGCACCGTCTGTCCTTGAGCCGCAGCTTGCTCCCACAGACCGGACCACAGTTGGTTTCCGGCGGGGGTGAGCCCGGCTTCGCAGCCTCCTAGACTCAAACTGAGGACAGACGCCTGGTTATCCTCGATGGCCCGGATCGCCGCCAATACCGTCGGATCCTGCACCTGGCTGCCATCGGAGATGTAGAGGTTGACGGTGGCGTTGGGCGCTACAGCGCCGCTCAGTTCCGCATCAAGGTACGCTTCGATGTCGGAATCGGGCAGCGGCCCTACGCCTGGATCACCACCATCAATGACAATCTGGGTAGGGTTGTTGGATAGTCCGAAGAGTTGGCGGTAGGCGTTGACCACGCTCACATCTATGTTTGAGGCGCCGATGATGCCGATGATCTGGCCGCCACCGTTGACTCCCGACGCGTACAGGGGAGCGACATCGTACTGCGTTGCGAAATCTTCGGGAGCAATCGCGAAAAAGTCCGTGCTGCCGTCCGGGTTCGTGAACAGAGGAGTGGCTTTGTCCGTTGAACGGGAGTACCAGGCTGGCCCCGCGGAACGAACATAAGGCCTAAGGCGGAAATTGTTTATCGGAGAAACGCCGCGAACCAGAGCAGCGAGGGCCTCGGGAATTGTCAGCTCGGCGGCGTTGGCATAGTGGATTTCGCCATTGATGAGGTACTGATGAATCTCGGAATGGAAGGCGTCGCGCACGTTTCCCGCCGTTCCGGAAAATTCAATCAGTCTCTTGCTCTGTGTCACCGCGGCAGCGCGGAAACCTTGGGATGCAAGCCAGTTTTTCGCGGCTTCGATATCGGAATCGGAGGGTCCGAAAAGCTCGCCGAATTGCGCCGGGGTAAGCCATTTGTGGTAGGCGGCTGAGCCCGGGCTATGGACGTCAGTCAAAAACTGGAGGAGGGCTGCCTCGCGCTCCGGCGGGCGGTTGAGCATCAAGAACATGCGATTCGCGGCGAACGAATCGGGGACGGCGCCTTGATCGGAATGCCCTCGAGCAAGCGGGTGTATCGTGCCGCGAAGCGTCACGCGTCTCGATTCGTCGATAGCCTGGGTCACGAGAGACTTGGGCTGGCTCTGGGCACTGGTTATCACAGGCAGCGCGAGCCCAGCCGCCAGCAGGCAGAGGAACGAAGCGTAAGAAGAGAATCTTGGCACAGACTCCATCAGTGGAGCCTCATGGCATTAGCGGACACAATGCAGGATGCAACTGTTCACGCAGGGCTGACAGTCTGCAATCCAAGCAACCAGCATCTCCAGTATGGCCAGTAGTATAAAGTCGGCCACCTATGGAAGTAAACCTGAAACACGATCGCTTCGGGGTTTACCAGCCCTTCTGCTTGCGGAGTTGCGTGATGTGCGCGGTGTGATGTTTCCCGTGCCAGGAATACAGAAACAATAGCCAGTCCACATTCTTGACACCATGATCCGGATGCACCAATGTCCGAGCATATTCTTCCGTCTTTACAGAGCGCAGCAGCCGCACCCAGCGTTCGTGGAGGGGTTCGATGAGCTTTAGGGAGACTTCCACTGGCGCGCTCCGGGCATCCTCGAGGTTGGCCCAGTCGTTTTCGTCGTAAGGCTTAATTGTCGGCTGATTCTCAGTCAGCGCGAAGCGCAACCGTATGTAGGCGTTCATGTGGCTGTCCACAAGATGGTGAACCACCTGGCGAACGGTCCAGCCGCCCTCGCGATAAGGAGTGTCGAGTTGCGCGTCGTTGAGTCCCGCAACCGCAGCCCGCACTCGGCCGGGTGTGGCGGCGATATCGTCAATCGCCGCCTGCCGCAGCGCAGGCGTCACCTCTTTGGGTAGCTCAAATTTTCCGTTCGGATAACGCGGGTCCATGCCTCAGCCTCCTCGCAAAACGGGGAATCGATCTTCAACTGTAAATAGATGCCCCGTAAGGTGTCTATCGGTATATGCGGAGGAGCGTCGCCAAATTGGCTGCTCTGTATCAGGACTTGCCGATATGCGACAAGCGTCCTGAGTCGTAGATTCGCGGAAAAAGCGAAATTGTCATTCCGAGCGAAGCGAGGAACCTGCTTTTCGCTTGAGTGTTGAATACAAAAAGAGATTCCTCGGTCCCCGCGCAACGCGTGGCCCCCGGAATGACATGAAGGGCCGCAACATTTAGCAAGTAATTCTGGCTCAAGACACTCCCTGAACTTGCATGAACCCTGCTCCCAGCTCCAATCCGCGTCAGCAATCCCTGCTTTCCCGCCTTTCACAACCGCACTTTCCAGTTTGCCCGAGAATGCTACAATCATCGTTCGCTCTGTATCTTCGGACCCCGGTCGTGAATCCAACTAGCGGAGCTATATGCATGCATAAGGTCGTGATTATCGGAAGTGGCTGTGCCGGCTTGACGGCGGCGATCTACGCCGCGCGCGCCAACCTGAGCCCGCTCGTTCTGGAAGGGCACGAGCCCGGCGGGCAGCTCTCCCTCACCACTCATGTCGAGAATTTCCCCGGCTTCCCCGATGGCATTCTGGGCCCGGAATTGATCGAGAACATGCGCAAGCAAGCCCAGAAATTCGGGGCGCAGTTCAAAGCGGGCTCGGTCAGCGAAGTCGATCTTACAAGCCGGCCGTTCAAAATCAAGGCGGGCAATGAGGTCTACGAAGCGAAATCACTGATTGTGGCCGCGGGCGCTTCCGCCCGTCTTCTCGGGCTGAAGGGTGAAAAGGAACTGATCGGCCGGGGACTTTCCACCTGCGCCACATGCGACGGTTATTTCTTTCGTGGCAAACCCATTGCCGTGGTCGGCGGCGGGGATTCCGCCATGGAAGAGGCGAATTTTCTGTCTCGCTATGCCAGCAAGGTGTACCTGATCCACCGGCGCAATGAATTTCGCGCCTCCAAGATCATGATTGATCGTGCCAAGGCGAACGAGAAAATCGAGTTTGTGACTCCGTACGTGATCGAGGAAATTCTCGCGCCTGAGGGGCTGGTGATGCGCGTGCGCCTGCGTAATACGCAAACCATGACGGAGCGGGAAATCGCGTTGGATGGCGTGTTCGTGGCCATCGGCCATGATCCCAATTCGATAATATTCCGCGGCAAGCTGGAGATGGACGGGAACGGTTACCTGATCTCGCATCATGGCACCCTGACCGGCGTTCCAGGAGTTTTCATAGCCGGCGACGTCCAGGACCACCGCTACCGCCAGGCAGTCACTGCGGCGGGTTCCGGCTGCATGGCGGCGATCGACGCGGAAAAGTTCCTGGAAGAGCACAAAGACTAGCTCGCCACTAGCCTCGCCGGGTATCAACGGGCATAATCAGACTGCACATGCTCCGCACGATTCTTCTCAAACTCTCCGAAAGCAAGGCCTTCGCGCACTGGGTCACTTCCAATTCGACAACGCGGCGTATGGCGCTCCGATTTGTTGCCGGCGAAACTTTGGATGAGGCCATTGCAGTGGCGCGCGCGTGCGACCACGCGGGAATCGCCGTGACCCTGGATTGCCTGGGAGAAAACGTGGCGACGCCGGCGGACGCCCAAAAGGCGCGCGACACCTATTTGAAGATTTATGACCGCATCGCCGAGGAGAAACTGAACGCTAACGTTTCGTGCAAATTGACGCAACTCGGGCTGGACCTCAGCGTGGAATTCTGCGAAGGCCTGGTGCTTTCGATTGCGGAGCGCGCCGCGGCTTATGAAAGCTTTCTGCGCATCGATATGGAAAGCTCGGTGCATACCCAACGGACCGTCGAACTGGTGAAACGCGTGCGTGCGCAATCGCCCGCCGTGGGTGCGGTGATCCAGTCTTATCTCTACCGCAGTGAGAGCGACATTCACGACCTGCTGTCTTATGGCTGCCGCATTCGCCTGTGCAAGGGCGCGTACAAGGAGTCCATCGACGTGGCCTATCCGCGGAAAGCCGACGTGGACGCGAATTATCTCCACCTGATGCGCCTGCTGCTTTCCAGCGGTTTCTATCACGGGATTGCCACCCACGATCCGCGCATGATCGCGGCCACCATCCGCTGGGCGGCCGAAAAAAAGATTTCCAAGGACGATTTCGAGTTTCAGATGCTCTACGGAGTGCGCACGGACCTTCAGCGCCAGCTGGTGCGGGATGGCTTCCGTCTGCGCATCTACGTGCCCTTCGGGTCTGAGTGGTTTCCCTATTTTATGCGGCGCCTCGCGGAGCGCCCTGCCAATCTGGGCTTCTTCCTGCGCAATTTCCTCCGCTCCTAAGAACACCTGCACGCCGGAACCGCCTTGGCTCATAATCTCCGTGTTCTTGGCCATTGAGGAGTGCGGCGGCTCGCCGCCGCTTTTACAGTTTCAAGCCCCCGCCAACCAACTGTGGTCCCTCTCCGCCCCTCTTTAGGAGGCCAAGGTTTTAGCCACGGCGCAGCGCACTTCAGCCTAATGTTTCCCCCGGCTTGATAGCGTGGATTTCCAGCCCCGCGATGTCCTTCGTTTCGGCCCGCAGTCCTTCCGGCGTGCCGGTCAGCATCGGAAAAGTCGCGTAGTGCATGGGAATGACGTGCTTGACGCCGAGCAAGCGTATCGCGAACGCGGCTTCGCGAGGACCCATCGTGAAGATATCGCCAATGGGCAGAAACGCCAGCTCCGGCTTATAGATTTCCGCGATCAGTTTCATGTCTCCGAACACCGCGGTATCTCCCGCGTGATAGAGCGTAACTCCGCCGGGCAGATTCACGATGAACCCGGCCGGCTCACCCGCGTAGCGCCTCTCGCCATTTTCGTCAATTGAATTGGAGTGGAAGGCGTGCGTCATGGTCACCTTGAAGTCGCCGACTACCTGGGTGCCACCTTTGTTGCCCGGGAGGCATTGACCGCCCAGCCCTTTGGAATCGAGATAAAGATAAGTCTCAAAGTTAACGACGATATGGGGTTTGAACTGTTTACCCAGCGCCAGCAGATCGCCCATATGATCGGTGTGCGCATGGGTCAAAAAAATGGCGTCCAGCCGCGTAATTTTCTTCAGAGATTCCGGGCATTTCGGGTTCGTGTTGACCCAGGGGTCAATGAGCGCAAATTGTCCGCTAGGCGTGGTAATCCCAAAAGTGCTGTGGCCGAAATAAGTAATCTTGTTGCCTTTCAGATCGAGCATCTCTGCCTCCGTCTATCCTTCAAATTGCGCCAAGGGACGACAATAAAACTGCATTCTAAATGTTTTCCCGCACCCGCTCTCGGTTCACTTCGCTAACAGGCTGCGGATCGCAGCATCGAAAGTGTCATGATCGCCGGCGCCGAAGACATGCCCCATTTGCCTGCCTTCCCTGGCGTAAAAAAAAGTAGCAGGCAGCCCGCCGTTGTAACCAGGCATCACGGCTTCGGAAAAGGCGTCCTCATCGCCCTTCTTTTTCCGGTAGTTCGGAAAGATGGGTTTGTTGCGGGCCAGGAACCGCCGCATCAGGATAAGGTCGCCATCCTGGTCGAAATTAACGCCCACGACCTGCAAGCCTTTGGGAGCGTACTGCTTGGCCAGCTCATTCAGCATTGGATACTCGTCTCGGCAGGGTTCGCACCACGTGGCCCAGAACGTCACCAGCAGCGGCTTGCCTTTATATTGCCGCAAAATCTTCTGGTATCCCTGGATGTCAATGAGCTCGGGATCCTTGGGGGCGCGGGTTTGCGCGGCAGCCAGCGCGATTCCCGCTGATACCACGAGCGCAATAAACACAGCCCTGATTTTCATGCCCGCTCCTCAGGCCCTTATTTTAGCGCGTTTGGACGGGTTGAGAATCTTGCACTACCCACGTAGAATTGATTACAGGTACTTGTGACCTGGCGGTGCCCAGTTCGAGTTGCCTTCCGCCGGTTGCGCTGAGCAGGTCCGGCCCGCTGCCTTCATCAAAGGAGATCTGCATGGCCTACGTGATTGCCGAACCCTGTATCAACACCAAGGACACCGCTTGTGTTGATGTCTGCCCCGTGGATTGCATTCATCCCCGGAAGGACGAGGCGGCCTACCAAGCCGAAACGATGTTGTACATCCATCCGACCGAATGCATCGATTGCGGCGCCTGCGTGCCTGTGTGCCCCGTTACCGCCATCTTCGCGCTCGAAGACTTGCCGGAGAAGTGGCAGAAATTCACGGCGATAAACGCCCAGTGGTACGAAAAGAAATAATCATACATTTGTGCGGCGCGGCCTGCCGCACGGACTCTCAGCGCGCCCCGAATCGCTCGGGGCGCGCTTCTTTTTTGCGCTCGCATGTTGCCGAACAAGCTGCTTTTTCCCCGGCTTTGACATCCAACGTTGTGAAAGAATCATGCCTTTGCGGGAGCTCTCCTTGCGCGTCTCTAATATCCGCCTCACTCTGATGGGCCTTGCGGTGGTCGCCTCTCTGCCTTCCTTCCTTTCCGCGCAGACGCCCGCTCCGCTCGCAGGCAATTACACCGGGACGCTGCAGGCCGGGGAAGCGCAGCTGCACCTGGTGCTGCATCTGACGAAATCCGTGGACGGCGCCTACCACGCCTCGCTCGATAGCCTGGACCAGGGCGTGTACGCGATCGACGCGACTTCCACAAGCATCGCCGGTTCCATACTGAAGCTCGAAGTCTCTTCCGTAGCCGCCCATTTCGAGGGCAAGTTTTCCGCCGATCGTCGGACGATTGATGGCACGTGGTCGCAAGGAAACGCAAGCCTGCCTCTGCTGTTTCATCGCCAGGCGGCCGGCGCCGCCACGCGCAAGCCCACGGATGCCGTTTTCCCCGTCGAAGGCCTCTGGCAAAGCGCACTGGAAACGCACGGGATGCGGCTGCGTTTTCAATTGCACGTTTCGCATGATACGGAGGACCAGTTGATCGGGGCGCTGGACAGTCTGGATCAAGGAGTGAGCGGCCTGCCTGCCATCAACGTGCAACTCAAGGAAGCCGCTTTTCACTTTGAAATTCCCTCGCTGGCGGGCGTATTTGAAGGCACGCTCGATCCCGGCAAAAACAAGCTGAGTGGCAATTGGTCGCAAACGGGCGCGGAAGCGAAGCTCGAGTTTGTGCGCTCCGATCAACCGCTGGAATTGCGCCGTCCGCAAAATCCGTCGAAGCCGTATCCCTATCACGAGCAAGAAATTTCATTCTCTAACGCCGCAGCAGGCGTTTCGCTGGCCGGCACGCTCACGCTTCCCAAAGGTGCCGGCCCTTTTCCTGCGGCATTGCTGATTGTGGGTTCGGGGCCGCACGACCGCGATGAGGCTCTGGCCAACCACCGCCCATTTCTCGTGCTTGCCGACCATCTGACGAGGAAGGGAATCGCCGTGCTGCGCTACGACAAACGCGGAATCGGCAAGTCCACGGGCTCTGCGGACAAGGCCACCACGCTCGACCTGGCCGCGGACGCGCAAGCGGCCATCGCTTACCTGAAAACGCGAAAGGAGATTGATCCGGCCAAGATCGCGCTGATCGGCCACAGTGAAGGCGCGATGATTGCTCCTCTTATCGCTTCGCAGACCAAGGATGTGGCCTGGGTCGTTCTGCTGGCTGCGCCGGCCACGAAAGGTGAAGACACCCTTCTCAACCAGTCGGAGCTGATCGGTAGAGCCGGAGGGCTGACGGACGAACAACTCGAGGCGAGCTTGGACTTCGACCAGGCCGCCTACGATCTGGTCCGCACAGAGAAAGATAGCGCGGTACTGAACGACAAGCTGAACGGCCTGGTGAAGGGAAGCGGTCTGGCCGCAGCCATGACGCCGGCGGTTCTCGAGCCGCAACTGCGCATGATGGAATCCCCGTGGTTCCGCTTCTTTCTGGACTATGACCCGCTACCGAATCTGAAGGCGCTGCAAGTGCCCGTTCTCGCGCTCTACGGGCAAAAAGATCTGCAAGTGCCCGTGAAACCCAATCTGGCGCTACTGCAGCAGTCTCTGCAGGATGGCGGCAACAAAGATGCCGACGTGCGCGAACTTCCAGACTTGAATCACCTTTTCCAGCACGCCTATTCCGGCACGCCCACCGAATACGCGGCCATCGAAGAGACTTTCTCGCCGGAAGCGCTGCAGATCATCTCCGACTGGCTGCTGCACCACAGCAGCAACTAGCCCAGTTTCTGGCCGCGCACAGCTTTCCCATTGCTTACCCAAAGCATTAAATTGTCATCCTAGGGCTGCGTCACCTTCTGTTTCAAACGATTATCCTGTGAAGACCCAACTTTTCCGAAGCTAGCTTCTCCGATGCTATCCACCGCCCAAAACGTGTCATTTCGACCGGAGGGACGGCGCTTTTTGCCGTCCCGGAGTGGAGAAATCCCTCCTCGGCTTCGGATTTCGAGTTCATTCCAAAAGCCTCATTGCCGGACCTCGAAGAGTTGTGGGAAACTCTGCACCACCATGCGCAATTTGAAACACCATGCTCGTAGATCCTGCTGATGATGCGCACATCTCCATCCATCGCCGGGGATTCCCCTTCGCAGCGGGGAAGATGGCCCATCGCATTTTTGCTGGCGTTTGGCGTTATCATCAATTTTTTCGACCGCATCAATCTGTCGGTTTCCCAGGAAGCGTTGCACGCCTCCTTCGGCCTCACCCTGATTTCGTTTGGTTACTTGTCCAGCGCGTTCAGTTGGACTTACGCGGTCATGCAAGTCCCAGCGGGATTGCTGCTGGACCGGTTCGGGGTACGCCGTGTAGGCAGGATTACCACATTTTTGTGGAGCGTCGCGTCGTTTTGCGCGGCGCTCTCGACCGGGCTTGTGGGTCTGTTTGCGGCACGGCTGCTTCTGGGTGTCGCGGAATCGCCCACCTTCCCGGCAAACGCCAAAGCCATCGGCCTATGGTTTCAGGAGCGGGAGAGAAGTCTGGCCATCGCCGTCACCGACTCGGCGGCAAAACTTTCCTCGGCGATCGGCGTGCCGCTCATCGGCATACTTCTCCTGCACTTTGGCTGGCGCTGGAGTTTCGCCGCTACCGGCTTCTTCAGCCTGATTTATTTTGCGCTTTTCTGCCGCGTCTATCGCGATCCGGTGGAAGGACACAGCCCGTCGGCGGAACAGCCCGCATCCCGTTCCCAAGGCAACGCGCGCAGCAACATTCCGGCGCGCGCGCCGCAGGAGGGCCTGGTGGAATATTTGCTGCGGCTGTGGCGAGGAAGCCTACTGAGATATTTGCTCCGGCAACGAAAAGTGTACGGCCTGGCAATCGGCTGGGGCGCTTACAACTACAGTTTCTTTCTGCTGCTGACCTGGCTGCCCAGCTATCTTTCTTTTTCGCTGCACGTGGATCTTCTTCACTCCGTGTTTTACACGAGCGTCCCGTGGTTATTTGCGGCCATTACGGATTTTGTTGTCGGCGGATGGCTGGTGGACTTCCTCATCCAGCGGGGCTGGAACGCCACACGCGTGCGCCAAACGGTCTTGCTGATCGGCACGAGCCTCGGCCTGGCGATCTGGGGAGCCGGCCACGCACACTCCCCCGCCGCCGCGCTCATTTGGATCAGCATCGCGCTGGGTGGTTTGGCCGCTGCTGCCCCGGTGGCTTGGACCGTGCCATCCCTGATTGCGCCGCAAGGTGCCGTGGGAACTGTGGGCGGCTTGGCCAACCTTTGCGGCCAGCTTGCTGCCATTTCGGCCCCCATCATTACCGGCTACATTGTCTCCTCCACTCATTTGTTTGCCGCTGCTTTTGCTATCGCCACCGCAATTTTGCTTCTGGGAATTGCCAGCTACGCGCTGCTCCTGGGGCGCATGGAGCGGATTCCCGAACCTCCTCTACCGGCTTAATGAACGGAACACGGCCCCTTCCACACCACTCTGCCTAGGGGATGTCGGGGTATCATAGATAACCGATGACTATGGCCCCCACCAACCCGCCGTTTCACCTCATCCTGATTATCCACGCGCACCAGCCTGCCGGAAATTTTGAGCACGTCTTTGAGGAATGCTACGAACATTCCTACTTGGCGTTTCTCTCCCTTCTGGAAAAGCATCCACACATTCGCGCGGGCCTCCACTATTCTGGACCGCTGCTCCTGTGGATTGAAAAGCACCATCCCGAATACTTCGAGCGCCTGCGCCGCATGGTTGCTTCCGGCCAGATTGAATTGATCGGCGGAGGATTCTACGAGCCGATCCTGATCTCCATCCCCGCGGCGGATCAACAAGAGCAGCTCACGCGTTTAGCCGATTACCTGGAAAAACATTTTGGCAAACGGCCCACGGGTGCATGGCTTGCGGAGCGCGTGTGGGAGCCGCAATTGCCGTCGGCCCTTGCTGCGGCCAACATCGGTTACACGCTCGTGGATGATTTGCCCTTTCTTGCCGCGGGCTTCGAGCCGGAAGAGCTGTACGGCCCATACATTGCCGAGGATTGCGGCAAGTCCGTCTGGCTTTTCCCGGGACTGAAGGAGCTGCGTTACCTCATACCGTTCCGCGGGGTCGAGGAATCTATCGCCTATTTCAAGAAGGCCGCCCAAGCGCGTCCTGGTGGCGCGGCCGCCTTTGGCGACGACATGGAAAAGTTCGGAGTGTGGCCGGGAACGTTCGCCCATTGCTATGAAGCGGGTTGGCTGGAGAAGTTTTTCCAGGCCTTGGACGAAAACGCATCGTGGCTGAAGATTTCGACGCCCAGCGAATACATCGCCTCCCACGTTCCGCTCGGGCGCGCCGATCTTCCCTCGGCTTCTTATGCCGAGATGATGGAGTGGGTGCTCCCTACCGAAACACGCCTGCGCTATTTTGCCCTTCATAAGGAATTCGCAGGGCGTCCGGACCTGCTCTCCTTCGTTCGCGGCGGCTCGTGGCGCGGATTCTTCCGCAAGTATTCGGAATCGAATCTGCTGCACAAGAAAATGCTGCGGGTTTCCGCTTGTGTAGCCTCTGTGCCTTCACGGCGCTCCAGCAGTGAACATTCTTCCCAGTTACAGGAAGCGCGTGATTGTATGTTGCGCGGCCAGGGGAATGACGCCTACTGGCACGGCGTGTTTGGCGGCCTCTACGCCCCGCATCTCCGCACGGAGCTTTGGCGCAAGCTCATCCGCGCGGAATCCTTGGCCGACCAGCTCACCCCAGGTGGACTTCTGCCGCGCGTGGAAATGCTCGATTACGATGCCGATGGCGCGCCGGAACTCCTCTTCACGGCTCAGGAATACCAGGCGCTTCTAAAGCCTTCCGATGGCGCGACACTCGCGGCGTTCGATTTCCGCCCGGCTTCCGCGACGCTCATCAATTCCATCATGCGGCGCCGCGAGGCTTATCACGCGCGGCTCCGTGAAGCCGCTGCCAGCGCACCATCGCAGGATGGGGCCGTCTCCATCCATGACCAGGTTCACGTGAAGGAGCCGAACCTCGAGCGATTCCTGCACTACGACCGCTTCGCTCGCCATTCTTTTCGCCTTTTGCTGTTCGATTCTTGGCGCACGCCAGCGGATTACGAGACGCTGCAACTGAACGAAGTGGCCAGAATCGCCGCGGGCGCGTTCCAGGTGCGGAATTCTTCGGCCAACGACGCCAACCTCGTGTTCGAGCGGGAACTGGCGGAATTCGCGTCCAATCCCGCCGATCCGCCGGTTCTGAAGGTGACCAAGCATTTTCTGTTGGGCCCGGCGCCGCAGGGCTGCGAAGTGAGCTGCGAAGTTACGCTCTCGCTGACCGCGCCCTTGGGCAAAACGCTTCTTTTCGGCCTGGAATCGGTGATCAATTTCCTTGCCCCGTCGGACGCGGACCGGTTTTTCGTCACTCCCGCGGGCCCGCAGAATCTTAGGTTCGCGGGGGTGTTGCCTGCGCCGCATCTCCAAATCGAGGACGGTTGGCAGCGGGTGCGGGTCAACCTTAATGCTCCGAACGCCGAAAGTTTCTGGGTGGCGCCGATCGAGACCGTGTCCGAATCCGAGGGTGGCTTCGAGCGCGTTTATCAAGGTTCGCAAATTCTTGCCGTGTGGCGGCCGAACTTTGCGCTACGAACTTCTTTCACGGCTCGCTTGCTCTGGCGCGTCGAATCCCTCTAGAAGTCATCTCACGAACAGTCCCCGGGAGGCCACGGCTTTTTACCCTGAGCACGGCGAAGGGTACAGCCTGCGGAAAAAGCACTATTCCGTCATTCCGAACGAAGTCTGCGGAGTGAGGAATCCCTCTTTTCTTGGGTTTCCACCAAAGAGAGATTCCTCGCTTCGCTCGGAATGACGGCCCAAAGCACTTTTTCCGCAGGCTGTTAGGCCGTGCCGAAAGGCCTCGCAAATTCAGCGGTTTTAACCCCGATGTGCGCCCAGCGGGGGATGCACAGCTTGCGCCACCGGCCTTTTGGGAGTGCGGCGGCTTGCCGCCGCTTTTACACCGTAAGCAGCTCCGCAAAAGTGTCTTTCTCTAAAGCGTGTAGCTACAAGTGGTCGCCTTTTTACATAGAGCGTGGCGAAGGGCTGAGGCGGGCGCTTTGCCGCTGACGAAGCCCACACGGTTTCGATTACCACGCAGGAGTACCGCAAATGTGCAGCGGCGGAGTATTCTCTTTTATCGTGAAACGCTGGCTCTTCCAACTCGGCCGATCGCTCTTGCTCATTTTCGTGGTTGCCCTTTGCCTGAGGTGTGCCTTCCTCTTCCACCAGGCCCGGCTCATTCCTTCGCAAGCGCTTGCCTCGGTGCCGTTTCAGAATGAGGTCGGCAACGTTGCGGACTCGTTGGCACACGGCCAGGGTTTCTGCTGCTTGTTTCGCCAGCCCACCGGGCCGACAGCGTGGCTCGCTCCGTTTTATCCGCTACTGATTGCAGCGATCTTCAAACTGTTCGGGAGCTTCACCATTGCCTCTTTTTATGCGGCTGCGTTGATGAACAGCGTGTTTTCCGCTCTCGCATGCATCCCCCTCTTTTACGCGGGCAAGCGCATCGCTGGCGTGGGAGTTGCCGCGGCGGCCTGTTGGGTCTGGGCAGTCTTTCCCAGCGGCGTCATGATGCCATTCGAGTGGATCTGGGATCCCGCGCTCTCCGCCTTGTTGGCGGCGGCGTTGCTCTGGGCCACGCTGTATGTCGCGGATCGCCGGCGCGCGCGTGATTTTGCGCTCTATGGCCTGCTTTGGGGAGTATCGTTGCTGACGAATCCTGGCCTGGGGGCCCTCCTGCCGTTTCTACTGGGTTGGATGGCCTACCGTCAATTCCGCAGCGGCAGCTTTCGGCCGACGCCTCTGGTGATTGTCCTTGCCGTGCTTTTTGCCTGTTGCATTCCCTGGACAGTCCGCAATGCCGCGCAATTTCATCGCCTCATTCCCGTGCGCGCCAATTTTCCCTACGAATTGTGGTCCGGGAATAATGAAATCTTCGATGAACATTCGCGTGCCGTGAATCGCATCACGCGCTACGAGCAGACGCGCCGCTATGCGCAACTTGGCGAGAACGCTTTTCTCGAAGAAAAATGGCAGAAGGCCACGGAATTCATCCGCACGCATCCCGCGTTGTATGTGCAGCTTTTCGGCAGGCGCATCGTGGCCACGTGGCTGGGCGCGGAGTCGCCCTGGCAGTTTTTTCTCCGATCGGACTCGCTTCTCGTGCGCGGCATACTCCTTTGGAACGCGATCACGCTCCTCGGCGCGATCGGCGGTCTTCTGCGTCTACTGGCTGCACGTAATCCATTCTTTTTCCCTGTGGCGGTGTTTCCGTTGGTGTTTCCCATCACCTTCTACATCGCGCACACTTCTCTCCGCCACCGTCACCCTTGCGATCCGATAATCGCGTTGCTGGTGGCCATCGCCCTCTTGGGCGGCCGTTTGCCGCCCGGCGCGCCGGTTTCGTCCGGCACTTCTCCCGGCGAGTTGACTTAGCGTCGCTCCTTGCTGCCGCCTGGGGGCTTTGCTACAGTTTGGATTCACGGCCTGGAGCGATTCATGAGCATTTCCAAAGAACTGCTGGACATTCTGGTATGTCCTGTCTGCAAGCAACCGGTCCATCTTCTGCCGGATGAATCCGGGCTCAAGTGCGAAGCCTGCAAGCGTGTCTATCCGGTGCGCGACGATATTCCAGTGATGCTGCCGGAAGAAGCCACGATCGCGGCGGAATAATCTTCGCCTCGGAAAAGAGAAGTATGTCCACGGATTTTGCCGACTCCATTCCTCGCCTTAAACGTCTGCTGCCGCGCTTCCGCAAAATGCACTTCGGCGTGCTCGGCGATCTCATGCTGGATCGCTATCTCTGGGGCACGGCCAGCCGGCTATCGCCGGAAGCGGCGGTTCCCGTGGTGGATTTTGTGTCGCAATCCGATTGTCTGGGAGGCGCAGGCAATGTCGCCGCAAATCTCACGGCTCTCGGTGCGCGCGTCGAGATCTTCGGAGTTGTAGGCGGCATTGAAGGCTCGGAGAAACCAGGCCGTCAAAAGTTGCAGGATGACGAAGCGGGCGGCGCATTGCGTGCGTGCTTGCGCGTGGCGAAGATCGGCGCTCGCGGTGTGCTGGCCGATGCGCATCGCGTGACCACCGTAAAGACGCGCGTCATCGCGCGCCACCAGCAGATCGTGCGCATTGACCACGAGCGCCGCGATACGCTCTCGCCGCAAACAGAAGAGAAGCTCTTTCGGTTGTTGCTGACTTCGCTGAAGCAGCTTGACGCTCTGGTTCTTTCCGACTACGACAAAGGCCTCATCAACGATGGCTTCGCGGAGCGCGTTTTGAGTGCTTGTCATAAAGAGAACGTCCCTGTTTTCGTCAGGCCGAAGAAATCGCGCAGGTGCGCTTACCCGGGAGCCCGCGTAGTTGTTTGCAACACCACAGAAGCCGGCTTTTACGTCACGCAAGAACTCAGGGACGAACATACGGACGAGCAATCCGTCGAGGCAGCGGGCCGCGCGCTGCTGCCGCATTTCGGATGTGCTGCCGTCGTGATCACGCGTGGTCCAAGAGGCATGAGTATCTTCGAGGAGTCTTCGCCGCGCCACTTGCACATTCCGGCGACGAGCTTTGAGGTGACCTACGCGCGCGTCGGCCAGCCGGGCATTGCGCGCGGCGCCACGGGCCGCCAGGTATTTGACGTGACCGGCGCGGGAGACACTGTGCTCAGTGTTTTGGCTCTGGCGGTGGCGGCGGGCGCTTCGCTGGCCGATGCGGCATTCCTGGCGAACACCGCGGCCGGCGTCGTGGTCGGCAAGCTCGGCACCGCGAGTGTCAGCCCAGAGGAATTGGCTGCCGCGCTCGGCGAGATTCAAGAATAGTTTGCAGTTTTGCGCTAGCTGTCGGGAAAATTAATACGGCACAGGAAAGCTAAGCGACTTATCCGCAGGAGTCACCCAAATCGTGACCACCTTGGTCTTCACGCTCTTCTCGCCGTCGCCGGGCTCGGGCATCTGTGCATAAGGGCTGATGGCCACGTTCACTTCGATGGAGACGCTGTTTCTCACCGCCTTCGCGTCCATGATCCTGTAACTGTGCACCGGCCCGTAATACCCATTCGTTCCCCAGTCGGCCAGGAAATCACTCATGGTGTAGGTGGCAGAGGGCTTCCAAAGCGCATAAGCCTTCGCGGTATCGCCGGAGGCGAGCGCGGCAAAGAATTGGTCGGCCGCTTTCTTCTCCGGGTAGTAGCGGAACGTAAACCAAGACGCGATGATCACAACCAGCACAACAGCGCCGATCGTGATCCTCAAGATATAATGCTTTTTTGGTGTTTCAGCAGGTGGATCGAGTAGTGACATCGAGTAGTCTCCCGCCTGCGAGCGTCAGACTGGCCGGTCGCGGTGCACGCAAATCCCGGCAGAAGAACTTTAGCAAGAGAGGCGCCTCGCTGCAATTCTCTTCTTTCTCAAATCTCTTCTTCCTGTTCGGTGCGCGTCGCTCGCCACGGGGTTTTTCAGAAAATCGCGAAGGCGTCCTTTTCATCCCAAAATAAAATCGCCGGATCGCCAAGCTTAATCAGGCTGTCAGCGCGCCGCCAGAGCCTGCCGGTAGTTCGATGGCGTACTTGGTGCGGGCCTTTTCGCGGTGCATTTCCATGGCCAGCTCGATCAGCCTGTCAATCAGCTCGCGGAAACCGATGCCGCTGGCTTCCCACAGTTTGGGATACATGCTGATCGACGTGAAGCCGGGAATCGTGTTGGCTTCGTTCAAAAGGAATTTACCGCCCGTTTTTTCCAGGAAGAAATCCACGCGGGCCATGCCGCATAGCTCCAGCGCGCGGAACGCGTCGATCGCCATGCTCTGCACTCTCTTCACTTGCGCGGGCTTCAAATCCGCGGGAATCAGCAGCCGCGTGCCGTCCTCCAGATACTTCGCGGTGTAATCGTAGAATTCGCGGTGCGGCACGATCTCGCCCGGCACGGATGCCTGCGGCTCGTGATTGCCCAGCACCGAAACTTCGATCTCCCGTCCGGTGATGGCCTTTTCCACCAACATTTTCATGCCGTATTCGGCGGCAAAATTCAGCGCCGACGGCAGCTCTTCGGCTGTGTGCACCTTGTTCATTCCCACGGACGAGCCCAGCGTCGCGGGCTTCACGAATACGGGGTACTCGAACTTCGCCTCAATCTCGGCTTTCACCGTGGCCGGGTCTTTTTCCCACTGCCAGCGCTGCACGGCCATCCACGGCACCACGGGAATTCCCGCGTCCTGGCAAAGGCGTTTGGCCACGTCTTTATCCATGGCGATGGCGGAGCCGAGAACGCCCGCGCCCACATACGGCAGCCCGGCCAGTTCCAGCATGCCCTGAATCGTGCCGTCTTCGCCAAACGTGCCATGCATCACGGGGAACATCACGTCAAAGCGCTGTGCTCCCGCGCCGCGGTCCAGCGGCACCAGCGCGGCTTCCGTGGGATCCGCGGTCAGCATCACGCGCCGCCCGCCCTTTAGGATGTCCGGCAGCATTTTGGCGGCGCCTTCGCCCACCAGCCAGTGGCCGTCCTTGGTAATGCCGATGGGCACGGGCTCGTATTTGTCCAGGTCGAGTCCGCGGATGACGCTGGCGGCGGAGGCCAGCGAAACCTCGTGTTCGCCGGAGCGCCCTCCGAAGAGCACGCCAACGCGCAGTCGTTTTTTTTCGGGGCTCACAGGTCGTTCCTATTCCGCTGGGCAGGGGTAGCGGTTGATTGGACTCGCTATCAGTTATAAGTGCAAACGCCCCAAAAGGGCAAACGAGTAGCGCCAGCGTTGCGGAATCGGCAACCTCGGTTTTTCTCTCGGGCTCGGGTGCCCCGGGAACGCCAATCTCCCGATTGGCGGTGTCTCTTGGCTGCTCTTCTTTGCGAACTCTGTGCTCCGATCTCTGTGATCTCTGTGTGAAACGCCCCGGTCCCCTTCTGGTGGCCACCTAAAGGTGTCCGCTACACGCAACAATGAGAATGTCGGCGCGCCGACAATTGTAGTTGATAACTCAGTTAACATAGAGAAAGAAAACAAAAGAGTTACAGGGGAACACATTTTGCAGAAGGCACCCCCCACCCCCCTGTTTTGCGTAAGTGCGGGAATAATTGGACTTACGGGCGGACGGCGCGTAAGTGCGGGAATGATTGAAGTTAGTGGCGAGTGACGAGTGGCGAGCAAGAAATCGGGAAAGAGAAGAAAAAGGCTTACCACAGAGATCACAGAGGACTCAGAGAGCGCAGAGGAAGGAAGAAGCGAAGAAACAAGCGAAGAAAGGCAGCGCGGGGACATGGGTGGTCAGATGGATTTGGGGGCGGTGGGAGTATCGGAGTGGTGGGTGGAGCGAGAAGGAGTTGCGGGCGCTGGAGCGGTGGGCGGAGTTTGCTTCTTCTCCGCCTCTTTCCGTAACGCAGGCCCATACTTCATCTTCAGCAACATATGCAGGTCCTTGGCGCCTTGCAATTCCACCATCCGCGCATCCGCCTGCAAGCCCGCATGTACTTGCAAGAGGAGTTGCGCAAGATAGCCGAAAGTGGCGGCGCGGCGCGTGGAGATGCGATTCGCGGCCAGCGCTTCAAAGAGTTTGCCCAGCGCCTGATTAATCTCGGCCTGGGAAAGGAATGCGCCGGAGGGGCTGGCGAGTTCGTTGTAGAGATCGTCTTCACGCGCCGCGGTGCGCATGTGGATGGTGCCGTGGTTCAAGCACAGCCCGTTGTAGTTGGGATGAGCGGGCATGCCGCAGCATTTGCCGTTGGCAAACTGGAATTGGCAGAGATCGTAAGGATTGTCGGTTCGTTTGGTGGTCATGAGGAAATAATACAGGAAAGACATAGTATAAACAAGTAACTAGTTGAGCACCAGTTCGAAAGTTCTGTGGAAAGTTGTTCGAACATATGTGCTGCAAAATGGGGCAATGAGGGATGTGGAATTCGGCGGGACGCAGAAAAGTCAAAATCCCCAGGTGAAAAACCGTCACCTGGGGCACCCAGCCTTCCGGACGTGGCGCCCGGGCCACCCACCCTTGACAATGGTATCGTATGTGTTACCATTAGTTATGGTCGAAGTACGCGAATACCTTGACCCATTGGGACGCAGTCCGTTTGCCGTTTGGTCCGACCGTCTGAACAGGGAAGCGGCAGCCAAGGTGGCGGCTGCTTTGGCGCGCATCCAGCAGGGCAATTTTTCCAACGCCAAGAGCGTTGGGGCCGGTGTCTATGAGTACCGGATTGATTTTGGCCCGGGCTACCGAATTTACTTCGGCAAGGATGGCGAGCGGCTTGTGATCCTGGTTGGCGGCGGGACAAAGAAACGTCAACAGGAAGACATCAAGACGGCATTGGCACGCTGGCAAGACTACCAACAACGAAAAGAGACGGGAGGGTGATGGCCATGGCTTTGACGCGAGAGTTCAAGGAAACCATTCGGGCGCGTGTAAAACGCGATCCAGGTTTCCGCAAGGCGCTACTGCGAGAGGGAATCGAGAACTTTCTTTCCGGTGACGTGGAAACCGGCAAGATCATTCTTCGCGATTTCATCAACGCTACAGTTGGATTTACCAAACTGGGCGACGTTACGCACCGCTCCGCGAAAAGCCTGATGCGGATGCTCGGTCCCCGTGGCAATCCGCAGGCTCGCAACTTGTTCGAGATCGTCGCCTATTTGCAGCAAGCGGAAGGCGTGCGCTTCGAGATCCGGCCGGCCCGCGCTGCTCTTCGCAGGAAGGTGCGTCCGTCTACCCAGGCAGAAAGACGGGGAAGCGTTGCGGGCCGTTGAATACCAGCGGGCGGATATGCGCCCAAATCGAAGCACTGCAAAATAGGCAATGAGGGAAGGGAGGAAGAATTGAACTAAGGAGAAGTCAAAAGCCGCACACTGGAAAGGCGCAAGGGTGCGCCACCCATAAGCGTTAACTTAAGCGCTGAAAAAACACAAAATGCAGTAATGCGACAGGGTAGTTGCCCTAACAGATTGTGTGAAAAAGTGCTTATCTTAACGCGTATGGGTGCGCCACCCACAGTCCTGCAGTCCTCAATCTCTTGGCCACCCGCCGTCAGCTTGATACCATAGAACAAACCGGGAAGGGCACCATGAGGCTACCTCTTGATGAAGGCTGGACGCGCACTGTAGATGCACTCGCAAAGCTTGCGACGGCGGCGGCGATCATTATCGGGGGTGGATGGACCCTCATTCAGTACAACCTCAACAGAGCAGACCAGCTCCGAGCACAGCAACTGGAAGCGTCGAAACCATTTCTGGAAAGGCGTCTGGAGTTTTACATCGAGTTGACTACGGCGACCTCCACAATTGCGACAAGCAACAACCAAGCGGAAGTCGCTCAGGCCAAGGATAAGTTCTGGATTCTCTATTCAGGTCCGTTGCGTGTTCTGGAGGAGCCCGAACTTCAAACCCGCGTGCAGGCATACGCAGACTGTTTGGAGGATACCTCCAAATGCAAGGGAGCCTCTCTGGCTCAGCTTTCTCAGAACCTGGCAGTTTTCGCTGGTAATTCCGCAGGGAACCAATGGCGATTCGCCGCTCCAGTCCAACTCAGGGCAGTGGCCCAATGAGAGCGGATGTCACCTGACTGTCATTCGATCTGGCCAAAAGATCATCGGGTGGGGCAACTTTGGGTGCCGCGCCTTTGGTTCGAAAAGGTGCGTGCCTTTTGCGGCCGCGTGGTTATTTGAGTGGCTTTTCAATGTCGTCGAGATTCGGGGGCTGTGCGCTCGAAGTAAATTCAGACGAGGGTAGAGCACAGCAAACACAGTATTTCTTTGCGAACTGCTCCTTTAGTTTTGCCTCTTCCAAGTCTGTTTCTGCAGTTGCAATTGCCTCGTAAGTTGCCGACTCCTGGGGCGCGTCTGCTATCGGCTTCCCGCAGCGGTGACAATTAATTGGAAGTTGAGTCATGGTGTGTTCCTTTTCCGCTTTGTGCACACAGATTTCGTAACTCCTCCGCGGGCCACGCGGCCTGAAATATTTTGTGATGTCAGAGTAGATAATTTATTCAGTTGTGTCTACGACTCTTGAGCGAGTTGTTCCTCAAAGGTTATTGGTTATGGTTCGAAAAGGGCGCGCAGCGTAGAGCGCGCGCAAGGCTCGTCCACGCCGGTTGAAATCACCCCGCACAGAACAGCGCGGGACAAGCCTGGGGAAGAAAGATCGCGGAGATTTTGTTTTATTGGGGGGGGCGTCGGTTATGTCGGGCCTCCCGACCATGTCGGGGCAGGCGCCAACCGGGGGGCACCCGGTGGCGCCCAGGGTGATTTTAAACGTCAACCTGCCGGCGAGCGGCCGGCGCGTCGTTACGGTTGTGGTTGGGGCGTGGGCTGCTTTTGTTGCTGCTCCTTCTTCTCCCTGTACCTTCTGGCAACGTCGGCCACGGACTCTTGGGGCGGGTTCGCGTTTACGAAGTCAGTCTGGGAAGTCGCAAGTACTCTCGGCTCAGTCGCGGGACTTGTGGTCTGTGCCGTGGGTGTTGCAGCTTGTGCCGCGGGAACAGGCACCGGTGCAGGCTTCGCAGAAAGCGCGGCTGGAGTGAATTTAGCAGGGTCGAGGGTTGCGTTTCCCTGAATATATGCTGTTATCTTAGTGCCCTTGGGAATAGAGATGTCCTTACCGTGCATCAGCAAGAAGAAAGGCGCAGCGGGCCAAATGATAAGGCTGGTTCCCACCATCGCGCCTACCATTGCACCAGTGTGACCACCACCTTTCCCGCCCTTGGCGGCACTCAACAGCACTCTTTCGCCGTCGGCGAGTCGAACTTTGTCCACGTTCACATCAAGCTTTCCGCCACGGCCCATTCGTTTTTTGGGCTCAGCCACCGTCACCGTGCCCCAGGCTGTAGCACCACGCGGGATTACAAGGATATCTCCTATCATCACGTCGTCCACAACTTCAAAGGCAACTGTGTTTCCCACCCTTTCATCAGCGGAAGAAATGGTTTCTGAGAGTACCAGCATTATGGGTGTCCCCTCTTCTAAAACCATCTTCTGTTCTTGGGCCATCGAAAACGTTGGGCCCAGAACGAGTGCTGACGCAGCAATCCAGGCTGTGGAACGGTTCGGTTTCATCGACCTGTCCCTCCTATGTTTGGATGTTGGAAGGGGAAAACAGATTTTGTAATGGTACTATGCGCACTTCGCCAATATCGACTTGGGGGCTTCTCGCTCGTGCGGGTGGGCGGGCGGTTGAAATCACCGGCCGAAGAGGGAGTTTTGGGAGATGGTGTCTTGTCGGAGCTGAAGCTCTGCCCCCCAGGGAGGACGAGAGGTGAAAGTGACCGGGAGTGCCGACATTTTTGTCCCTGCACATGACAAAACACAACCCTAGAGCACAGGCCCTTCGAGGCTCAGGATAAACAAGAATGCCTGTGCCACTTGCCGAAGCATTGTATGTTGAGGCGGCGAGATATAGATTGGTGGCCAAAGCCGAAAGTCAGAACGGAAATTGGGGCTTTGTTGATACGGAGGAGACAATGTTGCCACGTACGATATTTCTAAGCAGGTTGCTCGGGCTCTACAGCGTTCTCGTGGGGCTGGCTATGGTCGCGCACAGACAGGCGACGATCGAGACGATCCGGGCGATGGTGCACAACGGGCCGGCGCTGTACATTTCTGGTGTGATCGCGCTGGCCGCTGGGCTGGCGATGGTGCTGGGCCACAATGTGTGGAAAGGCGGCGTGCTGCCGGTGGTCGTCACCCTGGTCGGTTGGCTATCGCTGATCAAAGGCCTGGTGATTTTGTTCCTGTCGGCAGAGTTGGAACGGGGATCTATCCTCGGAGGCTACTACGAACAGCGTTTCTACCTGAACGCCGCGATCGCCATTATCGTCGGCGGCTACCTGACCTATGCGGGGTTCATGGCAAAAGCGCGTTAGGCGGCGGAGGACATTTTTGTTTTTTGAGATAGAAGGAGTAACCCAAGAACCACCGGGGCGTCTCACACAGAGATCACAGAGATAGGAGCACAGAGTTCGCAGAGAAGAATAACCCAAGACCCACCCTTCCCGCCGGAGGCGGGGGAAGGATGGGGCACCCGGAAGCGACTTATTTGGTTGGCGCGCTGGCGGCGGAACGCACGGCGGGCCAATTGTAGACCGGATATTTCGGGCGCTTGATGGGCGGCGCCGGATGATCCTTCAGATCCTGGAGCGCGACGGCGACGGCCCGCTCGAGTTGCGGATCGTGGCCTTGACGCCAAGCGGCGGGATTGAACTCGACCTCGATGTCCGGCGAGATGCCGCGATTTTCCACGTCAAACTCACCGGTATCGGGATTGAAGAGGCCGAAGCGCGGCGCAGTGATTCCGCCGCCATCCATCAGCGAAGGATAACCGCCGATGCCGATCAGGCCGCCCCAGGTGCGCGTGCCGATGAGCGGGCCGGTGCCGAGGCGCTTGAACATCCAGGGCAAAGCATCGCCGCCGGAGCCCGCGTATTCATTGATGAGCATGACCTTGGGACCAAGAATGGTTTGCGGAATGTAGGCGTCCTTGCCTTCGCGCGTCATGGCCGCGGCCAGCAGCGGGCGCTTGAGCCAGTCCACGATGTAATCGGCAAGCCAACCGCCGCCGTTGAAGCGCTCGTCGATCACCGCGCCTTGCTTATCCCATTGCGGGAAGTAGTAGCGATTGAAATTGGTGTAGCCGTTCACGCCGGTGTCCGGCAAATAAACGTAGGCGAGGCGGCCGTTGCTGAGCTGGTCGACCTTGCGGCGGTTCTCGTCCATCCAGGCGCGCAAACGCAGCGCACGCTCGGTGGGAATCGGAACAACCGTCACCGCGCGGGCATCTTTTCCGGTGGGATCGGGACCGACCTTCAACTGAACGGCCTTGCCCGCGGTTTCCTGGAAGAAGCTGTAGACCTCGTCGGTGCCCAGGAGTTCGCGGCCATTCACCGCCAGCAGATAATCGCCTTCGTGGACGTTCACGCCGGGCTCGGTGAGCGGAGCGTGCAGGCCGGGATTCCAGTTTTCGCCGTGATAAATGTGCGCGAAGCGATAGCGGCCGTTCTCGATTTTGTAGTCGGCGCCAAGCAGGCCGCCGCTAACGTGCTTCACTTCCGGGCGTTCGCCGCCGTAAATGTAGACGTGCTGCGCGGTGATTTCGCCGAGCATGTCGGCAAAAATGTAGTTGAGATCGACGCGGCTCATGACGTTGTCAACATAGGGCTGATACGCGGCTGCGAGCGCTTTCAAGTTGGCGCCGTGCAGGTTGGGGTCGTAGAAGAAGTCGCGCTCTATGCGCAGGACTTCGCGGAACATCTGCTGCCACTCGGCGCGTGGATCAACTTCAATTTCCATGGCATCAAGCTTCAACGCGCCGCCAGGTTTGCCAGGCTCGCTGGGTTTACCGAGGGCATCGACGGGCTTGATGAACCAGGCGCCGTGGGGACGCCCGCCCCCGCCGCCACCAGCAGCGGAAGGATTCGGTTCGGGTAATTGCTCGTAGAGGGCCTTTTCCGCGTTAGCGGAAATGAAGAAGCCGCCAACATTGTCGAGCAGCTTGTCGGTCTTGCGCGTGCACACATCGAATTTGTGAACAATCTGGCCGGGGTTGCCAGAGTGATCATCCACCTGCGGCCCCTCGAGCAAATAGAGGATGTGTGTTTTTCCGGCGACCATCCGGCCATAGTTCCGGACCGGAAAGGGGAGGGAAAGGATGCGTTGATCGATGTTGTCGAAGTCGATCTTAACCGCCGCAGCTTCCTTGGACTTGTCCTCGTCTTTCTTGGCCTTGGCATCCTTATCTTTGTCTTTATCTTTATCGCTGTCTTTTCCGGCGGCTTCCTTGGATTGCCCCGCGGCGCCCGATTCGCCTTCGGGCTTGCAATCATCGAGATCGGCGATGGGCTTTTCCTTGTTGGCGGCATCGGTTTTGCCGGAGGAAGCGGCGGGAACGGCGACCTTCTCCTCATCGCTCTGCGGAGCGAGAGGCGACTTCAAATCCTTACGAAGCACAATCACGTAGCCCGCGGCCGTCACGGGAACCTTGAATGCGCCCATGCTGCTGGCATTTGCAGGGCCGTCGTCGGTGCTGGCCATGAAGTAGAGATACTTGCCGTTTCTGTCGAAGGCGACAAATGCCGCATCGCTCATGCCGTCCGTCACCTGATGGGGCGTCTTATCGTCCAGGCCATAAAGAAATGCTGCGCGCATCCCGCTGTTGAGCTGGCGCGTGTACGCAACCCAGCGGCTGTCCGGCGACCAGACGGGATTGAAGCCGGAGCCGGGGTCAGCGTCGTAGGTGTTGGTGTCAATCAGGATGGGCGCGCCGCCATCGACGTTCAAATACCAAAGGTTCAGGCGCTTGTCACTGTAGACAATCTTTTTGCTGTCCGGCGACCATGCTGGCGAATAGTAGAAGGTTGTTGGAGTGCCGAGACTGATTTTGCGGACATCGCCTAAACCATCCTGCGAACGCAAATGCAGCGCGTATTCGCCGGATTCATCGGAAAAGGAAGCAATCCACTTTCCATCGGGGGACCAAGCGGGATCGCGGTCCGCGACGCCTGGGGAATTGGTGAGGTTGCGGATGTCGCCGTGCTCGACGGGAACCGTGAGAATCTCGCCGTGGGCTTCAAAGACGGCGCGCGCGCCGGTAGGAGAGATGTTGGCGGCCTCGATGTGCTCGGCGGCCTTGATGAAATGACGGCGGACCGCAGGGAAGTCCCCGGTCACCTGAATGTCCACGGCGTGCTGTTTGCCGCTGGCCGGATCGAAAAGATGGAGGGAGCCGAATTGCTCGTAAACGATGGCGTCCGGGCCGGCCGAGGCGGACTTGATGTCCACGCCGTTGCTGGGAATGGCTTCGCTGACCTGCTTGGAAGAGGTGTCGTAAACGTAGAGATTCACGGGGCCGTTGCGGTCCGAGAGGAAGTAGATGCGGTTGCCGATCCACATGGGAGAGGAGTCGTTGGAATCCTTGCGGGGGACTTTCTCGATGGTGGAATCGGAGAGATTGGCGATCCAGACGGGCGAAGCGGTGCCGCCGCGATAGTGCTTCAAGCCGCGCTGGAAATCCCAATTCTCCCTGAAATTCGTGAATGGAACATAAGCGGCGTGGGAACTGTCGGGAGAGTAGGAGAATTCCTCGGCCATGGGCAGAGGCAGCTCACCGGGCAAGCCACCCTCGATGCCGACGGAGAAGATGCGGTTGAAACTGGAATAGCTATTGCGCGCAGAGCGGAAAAGCACGCGTTTGCCGTCGCGCGTCCAGCCGACGACCTGGTCGGGGTAGGGGTGCGAAGTGAGGCGCTTGGGGACGCCTCCAGCAGCGGGAACCAGGTAGACATCCTGGTTACCATCGTATTCGGCGGTGAAAGCGATGAGTGAGCCGTCGGGCGAGAAGTACGGATCGGATTCGATGCCGACGTCGCTGGTGAGGCGGCGCGCTTCGCCGCCAGTGCGATCCACAATCCAAAGGTCGCCGCCGTAGCTGAAAGCGATCTGCGTGCGGCTGACGGTGGGCTTGCGCAGCAGCAAAGCGGTGTTACTCGATTGCGCCTTTGCGAGTGAAACGCTGAGAAGGAACGCCAGGACCAACAGCAGGGAGGCGAAACAGCGAACAAACAGGGGATTTCTGCGGGCGGACATAATCTCCTCCAGGTATCAAAAGGATTCGACGCATCGGATGGCCAGATGACTCGGCAGTCGGAAGCAATATCGTGCGATTGGCAGGGGAGAGTGTAACACAGGAGAAGGCGGTGAAGGCTTGGGGAGAGGCGATGGGGGAGCCATTCGTTGCTATGGACCAGAAGAGTCAAAATTCCCAGGTGAAAAAACGTCACCTGGGGCACCCAACCCCTTAGGGCGTTGCGGCTGGGCCAGCCGCCAGCTCCGCATGTTGAGGGTTGTCCCCCCCGCCCATCAACCTAAAACTGAGTAGGCACTTCCACGCCTTTGGTCGACAATGGGGGATACACACCGCTTGTGCCTTTGCCATTCGCTCCGACCCAAAGAACAATGACGTCGCGCGGCACATTGGGGTCCATGCCAACTGAATCTCTGCATCTAAGCCCAACGAATCCCAGTGTTCCTTGCAAAGTTGCGGAGGCTTCCGGATGCGCCTGACCAAAGTAAGAATTACTAATGGACACCTGCAGATCGATGGCCGGGGCATCCTTCGGAGCTGCTATCGGTCCCTTTACTCGCCATCCGCTCTCCGCGAGGACTTCGCCAAACTCGCTGGCAAAGGATTGGGTATCGACGCCTTCCGACGCCAGTATCACAGCCTTCTGGTTCTTGTACCGTGAAAGACTGGATATAAGTTTTACCCTCTGCCATTCTGTGAGCCTGCGCTCGACTTGGGCAGCCTCCAGAGAATTCTTATAGCTATTGTCTACTATCCATGCGGCCCCGCCGCCGACGACAAAAAAAACACTGCCAACAAATAGCACGAAGGCTACAGTAGAGTGCGTATGTAAAGCCTCATGAAGTAACTTGACCAGTTCAAACAAAAGACAATCTCCGTAGCAGAAGGCTCAGCGATTGGCATCGAAATTCGCTGTAGTCCATTCTACGCCTTCCATGTCGGAACGAGGTCCATTTGAGATAGCAAATTCCCCGGCCGGAGGACTCACCGCACAAGTTCTTGAAGGCACCACTCGCAGAATTGCACACCAAACGTCGTCATCGAATAAGCGATTGTCGCCAAATCGAGAGCGGAGGTGTTTCGATCCATCCGAATAATCAAGCCGTGCGCCTGCAGCCGCGCGCAAGACACATGGATGTGCGGACTCCTGAACTCTTCATTCAGCTCCCGCATTTTCTTCCAGGTTTCGTTCGCAAGGTTGATATCTGCGACACCAGGACCGTTCTTTACCGTTGGCCCCTGATGCCTCATCATCACACCAAGAATAAAAGCGTCGGATTCCGCGATCTGTGTGGCCGCATCGATCAGTTCACGCTCCTTCTCATAGTTTTCTTTCGGACCAGAGCGGAAGGCATTTGCTAGAACCCGGGATATTCTCCTTACTCGTTGTTTGCTTTTTGCTTCCGCTGATCGAACTACGGCTTCGGAAACTAACTCATTTAACGCCTCACGCTGATCTTTGGTGGCAGAATCAAACGATTCCTGCTTCAGGTCTATCCGTCTTACGTCTTCTACCAGGGATTCAAACAAGTATGTGAGATTCTCTTTGGAGTTCCTTTGGATGGCGTCCAAGGAAAGCTCGGCAAAGTTCAGCAATTCAAAACCGGTAAGGCCAGCAGCTTTCTTAACAATTCCAGCAACTATTTCGATCCCGGGGAAGAACTCCCCTCTCGATTCGGCCGCGAGCTGATTCTTGGCAGCGCTGTAGCTCTCGATCGCCATGGGTTTACCCTCCCATCACGTCCGTCTCTCTATTCTAAGGGGAATCCAGGCGGGTGGCACTGACGATAAATGCAGAACAAAACCCGGACGCCAATCGGGAGATTGGCGTTCCCGAGATGGAAGTCTTTTCGCAAAGGCTAGAGGATTTTCTTGCCGAGGGCGGAGAGGGCGAGTTCGACGCCGAGAAGCGCGGTGCGGTTGTGCTCGTCGATGATGGGATTGATCTCGACGATTTCCATGGAGACCATGGCTTCGCTATCCGCGATCATTTCCATGGCGAGATGCGCTTCACGGTAGGTGACGCCGCCGCGCACAGGCGTGCCCACGCCGGGCGCGTCGCTGGGATCGAGGAAGTCCATATCCAGGCTGACGCAGACGCCGTCGGTATCGTCCATGGCGAATTTTAGGGCGTCGGCCATGACTTCGCGCATGCCGCGCTCATCAATGTCGCGCATGGTGAAGGTTTTCACGCCCAGCTTCTTGATGAGTTTCTTTTCGTGGGAATCCAAATCGCGCACGCCTACCAGAACGACATTCTGGGGCTCGATCTTCGGTTTGTAACCGAAGAGGTCGTGGAGTTCGGGAACGCCGTAGCCCAGAATGGCGGCCAGAGGCATGCCGTGGACGTTGCCCGAAGGCGAAGATTCCGGCGTGTTCATGTCGCTGTGGGCATCGAGCCAGATGCAGCCGATCTGCTTTTTTTCCTTGCGGAAGTGCGCGGCGACTCCGCTGGTAGAACCCGCGGCGATGGAGTGGTCTCCGCCAAGGACCAGAGGCAAGTAACCCTCTTCGAGGGATTTCTGTACGGCGTGGCCCAGGGTTTTGCAGGCGTCGGCGATTTCGTCAACGTATTTGGAGCGTTTTTCGCCGACGGGCATTTCCTCGGGTTGCTTCACGATGATGTTGCCGATGTCCTCGACGTGATGGCCGAGATGTTTGATGCGAGCTTGCAGTCCGGCCGCGCGCAGGGCGGAGGGGCCCATATCCACGCCACGGCGGCTGGCGCCGAGGTCCATGGGAACGCCGATGATGCGAATTTTTTGAGGCATGGGTTGCTCCGTGATTCGTGACTCGCGGACGGAAAGTGACTCTCCAGGCCGCAGAAAAATGTCAGAACAGCTTTCTTCAGGGGCGCTTCGCGCCCTGGGCTGAAGCCCAGGGTCTACCGAGCCCATTGAAAGCCAGGCGGTTAATGTCGGGGCTGAAGCCCCGGCCTCCTAAAGAGAAGAGTTCTCCCGCATGCTGTTAGGGCATTTCCTCAGGGGCGCTTCGCGCCCTGGGCTGAAGCCCAGGGTCTACTGAGCCCATTGAAAGCCACGCAGTTAATGTCGGAGCTAAAGCTCCGACCCCCTAAGTCGGGGGGAGTCCCACAAGCTGCCAGACGATCAAGGTACCGAAAAGCCGATGAAGCGCAGCGGCTGCCCGGGATTAAGGATATACCCGGTAAATCATCCGGGGGAAGGGGATGACTTCGCGGATATGCTCGGTGCCAGTGATCCAAGCGACGGTGCGTTCGAGGCCCAGGCCGAAACCGGCGTGGGGGACGCTACCGTAGCGGCGAAGATCCAGGTACCACTGGAAGGATTCCTCGGGCAAGTTGTTTTCTTTCAGGCGTTTAAGGAGGAGATCGTAGTCGTGGATGCGCTGGCTGCCGCCGATGATTTCGCCGTAGCCCTCGGGAGCGAGCATGTCGAAGGAGAGGGCCAGATCGGGACGCTGGGCGTCCGGCTGCATGTAGAAGGCTTTGATGGCGGTGGGGTAGTGGTGGACCATGACGGGGCGGTCGTAGGCACTGGAGATGATGGTTTCTTCGTCGCCGCCGAAGTCATCGCCGAATTTGGCGGGGTTGCCGTGCTTTTGAAGGACAGCGACGGCCTCTTCGTAGGTGATGCGAGGGAAGGGGGGCTTGATGTTTTCGAGTTTCTTTACATCGCGCTTGAGGGTTTCGAGTTCGCGGGATTTGTTTTTGACGACGCCCTGCACGATGGCACTGACGAGGCCTTCGCCGAGGTCCATCATGTCGGGCAATTCGGCGTAGGCGGCCTCGGGCTCGAGCATCCAGAATTCGGTGAGGTGGCGGCGGGTCTTGGATTTTTCAGCGCGGAATGTTGGGCCGAAGGTGTAAACCTTGCCGAGAGCCATGGCGGTGGCTTCGATGTAGAGCTGGCCGCTTTGCGTGAGGTAGGCCTTCTGGTCGTCGATGTAGTTGACTTCAAAGAGCGTGCTGGTGCCTTCGCAAGCGGCGGGGGTGAACATGGGGGCGTCGGTGAGCGTGTAACCCTGCGAATCCATGAAGGCGCGGGCGGCGCGGACGGCTTCGGCACGGATGCGGAGAATGGCGGCCTGGCGCGGTGTGCGAATCCAGAGATGGCGCTGGTCGAGAAGGAAGTCGACGCCGTGTTCTTTTAGCTGGATGGGGAAGGGCGTGGCTTCGGGAACCTTCTGGACGATCTGGATTTTGCTGACGCCCATTTCGTAGCCGCCGGGGGCGCGCTGCTCGGCGCGGATTTTGCCGGTGACGATGACGCTGGATTCCTGGGTGAGACCTTTGAGGGCCTCGAAGGCTTCGGGATTTTCCTTCAGGGAGCAGACGCCCTGAATGATGCCGGTACCATCGCGAAAGATGGGGAAGAGGAGCTTGCCGGATTCGCGGAGATTGTAAAGCCAGCCGCGGATGGTGACTTCCTGGGAGTCGTATTGGCCTGCGTGTTCAATGGCGATGATGGTCATGGTGAGGTTCTCTGATGAGTCTTCAAACGACCAGTTTAGCAAAGTTGGGGAGAGGTTACCTGTAGGGGACCGCGCTCGATAGAGAACTCAGCGATTCGCCAATATACGAATTGTTTCCAAGCCCAATAGCTTCTCGTCGGCCGTGACCAAAGTCAGATCCAAAACCTGGGCAGTTGCAGCGAGAATTCGGTCGGCCGGGTCCTGATGAAGAGGCAAGTGGCGGGCAGCCAGCGCGATTTCGTGCGTGAAAGGAGCTTCCTGAGTGCCCGCTGTGGCTTTTGCAATCCATTCAGCAACATCAACGTGAAACTTAATTCTTCCTTTGTGATGCAAGGTAAGGATTTCCCAAGTGCTTATGGGAGAGAGCCAGAGTTCATTTTTCTGGTCCTTAAGAATCTGGAGGGTTCGCCGCCCCAAGCGTTTTGGCTCACGAAAAAGCCAGAGCCAGATGTGGGTATCCAGCAGGAGTTTCAATCGCGAAGCGCCTCCCATTCGCTTTCCTCATTTGCCGGAGAGAGTATGTCGCCGGTGATCTCAAAGGTATCTTTCATAGACTCGATCCATGCGGCCCTGTCAAGAACAGCGGTGGGCGGAATCACCTCAGCGACAGTTTTTCCGTGCCGGGTGATGCGAATGGGCATGCGAGTGCGGCGCACTTGCTCCAAGAGGGCCAGGCACTTTGCCTTGAACTCGGAGATGGGGATGTTGACCACTGGAACTCCTTTTGACTATTAATTTTACCATAGTCAAAATAATGGTCAAATCGTTCAAGTCCTTGATCTGGTGTAGCTCTCTTGCCTCCCTCGATTTCCAATGATCGAAGCGCTTTCAATCCTGCTTTTCTTCGAGGCGGGTGAGGGAATTGGCGGCGGCGGAGAGTTGATCGGAGAGTGAAGGGGAGTCGGGGCCGGTTTTTTCTTTGAGTTCGAGGGTGAGGGGAAGATCGAGGCCGGCGGGTGCGGATTTCAGGAGGGCGAGGGCGGCGGGCCAGGCGATGGTGCCGTCGTAGGGCGGGAGATGCTCGTCCTTTTCGCCGTGATTGTCGTGGATATGGGCGCTGGCGACGAGTTCGCGCAGGGGCTCGAAGCCTTTGGCGATGCGCGCGTCTTCCGGGCCTTCGGAGAGATGCGCGTGACCGACATCGAAATTGAAACGGACAGCGGTGAGGCGGGTTTCGTCCACAAAAGCGCGAAGGTAGGCGGGATCGCCCATTTCGGTGGCGGTGTTTTCGAGGCAGATGGTGACGCCGGCGTGGTGCGCGTACAGCGTGAGATGTTCGAGGGAGCTGAAAGCGGCGTCGCGTTTGCGCGGGTCGGCGGCTTCGCGGGAGCCGCCCATGTGCAACACCATGCGAGGAAAGGGGAGATCGTCGGCGACGTCGAGGACGCGCTTCAGTTCGTCCATGGCTTCAATGCGGCGGACGCGTTCCACTTCGCATATGGAGAGAGGGATGCCGCCTTCGCGATTGAGGCTGAGGTCGCGGCTCGTGGGGGCATGCAGCGAAGCTAGCTTCAGGCGATGGTCAGCGAGGGCCTGGGCGATGGCGCGAACTTCCTGCCGGGTGGCGTAGTCAAAGTGGCTACGCGTGGCGAAGATTTCAATGGCTTGGAAGCCGGCACCAGCGATTTGCGTGAGAATTTCCGGCGTGAGTTTTTTGGAGACGAAGAGATAGGTGGAGAGGATTCTGAGCATTGGCGTTCAGGTACATATTAGCGTGAATTTGGAGGTTGGAGAGGGATTCATCGCACAAAAAACGTGCGATGGAAAACCGTACCTCACTTCGCAGACTCCGTTCGGAATGACGGAGGTTGAGTTGGGTGTCGTTAATAGCCAACGGCGGAGCCGGCGTCGCGGGGATCGGCGGCGCCGCAGCGTTCGCCGGTTCTGGCGTCGATGCCGATGGCGTTGACGAGGCCGATCTGGCCGCGGCGTTTAACGGTGTGGCCGCGGGATTTCATCTGCTCTTCCATCTCCGGTGAAAACACCTTCTCCATTTGGATTTCATCGGGGAGCCACTGGTGATGGAAGCGCGGAGCGTTGATGGCGGACTGCGCATCCATGCCAAGGCGCATCCAGTTGAGGATGCTGAGCAGAGTTACGGAAATGATCGTGGGGCCGCCGGGTGAACCGGTGACAAAACTGGGCTGGCCGTTGCGCACGAGAATGGTCGGCGTCATGGAGCTGAGCGGGCGCTTGCCTGGGCCAATCGCATTCGCTTCCGACTGGATCAGGCCAAAGAGGGCGTTGGGCACGCCGGGCTGGGTGGTGAAATCGTCCATCTCGTCGTTGAGGAGGAAGCCGGCCGAAGTTGTGACGTGCGAGCCGTAGCTGTCGTTGAGCGTAGTGGTGCTGGCGACGGCGTTACCGGCAGCATCCACCACGGAAAAATGGGTGGTGTGGGGGCCTTCGCCGAGGCTGACGATGGTTTGAGGCGTCGGGTCAGGACCAGACTCATACAGGCCTTGAGCCTCCAGCCCATGTTCTTCAGGGGTTAAAATCCCTGAATTCACGGCGCTTTTCGGCACGGCTGAAGCCGTGCCCTCCCGGGGACCATTTGCGAAACGCCTTCCCGTACTGAGGGCCTGATTGCAGACGTGAGGATTGCCCGCGTGGACGGATTTGCTGGAGGACGCGCGGCGCGGGTCGATGGTGGCCAGAAGTTCCCTGGCGTAGCAGGGATCGGTGAGGCCCGCGACCGGAACATTCGCGAAATCGGGATCGGCGAGGTAGGCGGCGCGATCGGCGAAAATGCGGCGCATCACTTCGACGACGAAGTGAACGCTTTGTGGGTCGTCCCAGCCGTTCAAGGGGACATCCTGAAGCATGTTGAGTGCTTCGATGATGGCGACGCCACCGGAGCTTGGGGGCGGGGCGGAGAAGACTTCCCAACGATGGGCGTCGGTTGTGTAACTGGCGTGAAGCGCTTCGCGAATTTTCGGCTGGTAATGGGCGAGATCATCGAGGGTGATGAGCCCGCCGAGCGCGGCCATGTCGCGAGCCAACATCTGCGCGGTCTCGCCTTGATAAAACTCAGCGGGGCCATTCCTGGCGATGCGCTTGAGGGTGGCGGCGAGTTCCGGCTGGCGCAGCGTATCTCCGGTGTGAAAGAGTTTGCCGCCGTTCAGGAAAATGCGGCTGCTCATCGAAAAGCGCTGCAGGCCGGGGCGCTCTTCCGTGAGTTCGCGGGCAAGTTTTTCGCTGACTGGGAAGCCTTGTTCGGCCAGGCGAATGGCGGGCTGCATTACGTCGGCGAGTTTCATGGTGCCATGAGTTTTGAGCGCGAGTGCGAGCCCTGCGACCGTGCCGGGTATGGCGACAGAGCGATAGCCGATGGTGGAAGCGTCTTCGTCCAGCTTGCCATCGGGCTTGATGTACATGTCGCGGGTGGCTTTTGCGGGCGCCGTTTCGCGGTAGTCGAAGAAGGTGGTTTTGCCGTTTGCCAGGCGCACGAGCATGAAGCCGCCGCCACCGATGTTTCCCGCGGCGGGTTCGACCACAGCGAGAACGAACGCCGTCGCAACAGCGGCATCCACGGCGTTGCCACCGCATTTCAGGATTTCCACGCCGGCCTGGGAGGCGAGCGGCTCGTCCGTGGCCACCATGCCGTGTGAACTGCGGACGGCTTCGCGCGGCCAGTCTTTGGGAATATCGAAGAGTTCGCGGAATTCAGCGGGAGATTGCGCGGCGGAACGCGCCGGGACAAAAGTGAATAGGAGAAGAATGCTGGTCAGAAAGAAAAAGAGACGCTTCATGATGAAGAGAAAACACTAAGAGATTAATGAGGAAGCGTCAAGGCGCGGGGGCTGGCACGGCAGAGGAGCTGATGCGGAAAAGAGGGACGCTAACACAGAGGTCACAGAGAACGGAACACAGAGAGCATAGAGAAGAGAAAAATGGGAGTGAAGAAAAACATTGTAACGATCGAGGCGAAGAGGGTATGCGGGGGACGGCAATCTCCCAATCAGAAGGTGGACGGGTTGCAAAGACGCCATTCGGGAGAATGGCGTTCCCGGGGAACACAAGATGGCCACCTGAAGGTGGCCGCTACAGGAGATTGCGGCCGGGTGACTACTCCGCGAGGAATTCGATTTGAGGAGGGCCCGGGAGGAGGCCGGCGTCGGTGCCGCGCTCGATCAAGGCACGCACGGCTTTTTTGCCTTTTTCGCCGTAACCGAGGGTCCACTTGTTGACGTACATGCCGACGAATTTGTCAGCGAGTTCGGGATCCATGTCGCGTGCGAATTGCATGGCGTAATTCAGGGCTTCTTCGCGATGCTCGAGGCCATAGGTCACGCTGTCGCGAATGGTCTTGGCGATCAAGCGGCCCAAGTCGGGGCCCAGAGCGCGCCGCACGGCGTTGCCACCGAGGGGGAGCGGGAGGCCCGTGAGTTCCTGCCACCAGATGCCCAGGTCAACGACGCGATGCAGCCCGAGTTGCGGAAAGAAAAGCTGGCCTTCATGAATGAGCAGACCGGCTTCGACAACTTCGTTTTTCACCGCTTCGATGATTTTGTCGAAGGGTATGACTACCGCTTCAAAATCCGGCTCAAAGAGTTTGAGAGTGAGGTAAGCGGAAGTCTTCAGACCGGGCACACCGATGCGCATGCCCTTGAGTTCCTGCGCTTTCAAAGCTTTTGTGGAGACAACGACGGGGCCGTAGCCTTCGCCGAAACTGGCGCCGGTGTCGAGGAGGATGTAGTTGTCGCGCAGGGAAGGATAGGCGGCGAAGCTGAGCGCGGTGACGTCGTAGGTTTCCGACAGCGCGGCTTCATTCAGCGCCTGTATATCCGAAAGGGTGTGAGTGAACTTGAAACCGGGCGTGGGCAATTTGTGCGTGGCCAGGGCATAAAACATGAAGGCGTCGTCCGAATCCGGTGAGTGGGCCAGCTTGATCTCGCGGGTTTCCTTTTCGGTTTTCGATGCCGTTTGTCTTGCAGCCATAGGGGTAAAGTTTCCTCTGCCCCGGAAGAAGGCCCGCGGAGTTGGCTCGACACCCGTTCGGCGCTCCAGAGAGGAAAACTAGGTGGGTCGAGCGACGATAGGACGTGCGTGACTTTCGGCCGGGCTTACTGTTGCCGAAGAGAGACTAGCATAAGACGTGGCCTGCGGACAAACAGGATGGCGAGGGAAGAAGGAGCGAGGTACAGGAGGGAAAGGAGGTGAAAGAGGCAAAGAGGGATTCCTCGCTGCGCAGACTCCGCTCGGAATGACGGGGCCATTTCGGATTGCTAAGGTCGTGGAAGAGTGAAGGAGCGGCTACTAGACGGCGGAAACGAGATGCGCGATGGCATCCTCGAAAGTGACTTTGCCGTCGAGATAGGGCTGCCAGTAAACGGAGAGCAGGCGTGAATACACGTCCCAGCCGCGCTGGGTAAGCTTTTCGCTAAGGCCCGGGGGCACGGTAGTAGTGGTATGCCGTTGCGGAGGGAGATCATCGTCCGGCGCATTTTGCTGCTCGGCTTCCTGCATGATGGGACGAAGCACTTCGCCGGTGGTAAAGAAGATCAAGGCATGCCAGAGGTCGCGGGGGATGGGCTTGTCCCGCTGGCGGCACTCGCGTGTGATGGCCGCTTCGACGGGCCGTGCGATATCGTGGGAGGCCTCGTGGAAGAGCACCTCCAGAGCTTCGGGGCCCTGGTTGCGGGGATCGGTGCTGGCAATGGTGACACGCAGCGGGTCGAGCGTGGTGTAAGCCCCCGCGGAGTTGGCAAAGGCGCAGACCTCAACGCGAATTTTCTCTTTCGGCCACTTTGATTGGTAAATGTCCGCGAGACGCTCGGAGAGGCCAACGCCCTGTTCGCGGACGAGCGGGGACACGCGTACGACCCAGCGGCGGTTGGCGCGGTCGTGGTCCGCCCACCAGTGCGCGCGATAGATGGGAGCGGCCCCCTCCAGGATAATTCCGATATTTCCAGGGAGCCCGGCGTCGCAAGCCGGTAACTTTCTACCCGTGAGTTCGTTGCAATCCTCAAAATCGCCGAGCTGGTTCTTCAGAAGAATCAAGTCAATGTTGACCAGCAGGTCTTTCCCGGCGAAGTTCGAAACATAGTAGGCGACGGCTTGATCCCAGATGCGCTGTTCCGCAGGGGTAAGAGAGGGCTGAGAACTGGGTGATTGTTTCAAGAGCGGCCCGGCAGGCCGGGTAGCGGTCTCGCGCGAATCTTTGGCGGCGGCGCGCGCCCGCGCCGCGTGGTAGAGAAAATGATGGAGGTTCACCCAGAAGCCGCTGTGAAACTCGAAGACCGGCAAGGGGCCATAAATGGAATCTTCGACCTGCTGTCCGAGGGTCCGGGGTGAAGCAGCGGCAGAGAGCAGGCCGAGGCTAAGAAGAAGTGCGACGCGAAAAGAGGCCAGAGGCATAGGCGAAACCGGAATGTTAGCGTACTTCTGGCTCGCGAAGAAAGAAACTGGCGTCAGAATTCCTGATCCTTTTCCGCCAGCCAGCGGTCGAGCCGGGCCTGCTGTTCCGCATCCACCTCCACGAACGCCACACCCATGCCCAGGCCGGGGCTGACGTACACAACGCGGCTAATGGCTTCAAAAATCTCATCATGATGGGTAATCCGCAGGCGGATCCGGGAACCTTGCGGCACAGGATTGAGCGTATCGATGTAGCAGCCGGTGCGGCTGATGTCGGCGGTGCGCGCGCTCAGCTTCGCGCCGCGCGGGAGTTCCACAACATCCGCCGCCAGCACGAGTTGGCTTCGCGGCGCACTACGCCGCTCTACCGTCACATCCGGCATCTACCTTCTCCTGTCAAACCAGCCCTTGCTGGTTTGTCTGCCTGGAGAGTGGCGAGGCACACACGGAGGTGTTACGCCGGAAGCCGGATGATCCCAGTTCATTTTCCCGCCGAGGAGACAGGCCTGCAAGTGCAGGGAAAGGAGATAGGCGTATCCGTCAACGTTGATGTTTCAATGTGGGGAGGTGAATCAGTCGACCTTCGGATCGGTGGCACTGCCCACTGCACCACGACGGTCTGCACCGTGAAGGATTCCCAATGCGTCCCGGAAGAACGAGCGTGAGCCGGTACGCCCGTACTCGATGGGGATCGCGGCCAGTTCATATTTGGCGGGCGCGCCCGAGGCATTCGCACCGACGATAACGTAGCGGAAGGAATAGCCATCCGTGCGTCCTTCGGCGAGTTCCGCGCCGATCAAGTCGGCCTTTTCGCTTTTCGCGGGGCCCTGTTGAGGAGGCCCGAGGACCCCCAAATTGTCCGGAAGACGCGTGTAGGTTTTGCGGTAGGTTTCAATGGCCTCCGCCAGGGTTTTCATGGAGTCGATGGCCGATTGTTCGTTGTTTTTGATCTCCGCGCGATCCCACTCCTCGGCGAGCGAGGGCAGATCAAGCAGGAGCAGACCGAGGGAGAGAAGCTTCCATTGCCCGGCTTCGCGAACGAAGCCCATGAGCACGCGACGAGAGTCGTCTTCATCGGAAGCGGCGGCATTCTTGACGGTCAGGGAGATGTAGGCAAGGTTGTCGCGGAGTTCTGGTTTGGCGATTTGCAATTGGGTGGTGACGTCTGGAGTGGTGCAATAGGCATTCAGGTTCCCGGCGGCATCGATTTCGGCGCGAGGCTGGCCGGGTTTGTCCAGCAGGACGAAGCGCTTGAGGAGGGTTGTGCGCGTTGCGGGAGTCATGCGGGCAAACGCCTCGGCGTTGCGAAAGGTAAGGAAGCGGGCAAATTCGGTGGGGTTTTGCGAACAGGCGGCAAACAGGATGTCGCGCAAAGTGGACGCAGGGTCGACCGGAGAAGGCGACTGGGCGAGACCCTGCAAAGAAGCCGCACATTGAAAGAAAATGATGAGGGAGAAATAAACGCAGCAACGGCGAGCTTTCCGATCGCGCAAAACGTTCCTCTCAATCCTTGGCGGTTTCCAGGATGGCCACAAGATTCTGGGTGAATAGCGAACGCGGCAAAACGTCCGTACAGCCAGCGGCCCGGGCCATCGCCGCGAGTTCCGTCTGCACGTGGGACAGGAAGGCCACCACGCGCAACTCTTTTTGAGTTGCGCGAAGATGCTCGATGGTTGCCACGGGGCTGCTACGCGCATTGAGATCAATGATGACGAGTTTGGTGGGCGGATCGAGCATGCTCAACAGCGCTTCACCGGTCGTGGCCACCTGGAATTCCACGCCTAATTGTTTAGCGGTCTCCGCGACTTTCATCTGGAAGAAGAGATCGTCCATCAGGGCCACCGCACGTCCCATCCGCGTGTCCTCCGTGTCCGGCAATTTTCGCCGGGCTTTCCAGGTTGTGCCGCCAGTTCACAATCAGACTGCCCCGATAGGGTGCACGATGCAAGCACTTTCCCTGTCTCGAAAGAATGACACGCCGGTGCGTGGATGAGGGATTCGTGGGCTAGGTTTTCACAAGAAGGCAGAAAGAAAAGAAAGAGGGACGTATAACACAGAGCTCACAGAGGTAGGAACACAGAGGTCACAGAGAAAAACTTAAGGGGCCGACCTGAAGATCGGTCGCCACCTAGCAAAGCGGTGAGGGGAAAGCAGATTCCTCGCTGCGGTCGGAATGACAGGGAGTACGTACACGGATTGCTGAGACGACGTCAGGCTATGCACGAGCGCAAATCCCTCAGTGCGCGCTTCCCGGGGGGTGCACGCCAACGGTTTGGTCCGGGATGTCGCCGGGGCGGCCCTTCACGCGGTCGTACACACTGACCTGGCTGACCGAGCCGAGCGCTTCGTTATAAAAGGTGGGCACACCCAGGGCGGTGCGCATTTCTTCGTTGAACTTGCGCAAATTGGCCAAATGTTCCGCAAGAGCAGGGAATTTGACGCCTTCAGTGGTGAGCAGGAATTTCTGGTAGCCGGCATCCCAGAGCCTGGTGAATTGGCCGTGCAGCATGATGGCGGGCATGATGGTCATCTGGAAGTGGCCGTCGGGAACCTGGCGGAACTCCGCGCCGGAGCCATATTTTTCCACGCGCACAACGCCGCGCGTACTTCCGACGGAAAATCCTAGAGCCGCGAGGCTGTCCATGGTTTTCTTTTCAAAGCGCTCGTCGACATTCCACATGGTGATTCCAGAGTACGATTCCTGGTGTTGGGTGTAAAGGGCGACACGCGGTGTCAGGGTGATCGGAGATGTTCCGGGACGGCAACGCGGCTCCGTCGATCCGCGACAGATGTATTCATCGCGATGCCAAATAGATTCGCGCCGCAAAACGAGTGGCGAGTTTTGGTGTTCCCGGCCGGCCCACTGGCAAGACGAATGGCTTCTCCGAAGCGCGGGCAGCAGGTAGAATGGTTAGACGAGGAGTACTATGTCCAGCAAAGCACAGCCGTTGATCGGGCACCCGCCGGCAACGAGCCTGACGAATGAAGAGATCCTGCGGTATAGCCGCCACCTGATCATGCCGGAAGTTGGCATGGAGGGTCAGCTCAAGCTGAAAGGCGCGAAAGTTCTGTTGATCGGGACCGGCGGGCTGGGCGCGCCGCTGGGGCTTTACCTGACGGCTGCGGGCATCGGGAATATCGGGCTGGTGGATTTCGATGTGGTGGATTTTACGAACCTGCAGCGGCAGGTGACCTTTGGCACCAGCGATGTGGGCAGGCCGAAAACCGAAGCGGCCAAGGCGCGGCTGAGCAACTTGAATCCCGACGTGGAAATCACGCCGTACGAAACGAAGCTGACGAGTGAGAATGCGCTGGAGCTGTTCAAAGACTACGATGTGATCGTTGATGGCACGGACAATTTTCCCACGCGGTATTTGGTGAACGACGCTTGTATTCTTCTGGGCAAGCCGAATGTTTACGGCTCGATTTTCCGATTTGAAGGACAGGCTACCGTCTTCGGCATGCCCGACGGGCCGTGCTACCGCTGCCTGTATCCCGAACCGCCTCCGCCCGGGCTAGTGCCTTCGTGCGCCGAAGGAGGCGTGCTGGGCGTACTGCCTGGGATCATCGGTTCCTTGCAGGCGCTGGAGACGATCAAGCTGATCCTGGGGCGCGGCGATTCGCTGGTGGGGCGATTGCTACTATTCGATGCGCTGACGATGAAGTTCCGGGAACTTAGATTGCGCAAGAACTCGAGTTGCCCGATGTGCGGAACGCATCGCAAGATTCACCAGCTGATTGACTACAACGAGTTTTGCGGGATACGCGGGGAAGAAGAGCCGGAAACGGATTTGCACGTTCCGGAGATTACGGCGCGCGAGCTGAAAGAGCGGCTGGATCGCGGTGACGAGATCTTTATTTTGGATGTGCGCGAACCCCACGAATACCAGATCTGCAACTTGAAGGGGCATCTGATTCCGCTGGGCGAATTGCCGCGGCGCGTACATGAGCTGGACTCGTCGCATGAGATCGTGGCGCATTGCCGGAGCGGGAAGCGCTCGGCCGAGGCGGTGGATTTTCTGCGTAAGGCGGGATTCCGCAAGGTGCAGAATCTGCGCGGGGGGATATTGTCCTGGTCCACGGAAGTGGATCCCAGCGTGGCACGGTACTGACAAGCTAGTGCTCCTGCCATAGATGCTGCGCAACCCTGCCGCGCGGACCTCAGGGGTTAAAACCCTTGAGTTTGCGAGGCTTTTCGGCACGGCTGAAGCCGTGCCCTCCCGGCACCTTAGATGGAATGACTTTTGGTTTTCTGCACGACCGGCCGGGGCTGCCGGGCCCTTGGTGCGGCTTGAATTCAGAGTGGCAAGTGGATATCGTGAGAGCGCTTTCAGGTCGTTATCCGCATTTGTTGAACGGGAGGACTCCTTGCTAGGAACGAAAGTCACTATTTTCAATAACGGCCCGTTGCGCATCGAAGGGGATTTCGAGATCGTGGATCAGGAAGGAAAGGCATTCGGGCTGGGTGGGCGGACAGGCGTTTCCCTTTGCCGCTGCGGCCACTCCAGCAATTCGCCTTTCTGCGACGGCACGCACAAGCGGCAGAACTTTACGAACGTGGTCACCGCGAGAGACCTCCCAGCGCCGGCGAAGCCGTAAAAAGGGGACTCATCCCAAGTTGAGACAGTCTCAGGTTGAGACTTTGCACATTTTTGGGCTTATCTTGTCTAAACCTCTGCTAACTCTCTGGATACATTCACGATAATAAGCGAATTCGGCCCCTTAGGGTACAATCTGCTGTCTCGGGCCCTGTCTCAAGCGGGACGCCCTCCTTTGTGGTTCTCAATAACTCATCTATTTTTAGTTAGTTACAAACATTCCCCGGCCACTCCAAAAGGGCCTGTACGTGCATTCCACGGTATTGCCGGTTTTCATTGGCATTTGGGGGATGTGTTGGGAGATTGGGCCAAAATCACGGGGTTTTTCCGCAAGGATCGCGGTCATCTGCCCGCCGTTGCCTATAGCCTCCTGGCGGTTTTTTTCGTTGGTGTAGTGCTGTACACGCGGCAATCCCACGTCTCCGGTTCGCCCAACGTCTACCTCTATCTCGAGGTGGGCGGTTCACTGCTGTGCTTCTGCTACGCCGCGAACGCGCTGGTACGTTTTCGCGGGACCCACGATCGCATCGCGCTGATTCTCGCGTTTGGGTTTGTGCTGTCGGGGATGATCGAGACGCTAGGCTACTTTGGATTAAATGATCTCTTGCGCCTCGGCCCAGTGGCGCTGTCGCATGTGCCCATGGGCTGGATGGTCGGGCGCACGTTGCTGGCGGTGCTGCTGCTGGCGGCCCTGGCCGTGGAACGATTCATACCAACGGCGCGGCAACCGAGCCGGGAGACTGCCGGAGCTTTGTTCGTGGTGGCGGTGGCCGCTTATGTGACGAGCGCCGCGTTCATAGCTGCACCGGCGACCCCGTTAGCGAAGGCGGGGGCGTTCTTCTCGCGGCCCTGGGAAGCGCTGCCTGGCATCTTGTTTGTGCTTGCGGCGATTTTCTTCTATCGCAGGTATCAGCAAGGCAAGAAAAGCGACAGCGACGCGTCCCTGTACGATTATTCGCTGTTTCTGGTGGCGCTGCTGAACGTCTGCTGCCATATCGCCGCACTGTTCTCCCGGCGTCTTTTTGACGGACCATTTTTTCTCGCGGAACTGAGCAAGGTGGCTAGCTACTCGATCATACTTTTCGGCGCGTTGATCGATCAGGCGCGGCTCTTCGATCAGGTTCGCACGCTGGCTGTCAGCGACCCGCTCACCGGGCTGGCGAATTACCGGCGACTGATCGCGGTGATCGAATCGGAATTGGACCGTTCCCGGCGGACGCAGCGCCCGTTCAGCATTGTCCTGATGGACATGGATGGTCTGAAAACCATCAACGACCGCTACGGGCATCTGGTGGGCAGCCGTTCCCTGGTCCGACTAGGCAAGATTTTGCGGAATCACTCACGAGCGATTGACACCGCAGCACGGTACGGCGGCGACGAATTCGCGCTGGTTCTTCCGGAAGCTCCACGGGACATTGCTTTGCGTGTTGCTTCCCGCATTCGCGAGCGGCTGGCAACGCAAGCCGAAAATCCCACTCTGTCGGTCAGCGCCGGCATCGCCGCGTATCCCGAGGACGGGGACACCCCAGAAAAGCTTTTGGGCGCCGCGGACCGCGCACTTTATCGCATGAAACACCGCGGCAGCCCCATGAATTCGATTGCACGCATTGCTGCGTGCCTCTGAGATGGATGACCTATGGCACATGGACATATCCATCCCACTCCCCGCCGGGAAACCCGGATCCAAATGGAGATTCCCGTGGTTCTGGAAGGTAATCGCCAGCTTCCCGGCGCGGAAGCAACGTTTACGGAAAATGTCAGCGCGAAGGGTGCACGCGTGGTCAGCGTCCGGCGCTGGGACAAGAATGCGCGGCTGGTGTTTGCCTCGCGCACAGGTGAGTTTCGCTCCGCTGCTCGGGTGGCCTACTGCCAGCCAATCCATGGCGAAGGCTATGCGATTGGTGTGGAGTTCCTCGAACCGCACGGGCGATGGGTAGTTGAATCTGCAAATTAGCTTGACGAATTTTGGCGAGCGGATAGGGGGGAACTGCTGGAAAATTCTTGAAGGAAGTAAAGTTACTAGCGCAAGAGAGCGCCGGACGGGTCGAGAAGGAGCCGTTCGGCGCTTTCCCTTTTTGGTGGACGACTGAAAACCACCTCACCAAGTACAGAAGTAACGAAGCAAGGAAGTAAAGAAGCAATGAAGCAACGAAGCAAAGAGGACCCCGGGGCATCCGGGGCTTGAGAGTCTGTGTGAAGACGGGGGAATGCGGTCCTCAGCGGCTGGGAAATCGTGTCCACCCAAAGCATTTGTGAAACAGGTTCCGAGTATTCCGCGGTGATTTTTGGAGGTTCCATGCGTCGCGTTTCGCCGTAGTGGAATGGTTGTATACTCGATGCAGATTTCTTGAGCTGTGAGCGTGTTTTCAATCAGTTCGGGGAGGCGTTACCGTTGAACATACTTGTGACCGGCGCCGCCGGCTATATCGGGAGTATCTGCTCGGAAGTGCTGTTATCCCGCGGCCATCACGTGATCGCGCTCGACAATCTTCAGGAAGGCCACCGCGGGGCCGTTCCGCCCGCTGCTACCTTCTGCCGAAACGATCTTGCGATTCGTTCCGAAATCGAAGCGGTTTTTTCCTCGCACAAAATCGATGCGGTGATGCATTTTGCCGGAGAAGCGCTGGTGGCCAAGTCGGTGCGCGAGCCGAGCACATTTTATGCGGCAAACGTCGGCTGCGGGGTGAACCTGCTGGACGCGATGGTGCGCCACGGGGTCAATAAGTTTATTTTTTCCTCGTCCGCCGCGACGTATGGCGAGCCCGAAATCGTGCCCATCCCGGAAGATCACCGCCAAGCGCCCATCAATCCCTACGGTAAATCGAAGCTGAGGTTTGAGCAAATTCTGGGCGATTACCGCGCGTATACCGGGTTGAAGTATGTGACATTGCGCTATTTCAATGCCGCGGGAGCAAGCGTCGAACGCGGCGAAGCCCACCGCGTAGAATCGCACCTGATTCCCAGAGTGCTGGACACAGCCCTGGGAGCCATCGCGCAGCTCGATATTTTCGGCTTCGACTATCCCACGCCAGACGGAAGCTGCGTGCGCGATTACGTCCACGTGATCGACATTGCGGATTCGCACCTGCGCGCGCTGGAAGAGATCGAACGAGTTCCGGGGGAAGCGTTCAACGTAGGGAATAGCAGGGGCTTTTCCAACCTGGAAGTGGTGAAAACCGCGGAGAGCATCACCGGGCGCAAGATTCCACACAAGATGTCTCCGCGACGCCCGGGCGATCCGGCGGTGCTTGTGGCGAGCAATGAAAAGCTGAAGCGGGCGCTGGGGTGGGAGGCCAAGCACTCTTCGCTGGAAGAAATTGTGCAATCGGCTTGGGACTGGCGGCGAAAGTTTCCCAAAGGGTATCCGGAATAATGCAGGGACAGTTTCCAGCTTAAAGGCCCGCCAGGGTTTTGTAGATTACCCCTGAAATCTGAAATTGAAGAGAGATTCCTCCACTGCGGGACGGCCAAAACCGCCGTCCCTCCGGTCGGAATGACAAATCTCGGGTGGTGGACGAGGCGCCTACGTGCAATGGGGCAAGTTCGGATATCAGGTTAAGTTTGTGCCGGGGCGTTGGCGGGCGTGCCCGTGCCAGCGAGATCCTCGTAGACAGCAAGCGTGTTCGCAACCATGCGGTCGGCCGAAAAACGCTCGATGACCTCTTTGCGTCCCGCCTCGCCGAGCCGTTTTTGCAGAGCGGCATCACCCAGGAGGCGTACCATTGCCGTGGCAAAGCTCGATGCGTCTGGCTCCGCTACGATCGCTGTCCGCCCGTCCTCGACTACTTCGCCGAGGGCGCCCCTGATCGTGGAAATCACGGGCAAACCATAGGCCATCGCTGCTTGCAGCGCCGTTCCCAAGCCCTCGAACTCCGATGGAAAGACGAAAGCGTCCAAGGCTGCATAAAACTGTGGCATGTCCGTGACAAATCCCGGAAGGAGGACGGCCTGCTGTAAATCCAGGCGTGTCGCAAGATGCTGCACGTCTTCCAGGCAACTTCCTTCACCAGCGAGCAAAGCGCGCGTGTTCGGAAATTTCTCTCTTACGATACGGAGGGCCTCAATCACGTGGCGCTGGCCCTTCTCCGGTACAAATGCACTGGCGCAACCGAAGAGGAACTCCCCCTGTGCCACGCCCCACCGTTTTCGCGCAGCGTTTCGTTCATCCGTGGAAATGCGACTCGGGATTTCGACGCCTTCATTGACAATAGCGATGCGGTCCGCAGGAAATCCGCTTTCGACAAGACTTCGGGCAACGTCTCTGCTATTGGCCACAAAGCGATCCAGTACCCGGAATCTTGCCCTGGAAATCCAGTTGCGCTGCAAGGGAAAACCAATCCGTCGAGAGGACAGCAACGGCAACTGGCTGTGAGCCCCCGCCAACCAGGCCGCAGTCAAGGCATGGGCTTCGTTTGCGTGGAGCAAATCGAATCTATCGTCGCTCAAAAGCCAGCGAATCTTGCGTGCCGCCGCCAAGCGAAGCATCGCTGGAGACACTTCGTGCACATAGATTCCCGCTCTCCTGGCGCGACGGCCAAGAGGTGAACCCCTTGCGGTGAGAAGCTCCGCCGCATGGCCGCGTTCATACAATCCCTTCAGGAGCAGGAGCGCCTGGCTCTGCCCCCCGCGCCACTCGATCTCCAGGTCCACAATGAGGGGAATCATTTGCCACCGTGCGAAACTTTCTGCTTTTCGGCTTGCACCAAGGCGCCCAATTTCGCGAATTTTAAGCGCACCCCGCGGGCGGCCATTTGCGCGATCACCGCCCCGCGGTACCCGTCCAGAAACCCGGCCCCAAGGAAGAAATGGCGTATCCAGCTCCAAGGTGTGGCCAGCCACATGGCGGCGCGCCAATTGCGCCTTCCTTGAAGGAACATCTCCCTGGCAATAGCCGTGGTGTATTTCTCGAGTTTGGCTTCGTGTTCCGGAAAAGTGCGAACCGTATAATGCAGGAGTTTGCCGCGCAACCGGCCAATCTGGCCTTCATAACGCAGAGCGGAATGGATCACGCCCGAGAAACTGGCTTTATCGCGGCGGTAGATGCGGCGCTGCCAGTCTGGATACCAGCGTGAGTGATGGATCCATGCGCCCAAATAGCAGGTCAGCCGCGGCATGTCGTAAACATCGAATTGGGGGGGCCGCTCTTTCCATCTGCGCACCGATTCTTTCAGCTCTTCGCTCAACTCTTCGTCGGCATCCAGGAGGAAAATCCAGTTTTGCGAAGCCAGGGAAGCGGCATAGTTTTTCTGGTCCGCATGGTTGGTGAATGCCCGGAAGCATACCCTGGCGCCATATTCCCGGGCGATTTCGTGGGTGCGATCCGTGCTGCCGCCGTCGACAACGACGATTTCGTCGGCAATCCCGTGCACGGACTGCAGCACCCTTGGCAAATTTTCCTGCTCATTTTGTACGACGAGACAGACAGTCAGGGGGTTCATCTCTGCGCCACGGTGTCACACCCGTGCCAGTATCTCACACGAGGCCGCTCAGGTTTTGCACATTACTTGGGTTGAAAGGTCACCCGGATGGTGCTGCTGCCGACACGGAACTCCGCGCCGTCCTGCAAAAACGCCGCGCGCACCCGCTGGTCCTCGAAAAACGTGCCGTTTGTGGAGTCGAGATCCTTGAGGTTCACGGAGTGTTCGCGAACCTCCAGGACACAATGGTGGCGGGAAATCTCCGGATCATCGAGGGCCAGGTCGGCGCCTTTGCGGCCGATCACGGTGCGGGGGTTTTTCAGTTTGAAAGACTTGCCCTTGGAGGGGCCGGTGGAGATGGTCAGCACGATGTCCGCGTCCGGCGGCAAAAGCAACCCGTCGTCGACAGGAGGCAATCGCAGCTTAGCAGTCGAAGCGTCGGCCCGCGCGAAGGAAGGCATGGGTGAGATGACCACGGTTTCGTCGGCGCGGCGCTTGACTTCCACGATGGTGATCTGACCGCACCGGGTGCAGCGGAATTGCACCTTATCGTGTTTGGCCAAAACCGCGTCCTTCAGCAAGTGCTGCTGTCCACAGTGAACGCAACCCGTCTGCATATTCCTAACCTACCATGTCAGGCAGGCGGCGATTCGTCCACGGCGCGTCCGCTTGCGGCAAGCGTTACTCCGCGGGCTACGGCCGGCGGCGTGTTTAGTTGTGCTACGATAGAAGTTTCGAGATCACGCAGGAGAGCGAACATGCCCGACCACATTTCGCGTAAAGAGCTGAAGCAGGACAAAGTCCGGGAAACATTCGAGCATGGTGCGGAAGCCGTTCTCTCCCATACTCGCCTTGCCTCCATCGCGCTTCTGGCGGTGATCGTCATTGCCTCCGGCTATCTGGCTTGGAGGTTCTACTCCGACCGCCAGAACGCCCTGGCCCAAGCCGCGTTCGACGACGCCATGAAGATTTACAACGCGCCGCTCGCCATTCCCGGCCAGCCCACGCTTCCGGGAGAAGTGACCTATGCTGAGGAGGCGCGGCGTTCCCAGGATGCGGAAGCCAAACTCACCGTGGTGGCCGAGAAATATCCCCATACGAATGCCGGCAAACTGGCTCGCTACTACTCCGCGCTATCCCTGATGGATCTGGATCGCCTGAATCAGGCATCCGAGGAACTCAAGAAACTGGATGCAGGCTCGGACAAGGAACTTGCGGCTCTCGCGCAATACCAGAAAGCCCTTATCGCCGAGCGCACGGGGAAGAATGAGGAGGCCGTGAAAGAATTGCGAGCGCTCTCCGATGCCGGCTCCGTCCTTGTGCCGAAACCTCTCGTTCTGTTGGAGCTTGCGGGAATTCTTCGCCAGAGGGATCCGAAGCAAGCGACATCCATCTACGAACAAATCAAGAAAGATTACCCAAACACCGCGATGGCGGACGAGGCGGACCGCGGCCTCGGAACAGTCCCGCCGAAGTCCTGAGATTCGGCAGCCCGCAATCTTTCCGGGAGGTCTCGGCCATCGACACACCCTGTGCAGCCGCGCCCTGGGCCATGCAGCCCGCTTCTTCGCGCGGCCGCCGTTTTCCAGAGCTCCCGCATCCCTATCGGAACGAATACGCGCGGGACCGCGATCGCATCGTGCACTCGCGCGCCTTCCGCCGCCTGGAAGCGAAAACACAGGTTTTCACGATGCGGTTTTCCGACCATTTCCGCAACCGCTTAACGCACACGTTGGAGGTGTCACAGATCGCGCGAACGGTGGCGTCCGCGCTTGGTCTCAATAGCGACCTTGTGGAATCCCTCGCCCTGGTTCACGACATCGGCCACCCGCCGTTTGGACACGCCGGGGAGCGCAAACTCAATGAGCTGATGGGTGCCCACGGCGGGCGGTTCAATCACAACCTGCATGCGCTGCGCATCGTGGAGCATTTCGAGCAGCGCTACATCGGGTTCGAGGGCCTGAACCTGACGTTTGAGGTGCGCGAGGGCATTGTGAAACACTCGCGGGATTACAACGCGGCGGAATTTCCCGAACTATCGGAATACCTGCTGGAACTTCGCCCGCCGCTGGAATCCCAGCTAATCGACTGGGTGGATGAAATTGCGTACAACACGGCGGACCTGGACGACGCGCTGGAAGCGAACCTACTCGATGTCGAGGCTCTTTGCCAGGAAGTGCCATTTTTCGGCGAGTTCTATGGCAAGGTCGAATGCGAACATGGCGAAGCGCGTCGCAAGCTGAAGTTCAACGAAGCCTTGCGGCATGTTCTGGACCACCTGGCGAGCGACCTGATCGCCAATACCGAACGCATAGTGCGTGATTCACGCGCGCAATCGGTGGAGGACATACGCCAAGCGCCGGTGCGGCTGGCGCGGTTCAGCGAACTGGCTCGAGAGCAAAACGCCCAACTGAAGGGCTTTCTCTTTTCGCATATCTACAATCACCCGCTAATCACCGAAGACTGCAAACGTTCCATCCAGTGCTTGGAGGAACTCTTCGCGTTCTACCTGCAGCAGGCGGGTTCGATGCCCGAATTGTACGAAGAAATGTCGCGCACAACCGCGCGGCATGTCGTGGTGTGCGATTACATTGCGGGCATGACCGATCAGTTCCTTCTCCGGCAGCATCACGAGCAAGTAGGAGCTTCCGCCGCCAGTTTGCCTTCGGCCGGGCGTGCTCAGAAGTTGGAATGAACCAGTCTTTCCTGGTGAGAACTAGGGCTGCTCGACGCAACGCCGTTCTGCATATCGTCCCGCCGGAAGCCTGCTGGGTGCAGCTGCACGCACGGATTCCCGGCCTCACGCCTTCCTCCACACCTTCTTCCGCGCAACCGAACGTTCCGCGGAATCCCCGGCGTAAACCTGAGTGGAGGTATTGCTGCTTGGGCCTTGGCTCGTTTCAAGATGGTAATGTCTGCTCCGGCCTAGTCCTACACTTCAAAAAACTTCTGATACGTGGCCTCAAGGAAAGGTTAGAATGCAGGCATTTGCTCCCACTATGACCGTGAACACCGAGCGCCGCAAAAAACTCCGCAACCGTCCAGACAGCCTCGTTAACGTCGAGCTTGAATTCGGCAACAGCGGGATGATGCGCGATCTTTCGGAAGTAGGATTTGCGTTGCGAGCGACGATGCCTTTGCGCGCCGGGCAAAAGACGCAGTTTGCATTTTCGATCGAGGAAGCGACGCGCATCAGCGGGGAAGGGCGGATCGTCTGGGTAAAGGAAGAGGGCCGCGTCGCAGGTATCGAGTTCTGCGGAATTTCCCATAGCGCTCGCGAGCAGATTCGCGAATGGCTTGGCCGGGCCGATCAGCCCACTGCACCTGAGCCTCAAGTGCCGGGAATTGCCGTTCCTGATCCGTCGACGCTCGAACCGCTGCGCGAGGAAGCGCGTTCCACTGTTTCGCGCGCCGTGCCGCCTGATTCGATGGCGCAAACCGCGCTGGGTGACATTTCGCCGGAGCGGTTCCCGGTTGCCGCGCTCGAACCGCTCCCGACAGAAGCGGCGGTTGAGCCGCTGCCCGAATTGCAGCCGGGAATCGGATACAGCGAAGGGGTCGATTCCCACGCGGCAAGGCGTTCCCCGCTGACGCGCGTGATCGGCATGTTGCTTCTTCTGGCCCTGATCGCTGGCGCGGTGGTTTACCATCGCCAAGTTGGCCTCGCTCTTATTTGGCTGGGCCAAGTCATAGCCGGCCCTGAAGGGACGCGCGTTCCGCAATCTTCGGTCACGGAGATTCCCACACCGGTTGCTCGTGTGCCGGAGACAACAGGGCCGGTCAGTTCGCCGGCTGTTTCCGATGGTTCGGCTACTTCCACATCGCAGGGGGAGCGCGCTGCCTCTTCAGAAACACAACCTGAGGCTACGAGGAAAGCCATCGAAGCGCCGCCCAGCTTGTTGGCGACGCCTTCTTCTTCCACGAAGACACCGAGCGCGCCTGTGATTCAACCAACTCCGCAAGAAGATCGTATTCCCGCGCCGGGCAGTTCCTCCGGGACAGCCACCGTTACCGGCCAGCAGGAATACCAGCAAGCGGAACAGATCCTGCGCAACAGGAGCAGCGAGACGGAACTGGCAGTGGCCGTGCGCCTGCTTTGGGTGGCCGTGGAGAAGGGAAATGCTGACGCCGAGGTGGCCCTTGCGGGACTTTACCGGGATGGCAAAGGCGTCGCGAGGAACTGCGACCAGGCGCGAATCTTGCTGACTGCTGCCGCGCGGAAGGGAAGCGCTGAAGCGCATAAGCGTCTGGAGGAGTTTATGCGGAACAGCTGCCGATAATTATGGTCTGAGGCAAATTTTTTACGCGCGCCCTCTGAGGGGCCGCGAGCGATCGAAGAAATCGAATCGAGGAGGATCACAGTGTACTGTTCCAAATGTGGTGCGGTTCTGGCAGCGGACGCCGCGTTTTGCGTGTCCTGCGGAAATCCAGTGGTGCATGGGGCGCTTGCGGGCGCGGCGGGGGCACCCGTACCCGCGAACGTGGGAGTCGCGGGGTTCAGCACAACGCGCAGCGTGACTTATGCGGGATTCTGGTTACGCTTCGTGGCCCATCTGATTGACGGCTTGATTTTGGGAGTTGCTGTATTTGCGCTGGTCATTCCGCTGCTATTCCTGACGGGGTTGGCGGCGACGCTTGAGAGTCTGCCACGTCGTATGGAGGGGATGGAGGGACAACCGAATCCGGCGGTCATTGGCGCGATCCTTTCGCTCGTCTTTATGTTTGTGGTGGTCGGTGTCCTGGCGCAGTGGCTTTACTATGCGTATTTCGAGAGCGGGGAGAAGCAGGCGACGTGGGGCAAACAGACGCTGGGAATATACGTGACGGACGGAGCGGCAAACCGCGTTTCGTTCGGGCGTGCCTCCGGACGATTTTTCGCGAAGATCATTTCCGGGTTGATTCCCCTGGGCATCGGCTACATCATGGCGGGATTCACGGAGAGGAAGCAGGCGCTGCACGACATGATTGCGGGGTGCCTAGTGTTGCGGCGCTAGTGTCCTGAGTCAGAATTACTTTCTAAATATCGCAACCCACCATGTCATTCCGAGGGCCACGCGCTGCGTGGGGCCCGAGGAATCTGCTTTTGTTTTCAACATTCAGCAGAAAAGCAGATTCCTCGCTTCGCTCGGAATGACAATTTCCTTTCCTCAGCGAATTTATGACTCAGGACACTAGCTTACGATGACGAATTACAGTGAGGAGTTAGACGGGGGCCAGAGTTTGTTCAACGATGCGGCCGTCGAAGAGATGCAGGGTACGTTCCGCGTGATGGGCGTAGCGTGGGTCGTGCGTGACCATGCAGATGGTTGCGCCATTGACGTGGAGTTCCTTCAGGAGATCCATCACGGCGTCGCCGTTCTTGGAGTCTAGATTTCCAGTCGGCTCATCGGCCAAAAGAATCAAGGGATCACCAACCAGGGCTCGGGCCACGGCGACGCGTTGTTGCTGGCCGCCGGAAAGCTGCGCGGGGTAGTGCTTGGAGCGATGCGCCATTTCGACGCGTTGCAAGGCAGCATGAACCTTTTCTTTGCGTTCGGTGGAGGCCATGCCGCGGTAGGTCAAAGGGAGTTCGACGTTCTCATAGACAGTGAGATCGCCAATCAGATTGAAGGCCTGGAAAATGAAGCCGATTTCACGGTTGCGAATGCGCGAGCGGTCGCTGAGCTTGAGGCTGGAAACGGGTTTGCCATTCAGGAAGTAATCTCCTTCCGTTGGCGAATCCAGAAGTCCAAGGATGGCGAGCAACGTGGATTTGCCGCATCCCGATGGGCCGGCGATGGCGAGGTATTCGCCTTTTTTGAGTTCCAGATTGATCGCGGACAGAGCGTGAGTCTCGAGCTCGTCGGTGAAGAAGATTTTGCTGACGCCTTGCATCTTGATGAGCGTGCCGTTTGGTGAAGTCATGCGATTGCCTCCGGGAGAGTGGGAAGTTGTAAGTGATAAGTTTTCAGTATTACGTTTCGGAGAAGAGTGACCCAGGAGAAAGGCAAACCCAGGAGTGAGGAGAAGAAGATTGGTGGCGTTAGAGCGCAGGAACCCACCCTTACAAACCAAGGGTGGGGCACCCTCAAGTTCATAGGTAGTGTGGCGCAGGAAGTGAAAAGTATGCGTAAGCCGTTCATGAGGATTGCTCCCTAGCGCAAACGAATTCGGTCCACAGCATCCCAGGCAGACATGTCGGAGAGAACGACCTTGTCTCCGACCTTGAGACCTTGGAGGATTTCGATGGTGTTGACGGAAGTTTTGCCGAGCTTGACGTTGACACGCAGCGCTTCCGAGCCGTCATCCACGAGTTTGAACAGGCCGATGGTGCTGTCCGATTGGCCGTGCACGGGGCGGCTCACGAAGAGAACGTCTTTGAGGTTTTCGATTTCGATGGTGCCATCAACGCTGAGGTCGGGGCGCGCGCTATAGGGGAGCGGATCGCTGAACTGCACGTCGACGGTGACGGTGCCGTTTTGCACGGAGGGGTCAATGCGCGCGACTTGGCCCCTGACGATGCCGTTTCTGGTGTCGACGGAGGCCTTCTGTCCGATGACCACATCCTTGGCTTGCGATTCGGCGATTTTGATTTCCGCCTTGAGGTGTTTGGGATCGGCGACACGGGCAAGATTGGTGCCGGGCGTCACGTGCTGGCCAACCTCGACGGGGACGACCTGCAGAACTCCCTGAATTCCGGCACGAACATGAAGGGCATCGGCTTCGCTGCGTTTTAAGTCGTAAAGTGCGCGCTGCTGGTCGACGTGGGATTGCTGCGCCATCAGGCGTGCTTTTGCGGAGTCGGCAGTGTTTTTGGTACGGTCTTCTTCGAGTTGCAGGCGGATGGCAAGCTGTTCCACTTTCACTTTCGATAGCTGTGCGGTGACCTCCGCACCAATCCCTTCGGCACGAAGCTTCTCGTCCACTTCGTGCTGGATTTTGGCTTGCTCGTAATCGCTGCGGACCGCGGCAGTGGCAGCCTTCTGATTAAGGAGATCACTGTTGACCTGAACCTTCAGGTTCTCGAAGTCCGCTTGGGCGGCTTTCAACTGATATTCAGCGTCCAGCACCTCGCGCTGCAACTCCGGGTTGGAGAGTTCCAGGATGACGCTGCCAGGCTGAACGAGAGCGCCGGGATGTAAGACGATGCGATCCACGCGGGAATCGGTTTGAGCAGGAAGCCAGCGGATATCTTCAGGAACCAGCGTTCCCACGCCATGGACCTCAATGAGCAATGGCCCGCGCTTCACTTCGTCGGTCCAAGTGGTGGCTTTATCAACGGAAGGAGCGGCGGGGCGGAGGCGCGAGACGCCATAGGTGACTCCCGCGACAGAGACGACCGCAATCGCAGCATAGACAATGCGACGGATCTTTTTGGCGTGGGCGTTGGATGGGCGTTGGATATCCATGGTTTTCGCTTCCTTACTGGTAACGCAGAGCAATCATGGGATCGACGCGGGTGGCGGCCCGTGCGGGGATGTAGCAAGCGAGCAGGGCCGTCGCAACGAGGAGCAGTGTCACCCCTCCGAATGTGAGCGGGTCGGTGGGAGTCACGCCAAAGAGCAACGACTCCACGGCGCGCGTCAGGGCCAGCGACCCGGCAATGCCAATCGCCACGCCAGCAAAAATGGTGCGCAATCCTTGGCCCACGATCATCCTAAGAACGTCGCTGTAGCCCGCCCCCAGAGCGACACGCACGCCGATTTCGGGCGTTCGGCGGCTGACCGAATAGGCCATCGCGCCAAACACCCCCGCGGTTGCGAGCAATAGCGCGGTGATTGCGAAGAATCCGATGAGAATGACATTGAATCTCCGCGAGCCAAGCGAAGCGGAATACACTTGCGAAAACGTCCGGAACCTCGCGGGCATCTCTGGGTTGAGATCCTGCAGGATTCCTCGCGCGGCCGAAGTAACTGAGCGCGTGTCTGCATCGCTGAGCATGGTCAAGGTGATCCAGGGGATCGGCCGCTGGAGCAAATTTACGTAAACGGTCGGACGCGGAGGCACATCGAGGCCGTATTCGTGAGTGTCACCCACGATCCCGACGATGGTCAGCAGACGCAAGTCGCCATCGATGTTTCCAAACTCAATCGTGTGGCCAATGGGATCCTGATTCGGCCAGCGTTCGCGCGCCAGGGATTCGCTGATCACGGCAACGTGCGGAGAATCCGGGCCATCGCGCTCGTCGAAAATTCGCCCCCGGATCAGCGGAATTCCGAGAACGAGGAAGTATCCGTCCGTGGCGGCGCAGAAGTCCGCGTTGCCGATCCGTTCCTTCTGGCGAAATAAGTCATCAAAAAGCCGAGAGAAGGCCTCTAAGCTGTCGGGAGTCTTGGGAACTTCGTCCTGCGTCATCAGTAGAAACATGCCGTCAGGCAGGCCGCCGTCCATGGGCAGGCCGCTGGTTGCGCCAACGTTGCGCAGGCCAGGGATTTGTTTGAGCCGGTCAATCAGGTTTGAAAAGAAAATCCCTTGTGCCGCCCTTGCTTTCGAATCATTCCACTGCGGCCACGGAAGCGCGACGTCCATCGTGACGATTCTATCCACGCGGAACCCGGGATTCACTTCCAGCACTTTTATGAGGCTACGCCCAAGTAAGCCTGCCCCGACCACGAGAATCAATGTGATGGCGATCTGCGCGGCCACGATTGCCCGGCCAACGATCTGTCTACTTTGAGAACCCTCTTGTCCACGTCCTCCCTCGGCGAGGCCCTGGCGCGGGTCCACGGAAGTCGCGCGCACGGCGGTGAAAGCCCCGAGGCCCGCGGCGACTGCGGTGGATAGCAGGAATGCGAACACGAGTACCGGGAAATTGATCGAAACGGCGTCCAGCCGCGGCAGATTATCCGGAGCGAGCGCAACCAATCCCGCCACACTCCAGAATGCTCCCAGTACGCCAAGGCCGCCACCGACCAGCGAAAGCAGGAAAGCTTCGGTAAGGAATTGGCGGATCAGCCGGCGGCGCGCGGCTCCAAGCGCACTGCGAACGGCGAGTTCACGGTCTCTGACCGACGCTTGTGCCAACAGCAAATTCGCTACGTTCGCGCAGGCAACGAGGAGCAGAAATCCCACCGCACCAAGCAGGACAAGCAGAGGCCTGCGCGCGTCGGCTGTGATCGAGTCCCGCAGCGGGACGACGGTTCCATCTTTGAGGAGATAATTATTCTGCTCGCTTGAGGTATCGTGAATGCGCCGCGCGATCGTGCTGATGTCTTGATTCGCTTGCTCGACGGTCACACCATCGCGGAGGCGGCCGACCGCATAGTAGTTATGCGACGTCCGGCTTGGGTTTTCGCCGTCCAAATCGGCCGGTAGCCATAGATCCACGTCTGCCGGGAAACGAAATCCGGCCGGGAGCACGCCGATCAAGGAGTAAACCGCGCTATCAATCTTCAGGTGCGACTGCGAAAGGTCCCGCGGCGATCCGAGAGCTTGCTTCCAGTAGCCATAGCTGACAAGAGCTGTGGGGGCAGCTCCTTTCTTCGCATCGCTGGCGGTGAAATCTCGCCCTAGGATTGGCTGAACACGGAAGACCTTGAGAAAGCCGGGCGAGACGTGTGCAACCGTAGTGCGCGTCGGCTCCGCAGCCCCCGAGACGGACACGACGTAGCTGTTGTACTTTGCAATCGCCTGGAAGCTGCGGCTCTGATCGCGGAAGTCGTCGAAGTTCGGGTCCGCAAGATGTGCCCGATGGCCCTCCGAGTTGACCTCGAAGATGGCCATGATCCGATTCGAATCGCTGTATGGGAGCGGACGAAGCAAAACGCCATAAACGACGCTGAAAATGGCCGTATTCGCACCGATGCCGAGAGCGAGGGTGAGAACGGCGACGGCGGTGAAGACGGGGGATTTGCGCAACACGCGGAGGCCGAAGCGCAGGTCCTGCAGCAAAGTTTCAAGAAAGGGAAGGCTACGGGATTCGCGATGGTTTTCCTTGGCCTGTTGCGTGCCGCCGAAATGGATTAGGGCCTGGCGGCGGGCTTCGGCGGGGGGCATGCCGGAGCGGAGGTTTTCTTCGATGGCTAATTCCAGGTGGGAGGCCATCTCGGCTTCGAGATCCTGATCGAGCTGTGTGAGGCGGAAAAGTGCGACGAAGCGCTGAAGGGATTGACGGAGGAAGGCGATCATGATCTGCCCTCCGGAAGGAGTAGTAAGTCTTCAGTTTTCAGTTCTGAGTTTCGGAGAGGAGAAACCCAAGACCCACTCTTCCAAACTAAGGGTGGGGCACCTGGCCGAAAGAATTGGCGGAGGGGGGCGAGCATCATTTGGCCTCCTCTTCCGGCATCGCCAGCACGCGATTCATCACACTGGAAAGCCGCCCCCAATAAGCGGCATCTTCGGAGAGTTGTTTGCGGCCGGCTTTGGTAATGGAATAAAACTTGGCCTTGCGATTGTTGTCGGAAGTGCCCCACTCGGCGGAAATCCATCCGCGCTGTTGAAGGCGGACGAGCGAGGCGTAGATGGTGCCCTGGTTGAGAAGGACTTCGTTGCCGCTGACCTGCTCTATGCGGCGGGCGATGCCGTAGCCATGGAGCGGCCCCATGGCGGCGAGGGTTTGCAGGACCATAAGGTCGAGAGTGCCTTGGAGAAGATCGAGTTTGGAATCGCTCACGAGGCCTCCTGTGTGATGACCACATGAGGATAGCACGTCTTCTGTGGGAATGCCACAGGAAAAAGATGTGACTCGTGATTCGTGACCCGTGAAAGATAAGGACCAAGAGCCTGCAGGATGCCGACGCTACCAGGTGTGGGGAAGGAAGAGCGATGAGACGCACTGGCGGGAGTGGTTGTGCCACTAAATGAGATTGTGGAAGAAGCAGTGGACATGGGTTGGCTACTCGTAGCGCAACGAGATCGCGGGATCGACGCGGGAGGCGCGGCGCGCGGGGATGTAGCAGGCCAGGAAGGCGACGAGAGCAAGGAGCGCGGTGACGATGGCAAACGTAGCCAAATCGGTCGGTGAGACACCGAAGAGGAGACTCGCCAATACGCGCGTCAACAATAGGGCTCCCGCGAGACCTGCCAAGACTCCAAAAAGCGCGAACCTCAATCCGTGCGCCAATACAAGCTCCATTACGTCGGCCCTGGCCGCGCCGAGAGCCATGCGAATCCCTATCTCGTGGGTTCTGCGCGCGACGGAATAGGCGAGTACTCCATAGATCCCCATAGCCGCCAGAATGAGTGCCATCCCAGCAAAGATACCTAGCAAGACCATGAGGAATTGGCGTTGCGCCGCCGGCGCACCCGCTACCTGGTCGAGGGTGCGGATATCGGAAACTGGCTGGTTCTTATCCAGAGTCAGCACTTCACGGCGAATGGAGGAAGCCACGGCCAGAGGGGCAAGGGTGGTGCGAACAACCAAAAGGCGTGGACTGAGCAACCAGGGGTATTGGGCGCAAGGAATATAGAGCTCGGGTTCAAATCCGGCATCAGGCCCCTCGGTTCGCACATTCGCTGCAACCCCGACCACGGTAAGCCAAGGCGTTTTGTCGTTCGTGCCCGTTCTGAGGCGCTTCCCGATGGAATCCTGCCCGGGCCACGTCCCGCGTGCGAGAGCCTCATTCACAATAACCACGCGCTGCGACTTCTCTGTGTCTCCGTCGGTAAAGGCCCTGCCCTCGCGCAATGGAATTCCCATGGTCCGAAAGTAATGAGGTGCAATGACGAGGTAGTTGGCATCCGGCGTTAGCTCGGGGGCAGGGTTGGGGTTGTCTTCCGTGACAAAACCCATGCCAGCATGGTTCTCGATGGGTAGGCCGCTGGCGACACTAGCCGATTGGACTCCAGGCAGCGCTTCCAGCCGCAGAAGGAGTTGTTCAAAGAACTTGGCCTGGTGCTGTTGGCTGCCGTATTGAGGCCCGCGCAGAGGAATGCGCATTGTTAGAACATGGTTTGGATTGAAGCCAAGGCTGAAATCGCTGAGCCGGATCAGCGTCTTCAGCATCAGCGCAGCGCCAATCACCAGGACGAATGCCAGGGAAAACTCAGCTGCGATCAGGAGGCCACTTAGCCTATGACCCCGCGACCCTTCCCTCGAGCCTCTACTGCTCTCCTTGAGGGCAACATTCAGGTTCGGCCTGGATAAGCCGAGGGCGGGAATCAGGCCAAAAAAGAGGCCCGTGGACATACTGATCAGGAGCGTAAAGCCAAGCACCTTGGTGTCGAATCCTACGCTGTCAATTCCTGGAGTGTCCGCCGGAGCCAAAGCCAGCAACGAATTGATTCCCCAACGAGCCAGGAGTAAGCCGACTATCCCTCCGAACGCCGACAGGAGGAGGCTCTCCGTGAGGAGTTGACGAACCACCCGAGCGCGATTTGCGCCCATGGCCGCACGAATCGCAACCTCCCTTTCGCGAGCGGCGCTCCTAGAAAGAAGGAGATTGGCGAGATTCACGCAAGCAATCAAGAGGACAAACGCCACCGCACCCATGAGCACTTTAAGGACAGGGCTCACGTATCCCACCAACTGGTCGCGCATGGGGATCACCTGCACACCCCAACCCTTGTTCTCGGGGTACTGCATCTCGATGCGGCTGGCGATGGTATCCATTTCTGTTTGCGCCTGGGACAAAGTAACCCCGGGCTTAAGACGCGCCAGCGCCAGAAATTGATGGTCGGTGCGGCCTGGATCGCTAAGGCGCAAGCCGGAGATCCAAACCTGGGCGTTGGTTTTGAGGAAGGTCGTGTATACGTCAGAAAAGTTGGGAGGCATGATGCCCACGACCTGATAGCTCTGACCATCCAGAGTGATCGGCCGCCCGACGAGGCCGGGATCGCCGCCGTAGCGGCGCTGCCACAAACCGTAACTGACGATGGCTACAGGGGTGCTGCCCGGTACGTCATTTTCGAGTTGAAAACCCTGTCCCCGGATGGGTTGAACCCCCAGCAGGGAGAAGAGGTTGGCGGTGACGCGCTCACCTCCGATTTCGATGGGTTCATCGGCACCAGCCAGGTTGAACGAAGTTGCGTCCACCGCCCCGAGCGCTGCGAAAACCGTGTTCTGCCTGCGCCAGTCGAGGAAGTTGGCCGCCGAGACAATGTTGGTGGTCCAACCCCGTGAAGGGTTTTGTTCCCATACGATCACCAAGCGGTCGGAATCCTTGTAGGGGAGCGAGCGTAAGAGGACCGCATTCACGACGGAGAAGATAGCGGTGTTCGCGCCGATGCCGAGGGCGAGGGTGAGGACGGCGACGGCGGTGAAGCTAGGATTCTTGCGTAGCATGCGCAAACCGTAGCGCAGGTCCTGGAGAAGGGTTTCGAGGAACGGGATGCCGCGGAGGTCGCGGACGGATTCTTTGGTTTGTTCGAGGCCGCCGAGTTTTAGGAGGGCGTCGCGGCGGGCTTCTTCGGGGGTCATGCCGGAGCGAAGGTTGTCCGCGATGTGCATTTCGAGGTGGCTGGCCAGCTCGTCGTGCAGTTCGCGGTCGAGCTGTTCTTTGCGGAAGAGGTTTCGGAGGCGGAAGAATGTGGAGCGGATTTTCATGGGTGGGCCTCTGGAGTGAGTGATTCGTGATTTGTGAATCGTGATTCGTGGAAGAGAAAACGAAGAGGGGAGAGAGGCGGCGCCGTGGCGTTGGAACGTAAGAGCCCACCCTTAGACACCAAGGGTGGGGCACCCGAGTAGAAAGTCGTAAGTTGTAAGTTTTCAGTTTTAAGTTTCGGAGAAGAGTGACGCAGGAGGGAAACAAAACCAAGAGCAAAGACCGGAGTGTCTGTGCCACAGAACTTCTGCGCCGCCCGCTTCATGAGGCCTGCTCCTTGGGCGACAGGAATCGGGCGAGGATGGCTGTGGTTTGCTCCCATTCTTGGGTTTCTGTTGCGAGTTGCTTGCGGCCCGCGCGGGTGAGCTTGTAGTACTTGGCTTTGCGATTGTTGTCGGAGACGCCCCACTCGGAAGCGATGTAGCCTTCCTGTTCGAGTTTCAAGAGGGCGGGATAGAGAGTGCCGTAATTGACGGAGAGGAGATCTCCGCTGGTCTGCTCAATCCGGCGAGCAATGCCGTAGCCGTGGAGCGGGCCGAGTGTCTGCAGAGTTTTCAGAACCATCAACGCCAGAGTGCCTTGCCAGACGTCCGGTTTATCGCTCATAGCGCTCCTATGGGAAAGCAATATAGAAGCTACAACAGCTCCTATGGGAAAGCAATAGGAAATTTCAGGGTCATTCGAGGCAGACCGGGGGCCCGTTTCTTCATTCCGAAGCGCGGAGTCTCTTTTGCCCGGAACCCAAGAGAAGAGGGATTCATCGCACAAAAGACGTGCGATGGAAAACCGTACCTCACTTCGCAGACTCCGTTCGGAATGACAGGATCGTGCCCTTTCTGCAGACTTGTCTAGCCTATCCTTCCAGGAGCTAGTCATGTGATGGCCCCCCCAGGCAGGGTGAGAAACGGCGGTGAGGTATACTCATAGCTCGGGGAAGTTGAAGCCAAACATGGCACAAAGCAGGAAAAAGGGGAAAGCGCCGGCGAAGACGCGCATGCGGAAGCGTTTGCGTTTCGCGAAGACGCGTCTGCACGAGCTGTGGATGATCGGGAAGGCGCTGACGGACACCAAGCATCCAATCCTGGTGCACATCATCCCGATGCGGCGCTGCAACCTGGATTGCACGTACTGCAATGAGTATGACGATGTGTCCAATCCCGTGCCGCTGCAGGAAATGAAGGAGCGGTTGGATATCCTGGCGGATATGGGCACGACGATCATCACCATTAGCGGCGGCGAACCCCTGATGCATCCGGACCTGGACGAAATCATCCGGCATATCCGCAAGCGCGGGATGATGGCGGGGCTGATCACGAACGGATTCTTCCTGAATAAAGAGCGGATCGAGCGGCTGAATGAGGCCGGGCTGGAACATCTACAAATCAGCATCGATAATGCGGTGCCGGACGAAGTTTCGAAAAAGAGCCTGAAATCGCTGGACGGGCGGCTGGAGATGCTTTCGGAGTTCGCCGTGTTTCAGGTGAACATCAATTCCGTGGTGGGCGGCGGGGTGAAGAACCCGGAGGATGCGCTGACGATCGCGCATCGAGCGGTGGAGCTGGGGTTCACCAGCACGGTGGGGATTATCCACGACCACGACGGGCAATTGAAGCCGCTGGGGAAACGCGAACAGGAAATATTTGAAGAGATCATGGAACTGGGGAAGCGCTCGTTTTCGCGGTTTAACGAGTTTCAGCACAACGTGGCGAGGGGAAGAGAGCACGATTGGAAGTGCCGGGCGGGCTCGCGCTACCTGTACATTTGTGAGGATGGGCTGGTGCACTGGTGTTCGCAGCAGCGAGGGTATCCGGGGATTCCGCTCAGGGAATATACGGACGAACGGCGGCACCGGGAGTACTACACGCATAAAGGATGCGCGCCGAGGTGTACGGTGAGCTGCGTGCAACAGGTGGGAATACTGGATAACTGGCGGGGAGCACAGACGTTGCAGCCGGAACCGGCGGGCCGGGCAGACCTGGTGCAAATTGCGAAGTGAAGAAATTGCCGCAAAGCGCGGAGAGCACAAAAGGAAGAAAAGCAAGAAAAGAACGGAAATTGCGGGACGAAACAGCCAGCGTTGCTATCCTCGCACATGGAACTGCGCCTGGCGTTGACGTTCGGCGCGGGGTTTAAAAAGATAGAGGTATGTCCACTCCAGCAATCGAGATAGAACATCTATCGAAAGAGTATCCTTACGGATTTTTGAACCTGAAAAAGAAAATATCTTTAGAAGACCTGAGCATGCGGGTCGACAACGGCGAGGTGTTTGGTTTCCTGGGACCCAACGGAGCCGGAAAATCCACGACCATCAAGCTGCTGATGCGTTTGATTTTCCCGGACGGGGGGACCGCACGAATCCTGGGGAAATCCATTGAGGACGTTTCCGTGCACCAGGAGACCGGCTACCTGCCGGAGCAGCCTTATTTCTACGATTACCTTACCGCGGCGGAATTGCTGGATTACTTCGCGCGATTTCACGGTTTGACGGCGACAGACCGGCAGACGCGGGTGCAGAACATGCTGAAAAAGGTGGGGCTGGAAACCGCGAAGAAGATTCAGTTGCGGAAATACTCGAAGGGCATGCTGCAACGCGTGGGACTGGCGCAAGCGATCCTGCACGACCCGCAGGTAGTGATATTGGACGAGCCGATGTCGGGGCTCGACCCGTTGGGGCGCCGGGAGGTGCGGGACATCATCCTCGAATTGAAGAAAGATGGGCGGACGGTGCTTTTCTCGACGCACATACTTTCCGACGCCGAGATGCTGTGC
>Ga0209517_10000198_pt1 | contig 109044 bp, 77 predicted proteins | sample PeaSoiMetSII2010_FD_187695 | JGI IMG/M metagenome (GOLD analysis project Ga0209517, IMG submission 187695) | Peat soil microbial communities from Weissenstadt, Germany - SII-2010 (SPAdes) (version 2) | ecosystem: Environmental > Terrestrial > Soil > Wetlands > Peat | place: Germany...
CCCGGACGCCGCACCAACCGGAAAAACTTAAGAAGCTGTCAAAGAACGATTATGGTTTTACTCCTTCTATTTCTCCCGTCAATGGAAAATCGCAGCCCGTAACTACTCGTATTTTCAATCGAGTGCAGACCATCCACAGGCCGATGACCGGATTTGGTGCAGGCTTATCCCGCACTTTCCGCTCACCGCCGCGCCGGATGCCGCTTTTGGCCTGCTGTATCGACGGGAATCAATGTGAATGGCGGCCGAGAAATTCGCTTCCCGCGTGTGAAAATCTGTGAATTGCCGCGCCAGATAAGCGGTTTGAGTTTCGGCATAGAATCAAGGAACCCTCGCAAGGGCGAAAACTCGTCGTCCGCAGAGACCCGCCAAGCCGCAAGGGTCGTGGTAAGAAGCATCAAATCCGGGGGCTCGCTCACAGTTTTCAAGCTTAAGAGGTAGCCGACTCAACCGATCTGGATATTCTCATCCACCAGTCGCTTGTCGGACTCATCCGAGCCGATGAGCTCAAATGAGTTTGTCGTGGTGGCCTTTCCTTTTTCCACGCTGGTGATGACGTAGGAACAGCCGATCCAGTGCGCCTCGTCCAAGTCGGTGGACGACCACTGTGCGGGATGATCGGGGTGGGAGTGGTAGAAACCCACGATATCTTCGCCGCGCTCGCGGCCTTCGCGCTGAATGCGCACCAGTTCGCGCGGATCAATGTTGTAGCGGTTGTGCGGCGAATCGGTGCGCGTGTTGCCGCATCGTGCGGTCGACGTCACGGCGCGCGATCCGTCGTCTTCGAAACGGCCCAGGAGAATGCCGCAGCACTCGTGGGGATAGGTTTCCTCGCCGTGGCGGCGAAGGGCGTCGTAATCTTGGCGTGCGAGCCTCAGCATAGAAGATTGTCGATTTGCGATTTCCGATTGTCGATTGGACATCTCAAGATCGGCAATCTGCAATCGACAATCGGCAATTGCATCAACCTTCCGTCCAGAATCGTTCACTCAAATATTTCTCGCCGGAATCGCAAAGGATGGTCACGATCACCGCGCCTTCCGCGCTATGGCGCGGAAGTTCCCGGGCGATCCTCAGGCAGCCTACGACCGCGGCGGCGGCCGAAACCCCGACCAGCAGTCCCGCGTTACGCGAGAGCTGCCTCGCCATGGCGTAGGCGTCTTCGGTCGCGATCTCGAGATTGCGATCGGCCAGTTCCGCATCGTAAATCTTCGGCACGATGGCGCTGGCCATGTGCTTAGCGCCTTCAATTCCGTGAAACGACGAGTCCGGCTGCAGCGAAATGCATTGCACGCGAGGATTCAGTTCTTTGAGGCGACGAGTGGTGCCCACGAAAGTCCCGCTCGTTCCCAGCATCGAAACAAAATGAGTGATGCGCCCCTGCGTTTGCTGCCAGATCTCGTTCGCGGTCGAGCAGTAATGTGCCTTCCAGTTGGCATCGTTGGAATACTGGTCGGCGTAGAAATACTTTTCCGGATGTCGCGCCGCCAGCTCCCGCGCCATGCGGATCGCGCCGTCGGAGCCGTCCGCGGGATCGGTGTAGAGAATGTTCGCGCCGTATCCCTGCAGAATCTGCTTGCGTTCGCGGGAGACATTCTCCGGCATGCAGAGCGTGACGGGGAATCCTTCGGCCGAGCCCAGCATGGCGTAAGCGATGCCGGTGTTGCCACTGGTGGCGTCGAGCAGGATCTTGCCGGCAGAAAACTGCCCGCTGCGGCGCCCTTCGGCGACGATGCTGGCGGCGGCGCGATCTTTGACCGAACCGCCAGGGTTATACCATTCGGCCTTACCCAAAAGTGCTACGCCCGGTAGATCGCGGGTCAGAGCGTCCAGACGCAAGAGAGGAGTGTTTCCGATGCGCTCCACGACGCTGTGGCCCAGCGTTTCCCCCAATGCTAGAGCGGCTTTGCGGGGCAGACCGAGCGGAAGATCGGGCCGTGTCTGCGCCGTCAATTTGTTAGAACTCTCTGCCATGTCGGAACCAGATCGTCGTGACCAACGTAATGTGCCATATGGCCAGAAACGCGGTATGTAGTATTTTGATTAGATGAGTCAGGATCGCCCAGCGATGCGGCGAGTGTAAAGTTACCAGCGATCTTCACAAGACCTGCATCTAATTGTGATGTGTTAAAGCAGGCAGGAAAGGTCGAAGTTTACCGCAATGTCTAAAACGACTGAAGCACGAACCTACGAAGAAGCGCTGGCGTGGCTGCGCGACAATGGGTTCGACCTGACCGACGCCCCCGGCACCAACGGGCGCGTCTTTCTGCGCAAGTACAATGTGTCGGCCGCCATTCAGAGGACGGCGGACGACGGGCTGAAGATTTTCGCCTATCCCGGGTATCTGATCGGCAGTGAAATCTCGAAGTTGGTCAATCGCGGATACCAGCAGTTCTTGAAGACCTCAAAGACAGAAATCCCGGCGGCCGCCGACCACCTGAAGGCGCTGCATTCCTTTGCCGAAGAGTTGAAAGTCGCGCTCGGCCTGCCCAGCCTGTACAACGAGTCGCTGGGCACAGTCAGCGAGTCGTACCATTACGACCGGATCGAGGATCGCGACAAAGCTGCCGTGGATCGCCCCAAGCGCCCGTGGGAGGTGGCCGGCAAAGAGGCTGCCGCGGCGGCGAAAAAGGGCCAGGCGTAGAAACAGATCTGCCGCTCGCGGCACTCGTTATTTCTGCTCTGCTCTCTGTTTCGAGTCTCCGTTTCCATTCCGCTCGAAGAATTTCCACTTATCCATGCCCGCCGGCAACGCCACGTCGAAAAAGCCGACCATCATCTCGTCGGAGGTCTGATCGCCCCAGGTCACAGTCTTTGTCGGGTCGGGATTGTGGGGGTTGTTTTCCGAATTGTCATACCAGGCGATGGCGCGCAGTTTCGTTCCGGCTTTCAGCAGACGAGGCTCGGCCAGCCTATAACTCAACTGCCAGTGAAAGTGATAGTTCACGCGCAACAGCACTTCCACGCTGTCGTCGTCGTGCACAATGTCGTATTCAAATCGCTTGCCCCGCAGGTGCATGTGCGGAAACAGGCTGAGCAGAGTCGCGTCGTTGGGCAGCGTGCCTTGCACTTCGACGCGGAAATTGTCCGCACCCGGCGGAATGATCAGCGCATGATTGTTCAATTGCAATGTGACCACTCGCTGCTTCGGCGGCGTCTTCGCGAAGACCAGGCCAATGCTGGTCTGATCTTCGTCCGGCGCGCCGTTGGTCGTGTAGTGCATCTGGAAGACGAGGTCCGATCCGGCGGGTACGAACTTTGCCATCCCGTCGGGCCATTCGTCGGGTGAACTTCCCGGCGCGTAGACCAGCAGCAGATCGCTGGTGGTCTCGTGGGCCTGGCGGCGCTCTGCCGGGTTGCTCAGTGTCGAAGCCGTGAACGGCTCGCCGACCGGCGCATGGCGCAGCCACGGCGAGTCCGGGGGACGGATGTAGACGACCGCATGATGAACGTGCGCGGGGCTGCCGGGGCGAAATTCGGACATCTGCACCCAGCGATCCTGGGCAAAATGCGTGGGCACGATCTCGTAGGTGTACTCCACCTCGCCGTGAGCGGGAATGGACACCGGCTTGGGCATCCTGACCTCAAGATCGGGCTCGGGAATGTTCCATCCTGCTGACCAGTTCCGAGGCGGAGGAGCATCATGCGGATTCCCGGCAGGAGCGTCCGCCGCGGCCCAAGCGACGATGGTTGCGATCTGCTGCTCAGTCAGCGAGGGATCGTTGGCGAAGTGACCGTAGCGCGGATCGGCAAACCACGGCGGCATCATTTTCATCTCGACTGCCTGCGCCACAGCCTGCGCCTGGGAACGCACCTGCTCGTACGTTTCCAGCGGCATGGGTCCGACCTCACCGGCACGGTGGCAACTCTGGCAGTGATCCTGCAGGATGGGGAGGACGTTTTTGTAGAAAGTCGGCGCGGCGGATGTTCTGGGCTTCTGCGACGTTGATCCCCAGAGAAAGAGAACTACCGCAGACAGACCAGCAGCACCGACGAGTCTGAGCGCCATGCCGTGATTCTAGATGATCGCGCTTGATCGCAAATGTCGTTTCTCTTGGCGATCACTTTTGGGCTACGTGGAAGAGCGGCCCTTCAGGGCCGCGTCTCCGAGCCCCGAGGGAATCGGGTCTTTAGGCCCTGTGGCCACACCGGGGCTGAAGCCCTCTGGAATTCCACGGCTTACGCGGCGCTTAAGCGCCGCTCTTCCACGGATACTCCGAGCTGTCTCTCAGCAATTAACAACAAAGACAGGCCCTAGAACTTCAATCCGAGCGCGCGGCTGAGGAAAGCGGCGATGGGGGACATCTTGCGACAGGCGGCTGTGAAAGTCGCCATGAACTTCGGGCTGCAAACTTGTTTTTCGGTGAGGTCTACGGCCGTGCCGAGATCGCGCAGCTTGAGGTCTTCCACGAATTCGTGATCGCAGGGAAAGCCGCGGGGAGGGCGCGAGAGCTTGCTGGCGTCGTCCCAGTTGAGGAGTCCGCGGACGGCACGCCATTCGTCAGGGCGCGACACGATGGCGCTGCGGACTTTGAGCAGCGTCGGCGGTTCGGGATGCCAGAGGCCGCAGGCGGCGAAGCAACCTCCGGGCTCAAGGTGCAGATAAAAGCCGGGAGAATGAACGTCCTTGCCTTGGTGCGAGAAGCGCATGGCGACGTGCGTTTTGTAGGGACGCTTGTCGCCGGAAAAGCGCGTGTCGCGGTAGATGCGAAACATGGAGCCGCGCGAGGGGCGAGGATCGGCGACGAGATACGGCGTGATTTCGTATAGAGGCGCCGCTAAGTCGGTGATGAAGCGCAGGGCGGGCTGGCGCACGTGGGCTTCGTAGTCGTCCTTGTGGCCGTGGAACCAGTCACGATTATTGTTGCGCTTGAGACGAGTGAGAAAGCGGAAGAGTTCGGGTGTGAAGTAAGCGGGCATCGGAAATAAGGTTAAGAAGCGGTGGAGGAAAAGTAAAGAGGGCAGGGTCGCTTGAGTCAGCGTGCACCGTGCCCACCCTTCGAAAACCGCGAAGGGTGGGGCAGCCCTGCCCGGTGGTATCTCGATTACGCACGACAATGCCGTCGAGCTTCGCTCGACTGGACAGCCGGGGGCGGCTGTCCCCACATGGGTATTCTGCAAAACACACACTGCTCAAAAATGCTACATTCAAGAGTTCATGTCGGCTCCGAATTCCATCTTTGTCCGCGCCTGCAAATCCCAGGCGGTGGAGCGCACGCCGGTCTGGTTCATGCGCCAGGCTGGCCGTTACATGGCCGAGTATCGCGCGGTGCGCAAAGAGCATTCGCTGCTTGAAATCTGCAAAAAGCCCGCGCTGGCCGCAGAAGTTACGATCACTGCCGCCGAGATTCTGGGTGTGGACGCCGCCATCATCTTCGCTGACCTGTTGCTTCCGCTCGAAGTGATGGGCCTGCCGTTTCACTTTGCGGCGGGCGAAGGCCCGGTCATCGAGAAGCCGGTTCGCAGCCGGGAAGATATCGCTCGCCTCGAGACCAGCCGCGCCAGCGAATTGGGATACGTCTCGGAAGCTGTGAGTCTGGTGGTGAGGCACTTTAGCGGACGAATCCCGGTGATCGGATTCTGCGGAGCGCCCTTCACGCTGGCCAGCTACATGATCGAAGGCGGAGGCTCAGGCAATTACGTTCACGCCAAGAAAATGATGTACAACTCACCCGTGGACTGGGACGCGCTCATGGGCAAGCTGGTCGCGGTTACTACAGCGTATTCCGCCGACCAGGTGAGGGCCGGGGCCGACGTGATCCAGATTTTCGACAGCTGGGTGGGCTGCCTGAGCGTGGAAGACTACCGCCGCTACGTGCTGCCCCACGTAATCCGTATGGTGAAGGAGTTGCAGAAAACCGGAGCGCCCATCATCTATTTCGGTACTGACAGCGCTACGCTGCTGCCCGCGATGAAAGAGACCGGGGCTGATGTGATCGGCCTCGACTGGCGCATTCCGCTTGACGAGGGCTGGAGCCGGCTCGATCATCAGTGCGCCGTGCAGGGGAATCTAGATCCGGTGCTCCTGTTCGCTGAGTGGAAAGAACTGAAAGCGCGCGCGGAAGATATTTTGCGGCGCGCCGGCGGACGAGCCGGTCACATCTTCAATCTGGGGCACGGGATTCTGCCCGAAACTCCGGTCGAGAATGTCAAGAATCTGGCGCGCTTCGTGCAGGAATATTCACCGTCCGGCTCGCGCACGCCGGCGTCCGGAAGCCGAAAACCGGAAGCCGGGCGCCGTAAGCCATGACTCGCATCGCGATTATTGGTGGAGGCATCTCCGGACTCTCCGCCGCTTACGAGTTGGAACAACGCCGCTCCGGCATCGATCTCGAATACGTTCTGTATGAAGCCTCCCCGGTTCTCGGCGGCGTGCTGTGCACCGAGCACATCGACGGATGCGTGGTTGAGGCGGGACCGGATTCCTTCATCACGGAAAAACCCTGGGCCGCAGATCTCTGCCGGGAACTCGGCCTCGAAGACCAACTCATCGGTTCGAACGACGCCGAGCGCAAGACTTACATACTCGTCGGCGGCCGGCTCGTCGTGATGCCTGACGGGCTGATGTTCATGGTGCCGACGAAGATCCTGCCTACCGGTTTCTCGCCGCTGTTTTCGTGGAAGACCAAGCTGCGCATGACGCAAGAGCTGTTCCATCCGCCGCGAGCGGCGGGGCACGATGAATCGGTCGCAGCCTTTGTGGAACGGCACTACGGCTCAGAGATGGTGGACCGCCTCGCCGACCCGCTGCTTTCGGGCGTCTACGGCGGAGAAGCGGCAAATCTGAGCGTGCGCGCCGTATTGCCACGGTTCGCGGAAATGGAGCGTACCTATGGCAGCCTGGGCCGGGCCATGCTGGCAGCGCGCAGAAGGATGCGGGCCGGGTCGCGCCGGACCCCGCCGCCGCTTTTCACTTCGCTCAAGAACGGGATGCAACATCTGGCTGAGACCGTGGTCTCGCGCCTGAACCCGTCGGCGCTGCTCACGGACGCGCCGGTACAGGCGATTCAGCCGGAGGCCGGGGGATGGGTTGTATCCGCCGGGCTGCAATCCGATCAGTTCGATGCCGTGGTCGTCGCTCTGCCCGCGGCCGCGGCCGCGCGCGTGCTGCGCTTTGCAAGTCCCGAACTTTCGGCGGAACTGGCAGCCATCGATTACAGTTCTTCCATCACAGTGGGGTTGGGCTATGACCGCAGCGTGCGCCAGAGTCTGCCTCCCGGCTTCGGATTTCTTGTGCCGCGCAGCGAAGGCAGGCGTCTGCTGGCCGCCACATTCGTGCACAACAAGTTTCCGCACCGGGCACCGGAGGATCGTGCGCTGCTGCGCTGCTTTTTTGCGGGAGTAAATGCGGAGAATGTCTGGCCGCTGAGCAATGATCAGATTGTCGGGATCGTGCGCCAGGAACTCGAGCAGATCATCAGCCTCCGGGCCGAGCCTCTGTTTGCCCGCGTGTACAAATGGAAGTCGGCGATGGCGCAGTATGCCGTGGGGCACCTGGAGCGACTGGAGCGCATCGAGCGCCTGCGGCAGCAGTTGCCCGGACTGGCGCTGGCGGGCAACGCTTTCCGCGGCATCGGCGTGCCGGACTGCGTGCGTTCGGGACGCGAGGCGGCAAAGGAATTGACGAAGTCCGATTAGGCCTACCGGAGAGACGCTGGTCAGCAATTGGAATTTGGGGGCAAGTGTTTGGACGGCCGGTACACGCGGTCGAACGCGATCCAGGCCAGGGCAATCACGACAAAGCACAGCACACTGCCTTCGGGACCGACCGTGCCTCCGGTGAGCCAGAGCTTGCCGTGCAGCGCGGAACTGAGCAAATGGCCGGGCCAGACGTTCCCGCTGTCAGGGACGGAATAGAAAAATGTTTCGCCCCAGTCCCAGGCGGCGTGAAATCCCACGGCAAACCACAAGTTCCCGGTGCGGCGCAGTGTGAGGCACAGGAAGAAGCCGATGGCTGCCGCAGCCAGCAAGCCCTGCCAGTGCTCTCCCTCGTTTCGCAGGTGAATCAGGCCAAACCCGCACGACAGAGTTGCGGCGGCAGGCCAGAATCCGATTCCGCGCGCCAGGGTGAACTGCGTGTAACCACGCATAAGAAATTCTTCGAACAACCCGACCAGCAGAAACATCAGCGCCCAGAACGCGGCAAACCTGATCAGGCGAACGCCGTGCAGGGCGAGATGGCCGAAGCTGAAAACTCCCAAGCCGCGCAGGGCCAGCATGAGGAGGGTGATTCCGGCAAATCCCCAAGCCACGCCTATCCAGAAGAGCTTGCTGAATGCGAGGCGTCGCGGCAGGCCGTATGCGCTCCACGGGCGGCGCTCCACCCGCGCCAGGGCCACCGCAGGAATCAGGGCGGCTACGAGACTCCCAAGTTCCTCGAGCAGCGTAGACCACAGGCCGCTGGCACCAAAATCATGCGCCCAAGCCAGCCGTGCCGCCACGATCTGAAGCGGGTAGTAAATGGCGACATAGGTGACAAGTCCCCAGCCCGGGCGCAGGCCTTCAGGGCCGAGAAACAAGGTGTAGGCGTACGATGGTTGCGATGCGGCGGAGAAATCGGGAGCCGGCTTAACGGCGGAAGCGTGCAGTGAAGGCTCACTGGCAGATTTGGTCTCGATTTCGCTCATTACGGGACTGTCGGCAAATAGCCTCCGCCATGGTAAAACATTCGGCTCGACCATATGCACGGCTTTTTCACGCGCGAACGTTTCGGTCGCCCGCAGTTTCTGGCGGGCATGCTGCTGCTTGCCTTTCTTGGCCAGGCCGTGTGGTTGGTACACGCCGAGCTTCGCCCGGGCAACCAGCTTGACGCCACCGAAGCTTTTCGTATCGGCGAAGGATTGAAACAGTGGCACGGGCAAGGGATTGCCGCGGCGCCCATGATGGATTTCACGAGCAACACCGTGCAAGACCCGTTTCGCGTCGAGGAGAGCGGCTTCGACCGCGAGCACTCGCCTCTGCTCTACCTCGTTTCCGCAGCGCCTTTGATGGCATGGCCGCACCATTTTGACCCAGAGTCTGCGACCTACTGGCGCTGGCTGGCACGGCTTCCTTTTCTAGCGTGCGGTGTTTTTCTGGGCGCATCGCTGTGGTATGTGGCCCGGCGTCTCTGCGGCAACACCGGCGGCTTCGTGGCGCTGACGTTCTATTGCTTCTCGCCTTCGCTCATCCAGGCGAGCGCACTCTGGCACACCGAACCGGAGATTGTCGAGAGCTGGGGAGCATTCGGGACAATTTTCACGGCGATCGCGGTGGCGCATACGCTCTACGCTCCGCGCGAGGTCGTGCTGTGGAACTGGCGGCGCATCGTGCTGCTGGGAGTATCACTGGCCATCGCCGTGGGATCGGAGTTCCCGATGATCGTGCTGGTGCCGCTGGCACTGGGATTTCTGCTCTATGTCGCGCCGGTGCGGCGGCGAGCGGGACTGGTGATCTGGCTCGCGGCTTGTGGGGCGGGGATCGTTGTGCTCTTTGCCTTTTACTTCTTCCATCCGCATGTGTTTGCCGAGAGCCTGCGGCACGCGATCTTCTGGGGAGCCACATGGCGCGGATTCATGGTTCCGGGAGTCTACAAGCAGGTTGGGGTGCAGATTCTGCGCGCGTGTCCGGCACTCGTTCTGGTGCTTCCGGTTGCGCTCGTAACCTACGCGGTATGGCCGCGCACGCGTTATTTCGGCACCACGGCGCCCTTGCTGGTAGCGGTGGTCTTCTTGGCGTTGTGGATGGCGCATCCCGATCTTGGCGGGGCCGGATTTTTGCTGGCTGCGATCCCGTTTCTCTTCATCTTCGTTGCGGGAGTGCTGGCCGACTTGATGGAAACCCGCTACGGGCAGGTGGTCAGCGCTTGTGTTGTGGCGCTGCTGGCCATCTACGCTTTGCGAATCCTGGCCGCCTTGGCCCATGTTCCGCGAGGGTGAATACCGGCGTCGTGCGGCGCGCGCAAGGCCATCCGCGGCTGCCGTCCTCTGGTAGACTTCTAGGATTCCAACCGAGGGAAATCGATGAACAGGAACGCGAAGTTGATTCTAGAGATGGCCGTGCTTTGTGCGGGCGTCGGGTTTGTGGTGAGTGCAGGGAGAGCGCAGTCGAACGCGGGCGCACACGCCGCGGCGGGGACGCGGGCTGGGCAAGCGGGCGACAAGAAAGCAGAGGAGCAGTTCAAGAATATTCAGGTGCTCAAGGGAATTTCCGCGGATCAACTGATCCCGACCATGCAGTTCATCACCGCATCGCTGGGAGTGGAGTGTGAGTTCTGCCACGTGCAGGGAGCGTTCGACAAAGATGAAAAGAAGCCGAAGCAGACCGCGCGCAAGATGATGGAGATGATGTTTGCCATCAACGCAGACAATTTTGACCGGGATCGCAAGGTGACGTGCTACTCGTGCCATCGCGGGAGCACGGTTCCCGACGGCATGCCGCCGGTTATGAGCGAAGAACCTAAGCAGGCGATGGGCGAGCCGAAGAAACCGGAGGAACCGAAACAGAACGCGGGACCGACGGCGGAGCAATTGCTCGACAAATACGTGCAGGCGGCGGGGGGAGCGGCGGCGATCGAGAAGATTACGAGCCGGGTGATGAAAGGGACGATCGATTTCGGCGGGATGTCGATGCCGATCGATATTTATGCCAAAGACCCGGAGAAGCGCATTTCTTTCACGCATACACCGGGAGGAGACAGCGTGACGGCTTTCAACGGACATGAGGGATGGCTCGGCATGCCGGGCGGCGGTCCAATACGCGAGATGCGCGGAAACGATCTGGATGGAGCAGCGATTGACGCAGATTTGCATCTGGCGGCGCACTTGAAGCAAATGTTCAGTCAGACCGAAGTGCGGGAAACGGCGAAGATCGGCGATCGGAATGCCTATCTGGTGGTGGGCGAGCGCACGGGGAAACCGCCGGTCGAGTTGTATTTTGACCCACAGACTGGCCTTCTATTGCGGTTGGTGCGGTACGGCGAGACCGCGCTGGGCCGGTTGCCCACGCAGATCGATTACGCCGATTATCGAGATACCGATGGAGTGACGATTCCGTACCGGTGGACGCTGGCGCGGCCGAGCGGGCGCTTCACGATCCAAGTGAGTGAGGTGCAGCAGAACGTTCCGGTGGATGACGGCAAATTTGTGAAGCCGACCCCGCCAGAGGCGCCGAAGGGGCCGGGTAAATAGCAGGCAAACCGAGGCGATTCCCCTCCTCTATTTCAATAACAAAACCTGATAGGGACCATAAATAGTTTCAATTTCCGGGAATCGGCGGCGGACGGTACAGTGGGCGTCGTCGAACCTGCGCTTATTCCTGACTAGATGCCTCAGCGGTGGGGAGTGGGCGATCGGGAATGGCGCACGACGCAAATCTGCTCAACGGGAGTCGGGTGAAGTGCTCATTGCGAAAAGGCTGATCACTGGGGTCTTAACGGCGATGCTGATTCTGACCCTGGCGCAGGCAGTCAGCGCCCAGACGGCGGCCGCGCCAGGATCGGCCGCCGACACGAATGCGCGGCTGGCCAAGCTGGAGCAGCAGGCTGCCGACGCGAAGAGTTCTGCCGACAATGCCTGGATGTTGACCAGTGCGGCTCTCGTCCTGATGATGACCGGGCCCGGGCTGGCGTTGTTCTATGGCGGGTTAGTACGCAAGAAAAACGTGCTGGGCACGATGATGCAGAGCTTCGCGCTGATGGCGGTCATCACCGTAATGTGGGGGCTGGTCAGCTACAGCCTGGCGTTTGGCGCGGGCAACAGCTTCATTGGAGGATTGCAAAATCTTTTTCTGCACGGCGTAGGAGCGGCGCCGGACGCGGATTATGCCGGCACGATTCCAGCGCAGACGTTCATGGTTTATCAACTGATGTTTGCCATCATTACGCCGGGTCTGATTGCCGGGGCGTTCGCCGAACGCATGAAGTTCAGCGCCATGCTGGTGTTCATGATTCTGTGGTCGATTATCGTGTACGACCCGATGGCGCACATGGTGTGGGGCAAGGGCGGGCTGCTGAATGCCTCGCTGGGCGGGCGGTTCCCGACGCTGGACTTTGCCGGCGGGACGGTGGTGCACGTGACGTCGGGAGTTTCGGCGCTGGTGTGTGCGTTGTATCTGGGCAAGCGTGTGGGATATCCCAAAGAACCGATGCCGCCGCACAGCGTAGTGCTGAGCTTCATCGGCGCATGCCTGCTGTGGGTGGGATGGTTTGGATTTAATGCCGGAAGCGCGTTGGCAGCGGGGAGTTTGGCGACCAGCGCATTCGTGGCCACGCACTTCGCGGCTGCGGCGGCGGCCATAGGCTGGGCGGGTGCGGAGTGGATTCGCAATGGCAAGCCGAGCGTGCTGGGAGGAATCTCCGGGTCGGTCGCCGGGCTGGTGGCGATTACTCCGGCGGCGGGATTTGTGAAGCCGATGCCGGCACTGCTCATCGGACTGATCGCCGGAGTCTTCTGCTACTGGATGGTCGCTAAGGTGAAAGCGCGGTTCGGCTACGACGATTCGCTGGATGCTTTCGGGGTGCATGGGGCGGGCGGAACTTTGGGTGCGCTGCTGACCGGCGTTTTCGCGGTGAGCGCGGTCAATCCGATTTTCAAGGATGCACAAGGGAGCACGCTGGCGTCGGGCCTTTTCGAAGGAAACGCGCATCAACTGCTGAACCAACTGGCGGGCGTGACCATTGCCTGGGTTCTGGCAATTGTGGGCACGCTGGTAATTCTGAAGATCGTGGATGTGACGATCGGCTTACGAGTTCCGGAGGAGGAAGAAGTGCAGGGCCTGGATCTCTCCCAACACGGGGAAGAGGGATATTATTGGGAGGCGTCGGCATAGAGCGTGTGGCGCGGGCACTCATGCCCGCGACTGCATGCAGTGCGCGAAAAGGTGGGGCAAGAGTGCCCGCGCCACACGAGATCATGTTACAGGACTTGAAAACATCATGACGAAGCTTGAGGCGGTCATTCAAAACTCCAAGCTGGATGCGGTGAAAGCTGCTCTTCACGAGATTGGCGTGGAAGGGATGACGGTGATCGAGGTCAGGGGTCACGGCCGGCAGAAGGGGCACACCGAGGTCTACCGCGGGCGCGAGTACAGCGTGGATCTGATTCCCAAGACCAAGCTGGAGATGGTGCTGGCCGACGCCTTGGTGGATAAAGCCGTACAGGCCATCCTGGGGGCGGCGCGCACGGGGAAGATCGGCGACGGCAAGATTTTTCTGTCGCGGGTGGATGAGGCGATCCGCATACGAAATGACGAGCGCGGAGAAGGAGCGCTGTAGCGCAAGGAAGCGAACTGGACGCGCGTTTATTGCGCCGAAAGAACTCTTCGGCGCGCTTGCTCAAAGTAGCCTGCAGCGCATCGCGCGGCTCGCTCAGGTCCTTCGGCGGGTAAATGCGCCCGCCTCAGGATGACACGGACCTTTCATCATGGCTGCGTCCTCCTTGATCGGCGAACTGCGAACCTTCCTCAGCGACGAATCGGCGCGCATTCAGCGGGCATTCGAGGCCAGCGGCGACGGGCGCGCGGCCGTGGGGCAGCGCACCCGGCTGATCGAAGAAATCCTCAAGCGGCTGTGGTGCGACGTCGTGGTCCCCGATGGATCTTCCCTGGAAGCGCCAGCCAACTTCGCCCTGGTGGCCACGGGAGGGTTTGGGCGGGGATGGCTCTTTCCTTATTCCGACATTGATCTGCTGTTTCTCTTCGACGATCGCGAGGTCGAGCAGGCGTTCAAAGACCCAGTATGGCGCCTGTCGCAGGAACTGTGGGACCTCAAGCTCAGGTTGAGTCCGGCGTCGCGCACGCTGGCGGAGTGCGACCGCTACGACGTTACCAACACCGAATTCACCATCTCTCTTCTGGACTGCCGCTACCTGGCGGGCGATTGCGAGCTGTTCCGGCGACTGCACGACAAAGTAATCCCCAGGCTGGTCATGCGGGAATCGAAGGCCTTGCTGCAGGGGCTGGCCGAGGTCACGCGCGAGCGGCACGGCAAATATGGGCTTACTCCATATCATCTCGAGCCAAACTTGAAAGAGGCTCCCGGCGGACTGCGCGATTACAACGTGGCCTCCTGGCTGGGTCTGATTTCGGCGATGGATAAGCTGCACGACTGGCCGGATGGAAGTTCGCTGCGGGCTCCGGTGCGGCGGCAGTTGGAAACGGCGCTAGATTTTCTGATGGCAGCGCGGTGCTTTCTCCATTTCCGGCATGGGCGCGACGACAACACGCTGAGCTGGGAGGCGCAAGACGAAGCGGCGAGGCGCCAAATCGGAGTGAAGATAGGCGATGCCGACGCGGGCGAACTCTCGGCGGCTGACTGGATGCGGATCTATTTCGGGCATGCGCGCTCCGTGCAGCGGACCGTGGCGCAGTTGCTCGAGGAAATTCCTGAAGCGTGGTCGGCGCTCTACCGGCAGGTGCAGAGCTGGCGGGCGCGGCTCACGACCGCCGATTTTTCTGTTGTAGACGGCCTGATCTTTTTGCAGCAACCGTCATCTCTACAAGACCCCGAAGTGCTCCTTCGGCTGTTTCATTTCATGGCGCATCACGGGCTGCGGCTGAGTGCGACCACGGAATACCGCATCGAGCAGGCGCTTTCCGCGCTGGCGTCGACTCCGCCGCGGGGAGCGGAACTGTGGTTGTACCTGCAGGAAACACTGTTGCAACCCTACGCCGCCGATGCGCTGCGGGCGATGCATTCGCTGCGGCTGCTGACTCTGCTGCTGCCGGAACTGAAGCTGATTGATTCGCTGGTGGTACGCGATTTTTATCATCGCTTCACGGTGGATGAGCACTCGTTTCTCGCGATCGAAAGTCTGCACCGGCTCAAGCAGGCGCAATCGGAATGGGAGAAACGCTACGCCCAGTTGCTGGGTGAGTTGGAGGATCCAGAACTTCTGTACCTCGCCCTTTTGCTGCACGATACAGGCAAAGGCGTCGCGGGCGCCAATCATGTGGAGGCGAGCCTCGAGATTGCCAACCGCGCCATGGATCGGCTGGATGTGGATCCGAAGGAGCGGGCGGAAGTGCAGTTCTTGATCGCAAACCATCTGGAAATGTCGTCGGCCCTGCGGCGGGACATTTTCGATTACGCGACGGTGGCGGCGTTTACCGAGAAGATAGGAACGCCGGAGCGGTTGAAAATGCTGTGCCTGCTGACCTATGCCGACATCAAGGCGGTGAATCCCGAGGCGCTGACGCCGTGGAAAGCGGAGAATGTCTGGCAGCTATACATGGCGGCGGAGAATTATCTGAACCGCAGCGCCGATCAGCGCGTCCACGCGAGCGCAAATGACGACAAGCTGGCGCGGCTGCGCTCGCTGGCGCCGGTGACGGGCGCGAAGTTCAAGGGATTTCTCGAGGGATTTCCGCAGCGGTATCTGCTGGTGCATACCGCCGAAGAAGTGATGCGGCACATGCAGATGGCTGACGGGTTGGGGCTCGAGCCGGTGCGGGTCGAGTTGAAGCGCGGGCGGCATTGGTACGATCTGACGCTGGTAACGAAGGACCGTCCGTTTCTGTTTGCCACGCTGGCGGGCGTGCTGGCGGCGTGGGGGATGAACATCGTGAAGGCCAACGCCTTCTCGAATGCGGCCGGGACGGTGGTGGATACGATTCACTTTACCGACCGCTTCCGCACGCTGGAGCTGAATCTTTCCGAATGGGAGCGGTTCAAGCGCAGCGTGACTGCGGTGCTCATGGGCGAGGCGGATTTGCAGAAGATGCTGCGCGACCGGCAGCGCGCGGAAAAGGGCGCAATCGCGAAAGTGAAAGTGGAAACCAAGATTGAGTTCGACGATTCGTCGTCGTCGTCGACGACGCTGGTGCAGGTGATTGCGCAGGATCGTCCGCGGCTTCTGCACCGGATTGCCTCGTGCCTGTCGGATCAGGAGTGCAATATTGAGATCGCTTTAATTGACACCGAGGGCCAGATGGCGATTGACACGTTCTATCTGACATCAGCAGGAAAAAAGCTGAAGTCGGAGCATTGCCGGCAGGTGGAAAAGGCGCTGGTGGAGGAGTTGAGGGGGGAGTGATGGCGCTCCCGGCCCGGTCCCGCAGAGACCTCCGATAGTAGCCCGCCGCTTCAGCGGCGGGTTGCGCGCCCCGAACGTTCGCGTGCCGTAGGCACGCTTGAACGTGCCGCGGCGACCCGCAATCTCAGCCGTCCCTACGGGACGGAGGTTACAAAATCGTGGCGTCTACCCGGCGTTGAAAACGCCGGGCTATTGTCAGGCATCCCTACCGGATGCTCCATCGCTGCCCTGAAGGGCCGCTCTCCCACGCTGCACCTATTTCGCCGAAAACTTGAACACCGTTTTCTGCCGGAACGTTTCGCCCGGCTTCAGGATCGTGCTCGGGAAGTCGGGGTGGTTCGGCGAATCGGGGTAGTGCTGGGTCTCCAGGCACAAGCCGTAGCGGCGCTGGTAAACGTGACCGTGCTTGCCGGTCACAGTGCCATCCAGGAAATTCCCCGTGTAGAACTGCACCGCAGGCTGGGTGGTCGAGACTTCGAGCACGCGGCCGGTGGTGGGCTCGTAAACACGCGCGGCCAAGACCAGGCCCTTGTCGGCGCCCTTGCGATTGATGATCCAGTTGTGGTCGTAGCCGTGGGCGAGCGTGAGCTGGTCGTAATTGTCGTCAATGCGGGAGCCGACTCGGGTGGGCTTGGTGAAGTCGAGCGGTGTGCCTTTAACCGCCCGTAGTTCACCGGTGGGAATCAGCTTCTGATCCACTGGCGTGAAGCGGTCGGCGTTGAGCATGACTTCGTGATTCAGAATGTCGCCGTTGCCTTCGCCCGCGAGATTGAAATAGCTGTGCTGGCTCACGTTGATCGGCGTGGCCTTGTCGGTCGTGGCCTCATAATCAAGGATGAGTTCGTTCGTATCGGTCAGCATATACGTAACCTTGACTTTAAAATTCCCCGGATATCCTTCTTCGCCATCTTTGCTGAGATAGGTGAAAGCCACGCCGGTTTTGCCTTTGAGAGGCGCGCCGTCCCAGACGACCTTGTCGAAGCCCTTCAGGCCGCCGTGCAGCGAGTTGGTGCCGTCGTTCTGGGGCAGAGTGTAGGTCTTGCCGTCGAGAGCGAACTTTCCGTTGGCGATGCGGTTGGCATAGCGGCCAACGATGGCGCCGAGATACGGCGGATTCGGGATATACCCTTCGAGAGTTTCGTGGCCGAGGACGATGTCGGCGAACTGGCCTTTGCGATCGGCGACGCGGATAGAAACGATGATTCCGCCATAGTTCATGGCTCGGACTTCAACGCCGTGAGAGTTGGTAAGCGTGTACAAGGTGATGGGCCTCCCGTCCCTTGAGCCGAAGGGCTGTGGTTGAACTCCGTGAGGTTGTACGGAAGTCGATTGGGCGAGAAGAAAACCGGCAAGAGCGAGAACGATTAAAGCGAGAACGATAGCGGCTGAAGCTACAGTGCGTCTGATCATCATGGCCAAGAGTGTACTACGGGTGGCGGGTTGCTGACGGACGGAGGGTCCCGATGGGATCAAGAGAAACAGGTTCCTCTCGTTCAACTCCGGTCTGGGCTTGCCTTTCGGCCTCGGCAGGGCCGCCCGGAATGGCTAGTATTTCTTGCGGCGCAGGCTTTCATATCCGCAAGCTGACCCCTCCGGCCGCAGGCACCTTCGATTGCACTTGCGACTGGCAGGAGTCGCACAGGGTTGATGCACGCAGGTCGATCCACTCTACAGCGTGAGATGAGGCCATGGCGCAGCGGTAGTCCTGGCAGTGGCGGAGATCGAGGGTGTGGCCCAGTTCATGGATGGATTCCTTGAGCAGGCGCTGGGTCAGCAGGGCATCATCGCGGTTGAGGCCGTAGAACTCCTGGCGCAGGCGGTGGAAGGAGACAAGGGCGCAGGGACCTCCCATTTGCGCCTCGCCGAAAACGTATTTCAGAATCGGGATGTACAGGTCAACGTCGGCGATGCCCAGCAGACGCCAGTCCTCCGGGCGCACCAGAGCGTGCATGCGCTGCAGAATCTCGGAGGAATGATATTGCTGGCGCTCCGCATGGTAGGAGGGGTCGGGGTCGAGCGCGACCGGCAGAATCTCGCAAGCGACGTGAAGACATTCAGGAATGGCGGCACGCAACTCCTCAAGCAGAGAGGTTTCCACCTTACCAACCGGCAGCAGGTGCACGAGATTCATGGGAAGCAGGGGCTAAAGCCCTGATTTCAACCACGCAGTTTCGGCGCGGCTGAAGCCGCGCCCTTTCAAACCGTGACTCCCACAACGGACTTCTGACTTTTCAAGCCATGCCGATTCATTGCGCTCCGACCGGGGTGCGCGACCAACCGTAGCGTTTCAGTTTGTGATGGAGAGTGACGCGGTCGATGCCGAGCACTTCAGCGGCGCGGCTCTGGTTACCGCCGCACTCCTCGAGCACGTGCAGGATGTGGGCGCGCTCGATTTCGTCCAGGGACTTACCGTTGGGAGCGGGCGAAGGCTGCGACTTGAAAATGAAGTCCTGCTCGCGAAGTTCGGGCTCCTGGGCGACGACCATGGCCCGCTCCACGGCGTTCTCAAGCTCGCGAACATTGCCCATCCAGGGCTGCTGCTGCAACTGGTTCATGGCGGCAGGTGCGATGCGGGTGACGTGTTTGTTCATGGCCAGGGAGAACTTTTGCACGAAATGCTCGACGAGCAGGGGAATGTCCTCCCGCCGGTCACGCAGTGGCGGCAGTTCGATATGAAAAACGTTGAGACGGTAATAAAGATCAGGACGGAACGTTCCCTCTTCGATCATGCTTTCGAGATTCTTGTTGGTGGCGGCCACGCAGCGGAAGTCGACTTTGATGACCTGGTTGCCGCCGACGCGGGTGATCTCGCGCTCCTGCAGCACGCGCAGAAGATCGGTTTGAGTCTTGAGGCTGATGTCGCCGATCTCGTCAAGAAATACGGTGCCGCCTTCAGCGATTTCGAACTTTCCTTTTTTGCGGTATTGTGCCCCGGTGAAGGCGCCTTTCTCATGGCCGAAGAGCTCGCTTTCGAGCAGCGTCTCGGTCAGGGCGCCACAGTGAATGACAACCAGGGGGTGGAAGCGGCGCATGCTGGCGGCGTGAATGGCGCGGACGGCGAGCTCTTTGCCGGTGCCGCTCTCGCCGGTGATGAGAACGTTGGCGTCGGTGGGGCCGACGGTTTCGATGGCCTCGAGGACTTTGCGCATAACCGGACTTTGCCCGACCAGATCACCGGGGCGCGTGGCCTCGGCGACTGCTTCGCGCAGGCGGACGTTCTCTTTCTCGGCCCGGCGGTGAGCCAGAGCCTTCTTTACCAGATGCGCGATTTCGTCAGGGTCGAGCGGTTTGCTGACGTAGTCGTAGGCGCCGTTTTTCAGCGCGGTCACGGCGGTTTCCACCGAGGCGTAGCCGGTCATGATGATGACGATCAGATCAGGATCCAGTTCATGGAGGCGGCGCTGCAGTTCAATGCCGTCAGTGCCGCGCATCTTGATGTCGAGCAAAGCCAGGTCCCATTTGTTTTCCGCCATGCGGGTAAGGGCGTCGCTGGCGCTTTCCGCCGTGCCGATTTCGTAGCCTTCCTCGCGGAACCATTTTCCGAGAGAATCGCGGACGCTCAGTTCATCATCCACGATCAGTAGCTTCCCTTGTGCTTCCACGTTGATCACCTCCGGCTCGGGGCAGCGGCAATTTCGCTGGCTGGGGAGGAAGCGGTCGTGTCCGCTTCGGCGTCCCAGGGCAGAGTTACGGTGAAGGTCGTGCCGCGGCCAATTTCGGATTGCACTTCGATGCTTCCGTTGTGACGTTCCAGAATGCTGTGGCTGATGGCAAGGCCCAGCCCCACGCCGCGCCCGGTCTCTTTGGTGGTGAGGAAGGGCTCGAAGAGGTGAGGCAGAATTTCAGGCGCGATGCCCGTGCCGTCGTCACGGACCACGATGCGGACGCAATTGTCTTCGCGGCTGGCGCTGCTGATGATCCAGAGATTGCCGCCTTGCGGCAGGGCATCCATGGCGTTGACCACCAGGGCGACGAGCACCTGCTCAATCTGAGCGGCATCGCAGAGAACGTGCGGCAGAGCGGGATCCAGTTGCGGTTGCACTTGAATGCCAGCGAGATCGAGTTGGTGCTGCATCAGGCGCACGCTCCGGTCGATGACCTGGTTCACGTCGGTGGCCTGCAGGTTCATGGGAGTGGCGCGGGAAAAAGTGAGCAGGTTCCTGACCAGATCGCCGCAGCGGCGGCTCTCGCTGGCGATGAGATCGAGAGAGTCGCAAATCTCCTGGTAGCGGCGCACGCCGGCTTCGCTGCCGCTTTTCTGGCGGTCGAGTTCTTCGCGGTCGATCCACTTTCGCAGCAGTTTGGCGTAGGTAAGAATGCCGGAAAGGGGATTGTTGATTTCGTGAGCGAGCACGGCGGCCATCTTGCCGATGGACGCCATCTTCTCGGTGTGCAGGGCATGCTCGTGGGCGCGTTTGAGCTCACGAGTCTTTTGCTCGACGCGCTGTTCCAGGGTGCGAGTCCAGGCCACGTTCTCGTTGTGCTCAGACTGCAACTGGCGGCTCATGCCGTTGAAGGAATCGGCCAGTTCGCCTATTTCGTCCTTGGATTGCACATCAATCTGGTAACCCAGATCGCCGGCCGCCAGGCGCTCGGTGCCACGGCGGAGTGCAGTCACAGGAACACCGACGATCCGCCAGACAAAGAACCAGCTCAGCGGAGCGATCAACAGCAGAGCGCAGGCGGTGTAGGCGATCATGCGGCGGCTGCTCTCGGCGAGCTGTACGTCGGCCGTCTGCAGAGAGAGATCGGTATCGAGCACGCCGAGGATCTGTTCGTCGGCACGATGGGCGTGGCAGGCGGCATTGGAGCAGGCAGGCTGGTTTTCGATGGGAGTAATGATGCCGAGGACGCGCGCTCCTGCGGGATTGCGGTAAATGCGGAAGCGGTCAGGGCGGTTCAGCCGCGCCAGCGGCTGCGATTGGGCATGGCAGGCGTAGCAGGCCTCGGCTCTCTTATCCACCACATGATTGAGCTCAGTTGGATCGGTGGTGTAGGTGATCCTGCCTTCCTTGTCGAAGACGCGGATTTTCACCATGCCCGGCTCGCTGGCCATGGTCTGGATGGAGCGGTAAAGGCCCTCGCGGTCGTTGCGCAGCATGTAGTCGGTAGTGCTGTGCCGGATCACGTCGCTGACGCGCTCGGCGCTTTGCAGCGTGATCTGTTCCAGATGCTGGCGGTGCAGACGGACGTTGAGGTATCCGAGCAGGGCAAAGATGATGACCATCGTGCCCAGCAGAAGCAGGTTCAGCTTGGCGCTGAGACTATGCGTCAGACGCTGCCAGCGTATCCGAGTTGGTTCAGTTTCCGGCATTCTCCAAGGCCGGAACAGCTGGGCTGGTTACCGTCTTTACCTTAGACAGCAGCTCCGCATCCAACTGCTCCGAAACTAACTCCTCTTTGGGGAAGATGGGCAGATACTGCACCGCCAGCCGGAACAGGGCGAAACCCATGGCAACGATCATCAGGGTCACCGAGAACTCCGTCCACTTCGGCACGTAATGGTGTCCGACGTAGGTCTCGAAACCAATGACGCTGACATTGAGGCGGTTGGTGATGAAGCCAAACAGACTGATGACGGACGCCAGGTACAAGCCGTTGGGCGACAGTCTGATTTTCTTGAAGCTGAGCAGGGTAATTGGAATCACGAACGAGAGCGCCAGCTCCAGCCACAGGAAGTACGCTTCATAACTGGGTCTAACGATCTGGCGGAGCAGGCCGCGATGAAAGTAATCTTCGAAACGAAGCAGAGCATTGACCCAGAGAGCGACCAGTAAGGCTCCGCCCAGGCGGACCAGAACCGAAAGTTCGAGCTGGCGCCCCAGGGCCTTCGAGCTTTGCGTGGACTCGAAGATGGTCATGGCCAACCCGACTGCAACCGCCGAAGCGAAGAAGAAGAACGGCAGAGCGGGCGAGTACCAGAAAGGATGGAGCTTGCTGGGCATGATCAAGTACAGCGATCCGAGTGAGCTCTGGTGCAGGGTTGAGAGCAGGATGCCCAGCACGATCAATACCGGGTAAATCTTGTGAATCCACTTGATCGGCGTGTGGAGATTGAACCGCTCGAACACGTTGGGAAGGAATTCAAAGAAGAGCACGGTAGTGTAGGTCATGACGCACATGCCCACCTCGAACATGACCGAGCGCGGGTTCATGTAGATGAGCTGGTGCCAGATGAACCAGGGGCGTCCGAGATCGAACAGCAGGCCGACGATAAAAAGCAGATAGCCCAGGAACGCCGTCAACACTGCGGGACGCACGACGCTGTGCAGCCCTCTGACATTGAACAGGTAGACTGCACCCACGATGCAAAAGCCGCCGGCGGCCAACATGACGCCGCACAGGCAGTCGAAGCCGATCCAGAAGCCCCAGGGGAACTGGTCCGACATGTTTGTAGCTGTGCCCAAGCCACGGGAATAGCGAATGATTGTGGAATAAATGCCCAGGGCCATGATCACCAGGAATACAACTCGCCAGAAAGTAAGCTTGATTTTCATCGCGTACTCCCGTTTTTCCCTTCTCGCGCCCGCTCCTCAGCTTCGGCGGCAGCCACCTCGTCGCGACGATGTGAAATCCAATAAATGCCTCCCAGGACAAGCGACCATACGGGAATAAAGTCCGGAACTTTCTCCATGACGCGCCCGGTGTATTCCGGCATGGGGGTGTCGCCGATTTTCTCCGAGGCGGGATAGCCGAACTCTTCCACTTTCACGCCCGCGAGAATGAGGACGCAGGTTCCGCCAACTTCGTTGAGTCCGTAGATGCGGGGAAGGTAGGTGGATGGATTCTGCCGGATGCGCTCCTGCGCGTCCTTGATGAGATCGTCCCGGTCGCCAAACTTGGTGGCGCCGGTGGGACAAATCTCGGCACATGCTGTCTGTTTGCCGGCCACGACACGGTCCGGACACATAATGCATTTGCGCACGCGCGGATTCAGCGAGCCCCATTCGTATTTAGGCTGGTTGAAGGCGCACGCTACCATGCAATAACGGCAGCCGATGCACTTCCACACGTCGTATTCGACTGGACCTTCTTTTGTTTTGTGCAGAGCTCCAACCGGACAGGCTGAGGCGCACGCGGGATGTTCACAGTGCATGCACAGCCGACGCATGAACTTGTCGCCCTTCGTCAGGACAACCGTGTACTTATGTGCGGATTGCACCGACTCGGCTGCGATTGCCTCGCTATAGGGCAGTTTGTTTTGATCGGCGCAGGCTTGTTCGCACTGCTTGCAGCCGATGCACATTGTGGAATCGTATAAGAGTGCTTTGCCCATGAAGAATATCTCCTCGGGCAGGCCTGTTCGAGCAGACAAAGCCCGCCCGGAAAAGTAGTTCCGCTGACGGCTTGAACTGAATAATGGAGGGAGAGGCCCACGGTTACCGGAGTAACCTGACCAAACCGGAACCGGCAGTGAGCTGCTAACCTCATCAGATCAGAGGCTGTCGCGAAATTCAGCAGTTTCGGACAGCTAACAGTTTCAACGATTAAGAACTTCTCAGCCGTGACCCGCGTCACTTTTGCGCGTGATACTGATCAATACGTTTTCGGGGCTCTGGCAAAAACGCTGGCGGCGTTGTTTTTTGCATCGAAGCCTGATGAAAATTGCAGCAGCAACCGGCTTGCCCTTCAACTTATTGATACGACAACCCTTCGGAGAACCACGACAGCCTAGTCCCGCTGCCCGCACTTGACTTCCTGTTGCGACTTTCATCGCGTGTCGCTGCTGAGTTTTCGCGCCAAGCTCTTCACCAGATGGAAGTCGTCCCCGCTATCTCGTTGACAAATAGACAGATACAGAACGTCAGACTGGCCGTCCCGGGGCACAGCTGGGTTTGGCCTGGAGATTGCCTTTAGGAAAGGCGACGAGCGCCCCCAAAGAAAGAGGGCGTTCCGGGCGAGGTGAGTTATGACAGTCATTCTGGTACTCATGACATTCGGAATCTTCCTACTTATTGATTACGTACGCACTCAAAGACAGACCGCAAAGCAACCTGTGCTGCAAGCCGTTCTTCGTGAAGCGGCGCCGCGCATCGTCCCGGCATTGGTTGCGGGCTTCCAGGTTCCTGAGAATTTGCGTTATCACGCAGGACACACCTGGGCGCTGAGCGAAAGCCGCGACCTGGTGCGCGTGGGCATGGATGATTTTGCGTCGAAGCTGGTGGGCAAGATTGACAGCATCGCGCTGCCACAGCGGGGGCGCTGGATCCGTCAGGGACAGAAGATTTGGACGATTTTCCGGGACGGTAAGTCAGTGGACATGGTATCGCCGATCGAAGGTACGGTGAGCGACATCAATGAAGCTGTGGTGAAAGATCCAGAACTGGCGCGGAAGGATCCTTTTGGCGAAGGCTGGCTGCTGACCGTCCAGGCCCCTGACGCCAAGACCAACTTCCGTAACCTGCTCGGCGGTATGCTGGCGCGCGTATGGACCGAAGAGTCAGCGCTGCGGCTGCGGAAGAGGATGCCGATCGCGATGGCGAGTGCGCTGGCGCAGGATGGCGGCGTGGCGGTTGACGACATCACGCAGCATCTGCCCGACCAGGATTGGGCCACGCTGACCAAGGAATTCTTTCTTTCATAAGCCGTTGTCTAAGGCAAGCGACGGCCGGGTAAGCCTCGCCCGAAGCCTCCTGAATCGCCGCCCGGAATCTTTCCCGGGCGGCCTTTTTTGCTTTTGGGAGAATGGGTTACTCGGACAGTATGTCTTCAGGCACGAGGCGCGAGAAGAAACGGAAAATCCAGACGCCGACCACGACTGCCGAAGTCAGCAGGACCACCCGCCCACACTGCGCGACGGGCAGAGCGGCGTCGCCGAAGATGGTGCGCAGCAGGCCGAAGCTCGCGCTGCTGGTGCAGAGCGCGAAGTACAGGCGCTCGGCGGCACAGCGCGAAATAGCGACCAGCCAGCCGAGGATGGAGGCCACGATGAGGTAGATCCCGACCAGAATCATGCCCGAAACTGCGCCAGGCGCGTGGAGCACCAAAGCCGGTCGCGGCGAGGCAAAGCCGTGGACCGCTATCCCCAGGAAAACCAAGGAGTGAGCGAGCGCGATCACGGCGCGCTTGCGGTTGGTGAGGACGGCAAACTCGGCCATAAGCAGCTGATTGAGTTTCGCCCGCCGGGTGTGGATTGTGTCGTGATTCTCGGTACTGCGTGTTGTGATTAGGATCACAGTTGGGGCCGCATCAGGTAAAACTGGAGCACTTTTGCGGCAATTGGAGATCGTGCTTGACCGCAAAGATCGCGAAGGCGGCGCGAAGGACGCGAAGAAGAGCTGATGCAGACGGCCGGTGTGGAATCAGGGGAAACGAGGTGGTACCATCGCGGGCGATATGACTACTCGAAACTTTAGACCAGTCTGCGGAAGAGGTGGAACTTCAGCGGCTGAAGCCGTCATTGAAAACAGACCGCTTATCGTAGCGCTAAAGCGCTGCGCCACCCAAAATCCGACTTTCCCCACCCAGGCATTTCTATTGCTCACTCTTTTTCTGTTCTGCCTGCTAATCGTGGTTGCTCGCGGACAGACGCCGGCTGCGGCTCCTCATCCGATCGTGCTGCACGCGGCTCGTCTGTTGGACGTTAAGAACGGCCACATGATCAAGCCTGGCGAGATGCTGGTTCAGGGGGAGCGCATCGTCGAAGTGAGAAGTTCAGTCAGTCGGCCGCCGGGTGCGGAAGTCATTGACCTGGGGGATCGCACGCTGCTTCCGGGATTGATCGATGCGCACATCCATCTGTTTCTGCATCCCGGGGCGGAGGATCTGCAGACAGTCGAGGAATCGGTGCCACAGCGCACGATCCTGGCGACGCTGGCGGCGCGTAATGACCTGATGGCCGGCTTTACCGCCGAGCGCGACATGGGGACCGAGGGCGCGGGCTCGGCCGACACCGCAGTGCGCAATGCAATTAACGAGGGGCTCATCCCGGGGCCACGGCTGCGCATCAGCGGGAACGCGGTAAACATCCTTGGCGGTCACGAAGATGCGATTGGCTACAATCCTGAGCAACACGTTCTGCCCAACGCCACATATGCAAACAACGCGGACGAGCTGGTCGCCGTGCTGCGGCAGCAGTTCAAGGAAGGCGCGGACTTCACCAAGATCTATGAGACCGGGCCGGACCGGATTCGGGAGGGGAAGTTCACGACGGTTTATCAGTACACCGAAGCTCAGCTGGAAGCCGCGGTAAAAGAAGCGGCGCGTGTGGGCAAGCGCATTGCCGTGCATGCAACCGGAGAGCCGGGGACGCTTTTCGCGGCGCAAGCGGGAGTGGCTTCGATCGATCATGCCAACCAGCTTGCCGACGAGACGATGCGGTTGATGAAGGAGAAGCAGATTTTCGCCGTGCCGACGTTTACGATCTTCGAATATTTCTCGGAACATGCCCCGACCGCGGCGCAGGCTGCGCGCGAGCGCGAAATGCTCGAGGTAAAAATTCAAGACTTCAAGAAACAAGTTGCCGCCGGCGTCCCCATGGCGGTTGGGTCGGACGTAGGGCCGTTCCCGCATGGTACGCAAGCGCGGGAGTTTGTGCTCATGGTGAAGTATGGGATGTCTCCGTTGGCGGTGCTGCAGGCAGATCTGCTGAACGGCGCGAAACTGCTGGGGTGGGACGGGCAGATCGGGGCGCTGGAACCGGGATATCTGGCGGACGCGGTTGCCGTGCCGGGCGATCCGCTGGAGGACATCGGCGTTCTCGAGAACGTCAGTTTCGTGATGAAGGGCGGAGTCATCTACAAGAAATGACCGGTCACGCCTGAAGTAAGGCAAAAGCCTGGCCGCGGACTTGCAAAACAATGCACAGTTTGCGTTCGATTCGCTGGGTGCCCGGGGTGCGCGTGGATTTAAGTTGTTGATTCTGCGCCGCTTGCTTCAGTTCTAATGTGGGAAAGCTGGCGGGCTAATTGCGCCTCCAGGGGCGCTCGGCCGGCTTCGGCCAGCGCCTATGACTTCCCGCAGATCATTCGAGTTGTTTGGCTGCAGCATCGCCCTCCTGCTGGTGATCTGCGTTCCATCCCGCCACCTGCTTGCCCAGGGACCTCTCCCCGACGCACCCGTGCCCTCGGTTGAGCCTGCGCCTCCGGTTCAGTTCACACCCCAGAGCGAGATCCGCGAGCACAAGTTCTGGGATCGCGAGAACTGGGCATGGTTCGCGGCGTCCGCGGCGTTGAGCGGTGCCGATTTCGCAGTGACGCGCGCCAACCTGCAAAGCGGCGGACGAGAACTGAATCCGGTGGTTCGCGTGTTCGGCCGGTCCACTCCCGGGCTAGCCGTGAATTTTGCCGGGGAAACAGCAGGCGTGATTGGCCTCAGCTACTTCTTCCACAAGACCGGCCATCACCGGCTGGAACGGGTCGCCTCCATGGCCAACATCGGAGCATCTGCGGGGGCGGTGAGCTACGGATTGGCGCACCGCAGGTAGTTTTGCCGTCCTTATCTCCATCTCCCTCGCGAAAACGAAGCATCAGAAAAAAGGGCGCCCCGAAGGACGCCCCGCAATTCTCGGACCACCACTCAATCAGAAGTTGACCCGGATTCCCATCTCCATGGTTCGTGGGGTAGTCCCCTCGATCGAGAGCTGCCCGAAACTCGCCGGCGTGTTTGTGGCGGCGAGAGTTGGATCCAGCAGTTGGTTGTGGTTCAGAATGTTGTTGACGCTGAGGGAGGCCTCAACATTAAAACGTTCTGTGATTCGGACATTCTTCTTTATCCCGAAGTTCAAATTCCAGTACGGCAGGCCGCGGAACGTCCCGTACCCACCGCTTCGGGTATCAGCCCCCATGACCAGAGGACGAAGCGTGTTGAACACCGCAGTTGGGTTTGCGAAGATGCTGTAAGTCCCATTCCCCACATTGTGAACTGACGCCGAGGAATTCTTGACCGTCTGTACACAGTTCGCGTCGGTGTTGAGGTAGATGCCATCGGCGGAGCCAAAGTCCTGAGCGCCGCTGTAACCTTCCTCAGGGAAACCTGAAGTGGTGGCGCAGAACAGTGAAGCGCCGCTGCCGGCCGCGAAAACAAACGAAGGGGTCCAGCCCCCCAGAAGGTGCCCCACGATGCCATGCTGGCCGCTATAGAACGGCTCCTGGTAAACCAGGAACATCGTGTTTACGATCTTGCGATCCGATGGTTGTGTGCCGTACTGCACGTTGAAGTTGAACGGGTCCACAGCCGCTTGACTGCTAGTGGCTTGAACGACGCCTCCCAGGCCCAGTGCTCTGCTCCAGGTGAGATTGTTCTGCAGGGTGACGCCATTCCAGTCATTGAGCTTCACCGTGGCAAAAGCGGCGTTGTAATTACCACTCCCCAGACTCGTCGTCATGGCCACGTTGCTCGCGATTTGTCCTGCAGGTGCAATGGATGATGGACTGTTCATCATGCTGACGGGGAAGTTAAATCCCGGCGCAGTTCCTCCGGTGTCCAGCAATGACCACAGTGAGAAGACGCTTTGGCTTTGCAGCATGGGGAATGCAGTGGGATTATTGATCAACGCTTGCGTGCAGTTCGCAAAACCGGTGCAGAAACCGGTTCCCGCGAGTGCGGCTTCAAAGAAAGGCTGCGAGGCAAGGCCCGACAGCGCAGCTGGAGTTGCTGCCTGGCAGGCAGCCAGTGAGGTCGTACAACCCATTGCCGCTTCGATGTTGGCATAGGCTGCATCGAATCGCTGCCCCCCCAAGGTCATCATGTGAGGCACCGAGTTGAGATTGACCGACAGAAGCTCGTTGTGGATCCAACGGCTAATGCCGCCCAACTCCAGAGAGATCTTGCTGGAAAACTGGTGCTGAATCGTGAAATCAAACGAGTCAGCAGAATTCGGGCGGAACTTCGGGTCTGTGGGCGAAGCCGTGGCGGCGGGAGAGTTCCCGTTGACGCCGGGGTCAAATGGTTGCGGCAGCGTCTGGCTTGCGGGTGGAATGTAAGCCGAAGTACCATCCGTTCCAATACGGAAAGCGTTTGTAGCGGTGAGTCCAGAGCTGGCACACGATCCATCGGGCGGCGGCGTGCTCAAAACAAAACTGCAACTTACCGGCTGGATCAGGCCGGGACTGAGCAGTGGGCCCAGCACCAGGCCCACGCCGTTCAAGCGCCCATAGATTCGCCCATAGCCGCCACGAAAGACTGTGTTCTTTCCGCCGAGTTTCTCACCCAGGTCTGGGTTCCAGGCTACGGCAATGCGCGGGCTGAACGCGTGATAGAGCGGGTCGTACTCGTAATTCGGGCGGGGGGTGACGTTGCCAATCAGGGCAAAACCGATTTGCGGGTTGTAAACCTGCCCTGCGAGCGCTGCTGCCTTGCGTTGTGCCAGGTACGTCTGAGTATCCAACTCCTGGCCGCTTGGACCCACAAACATGACCTGCTTGCCAGTTTGCTCCTTTGGTGGCATCTCCAGCGCCCACCCCAAACCGTACGTTAGGGTGATGGACGGTTTCATATGCCAGGTGTCATTGAAGTACAGGTTGTAGTAGGGAATGGTGACTTTATCGAATGCCGGCACGAGCGGAGCATTCAGGGTCAAGTTCGAACCGGAGCGGGTATACGCCTGCTGCGTGTCGGTCACGATACCCAGGACTGCGGCCGCCTCGCGGGAAAGCGGGGGGGTGCTAAAAAGGGAGTTTAAGCAGGTTCCGCCGCACGTCATGTCGACGTTGCCGGAGCCAAGAGTATCCCCGAGCTGGTAGACAGGGTAGTAATTGATGCCACCACCGTTGTCCGTGCGCTGGTGATAGTTCCAGTTATGCTGGTACTGCCCGCCAAACTGCAGGAGGTGGTTATGTTTCAGCCAGGAAACGTCGTCGCGCAGAAAATTGTCCCTGCCATTCCAGAACCGTGTTCGTGTCTGCTGGGTGTTGACGTTGTAGGGAGCGGCCACGTCATCCCGCTGCTCGCCAAACGGCTCCAGAGCCGCGCCCAGATTTGAAAACTGGGCCGGGTCGCCGTGCGATCCCCATTGCCACCAGTTGCGCAGGAAGCTGTAGTGGACGTCGTTGGTGATTTGCGGGGTGACATTCGTAGTCAACCCCAAGACAAGATACCAGGGCACTTGCGGGCGGTTGGTGAGGGAAGCTGGAGTGCCCAACTTATCGCCGGAGAAAAATCCTCCGATATCAATCTGATCATCGGTGGCGCGGGTGAGATGGTAATAGCGGTAGCTGGACATGAAGTGCCACTTCTGTCCAAAGTCGTGGTCGAGGCGCACCACCGCGAAGTTGTCGTTCTGCGGAATCGCCATGTTCGCCCGGAAGGCGAGTGTGTTGACCCCGTCGCAGAAACCGTCGTTCGTGAGCGAACTGCAACCTGCCCCCGGAGTCGGGAGCGGCATATATTTGCTCCACAACTGCTGCACGTAAGTATTCATCCCAATGGGCGTGCCCCCAACTGTCCGTGGATCGAGGATGTTCAGGTTGTAAGAAGTTGTCGTAGGGTTGGCGGGATCGTGCAGGATCCCGGTGCGCATGTCAGCACTGGGGACGAGTTTGGTGACGGTCTCCGAGTTGGGCCACCGCGCGCCCTGGTAATTGAAAAAGAAGTAGGTCTTGCCGCCAAGAATCTCTTTGGGAATGATGGGGCCGCCAACCGCCACTCCGAACCAGTTTCTATGCCAGTCCGGTACCGGCGTTATTGGCGTTGATTGATTATTCTCCCAGGTGTTGGCCGAGAAGTTGTTGTCCAAGTAATACTCGTAAACCGTGCCATGCCAGGCACTGGTGCCGCGTTTGGTGACGATCGACACCTGCATACCTGACGAATTGTTGACGTCGGCAGTCTGGTTCGTGGTCGCCACTTTGAACTCTTCCACGCTGTCGACCGGAGTGGGCATTACGCCCGAGGGCTGGCCTCCGTTGATGCCGAGGTTTATTCCGCTGATCTGATTATTTTTGTTGGAGAACAACCCGCCGGCGGGATCGTCGCCAAAATTCGGGTTGTAGACGCCCGAACTGCCGTCCATGTCGTTGCTGTTGCTGCCGCCGTCGAGCATGAAAGCGGTTTGGTCCACCACCGTGCCGGCAGCGCTGCCGTCAGGACTGACGCCAGGCTGCAAGGTGACGAACGAACTGGTATCGCGGCCAAGGGTCGGCAAGTTCTCCAAGGCGCTGGAGGTGACTGTATTGCCAATCGTGGAATTCAGCGTCTGCAGTTGGTTGGCCGCAGCTTGCACTTCCACCGTCACGCTCGCGCCACCGATCCGAAGCGACAGGTCGGCAGTAGTGCTGGATCCGACCTGTACCTCCAGGGAAGTCGTCATGTTCGAGAACCCTTGTTTGCTAACCACGAGGGTGTACTTTCCCGGAGTAACGTTGACGAAAACGTAGTGCCCGGCGTCATTGGTGTTCGTGGTGCGCGTGACACCGGTAGCGGTGTCGGTGATTGTGACCTTCGCGCCTTGAACGATGGCGCCCGAGGGGTCGATGATAGTGCCGACGATGGTTCCGGCGTTGGTAGACTGGCCCAAAGCGGGCAGAGCAACCACCATAGAGACGATCAACAACGCAACCAGCGTTGCCAAGAATAAACGCACTTCGTAACGGACTTGCATTGTGCAGCCCTCCTGGAAGAGAACCCGCAGTCACGCGGGGAGTCTAGGTCGTACACGACTTCTCGGAGCCGTGTGGGAAACTGGCGAGGCGCCAATGTGACCAACTCGAACGGTGCCCATCCCCAAGTTCTCTCAATAATTCGCGAACACTAACATTTTTGATAGTCCGAAAACAAGTGGTAATTGTTCGGATCGAAAATTCGCTTGTTTATGTTCTAAGTTGCTAAACAATTGACGGATGTATTGTGTAGATGGTGAGTGTCGAAGCAATTCCCAAGAATCAGCCGCGGATGCTAGCCTGTAGACACGCTGTTTCCCAAGCTGAGTACAAACCGCTGGGGTAGGAGACCTGTGGCATGAAAATCGCGAAAGACGTCACGGAGCTTATTGGGAATACGCCGCTGGTGCGGCTGAATAAGGTTACGGCAGGTTGCGTCGCGGAAGTGGCGGCGAAACTGGAGAGCCAGAATCCGCTGGCCAGCGTGAAGGATCGCATCGGCGTGAGTATGATCCTTGAGGCCGAGCGCGAGGGAAGGATCCAGCCGGGAAGGACCGTGCTCATCGAGCCGACGAGCGGCAACACTGGGATTGGGCTGGCTTTTGTCGCTGCGGTGAAGGGCTACAAGTTGATCCTGACGATGCCCGAGACGATGAGTCTGGAGCGACGCGTGCTGCTGCTGGCCTTCGGGGCGGAGATTGTTCTCACGCCCGGCCCGAGAGGAATGCCCGGGGCGATTCTCAAGGCCAAGGAGATTCTGGCCACGACGCCCAATGGCTACATGCTGCAACAATTCGATAACCCAGCCAATCCTAAGATTCACTTCGAAACCACCGGTCCGGAGATTTGGAACGACACCGATGGGCGCGCCGACATTTTGATTTCGGGCGTGGGCACGGGCGGAACGCTCACCGGCGTCTGCCAGTACATCAAGCCGAAGAAACCATCGTTCAAAGCCGTAGCCGTGGAACCGGCCGACAGCCCGGTCCTGTCGGGCGGCAAGCCCTCGCCGCACAAGATTCAAGGCATCGGGGCCGGTTTTGTGCCCAGCATCCTGCGCACCGACTACATGGATGAGGTCATCACGGTCACGAACGACGAAGCCATCGCGATGGCGCGGCGACTGCCGCTCGAAGAAGGCCTGCTGGTTGGAATTTCTTCCGGCGCAGCGGTGGTTGCGGCGCTCAAGGTTGCGCGGCGACCGGAGAATGCAGGCAAGCTGATCGTTGTCATTCTGCCGTCTTTTGGGGAACGTTATCTCAGCAGTATTCTGTTTCAGGAGTTGCGGGATAAAGCGCTGCAGATTCCGACGGCGGCGCTCCCGGCCTGAATCATCTCCATTCAAAAATGCCGCACTTGCTCTCGCTAATTCGCGAAGACATAGGCACGGTGATGGAACGTGATCCCGCGGCCAAATCGCGCCTGGAAGTGTTTCTCTGCTATTCCGGCCTGCATGCGGTGTGGTTCTACCGCGTCAATCACTGGTTTTGGAATCATGGCCTCTTCTTGCTGGGGCGCTGGCTGTCGCAGGTGGCACGCCTGCTGACGGGAATCGAGATTCATCCCGGGGCGAAAATCGGCCGGCGGTTGTTCATCGATCACGGCATGGGAGTGGTGATCGGGGAGACGGCGATTGTGGGCGATGACGTGACCCTGTTCCAGGGCGTGACCTTGGGAGGCACGGGCAAGGAGCACGGCAAACGGCATCCGACGATCGAAGACAATGTGGTGGTGGGCGGCGGAGCAAAGATTTTGGGTAATATCACGGTGGGCAAGAACTGCCGCATCGGCGCGGGTTCGGTCGTGCTGCGTAACGTGCCCGACAATTCCACGGTGGTCGGGGTGCCGGGGCACATTATCCTGCGCGAAGGAAAGCGGGTGGTGATTACCGATCCCAAGCAGATTGCTGATCCGTTGTCGGAGGCGCTGGCGGCGGTAGCGACCGAAGTCAACAAACTGCGCGATCGCGTGCAGCAACTGGAAGGACCGGAAGCGAAGAACGAGCCGATGCCTGCGTCGCTGCAGCAGATCATGGAAGATATTGACTACCAGATTTAGTCCTCCAGATTCAGTCCTCTAACTTGGCCTTCCAGGCGTAAGATCATCCGCTGGGATCGTCCCGATCTCACCCGGAGGATTGCACCCGTGAAATGGTTGATCCCCGTGGTTCTCGCTCTCATCTCTGTACTCACTCCAATTTGCGTCGCAGCAGATAAACAAGAAGAAAAGCTAAAGCCGGCCCAGTCAATCGCCGAACTACAGCAGCAACTGGAAAAGATACTCAAGGACACGCATACGCCGGGAGTGTCGGTAGCCATCGTTCATCGTGACGGGCCGGAGTGGATTGCAGGGCTGGGCAAGGCGGATGTGGCCAGCGGCCGCGCGGCCACGGCGGACACGCTCTTCCGCATTGGGTCAGTGTCGAAAGCATTCGCGTCACTGTCTATTCTGATGCTGGTTGATCAGGGCAAGCTTTCGCTGGAGGACCCCGTACACAAATTAGCTCCCGAGGTGTGGTTTGAGAACCCATGGGAGGCGACGGATCCGGTGCGGGTCGTCCATCTACTAGAACACACCACGGGATGGGACGACATGCACTTTCGCGAGGTTGCCAAGGATTGGCCGGGCACGATGGGGTTGCGCGAGGCGTTGGACTACGACCACCATTCGCGGATTTCCAGCTGGCGACCCGGCACGCGATTCTGGTATTGCAGTTCCGGACCTACAGTCGCAGCCTACATCGTGGAGAAGATTACATGCCAACGGTTTGAAGATTTTGTGGAGCAGAATCTGTTCCGTCCCATCGGGATGAAGAGCGCAACCTACTTCAAACCCGCCGATACGGCGATCACAACTCTTTACCACGATGATGGCAAGACGCCTTATCCGTACTGGAACATTATTTGCCGCCCAGCGGGGGCGATAAATGCTTCCGCGAAAGACATGGCGGCGTATTTGCAGTTCTATCTCAATCGCGGTGCAGTGAACGGAAAACAGCTTTTTTCTGTGACCGAGATTGATCGGATGGAAATCCCGGCGACCACGTGGGCGGCGAAAGATGGGATGAAGTACGGATACGGCCTGGGTAATTACTGGACCGTCGAGGACGGTTTCGTCTATCACGGTCACGTCGGCAGTGTCATAGGTGGGAGCAGTGAATTGGAGTACCTGCCTGACTATGGCGTGGGCTACTTTTTCAGTCTCAACAGCGGCAATGGAGATGCGTATGACAGGAGTGGCCAGGCAATCCGTGACTACATAACACGCAACCTGCAAAGGCCAACATTGCCTCCCGTGGCGTCGTTGCCGCCCCAATCTGCCGAATATGCTGGTTGGTATGAGTTAGACACGCCGCGAGGGGAAGTCATGCACTTCCTGTTTCGCCTGGGCGGGATGGGCTGGATTCGGTTCAAGGACGGCAAGCTTATCTTCAGCGCCCCGGGTGTGGGAATGTGGAACGACACTTTTGTTCCGGTCATGGGCACGCAGTTCCGGCACGTGAAGAAGGATGAATTTCCGGACCCGGTCCCCACTTTGGTGTTGCTGACGCCGAATGAAGCGACGGCTTATTGATGTAGGCGTCGCCATGAGAAAGATACCGGGCTGGTTCGCGATCGGAGAGATATTGACTGTAGCTTACGTGGGTCTCTGCATGGTCTCCGTCGTGGTGTACGCACCGTTCTGGCTAGTGGGCGGGCTCTGGAAACGGCGCAGGCGCCCAGCGGAGCGAGGAATACGCGCCTGGCCACTCCTGGCTGTGCTTAGCCTGGTTGCCTTCATGGGTGTCTACATACTGATTAATGACGACATGATCGTACAGCTGGGAAACCTGACAGTGTGGTCCGCAGCTTTGTTCTTGTTGACCGTTACCTACGCCGTCGCCGCGGTGGCGAGCGCCGTTTCCCTGTGGCGAGCGCCGGCGGAGATAGTTCGCCGAGGCGTGAGAAGGTTTTCGCTGATCGTGACGGTGGCGTTGCTCATCGCCGCTGCTTATCTCGCCTACTGGGGCATCATCGGGCTGCGGACGTGGGCGTAGCGAGTCCGGCGTAGAGTGGCTGGCGGTCAATAAGTACTCAAAGTCACGTCGCGTTCGGCTGAAATTTGCTCCGAGCCAGCCGCAGGGAGTTCCCCACCACCGACACGCTCGACAGCAGCATGGCGGCAGCGGCCGTCGGCGGGAATGCGCTCGCCGGCTCCGCCCGTGTGGGTCCATTTTGGAACTGGATTGGCTTTTCTTGCCTTAACTCGAACCGGTCTGGCCGCCGATGTTGGACGCCCACGGTTGTAGCTTGACCAGCCAATTTGCCGGCTCCGGGAGGATGGCAAACTTGGGCAGGTCGCCGCGCACCATCGCGACCTCGTCGCAGCAGTGATAGCGGGGGCAAGCGTGGCAGTCTTTGTAAATCTTGTCGGGAAGGTCTTCGCGTTGGGCAACGGAAAATCCCTGCCGCGCGAAGAATTCGGGCTTGCGGGTGAACAGGCAAATGCAGTCCACGCGATGGCGCCTGGACTCGGCCAGCAGAGCTTTCACCAGGCGTCCGCCGCCGCCTTTGCCCTGCGCCCAGGGAGCGACGGTGATGGAGCGTATCTCGGCGAGATGGGTGCCGTAGAGGTGAAGCGCGCCGCAGCCAATAATGCGACTGTCGTCTTCGAGAACCACGAAGTCGCGGACGTTTTCGCAAATCTCGGCGAGCGTGCGCGGCAGCAGCGTGCCGTCACCGGAGTAGGCCGAGATCAGCTCGTAAATCTGCTCGGCGTCGGGCAAGATAGCTTTACGCGTGCGCATGGACCTCCTCGCGGAGCAGTTCGATTTTCCTTCGCGTAGCAGGGATGGCCTGGCGCACGCGAGCCGGTGAGGTTCCACCTGGAACGTCGTGGATTGCCAGCACTGATGGTAGTTCTAATGCGGCGTAGAAGTCCTGATCGAAGACAGGACTGAGAGATTGCAATTCGCTCAGAGGCAAATCTTTCAGTTCACAATTCCTGTCGAGACATATCTGCACGGCCTTGCCGATGAGCTCATGGGCCAGCCGCGAAGGGACGCCACGGTGGACCAAATAAGTTGCGGCTGCCCATGCGTTCGTGAATCCCGATTGAGCGGCGTGCTGCATACGGTCGAGATGAAAGTCCACGGACTTCATCCATGCGGTCACCAGCGGCATCATTTGCAGGAGGGTGTCGGCAGAGTCGAAGAGCGGCTCCTGGGTTTCCTGCAGGTCTTTGTTGTATGCCAAAGGCAGGCCTTTGACTGCGACCATGAGCGCGACGGCGTTCCCGAGCACGCGGCCGCTCTTGCCCCGCACTAGTTCGAGCAGGTCCGGATTCTTCTTCTGCGGCATCGCGCTGCTGCCGGTGGAATAGGCCTCAGGCAGGCCGACGAATCCGTATTCCTGCGAAGAGAACAGGATCATTTCTTCCGCCCACCGGCTCAGATGAAGGGCGAGCAGCGACAAGTCATTCACGAACTCCAGCACGAAATCGCGGTCGCTGGTGGCATCGATGCTGTTCGCGGTCGGGCGGTCAAAGCTGAGAGCCTCCGCCATGAAGTCTCGATCAAGCGGCAGCGTCGCGCCGGCCACCGCGCCTGAGCCGAGGGGACAAAGGTTCAGCCGTTTGCGGCAGTCGGCGAGGCGATCGGCGTCGCGGAGAAACATTTCGACGTAGGCCAGCAGCCAATGACCAAGCAGAACCGGCTCAGCCCTCTGCAAGTGCGTATATGCAGGCATGGCGGCATCACCCGCATGCTCAGCCCGATCCGCCAGCACGGTGCACAATTCGGCGATTTCTTGCCGCAGCTGATCAATGGCCGCCCGCACGTAAAGGCGCAGGTCGGCGGCAATCTGTTCATTACGGCTGCGGCCGCTATGCAGCTTGTAGCCAACTTCTCCGATCAGCGCGACGAGCTGCTTTTCGACGAAGTGATGGACGTCTTCGGCTTCATCGTCATCCAGAAAAGACGGAGATGCCGCGGCACGTTCACCGATCTGCTCCAGCCCCTGCAAAATGCCGATGAGTTCTTCAGAAGACAGCACACCGGCATTCTTGAGGGCGCGGGCGTGCGCGCTGCTGGCGGCAAGCTCGTAATGCAGCAGCCGGCGATCGAAACTCAACGATCGCTGCCAACGTTCGAATTCGGGATCCAGCGGCTGCCGGAACCTGCCTGACCACATCTTCATTGGTCCACCCCCATCAAGCGACCTCCATACGCGACCGGGCGCGACAGCGCGAAGGCAGGCCGAGAATGCGAATGAACCCAGCCGCATCTTTCTGATCGTAGCTGTCTCCCATGGTGAACGACGAGAGATCGGTGCGGTAGAGCGAATGTTCCGACTCGCGACTGAGCACCGAGACATTCCCCTTGTAGAGCGCAAGCGTGATGCTGCCCGTCATTTCCTTTTGGGTGCTTTCGACGAAAGCATCGAGGGCCTCGCGCAGCGGCGTGAACCACAGGCCGAAGTAAACCAGTTCGGCGTATTTCAGGCCGATGTGCTGCTTGAAATGGGCGACGTCTCGCTCCAAACAGAGAGCTTCCAGTTCACGATGAGCGGTGATCAGCAGCGTGCCGCCGGGAGTTTCGTAGCAGCCACGAGACTTGATCCCGACAAACCGGTTTTCGACCAGATCCACGCGGCCGATGGCATTGCGGGCGCCGATTTCGTTGAGCAATTCGACGAGCGAAACCGGATCCATTTCCATTCCGTTGACGGAAACGGGCACGCCCTTCTCAAATCCGATGTTCACCTGCTCTTCCTTATCGGGAGCGTCCTGGGGTGATCTGGTGAGCTGCCATGTCGTTGCCAACGGTGCGTTGGCGGCGTCTTCCAGTTCGCCGCCTTCGTGGCTGACATGCCAGAGATTGCGGTCGCGGCTATGAATCTTCTCGCGGCTGGCAGAAACCGGAATCCCGCGCTGCTCGGCGTAGTCGAGACAGTCTTCGCGCGACTTCAACGACCACTCGCGCCACGGAGCAATGATCTTCAACTCCGGCGCGAGCGCCTGGTAGGTCAGCTCGAACCGCACCTGGTCGTTGCCCTTGCCGGTGCAGCCGTGAGCGACCGCGGTGGCTCCTTCGCGTAAAGCCACTTCGACCTGGCGTTTGGCGATCAGGGGGCGAGCGAGCGAAGTTCCGAGCAAGTACTTGTGCTCATACACGGCGCCGGCCTTCAGTGCAGAGAAGACGTAGCCGGTGAGAAATTCCTCGCGCAGATCTTCGACGATGACCTTGCTGGCGCCGGTCGCGTAGGCCTTCTCGACGACGGCCTCGATATCGTCTCCCTGGCCAACGTCGCCGACCATGGCGATGACGTCGTAGGCATAGTTCTCTTTCAGCCAGGGAATGATGATGGACGTGTCCAATCCACCGGAATAGGCGAGAACAACTTTTTCAGGCATGCGGGCTCCTTACGGGCAGGCGAACTGAGCTGCCCAGCAACAAATAGAGAATGGCTTTCTGAACGTGCAGGCGATTTTCCGCCTGGTCGAAAATGACGGAGTTGTCGGAATCCATGACTTCGTCAGTGACTTCCTGCCCGCGATGAGCCGGCAGGCAGTGCATGAACACCGCGTGCGGCGCGGCGTGCGCTATCAACTTCCGATTCACCTGATACGGTGGAAAAATCTGCGCCCGCTTCTCGCCTTCCTCTTCCTGCCCCATGCTGGCCCAGGCGTCGGTGTAAACCGCATCGACGCCTGCGACCGCGGCATGAGGCTCCGTGAGAAGCTCGATGTGAGCGCCCGTCAGCTTCGAAATTTCCAGCGCGTCGGCCACGATTTGGGCATTCGGTGCATAGCCTGCCGGCGTGGCGACGCGGATCGACGATCCGAGAAAGGCGCAGGTTAACAGGAGGGAGTGCGCGACGTTGTTGCCATCTCCGACGTAAGCGAGGCAAATTTTCTTGAGATCGCAAAAGCGCTCTTGCAGAGTGAAGTAGTCGGCCAGCGCCTGGCAGGGATGTTCCAGATCGCTTAGCGCGTTAATTACGGGAACCGAGGCATACTGGGCCATGCCCACGATCGTCTCTTGCGCGAACGTGCGCAACACGATCACATCCACCCAGCGTTCGAGATTGTGCGCGATATCGCTCAGGGTCTCGCGGGCGTCCAGCCGGGCCTTGGTCTGGTCAACGAACATCGCAGCCCCGCCGAGGCTCGTCATGCCGGCTTCAAATGTGAGCCGGGTTCGGAGCGAAGGCTTCTCGAAGAACATCACCATCTGTCTGCCTGCCAGCGCTCGCTGGAAAACCGATGGGCGCGATTTCATGAGCCCCGCCAGGTGCAGCACGGCTTCGACGCCCCGCGGCCCGAGATCACGGGTCGAGATCAAGTCTGGGCACCGGAAAAGGCCCGGAAAGGTTTCCGTCGCTTCCGGCGGCTTGGTTTGTAATTGATGGTTCAATGTAAACTCCTGTTTGCTGTCGAAACTGGCGCTTCACGAGGGACGACCGTCGAGCTTCGCTCGACCGGACAGCCGAGGGCGGCTGTCCCCACACGAATTTGGTTCATGCGTACGTGACCTCCGTCCCGCAGTCCAATTTGGCGAAGTAGAATTGCGGCAAGGCTTCCGCTTCGGTCGCGGGCAAGATCCGGACGCGTCCCACACCCTGCTTGAGCGCCTTTTTGCAGGCTTCCAGCTTAGGCAACATGCCCCCGGCAATGATCGAGTTCGCAGCCAGGTCCTCGGCCCGGCTGGTGCTGAGCCACGGAATTACGGTTCCTTGGGCGTCCTTGACGCCGGGAACGTCGGTCAGAAAGATGAGGGCGTTGGCGTGGCAGGCCGCGGCGCAGGCGGCGGCCATCTCGTCGGCGTTGACGTTGTAGTATTCGCCATCAGCCCCGAGAGCCAGCGGTGCGAGAACCGGGATGGCGCCTTGCTGCCAGAGAGCTTCGATCCAGCAGGGTTCGGCAAAGCAGATTTCGCCGACGAAGCCGAGATCCCTGCCCTGGACCTGCTTGCGCCGGGCGCGAAAGGTCATGCCCTCGCCGCCGCAGAATCCGATGGCGGGCATGCCCGCAGCCCGAATCGCGGCCACCAGCTTCTTGTTGACCAGGCCGCCGAGCACCATGAGCGCTACGTCGCGAGTCTCAGCATCGGTAACGCGAAGCCCGGCGACGAATTGGCTTTCTTTTCCGAGTTGCTTCAAAACCCGAGTCAGCGCGCCGCCGCCACCGTGAACTACGGCAACGTGGTGGCCGTCCTGAGCCAATTCGGCAATGGCGCGGGCGCACTTGCGCAGGATGGAAGCGTTTTCCAGCGCGGCCCCGCCGATTTTGATCACGATGGTCATTGCAAGCCTTCGTCCTCCGCCCATCCGTACATGACGTTCATGTTCTGGACCGCCTGCCCGGCTGCGCCTTTCAGCAGGTTGTCGATGCAGGAGATCACCACCAGCCGCCGGCCGTCTTGGGCGAGACAGAAACCAAGATCGCAGTAGTTCGTGTGCAGAGAGAACTGCACCTCCGGAAGTTTCGGCGATTGAAAAACCCGCACCCAGCGCTTGCCTGAGTAGAAATCTCGAAAACTCGACTCCACTTCCGCGGACGTCATCTGCCGATCGAGATACACGTAGATGGTCGAGAGAATCCCGCGCGGGATGGGAAGCAGATGCGGAGTGAAGATCAACTCATGCGCGTTCAACCCAAGCTGCTCAACCATCTCGCCCACGTGCCGGTGGCTGAATACCGAATAGGCGGAGAGATTGTCCGCCACCGAGACAAAATGGGTTTTGGGAGTGGGTTCTTTCCCTGCGCCCGATACACCCGACTTCGAATCGGAGATGATGCCGCGGTTGCGATCGATGACGCCGGATTTGACGAGCGGCGCCAGTGCCAGGATCACCGACGTGGCGTAGCAGCCGGGATTCGCGACCAATTGTGCAGTCGCCAGACGATCGCTGTTTAGCTCCGGGAGCCCATAAACCGCCTTGCCGGTCAGTTCTTCTGCCGCGGCGGCATCGGAATCCTGAAAACCGTAGATCGCGCGATGCTGCTCCTGCTTCAAGCGCCATGCCCCGCTCAGATCAATGACGCGCATACCATGAGCGATTGCCTCAGGCACAAGCGACCGCGATATCTCATGGGGCGTGGCCAGGAACAGCAACTGCACTCCCTGCTGTTTCAGGGCTGGCCACGAAAGCGGATGAAGAGGGTAGCCTCCGTTGCCGGACAAAGCCGGAAACACGTCGGCCAAGTCAGAGGCGCCATTGTCGGCGGCGCGGCGGAGCAGGAGTGGCTTCTCCAGCCGAGGATGGCGCAGGAGAATTCGCGTGAGTTCGAGACCAGAATATCCGGTCGCGCCCAGCACCGCGGCTTTGAGTTTCGCGGACATCAGCTGAGCATTTCCTCAATTCGGCGGGCGAGCCGGTGCGCCTCTTCCTTGTCGGGGCAAACGATCAGAATGGTGTCGTCGCCGGCGATGGTTCCGACCACTTCGGGCCAATCGGCCTCGTCCAGCGCCGCAGCCACCGGCTGCGCGCTGCCGACGATGGTCTTAACCACCAGCAGATTCTGGGCCGAGCGGACACCGAGAACGAACTCACGCACCAGACGGGGAACGGGAGGCAGCGCAATAGCAACCCCACTTTCATTCTGGGGCAGGGAGTATCCGTGGTGCGTCTTGCTGAGATTCAGGTCTCGAATGTCGCGGGAGAGTGTAGCTTGTCCCACCTTGAACCCGCGTTTGCGTAAAAGCCGCTGCAGATCGTCCTGACTGGCGAAGGTGCCGTGTTTCAGGGACTCCAGGATCGCGCGCTGGCGGATGGTTTTATTCATGATGAATATTTATGCAGATTAGTGAATAAATATTGTTGTATGTTACCCGATCGGTACAGAATGTCAAGGAGAAAGGTGCATCCGGAAGGTTACTGTCTGGGAAAGGGAGACGTCTGCTCGAGCCTTAAGCGATCCCGCCGCCATCTACCACAAGCTGGGCTCCGGTGATCCACTTCGACATGTCGCTGGCGAGAAAGAGAACGGCATTGGCGACGTCTTCGGGAGTTCCCACGCGGCCGAGCGGGCGGTTGGCGGCCTCCTTCATGAACTGCTCACGGGCCTCGCCGAGCTGGAGGCATTCTGATTCCAGCATGGGCGTATTGACGTCGCCGGGGCAGACACAGTTCACGCGGATGTTGTCCTTGCCGTGGTCGATTGCCATGGCACGGGTGAGATTCAGCACTCCTGCCTTGGCGGCACAGTAGGCAGCTGCCTTCGGACCACCTTTCAAAGACCACCCGGAGCCCATGTTGATGATGGCGCCGCCGCCCTGGCGAATCATGTGCGGAATTACTTCCCGCGACAACAGATATGCGCCTTTCAAAGTCACATCCAGGACCGCATCCCACTCTTCTTCTTCCAGCGCGAGGACGTCCTTGCGCACGGTAATTCCGGCGTTGTTGCAGAGAATGTCGATCGAGCCATGGCTCTCGATGACCCTCTGGACCGCTTCCCGGCATTCCGCCTGAGAAGAAACGTCACAGGGGATGAAGCTAGCCTGGCAGCCCAACTGCACAACGAGCCGCACGGTTTCGTTGCCGCCTTGAGAGTTCTTGTCGAGAACGGCGACTGCCGCGCCCATCTCGGCCAGGCGAATCGCGATTGCCCTCCCGATGCCGGAGGCAGCCCCGGTCACGATCGCAACTTTACCTTGAAGCGAAAGGGATTGTCCCGCTCGATTGCAGATTTGTTGGAAGTCCATATTACCGGCCTCGTAGCTCTCCGACCCTCACGCCACCGCTGCCAAAGCCTTCTCCATGGCGGCCAGCGTTTTCTCGACGTCGCTTGCAGTGTGAGCCAGCGTGACGATCGAATGCAACGTCGCCGCCGGACTGGTGTAGATTCCATACTCGAACAGCTTCCAGGAGAAACGCTGATACTTCGTGCGGTCCACGTGCTGGCAGAATTCGCGATAGTCGCGGATCGCATTCCGCTCGGTGAACATGACTTGAAACATGGGACCAACGCGTTGCACGATTGCCGCCGTGCCGGTGCGGCGGAATAGTTCCGTGATTCCACCCGCAAGCTGATCGGCCAAGTTCCAGATATAGCGAAACGCGGCTCCTTGGTCGCGAGTCAGCTTGCGCAGGTTGGCACGCGCGGCGAACATGCCAATCCGGGAGGCATTGTGAGTCCCATAGTGCAGCACGCTGCCGCCGGCGAGCGCCGACATTACATCTGCGCGTCCGGCAAATGCCGCCACCGGAAGCCCGCAACCAAGTGCCTTTCCAAAACTGACAACGTCAGGCTTGAGTTTGTAGTATTCCTGGCAACCACCGGGCGCAATGCGAAACCCGGTTACGGTCTCATCCAGAAAGAACAGGATGCCGTGTTGCCGGGTCAGGTTCTGCAAGCCTTCCAGATATCCGGGCTCCGGCGGAATCACGCCCATATTCGCCATCACGCCTTCGGTGATTACGGCTGCGATCTCGCCGGCATGATTGTGGATCGCGCGCTCAAGAGCAGGCAGGTCATTCCATGGGACTACGATTGTGTCCTCGAGCGCATGGCGGTTGAGGCCGGCGCTGTCGGGGCTCTTGACCGGATCGCCCGACAGGCCGGCGGCCCCGGGCGGTAATGGGTTCGAACTGACCAAAACGTCGTCATACCAACCGTGATAGTGCCCCTCGAATTTCAGAATCTTCGGCCGGCCGGTCACGCCGCGCGCCAGCCGGATCACTGCCATCACGGCCTCGGTCCCGGTGTTGGCGAAGCGGACGATTTCTGCATTAGGGACAATCTGCTGCAGAAGCTCCGCAACTTCCACTTCAACTTCCGTGGCAGTAGCGAAATGCGCGCCGGTCGCCGCTCCCTCAGCGATTGCTTCGGTGATTTCAGGATCGGCGTGCCCTAAGGGCAACGCACCAAAACCCATCATCCAGTCGATGTACTCGTTGCCATCAACATCGTAAAGACGTGATCCCCGCCCGCGACGCATAAAAATCGGATACTCGCCGTAGTTGGCAGGGCCACGCGATGCAGAACTCCCGCCATCGACAAGCACTCGTTTCGTTCGCTCGAAAAGCCGCTTGGACTGGTGTGTGTTGAAACCGGAGTCGCTGTTGGACGGCAAGGTTCCCCCTTGGACCGGCCTTCCATGCTACAGGAAGTGCAAGGCTAGAGAAACCCGACGCAAGGTATGATGACAACAGGCACTGCCTGCTGCTCTCGATATGAATGGTTGGAAGATTCGCTGTGCACTCGCCGCATCCTCGTTATGCGTTTGCACGGCTGCGAGCTTGCTGATGCACGCGCAGGCAGGCACAGTGCAAGCTCAGCCGAAGCAAGCCACGGCGGCTTCGACGGCCGCAGCCGAGGCTCCAATTCAATTCGTCTACCAGCCGATCGACTTCAGGCTCGACAGCGACGAAACGCCGGAGCGCCACTCTCCGGAAACCATGGCTGGCGGCGTTGCCGTCTTCGATTACAACAACGACGGCAAACTCGACATCTTCTTTACCAATGGCGCGGATATCAAAACGCTGCGCAAGGATTCCCCGAAATACTACAACCGTCTCTTCGAGAACGACGGCCACGGACATTTCACGGACGTAACCGAGAAAGCCGGATTGGCCGGAACCGGCTACGACACCGGCGTCGCCATTGGGGACTATGACAACGATGGCTACGAAGACATTTTTGTCGCCGGCGTGCATCGCAACACGCTTTATCACAATAACGGCGACGGCACCTTTACCGATGTGACCGCCAAGGCGGGCCTGAACAAACCCGATCCGGAGTACGGGCCGCTATGGGCGGTGGCCGCCGCGTGGGTGGATGTGAACAACGATGGCCTGCTTGATCTCGTGGTCATCAACTATCTGAAATGGGATGTGGACCACGAGCCGGTTTGCGAAGGCTATGGGCATCGCGACTACTGCCATCCCAAGATGTACAAACCCACTCCCAACCAGTTGTTCATCAACAACGGCGACGGCACTTTCCGCGACGCTTCGGTGGAAGCGGGTTTCCGCGCGCATCCCGGCAAAGGCATGGGAGTCGCCGCCGCCGATTCGACACTTTCCGGCAAGATGGACCTCATGGTCACCAACGACAAGCTGATGAATTCGTTCTTCCGCAACCAGGGAGGCGGCAAGTTCGAGGAAGCAGCTTTCGACGAGAATGTCGCACTGCGCGAGGATGGCACCTATATTTCCGGCATGGGCGTGGATTTTCGCGATCTCGATAACGATGGCTACCCCGACATTTTTCTGGTTGCTCTCGATGGCGAGACATTCCCTCTCTATCGCAACACCGGGAAAGGAAGTTTTGTGGAGGTAACACGGGAGAGCGGAATGACCCGGATGAGCCTGCCCATGGCCGGTTATTCTCCCACCATCGCGGATTTTGACAACGACGGTTGGAAAGATATTTTTGTCTCGCGCGGTCACGTGCAGTCGCTGGCGTCGGCAGCGAACCTGCCCATTGAGCAGCCCAACACCGTCTTCCGCAATCTTGGCGGCATGAAGTTCCAGGCTTTGACCGCCGAGGCGGGATTGACGGCGCAACCTCCCGCGCGACACCGAGGCTCCGCCATCGGAGACCTGAACGGCGATGGGCGGTTGGACGTCGTCGTGAGTGCGCTCAGCGCGCCGGCGGAAGTCTGGATCAACCAAAGCCCGGGCAACAACCATTGGCTGGAGTTCAAGCTACAGGGAACCAGGAGCAACCGCGACGGAATCGGGGCAAGAATCAAGCTCGTCACCAAGTCCGGAGCGCAGTACAACCAGATGACCACCAGCGCGGGTTATGCCTCGTCGAGCGCCGGTCCGGTTCATTTTGGACTGGGAGCCAATGCTTCAGCAGATCTGGTCGAAATCCGCTGGCCTTCGGGCGTCGTGCAGCAACTGCACGACGTGGCGGCAGACCGGATCATCGTGGTGAAGGAACCAGACCGATAGCAGACCTGCATCTGAAGGCGTTTCTTGTAGAGGAAGGCACGACTGGGAAGGGCACGACTTCAGTCGTGCCGAAAGTGGCCCGGAAAAATCCCTCTGACCCTCAGCGGCTGAAGCCGCCTTACTCTGCAGCGGTTGCGGCACGTGTGAACTCGTGCCCTTCCCGGTTTCGGTTGGCGATCTACAGCAATCCGAGAAGTGCTTTAGCCGATCGCGGGGCTGGTCGAACCATCATGTCAAACTGGCTTCAACCCTAATCCTGGCCCCTCGGGAAGAATCAGTTTCCCCTTCTGAACGGTGACGCCAGTGTAGGGATCGTTGGCGATGAGCAAGTTTCCATCCAGGTCGGCATAGTCGACCAGCGGCGAAAGATGCGCCGCTGCGGTGACGCTGACCGAACTCGAAACCATGCAGCCGAGCATGGTTTTCATCCCCAGGGACTTGGCCACGTAGATCATGCGCAGAGATTCCTGTATGCCGCCACACTTGTCGAGTTTGACGTTGACTCCGTCATAAGCGTCGATCAACTTGCGGATGGAGCTGGCACTTACGGCAGCCTCATCGGCGATGATCGGCAGGTGCACACGGCTTCTCACCCATCGGGTTTCTTCGATCATTTCCGCCGGCATGGGTTGCTCGATGAATTCCACGCCCTGCGATTCCAGCCAGTTGATTTTGCGGACGGCTTCCTCCTTGTCTTTCCAGCCCTCGTTGGCATCCACGCGCAGCGGTTTCTTGGTCACGCTGCGCACGGCGGCGATGGTAGCTTCGTCCGTGTCCAGACCAACCTTGATCTTGAGCACCGGAAATGACTCCGCCTCCCGGACCTTCTGCCGCGTGATCTCCGGCGTATCAATGCCGATAGAAAAAGTCGTAATCGGAGTATCTGCCGGATCGAGTCCGAGCAGTTGGTACAGCGGCACATTCATTTTCTTTCCGGCCCAATCCATCAGCGCGATATCCAAAGCTGCTTTAGCAGCAAATTGGCCGGGCATCGCCCGAAAGACATCCGTCATTGTCTTTTCAAAATGCCAGGGATTCACCGTCTGCAAAAGGGGAAGAATCGACGCGATGGCCTTCTTCCCGTCTTCGGCGTTCTCGTGATATCGAACAATCGGAGCCCCTTCTCCAACCCCGGTGACTCCATCGCTGGAGAGACGAACCTGGAGGGTATCGCGGTACTCGCTCGACGACATGGTGGTGGTCCATGTGTGCCGCAACTTGAGCCGCGTAATGCTCGCGTCCCAACTGCAGGCCGGACGTTCTTGTGCCAGCCCGGGCAGCGATACCCAGTTCGCCAAAACCGATCCTGCACCCAAACCCCCAGTCGCCTTGAGCCACTGTCTCCGGTTCACGTGATCCCTCCTGGACGAAGAATACGAACACTCATGAAGCGTCCGTCGAATCTCCGCCTGATGCAACGACCGATTCTACGGCCTGGTTCACATTCTCTCAATGCCACGCGGTTTGAAACGGCCGACGTCGTGCCGAGAGCGCAGGCTCAGCCCGTGCTTGCTCTGGCCCAGCAGATCGATTATAAGGAGCATTCCATGTACACCGTCATCGAGCAATTCAAGTCGCTGGTGGAAGCGGTCAAGAGATCTGAGAGACTTCAATCCATGTCCCGATTGATCACGGCAATTCTGCGGATCACCATTTTCGCGTTGCTGATTCAGTTCATCACGAAAGGGGCCTGGGCGCTGCCTCCGGCCGCATCGCCCAAGGGCTGCCAAGTGCAAGCTGTTGACTATGAGGGATGGAAAGCCCAAGAGCTATTCAATGAATGGGTTCATGTGATCATCGTGCCTCAACTCGGCGGACGGGTGATGCAGGTTAAATTCGGCGAACACGATTATCTCTTCGTGAATGCCCGGTACAAGGGACAGTACATTCCTCCCGCGGCAGCCGCCAAGACAGCTCACTGGATCAACTACGGCGGCGACAAGCTGTGGCCGCTGCCGGAGGGCCAGGGCGACGCGGAGCACTGGCCGGGGCCGGTGTCGGATGTGCTTGACGACGGCGAATACAGTTTCCGCATTGTCTTAGAGAAAACTGCATGCACCGTTCGCCTCGAAGGTCCGTCGGATTTATCTACGGGACTGCAGTATTCGCGCGAGATTGCCATCGGCACTTCTTCGCCGGAGATTTCGTTCCACGCGGAAATGAAGAATGCCAGCGACCACCCCATCCGCTGGTCGGTTCAGTCGGTGACCCAATACGACACTGCTGACACACAAGACAGAACGCGGTACAACCACGATTTCTGGGCGTTCGCACCCACAAACCCGCAGAGTGCCTTCGTTGACGGTTATCTGGTGCGCGCCGGCCTGGCGGACGACCCTTCGTTTTCCGTCAAAGACGGTTGGTTCACTCTGCACTGGCTGTATCTGGAAAACGAAGTCTGGCTCGACTCCGATGCGGGTTGGATTGCGGTCGTGGATGATTCCTCGCAATTCGGCATGATTGAAAAATTCCACTACGTCAAGGATGCCGGATATCCGGGGCGGGCATCGGTCATCTTCTACAAGAACGGCGGGGCACTCGAACTGGACGCTAGCGGCATGCCCCGGCTTCGCTCTTCCGATCCGCAGCGCGCGCCGTACTATATGGAGGCAGAGCTCAACAGCCCAATGATTCGCCTGGAACCGGGAGCTTCTTCCGCATTTGATACCAAGTGGTACCCGGTGCGTGCGGACAAGAACCTGAAATATGTGGGGTCGGCTGGAGTGGTTGAGATTTCGCTGACCGCGGTCCTCGAATCAGACGGAATACGGCTCGCAGGCAAGTTTGGCGTCTTTTTCCCGGGGAAGCTGAGCGCCCGGTTTTACGATACGAGCGGCGTGGAGCAGCACATGAATCTGGGCCTGGTGGATCCGCTGCATACCGTGCAACTGAACCAGACGATTCAGGTAGCTCCCAAAGTAGTTCGCGTCTCCTTGCAGCTCGATGATGAGCAGGGCGCGGACCTTGGTGTCTTGAGCGAGGCTGAAGTTACCCAGTAGCAAACGACCAAATCATGGCGAAACTGAACATCAAAGCAAAACACGACTGCATGTGGGATATGGTCAGCCTGGGAGAAGTCATGCTGCGCCTCGATCCAGGCGACGAGCGCATTTCCAACACACGTCATTTCCGCGCCTGGGAGGGCGGCGGCGAATACAACGTGGCCCGCGGCCTTCGGCGCTGCTTCGGAATGGAAACGGCCATCGTCACCGCCCTCGCGGATAACTCCGTCGGCCGTCTCGTCGAAGACCTCATGCTGCAAGGGGGAGTTAGCCAGAAGTATGTCCGCTGGGTGCCTTTTGATGGAGTCGGGCGCACCGTGCGCAACGGATTGAATTTTACCGAACGCGGATTTGGCATACGTCCTGCGCTCGGCTGCTCCGATCGCGGCCACACCGCTATCTCGCAGCTGAAGCCGGGCGAAATCGATTGGGATCAGATTTTTTCCAAGGATGGAGCACGCTGGTTTCATACCGGAGGAATTTTCTGCGCGCTTTCCGAAACCACGCCGCTTGTGGCCTGCGAAGCTATGGAAGCGGCTAAGCGCGCTGGCACGGTTGTCTCCTGCGATTTGAACTACCGTGCTTCGCTCTGGAAGTCGATCGGTGGAAAAGCGAAGGCTCAGGAGACGAACCGCCGTCTGGCGCCTCTGGTCGACGTGATGCTGGGCAACGAGGAGGACTTCACGGCCGCGCTGGGCTTTTCGGTCTCCGGCTTGGACGAACATCACTCCCGGCTGGAGGCAGCCGGGTTCAAGCAGATGATTGAAAACGTTGTGAAGGAGTATCCGTCGCTGGCCGTGATTGCGACTACTCTTCGTCATGCGAAGACTGCCACGCTGAACGACTGGGGAGCGCTCTGTTATTACGATGGCAAGTTCTACGACGCGCCGGTGCGCGAAAATTTGGAGATCTATGATCGCGTGGGCGGCGGCGACTCCTTTGCTTCAGGATTGATCTACGGATTCCTGTCGGGCAAAGACCCGCGGTGGTCGGTCGAATGCGGGGCCGCGCATGGCGCCCTGGCAATGACCACGCCGGGCGACACCACCATGGCAACGCTCGCTGAAGTCATGCAGGCCATGACATCAAAGACCGCGCGGATCGAGCGCTGAGAGAAGCCGGCAGCCGGTTATTACGCAGGCTGGGAACATTATGACCATTGACGATGTGATTCGCAGGATCGGAGAAATCGGAATCGTCCCCGTAGTCCGGGCATCGACCATCGATGAAGCAATGCGCGCCGTCCAGGCCATCTGCGCCGGCGGGATTCCAGTTGTCGAAATCACCATGACTGTTCCGAATGCGATGTCGGTGATCCGCGAGGTAGCGCAGCAGTACGAAGGCAAGGTGCTAATTGGAGCCGGGACCGTGACTACTGCCGAACAGGCCGAGTTGTGCATCCGGGCCGGAGCTGAGTTCCTCGTAAGCCCGGGTTTGGCGACTTCGGTTCTCTCGGTTGCGCAAACCTGCGCGAAATTAGCCATTCCGGGGGCGCTGACTCCAACCGAACTCATGAATGCTCACGATCATGGCGCGCGGCTGGTGAAGATCTTCCCTTGCGGGAATGTGGGAGGCGCCAAGTACTTGCGGTCCCTGAAAGCTCCGTTTCCCAACGCGTCATTGATTCCGACTGGAGGCGTAAACGCGGCCAACGCCGGCGAGTTCATTGCGGCCGGAGCCTTCGCCCTGGGCGTGGGTGCAGATCTGGTGGATACGGCAGCGTTGCGTGCCGGGAATTTGGAGAAGATCACATCGGGTGCGCGTGAGTTGGCGCAGGCTGTCGCTTCCGCGCGGGCAGCGTTGCCCGAGAAAAAGGCGCTTTGATCTCAAGCGAGTCAGAAACGCATTTCAGAAACGCATTACTGATTGACGCCGCTGGCCAGCACACCGCCATCCACGGGCAACACGGCGCCGGTGACAAAACTGGCGGCATCCGAGGCCAGGAAAACTGCCGCTCCGATCAGTTCTTCGAGCGCGCGTTTCGTGATGCCAGCCGCATTGACCAGGATGTGTACCTTGCCGCACGCCGGCGAAGGGTCGGCGGTCGACATTGGTACATTGTATGCAATGTTTGCAGGACTTCCCGCCTGGCCCTCGGGTGTGGACGTCCCCCCACCATACGAAAACCCAACAACATGCAGTCCCTGCAATAAGTTATAGACAATGTTCCGAATTGGCCAGAGTCGACACCGACAAAAATATGTCTTGACACCATATGTGCATAAGAGGTTTGTATTGCCGTTGAAACAAAGGCGCCCCAATTGGAGGGGCCACCTCATGTCCGCCGCCAACGGGTGCCGAACTTCGCCTCGAGTTCTCTGCGGCGTGTTCTGGTTCATGCGCAGCGCCGTAGCCTCACTCCTCGCCCTGTTGTGTTACTCCGCCACGGCCGGTGGAAACAGCCGGTGCGCCGGCGCCTCGTTGCGCGGCAGATACAGGCACTCGCAATGGCGGGATCGGCCTGCACTCTGGATTTGTTGCCTTGTTTTGCTTCTCCTCCTGGGCCGCGCCATTTCTCCGGCGCAGACCGCAATATCCGTGCCCATTCACGGCGTCACCGTGGACGATCGCAACGACATTCGAGACGACGTCTTCCTCAAGAAGTTGCTCCCATCGCTAGGCCATCTCTCAGTAACACCGACTACCCGGATCGTCTATGCGCCGGGAAATAAGAACGGCTCCTTTTCCGCGAATTCGTACCTCGACGCCACCACGCAGATTCGAGGCGCAGGACCTGTTCTCGGCCAGCCCGTAGATTCCTTCTACATGAAATGCTTCACGCCGGCTGAGTACCTCAACCGCTTCAAGGGTTACGTGAACACGCTGGGCAAGGTCGTCGACATCTGGGAAGTGGGTAATGAAATCAACGGGGAGTGGCTCTTCGGTACCACGGAAGAGTGCGTGCCACAGGCGTCGGTGAAAACCACCTCGCAGGCGGATGTTGTGACCAAGATGACGGACACCTACGACTACCTAAAATCCCAGGGCAGAGTCACAGAGTTGACGCTTTACTACAACACGCCGTGTGTCAGGCCCGCTGCCAACGAGATGTTCGGTTGGGTGAACGATCACGTCCCGGCACGCATGAAGACTGGGCTGGATTACGTGCTGGTGAGCTATTACGAATTGGATTGCAACGGAATCAGGCCCGACTGGCAGCAGGTTTTCACCCAACTGGCCGCGCTGTTTCCAAACGCCAAGTTGGGGTTCTCCGAGTTCGGATGGTCAGACTCCAGGCCTGCGGACGAGTCGGTCATCAAGGATCTGATCAGCAGAACTTATGCCGTTCATCCCAACGTTCCGAACTGGGTAGGCGGTGGATTCTATTGGGAGTTTGCCATCGACATGGTTCCTTACGATCCCGCTTCCGGGTCATTGTGGAGCACGATCGATGCGGCATTGAAGAACCAGAAGTAAGGATTGTCAGCGTGGCACGAGCAGCCGGCGGTGCCTTTACACCGTGCGTGGGCTCGCCAGCTTGCGCGTAATTGGCGAAAAACATAAAACGAGTTTGGAGAAACAAGGAGACCCGCGATGACCGCAATTACTACGTCGAATGTCGTATCCCGGGACCGCAGTTGGCAGAGGGCCTCGATCCTTCCCGTTGACGGTGGCTTCATACTATCGGCCCTCATGGCGGTGGTCCTATTAGTGGCGTTCGCTACTCCGGCGCACGCCCAACTCTATGCCGGATCGGTGACCGGCGTTGTGAAGGACTCATCGGGAGCAATGATCGCGGGAGCAACCGTCACGCTGGTGGACGAGGAAAGAGGCTTTTCCTTTACCGCCACGACGGATGCCAGCGGCCGCTATCTTTTCCGTAGCGTCCCGCCGGCGACCTATCGGCTCTCCGTCAAGATGACTGGATTCAAGAATGAGTCTCGCGGCGGCATTCGCGTGGACGTGGGTCAAAACGTATCAGCGGACTTTGTCCTGCAGGTTGGTGCCGGAAAAGAAACGGTGAATGTTTCTGCCGAGGCCCCCTTGCTGGCCACCCAGGATGCGACCACCGGGCAGGTGGTGGATCGGAAGTTCATCAACGACCTTCCTTTGAACGGCCGCGACGTTTGGGGTCTGGCATTTCTCGCGCCCGGCGTTACGGAAGTGGATGCCTCATGCATCGGTTGCTCGGCCAACAACTTTATTTCGAACGGCACGCGCAACGCCACCGCGGACATTCTGATGGATGGAGTGACCACTACGAATTACGAGCAGAACAGCGGCATCCGCGTGGATACCTACACGCCCTCGGTTGATGCCGTCGAAGAATTCAACGTGCAGGAAACGAATTTCAGCTCCGAATACGGTTTCAGCGGAGCAACCATCGTCAACATGGTTACGCGCTCGGGCACCAACGACTTTCACGGAGGCTTGTACGAGTTTCAGCGCTATTACAAGACAGACGCGAACAGCTGGTTTAACAACCAGCAGGGAATCCCTATTCCCGCGCTGCGCCGCAGCAATTTTGGGGGAACAGTCGGTGGGCCAATCTTCAAGAACAAGACATTCTTCTTCTTCGACTACGAAGGTGTGCGTGAGGATAGCCAGGCAGGGCCTGTCTTCTACGGTGTCCCCAGCGACGCCGAGCGGGCGGGCAATTTCGGCGAACTCTGCGGCGGGGATGGTCCCAACGGGCCTGTGCCGGGTGCGTCGTTCGATGCGAACGGCATTTGTTCCGATCCCGCAGGCCAGCTCTGGGATCCGTACTCCGGCTACATAAACCAGACCGCGGGCCTCGTGATGCGCAACGTACCTATCCCCTTCAACGATCTCGGCAGCTACACAAGCACGGTCGACGCCAACCACCCCGGCAACTTTGTTCTGGCGAAGAATCCATCTGGTGCTCCTTACCGCCTGCCCACCGGTCCGGGAAATCTGATCGACCCGGTCGCCCAAAAGTTGATGAACTACTATCCGGAACCCAACGTCAACGTGAACAATGGGAACTACAATCCCTATGTCAACCGCGTGGACTCGGGATCAGTGAGGAGCCGCAGCGACCAGTGGGACCTGAAAATTGACTACCGCTTCAACCAGAAGAATCTGATGAGCGGCAAATACTCCCGCAACTACAGCGATTCAGGTTCCTTTAACTGCTTCGGCAACGCCGCCGATCCTTGCAGCAGCGGTCCCACCACTGGCGGCGCACATATGTTCGCGCTCAACGACACACACACCTTTAGCCCCAAGACGCTGTTGACGGTCTCCTACGGTCTGTCGCGCGGCACTTATTTTTACGCCGGAGTGCCCAGCACCTACAAGAACATATCCCCCGTGGACGCCCTCGGTGAACCGCAGTATATGAAGGATTCCGGCTACAACTGGTTTCCGGCAGTCAGTGTCGGCGGCAACTACGCCTCCGCCTCGTACTACGCCATCGGCACCAATCCCTGGACCTACGGCAAACTGGGTCAGGAAACACACCATCTGATCGGGACTGTGAGCTGGATAAAAGGCACGCACGAATTGAAGTTCGGTGCTGAGGGCCGCCTGCACCGGCTTAACTATACGCAACCTAACTACGCCCCCGGCGGGACCAACTACTTCGATCAGACCGGAACATCGAACTACCAGTACCCGGGATGCGGATCGAACTGCCTTCCCGTCGGCGGGGACGCCATGGCGACCTTCCTGATCGGTGCCCAACCGAACAGCTATGGCCAGTACGAGATCCCCAATTCGGTGGCCAGCCAGAATTTCGAGGCTGGCGGATTCGTTCAGGATAACTGGAAGACGAGCGACAAGCTGACGCTGAATCTGGGATTGCGCTACGAAGTGGTTATGCCCCGCACCGAGCGGCACAACGAGCTGAACTGGCTCGATCCCAAAGCGATATCCCCCATTACCCTCAACGGCCAAAACCTCTTGGGCGGCGAGCGGTTTGCCAATTCCAACGACCGCTATTCCTACGCTCCCTCCTACAACAACTATCAACCGCGCTTCGGCTTTGCTTATAAGCTGTTTCCCAAGATGGTTATCCGCGGCGGCTATGGCATCTATTTCTCGGCCTGGAGGGGAGCCGTGGCCGGGACGTCGGGCGTTGGCCAGCAGGGTTTCGACGAGGTCACGAACCTGGTTGCATCGTTCCAGGGTGACGGAGCCACGCCCGCGGCACGCATGAGCAATCCGTATCCCTATGGCCCGCTTAAGCCGCCGGGCAGCAGCCTGGGCCTGATGAATGATGTCGGCTATTTCGGCTACGGTCCCATCCGTTACATCAGCAACAAGGTGCCGAACGAACAGAGCTGGAGCCTGGGTGTTCAACAACAGATGCCAGGGAACATGGTGCTGGACGTGTCCTACATCGGTAAGAAAGGCACACACCTGTACTTTGCCAACGCTGGGAGCCTGAACCACTTGGGCTCCTGGGTAGAGAGTCTGCCCGTCCAAACTTCCGACCCCTGTACGGCCACCCTCACTGTGAAATGCCTTATTTACAACTATGTCACGAATCCCTTTACTGATCCCACGCTCTCCAATGCATCACAACTGATTACCGACCCGACCAATCCGCTTTTGGCAAATCTTACTGTGCCGGAAGATCAGTTGATGGTGCCTTATCCGCAATTCACCTACGGGTTCAGCGGCGACGAGCCTCCCATCGCCAACGCTTTTTATAGCGCCTTGCAAATCCGCGCGGAGAAACGTTTCTCGCATGGCCTCGAGTTCCTGGCGACTTATACGCTCTCCAAGTCCATGGACGACGCTTCCCTGACCAGCACCAACAACATTTGGCTGGGAAGCTTCGCCAGCCTGCAAAATCCCAACAATCCCAGTGGAGAGTGGAGTCTGTCCTCCTTCGACATACCACAGGTGCTGCAGTTCAGTTATACCTACGAACTTCCCATCGGGCGCGGCAAGTGGATTGGAGGAGGAATGAACTCCGTGCTCAACGCCTTCGTGGGCGGATGGCGCACCAATGGCATCTGGCGCTTCAACAGCGGGCGGCCCATCAATCCAGCGTTGTATTCGTACAACACCCTTCCTACGTACGGACCGATGCGCCCGAACATCATCGGCCTGCCGCATCGTGCCGGCGGCAAGGACTCAGACTGGATAAATCAATATTTCACAAGCGCCGATGGCAGCGCGTTCTTTGCGCAGCCAAACGACTACACGCTGGGCAACGCTCCTCGCGCCTGGGGTGCGGTGCGCAACCCCGGAGCTGAAAACGCGGATCTATCCGTCTTCAAAGAATTCGCCATGGGCGGGATTCGCGAAGGGATGCGGCTGGAGTTTCGCTTCGAGGCCTTCAATGCCTCCAATCACCCGCAGTTCTGCGGACCGGACACAGGCTTTGGGGATCAGAATTTTGGCAAGATCTTCTACACCTGTAACGCCCCGCGCCAACTGCAACTGGCGCTGAAGCTTTATTGGTAGAGGAGCAGCGGGCGACTGATTCTTCGATGCGCGCACGGGCCTGCCGCAACTCTGAAGTCTGAAGAGTCGGCAACTGGACCGATGCCCGGATCTGCGACCCGGAAGTCATTCGCCAAGGCGCCGCGCCTCAGCAAGCGTCGCTGCGCCATTTCACGAGGCTAAAGGCCGCAAGACAGTTGTACAATCGTTGCAGTTCCAGAAATCGACAATGAAATGCCGCATCATTCCGCAGACTCCCACTGAACAGAACCAGCTAAACAGAATAGATTCAATTCCCACACTTTAGAGGACTCATGACGCTGCTGGCCGATGAACGCTCGCGACAGAACACAAAAAGCGGTAATGGCACGAATCGTCTGGACGGGCATTCCCTGACCATTGAAGACGTAGTGGCCATCGCGCGGAACCGGCAAAGAATCAGCCTGCACCCAGATGCCGTCGCCCGCATCAACCAGTGCCGCGGCATGCTGGAGCGCAAAATCCACTCGCACGAAATCATGTACGGCGTGAACACGGGCATCGGGGAGCTTTCCGAGGTGGTGCTCACTCCCGAGCAGGTCGAGCAATATCAGAAATTCCTGCTCTACTCTCACGCCGCCGGTTGCGGCGATCCATGCACCGAGGAGAACGTGCGGGCGGCGATGCTTTCCCGCCTCAACACGCATTGCTGGGGGCATTCCGGGATCCGCCTCGAAGTGGTTCAGACGCAGGTTGAGATGCTCAATCGCGGAGTCACTCCCGTGGTGTGCCAGAAGGGATCGGTCGGAGCTTGCGGTGATCTGTCGCCCATGGCGCAAATGGCGATCACGCTCATGGGCGAGGGAGAAGTTTTTTATCAGGGAAGAAGGTTGCCGGCAAAACAGGGAATGGCCGAGGCTGGTATTCCGACCATCGTTTTTCGCGAACGAGACGGACTGGCGGCCATCAATGGCTCCAACTTCATCAGCGGGATGGGCTGCCTTGAGCTGAGCGATGCCGAGTGCTGGCTGAGAACACAGGAAGTCGCGCTGGCCATGACTCTGGAAGCGCTCAACGCCAACATGAAAGCGTACGATCCACGGGTGCATGCGGTGCGCGGCTATCCCGGCGCGCAGGAATGCGCAGAAAACATCCGTAAACTCACCGATGGATCAGAGATGCTGCAGCGGCCAGGCAAGAAAGTGCAGGATGCCTATTCGCTGCGCTCCAGTCCGCAGGTTATCGGGGCGGCAAGAGAGGCGTTCAAATGGGCGCGCTACATGCTCGAAATCGAGCTTAACCACGCCGCTGATAACCCAACATTTTTCCCGGATGACGACACCGTACTGACCGGGGCTAATTTCCAGGGAACGCCGATGGCTTTCGCGCTGGAAACGGTCGGCATGTCCGTGACCACGGTGGCCACGCTCTCGGAGCGGAGATTGAACCGTCTGCTGAACCCGCATCTGTCGATGGGCTTGCCTGCGTTCCTGACTAAAGGAGCCGGCATGTTCTCGGGGCTGATGCTCACGCAATACACGGCGGGGGCGTTGGTTTGCGAGAATCGTGTGCTAAGCCATCCTGCCGCCACCGGATCCATTCCTGCCGCAGCCGACCAGGAAGATTTCGTATCCATGGGAATGACCACCGCGATCAAAACGCGGCAGATCATCGAGAACGCGTGGTACGTGGTGGCAATTGAGTTGATGGCTGCTGCGCAGGCTTTTGATTTCCGCGCTCCCGCGAAGCCTGCGCCGGCTACTCAGGCTGCCTACGAAGCGGTCCGCAAGCGCGTCAAGAAACTCGAGGAAGATCGACCGTTGTTTGACGACATCAACACCCTCGCGAAAGCCGCGAAGGATGGCGAAATCCTCGAGGCTGCGACAAGAATCGTACCCGAGTTGAAATAAAGGCGCGAAAGCCGCTTACGGCATTTCAGGGAGATGGCCCGGATACTTATCGTTGGCGTTGGCAATCCTCTCCGTTCCGATGACGGGTTGGGCTGGCACGTCGCGCGCGAACTTTCCCGCGAAGTGCTGGACGATGAAATTCACGTCATCGCTACGCAGCAGTTGACGCCCGAGATATCCGATTTTGCGAGCCACGCGCAGCAGGTTTTGTTCATTGATGCGGCCCATGGCGGCAAACCGGGAACGTTCAAATGCGAACGGATTATGCCTTCCGCCGCGCCCAGTCGACATTCTCATGACTTATCGCCCGCAGGCATTCTGCAGTTGGCGCAGGAGCTTTACGGCCGCTGTCCTCCCGCATATCTGCTCACGATCGCAGGAGAGTCCTTTGCCACCGGCGACGCTTTGTCGGCTGCAGTGGCCGCCTCCGTACCTGCTTTGAAGGCGCAAATTTGCCATTTCATGGATCGCCGCGGAGAAGAGGACCCCGGGTAGTATTCGGCCCGCTACGGCGAATCCAGCGAACCCTTACAACTGGTCCCGAAAGAGTTCGTGGGTTTCGACCCGGTGAGCGCCTTTGACGAGTACAAAGCGGGGGTGTCCGCAGGTGCGGCATCGGGGAAACTTTCTGCCTTTGATGCAGGTTACTTCGTGCTCCGGCGCGTGCGCCGGGTCGTGGGTGACTTTGTAAATCCCAGACCTCAGGCAGACGTCAGTTGCCTTGAATTCATCACCAGCCTGTACCGCCATTCTTCCTCCGTTTCGAAATTCAATTTGCCACTTCGTCCAGCAGGCGCCCTTCGGCGTCCAGCAACCGGATCCGCATCGCCAGCGAACCGTCGGCGTGGGTCGAACAGCTCAGGCAGGGGTCATAGGCGCGCACGACCGCCGAGACGTGGTTGAGCATTCCCTCATTCAGTTTTGTTCCGTCGACGTAGTGGGCTGCAACCTGCTGAACGCTTCGTCCGATCGCCAGGTTGTTGTGCCCGGTGGCTACGATCAGATTGGCCCAGGTAATGGCCCCTTCTTCGTTGACCTTGTAGTGATGAATCAGGGTCCCACGCGGCGCCTCGATCATTCCCACGCCTTCCAGAGCGTTCACTCCGGCGGTCGCGCGCACGTGCGTGTCGAGAATATGCGGATCGTTCAGCAACATCTCGATCTTTTCCAGCGCGTGCGTGATCTCAATCAGCCGTGCGTAGTGATACAGAAATGCGCTGTGGGCAACTGCCCCGAAGCGTTCGTGGAACTCACGGAACTCGGCGTCCGCCGCGGGGGTTCCGCAGGCTCCGGCCGCGTTGAGTCGCCCCAGCGGACCGACACGATAAACGCCCCCCGGAAAGCCTTGCGGTATGAAATATGGAGCTTTCAGGTAGGACTCGCGCAGGCTGGCTTCGCCGATCCACTGCTTGTAATCCTCGGCAGCGATCTGGTCCTCGATAATCTCGCCCGACGCCCCGCGAAAACGCAGATTGCCATCGTAAAACTGCAGGTTGCCTTTCCCATCCACCAGCCCCGCGTACATGGTGGGGAACGAGCCAAAGACGCTGATCTCTTCCTTGTAGTTATCGAGCGCCCCCTTGAAGAAACGCATGGTGCGTTCGGTAATCGCTCTGGCCGACGGCAGTTCGGAGAGAATGTGGTCGCGCACCTGCGGCGCCAGCGGCGTTTCCACTCCTCCGGGCACAATCCAGGAGGGATGTACACGTTCCTGTGCCAGTCCCTCGACAATGTGCAGACCGAACTTGCGCAATTCAATTCCGTCGCGCGCCAGTTCGGGATGATCGGCGATGACACCCATGACATTGCGCGTAGCCGGGTCGCTGTTCATGCCGAGCAGAAGGTCGGGAGCCGACAGATAGAAGAAGCTCAGGGCATGGGATTGCACCATCTGCGCACAATGCACCAGTTCCCGCAACTTGCGCGCCGCGGGGGGAATTCTCACCGCCATGATCGCGTCGCAAGCCTTGGCGGAGGCCAGCAGGTGGCTGATCGGACAAATCCCGCAAATCCGTGCCGTGATCCCCGGCATCTCATAGAAGGGGCGCCCTTCGGTGAACTTCTCGAAGCCGCGAATCTGGGTGACATGAAATTCTGAACTGGCCACGTGGCCTTCCCCGTCCAGATGAATGGTGATTTTCCCGTGTCCTTCAATGCGGCTGATGGGTTCGATGGTGATGCGCTTGGTCACGCGTCGCTCCTTATCCAAACTTCACCGGCTGGCTGGCTTCCGGCTTCCGCCCTTCCAGCAAGTCGGTAATCAGTCCCAGAATCGTTTTGGCGGGCGGCGGGCAGCCCGGAAGCCAATAGTCGACTTTCACAAACTCACGCAGCGGCCGCGCCTGTTTCAACAACGCGGGTACCCGGTCGGTGGGAATCAACTTTCTCTCATCGGCTCCGTCAATGTAAACGCGCTGCAGCAGTTTGTTCACGGGAATGTTGTTGCGCATCGCGGGCACGTTCCCCGCTACGGCGCAGTCGCCCAGCGAGACCAGCACTTGCGTCCGCTGGCGGATCTTGCGGATTTTGTTCAGATCATCCTGCGAACTCACCGCGCCTTCGACCAGGGTGACATCGACGTCCTCGGGAAACTCCTGAGCGTCCACCAGGGGGCCGTACACGATGTCAATCTTGCGGCCCAGCGAAATGATGGCCGCATCCATGTCGAGCAGGGACATGTGGCATCCCGAGCAGCCATCCAGCCACACGGTCGCCACTTTCGCCTTCTTCATACCTGCACTCCTCTTCTGTGCGCCAGCGAGGTAATGGTGCCAAGCTTCTTCACCATTTCCTCGACCGCCCAGCCTTTCTCCGCCAGCGCCCCGGTGGGACACGCCTGCACACATTTGCCGCAGTTGGTGCAACTCGCGCTCTGTCCCCACTTTTCATTCATTTCGCTGGTCACGCGCGCGTGAATGCCCCGTGACGTAACATCCCAAACGTGCGCGCCTTCGAGTTCCGCGCACACCCGCACGCAGCGCGTGCACAGAATGCAGCGGTTGTGGTCGAGAACGTAGCGCGGATGGGATGTGTCCACGCTCAGCTTGGGATAGTTGTAGGCAAATTCGACCGTGTTTACCCCCAGCGCGGTCGCCATGGATTGCAGTTCGCAATGCCCATTCGATACGCACACCGAGCAGATGTGATTGCGCTCGATCAGCAGCAACTGCACCGACATGCGGCGATAGCGGGTCAGCCGAGCCGAGTTGGTAGTCACCGACATTCCGTCCTGGATGGGCGTGGTGCACGCCGGAAACAACCGGTCCACACCCGACACTTCCACCAGGCAAACCCGGCAAGCTCCCACCGACGTCAGACCATCCAGGGCGCAAAGCGTGGGAATATATTTCCCGTTCGCCTTGGCCGCCTCGAGGATCGTCTGGCCCTCCTCGGCGGTGATCAGTTGCCCGTCGATGCGGATTGACAGCTTCTTCTGTGCCAAGACTGGCTCCTTTCACTTCCCGTACAGCTAGCCCACAGCGACGGCTTTCACGTCGCAGCGCAGACAACGGCAAGCTTCATCGTGCGCGGTCTCCTGGTCCAACCCGGAGACCACCTCATCCTGCGAACGCACGCGGGCGGCTGCCGGCAAATGCGTTCCCGAATGCCGGCGGCTGGGACTGGGCTCCTCGGGCGGGACCTGCTCGTATTCGAATTCGGGGAACAGGCTGCTCCAGCGCTCCCCTTCCATCAGTTGGCGGTCAATGTTGCGGGCTGCCTGCTTGCCATAGCCCATCGCGCCGGAAACATTGGACGCGCCGCTCACCACATCACCGCCGGCATAAAACTTGGCGCGGCTGGTTTCCAGCGTGAAACGGTTCACTTCGATCGTTCCCGCCTTTTTCAGCGCCATCCCGGACTCCTTGGCGAATTCCGCGTCCACGCCCTCACCCACCGCCAGAATCACGGAATCACAATCAAAACGCTGGATCTGACCCGTCGAAACCGGCTTCCTTCGACCCGAGGTGTCATAAGCACCCAGCCGCGTGGTCACGATTTCAATCGCCTTCACGTTGCCCTTGGCGTCGCCGACGATGCGGTGGGGAGCGGCCAGAAAAACGAACCTTGCGCCTTCCTCCCTGGCCGCGTTGGTTTCCTCTTCGATGGCAGGCATATCTTTGCGCTCGCGCCGGTAGAAAACCGTTGCCTCCGCTCCCTTGCGCAGGGTGGTGCGCGCCGAATCAATGGCGGCATTGCCGCCTCCGATAATGGCGACTCTCCGGCCCAGGGCCACGTTCTCGCCAGCGGCCGTGGCTTCCAGGAAGTTCAAGGCGCCGTACACACCTTTCAATTCCGTACCGGGCTGATCCACCCCGCTTTCTTTCCACGTCCCCACGGAAACGAAGATCGCGTCGAAATGATCGTCCAGTTCGCCAAACGTGAGATCGGTTCCCAACCGCGTGTTGAAGATGAACTTCACGCCCATCCGTTCGATGAGCGAGATTTCGCGGCTCAAAATGCTCTTCGGCAGCCGGTATTCGGGCAGCGCGAAGCGCAACATCCCACCCGCCTCGGGTTTGCTGTCGTACACCGTGACGTCGTGGCCGAGCAGAGCCAGATAAAAGGCAGCGGTCAGCCCGGCCGGTCCCGCGCCCACGACTGCGATCTTGCGCCCGGTCGGTTCCAGCTTGCGCGCCACCACCGCCTTGACCATCGCTTCGTATTTATCGGACTGGAAAATGGAATCGGCGATGAAGCGGTGCACCTCGCGCATGTTCACTGGTTGATCCAGGGTCTGGCGCCGGCAGCGGTTGTCGCAGGGATGCTGGCACACTCTGCCCGTCGAGGAAGGCAGTGGATTGTCGAGAATGACCGACAGGAATGCCTGCTCCAGTTGCCCCTCTTTATAGAGCTGGAGGAACCGCGGGATGTTCATGTGCAGCGGGCAGCTATTCTCGCATGGCGACAGGGCCAGTTCTTCGCACACGCCGGCCACGCAGCGCCGGGCAAGAATGTGGTCCTCGAACTCGCTGCGGAAATGGCGCAGCGTGGTCAGTACCGGATTGGGCGCCGTTTGCCCCAGCCCGCACAACGAGCAGTCGCGGATGTAGCGGCTCAGTTCATCGAGCAGTTCAATGTGGTGCGTCGTGCCCGCTCCTTCCGTGACGCGGTTCAGGATGCGCAGGCACTTGTTGAGACCGACCCGGCAGGGGATGCACTTGCCGCACGACTCCGAGTGCGTGAACTCGATGAAGTAGCGGGCCACATCCACCATGCAGTTGTCTTCATCCATCACCACCATGCCGCCCGATCCCATGATCGAGCCCAACTGCGCCAGGTTTTCGTAATCCACCGGGGTTTCGAACATCTCGTGCGGAATGCACCCGCCGGAAGGACCGCCGGTCTGCACCGCCTTCACCTGCCGGCCTTCGGCCGCGCCGTCTCCGATGTCGTAAATGAACGTCTTCAGCGATGTGCCCAGTGGCATCTCCACCAGGCCCGTATTCTTGATTTTGCCGACCAGCGAGAAGACTTTCGTCCCCGAACTCTTGGGGCTGCCGGTTTCGGTAAACCATGCCGGCCCGCGCATGACAATGGGCGCGATGTTGTACCAGGTCTCGACGTTGTTGATGTTGGTGGGCTTGCCCCACAAACCCTTCTGCGCCGGGAACGGCGGCCGCGGCCGGGGACGGCCCGCCTCACCTTCCAGCGAAGCGATCAGCGCCGTCTCTTCGCCGCACACGAATGCGCCTGCACCTTCTACGAGGGAAATGTCGAACTTGAATCCGCGCCCGAGGATGTTCTCCCCCAGCATGCCGCATTCTCGCGCCTGTTCGATAGCCCGGTTCAGGCGATGCACCGCCAGCGGATATTCCGCCCGCACATAGATGATTCCCTCGCTGGCGCCCATCACATAGCCGCCGATAATCATGCCTTCCAGCAGCGCATGAGGATCGCTTTCAATTTCGTTGCGGTTCATGTACGCGCCGGGATCGCCTTCATCGGCGTTGCAGATGATGTACTTCGGCTCGGCCTTGGCCTTGGCCAGGAACTCCCACTTGTTGCCCGTCAGATAGCCGGCCCCGCCCCGCCCGCGCAGCTTCGAGGCTTTGATCTGCTCGATCACCGCCTCCGGATGCGCGTCAATCAGCACCTTGTACAGCGCCTGGTAGCCGCCCACGGCGATGTACTCCTCGATGTCATCCGGATTGATGATCCCGCAATTCCGCAGCACGATTTTCCGCTGGCCCTTGAAAAACGGAACCTCATTCCACGCCTGCACCTCGGGATAGCCCTCGCCATATCTCACGTGCCCGGTCAGGTGGTCCCACTCTTCGATCTTGCAGTAGACGAGATCGGGAGACAGGTTGCCTTCCGCAATATCTTCCAGAATGCGGTTGGCGTCATTGGCCTGCACTTTCCGCAAAATCACCAGCGGTTTTCCCGGCAGGCGCACGCTGACCAGCGGTTCCTGGAAGCAGGCGCCGAAACATCCCACGGGCGCCAGCATGACATCGGCTCCGCTGCGCTCGATCGCTTCGGAAAACGCCTGGTAGAGACCCTCGGCGCCGTTGCCGCGCCCGCACGTCCCCATGCCCACGGTCAGTCTGGGCACCGCCGGCACCAGCTTGGCCAGCCCGGCCTCACGCACTGTGTTAAACGCTCCAATATCCTGAATCCGGGGCATCGCTCACTCTCCCCCTTGAATCGTGGCAATCTCGCGCTGTACCGTGCGTTCCGTCGCGTGTCCGCAGATGCGGTGATTCACCTCCACCACCGGAGCCATCGCGCACTGCCCGAAGCAAGCCACCGTCCGCACCGTGAACTTTCCGTCCGGAGTGGTCAGCACCAGCTTGTCCGCCTCGTTCCCGTTACTCTCGTCATCTTCCAGCCCCAGGCCCAGATCCAGCCGCGCCCCCTGCAGCAGATTGCGCGAGCCGCGGGTGTGGCACGCTGTGCCGCGGCAGATGCAGATGGTGTGTTCTCCCTGCGGCTGCAGATTGAACAGGGCATAAAAGGTGGCCACGCTGTAGATCCGTGAAAATGGCGTTCTGGTCTTCACGGCGATGTAGCGCAGCGTCTCGACCGGCAGATACTTGTGCGGATTTCTCTCCTGCACCGCTTCGAGAATCCCCAGCAGCGCCCCGGGACGTCCGGTGCTCTCAGCTACCAGTTTGTCAATAAAAGCTTGCTCGTCGGTTGGAAGATGCACTTGCAGAGGTGTGGACATCGCATTCCTTTCCGCAAATTCCCCTGTCTAAGAACATAGCGAGTCGGGGTCAGTGCCGGCCAGAACTACAAACACGCATCTAAGTGATGTGAATCACAACCCCCGATCAGGCAGCGGGCAGTAACTGTGACCTTCGGGAGCATCTTGCAAGTGCAGGGCCAGCAACCTCGTTCATAGCCGCATTTTTGTTCTCTTCGCGTGATTTGTCCCATTTTGGGCATAACGATCATCTGTAGACACTATCGGGCTGGTGGCTTAGCTGACGCGTGTGATTTCGCGCACAATTTGCTTTTTGCTGGTCGCTTACAGTCCGCGGCTGCGCCGCATCAGCTTTCGGGCGATCCTTGGACGAAGCACTGACGATTGGATGGGAACGTTTTCGATGGCGGTGACTTAATTGGGCATGAGGGGATTCTAACGTCGCCTGCACGCCGCGAGACGAAGTGTTCGCTTAAGAGGCGAGTGGTTTCTGTGGACGGGCGGATTCGATCCCGAAATGGGAGCGAGCCGCATTAGCTTCTCTGCAGAAAGTAGCCCCCCTTCGACCGGGTCGGTTCGGACCATACCGAGTCGAAGAGGGGGCGATGTTAGCCTTTTGTTATCTGTGCTGTTTTTGTTGTATCCGCTGTTGCTGCTGCGTGTGTTTCTCGGACAGCTGCTGGGTCTGTTGCTGGTGCCGCTGCTCCGTCTGTTGCCTTTGAGCCTGGCTAGCGTTCTGGCGATCCATGCGCTGGTGTTCCTGCTCCTGCTTTTGCTGGAGTTGCTGCCGCTCCTGTTGTTGTTTGGCAAACAACTTGTCTTGTTGCTGCTGGTATTTCCGGTCGCGATTGACATCGCCGGTGTTAGGCGGAGCCGGCCGTTGAAACGGAGGAAGCTCGTTGGGATGCACTGGACGAGAACCGCCACCACCGGACGGTGGATTTCCACCGTGTTCGGCGGGAGGATGATAGGGCGCTCCGGCTTCCCTGGATGGTACGACCTCGCGGCCGGAGAATTCTCCCGGGCGGCCCGTGGCGGCGATGGGTGGTCTGCCCTGATTGACCGACGCGCGCAGTTCCCGGTTCGCGCGGGCCTGTTCGAAATGTTGCGTCTGTGCCGCTACCGGTCCAATGTGCCGCTCCTGGCCCCACCTTTCTTCTTCCGGCGTCGAGCGCCGCTCGATTCCGCCCGGACCGCCGTTGTAGCTGATGTGAACGTTGTTGTTGATCACCGTCTCGTTGTACACGTTGTGAATGTTGACGACATTAATATTGGTCACGGAGCGGTTGTAAAAGAAGTGTCCGCCGTCCCAGCGTCCGCCTGCGAAACCCACCCCGAAATAGCCGAAACCGTAGTTGATCCCGCCATAGAAGCCGATATGCGGTCCCCAATATCCATCATGGAAGAAAAACCTGCTGCCTTCCCATCCCCACCAGGGAGGAGTCCACAGGAAGCCGACTTCCGGGGCCAGAATCCAGGTTCCCGGAACCCAGTAGTAGTCGCCGGCATCAGGGTCCCATGCCCAATAACCGGGCGTCCACATATAGCCGTCGCCGGGACAAATGGACTGTTCGTAAACAGGGATAGCCGGAGGTCCAAAATTCACTGAAATGCCGATTTGACCGAATGCTGCGGTCGACACGCTCAGCACAGCGAGCGCGAGCACTACCATACGGACGAACGCAAAGCGCATAGTGTCCTCCTGCGATTCGTTTTACTGATTCCAACTCAGTAACATCAAGGGCTTATTTTCCCGGGTCACGTTACTCTCTGCTCGGTTCCCGTCTGACCACGGAATCTTTCCACCCGTCTTCCGTGGGCAACTTCCGGGGAAGGGTCCGGCGCGACCGCTGGCAGCCGCGCTGCAATTAATTTAACCCCGCTTCTTAGATGTAGTTTCGCAGCCACGGATTAAGAAACAGCGCTAAAGATCGAACAAGTCAAAGCCAACCCTCACATCTCCGGTCATTATAGGACTATGCGAGGACGATGAGACAAAGAGGAACCTAGTTCAAATACATGATCTACCTTGGCTTCACAGTGGCGACAATTGCGTAAGGTTGCGGCCTGAATGCAGAAAAATTACAGGCAGAGACTTGACAAGCGCCAACGAGAAGCATAAACGGTTGGCAGTCGCAATCATTCGCAGAGACCAGTTGTCTCCGGAGGAACCATGTTCTCAATCATCGTACGCAAGACCGCATTGTTTGTTTTAACGATAGCAACCCTTCTCTCAGCCTGCGCCGTCTGCCAAGACAACAAGCTGGACGCTTCGGCGGTTAAGCCCTTCCTCGGCCCATGGGACCTCACGTTGAAAGCTCCCGACCGAGAGTACCCCTCATGGTTGGAGTTGAGGCTTGAAGAAAATGGAAAGCTGACGGCCCAGATGGTGGGTCGGTGGGGCAACGCCCGGCCTCTCCCAAAAGTTGAATTGACGGAAGGGCGCCTCACCTTTGTCTCTCCCAAAGAACAAGAAGACAGCAAGAGCGACATGGTGTTCGAGGGCAAGTTGGTTGGGGAAACGCTCTCCGGATCGGTAGCCGCTCCGGACGGGACCTCCTGGTCGTGGACCGGGAAGCGCGCGCCCGCGCTGATCGAAACCAAGGCTCCCGCATGGGGAAAGGCAATCCAGTTGTTCAACGGTAAGGATCTCAGCGGCTGGACGGCGAGCGATCCGGCGCCAACGGTGGCGTGGAAGGTCGAAAACGGAACGCTGGTGAGTCCCGGACATGGTCCTGAGCTTATCAGCGATGCTAAGTTCGAAGATTTCAAGTTACACGTGGAATTCAATTGCGCGCCAGGGTCGAATAGCGGCGTCTACCTGCGCGGTCGATACGAACTTCAGATCGAAGACGACCCGGAGCCAGAAGGGCCGACGATGCGCACCGGAGGCATATATGGTTTCCTGGCCCCGTCGCCGGAACAGCCACGCAGGCCAGGAGTATGGCAGACCTACGACATCACGCTCGTTGGACGAATGGTCACCGTTATGCAAAACGGTCAGACAATTATTGACAAACAGGAAATTCCGGGCATCACAGGCGGGGCTTTGGATAGTCATGAAGCATTGCCCGGCCCCATCTATCTGCAGGGTAGTGAGGCCGGCCACGTTGCTTTTCGCAACATTGTGATCACCCCAGCGAAGAAGTAGGTGCACCTCTCCGGCAGGGCGGCGAGCGCCGCCCTGCGGGATTGGGCTGTCCCTGCCGGTCAACAAACGCCGCCTTTCGTTGACAAGGACGCGCGGCGGTCAATACCTTTGTGACGTCTTGCATGTCATTCGTGTTCGTTTGCGATTGAATGCGGTCGGACTCCCAGCTATCCCGAGGTGAAACGTGCCCTTGAAGCAAGGATCTCGCAGTGTCTCGAAAACTCGCTCTTCCTCCGCACGCCGATTCCGTGCCCAAACCCTGATTTTCTCGGCGGCGGTTGCCTGCCTGTTCACAGCCTTCGCCTATTCTGCAGACACTGAGCTCAAGAACGATGCCGTGCTCGTCAGGATTGATGCGGCCGACGGTTCGTATGCGATCTCGGCGAAGGGGACGCCGTCTCCCGTGGTATACGCAGGTGTCGCGGCTGAAGTGGATCATCACTGGATCAAGTCCGCCGAATATCCCAAGCATGAGGTCACCGCCGCAGATTTCGAAGACACGTTGGGACGGGGCCGGCAAGTGCAGGTAAGGGCAAGCGGCCTCGCCGATCGTCCCGATCTTGTTTATACGATTCGCCTGTACCAGACGCACTCATTCGGTGAGATCCAGGTGCAGGTCCAGAACCACTCCGGCCGGTCGCTTGAACTCGAAAGCATTCGCAGTGTGGAGGCCGTGGGCAAGACCATTCTCGATCTGCATGCGAGTCCCGCCTCGGATCGCGTGTTGTCTGACAGCTACAGCGAAGATTGGCCTGCGATGCAAATCTACGATCTGGGCAAAGCGCCGAACGGCATGCATCGGGCCGTTGGGAGCCAACAGGTTTACAACCAGCAAAGTAAGGAGAGCGTATTTTTCGGGGCGCTCACCTCGGATCGCCTCTTGACAATTCTCCATTTGCAAACGCAGCCAACCGCGGCCGGCCCTCAGATTGCCAGCTTCACCGTGGAGTCCACCGGCACAACCGAGATTCAGGCGACGGAAGAGGAATCGGGAATGCGCAAGGGCCCGGCAGAGAACCTGATCGAACTGAGCCTGCCTCTGGCGAACGGCGAGAGCATGTCTGCGGAACGCCTGATGTTCGCCGTCGGGTCCGATTACCACGCCCAGCTTGAGAATTATGGAGCTGCGATCCGTGACCTGCACCACAGCCGCATTCCGCAAGACAACATGCTGGGCTGGTGGAGTTGGACGGCCTTCTACATGAAGATCACGGAAGGCAACACGTTTACTAACGCGCTGTGGCAGGCGGAGCGGCTGAAGTCTCTCGGCTATGACTGGTTCCATTTCGATTTCGGCTACGGATATGCGCGAGTGGACTACGCCGTTCCGAACGCATCCAAGTTCCCCCATGGCATGCGGCCCCTCACCCAGCGCATCCAGCAACTGGGCCTGAAGATTGGCATCTGGACCTCGCCGTTTGAGGTCGGAGAGCGCAGTTCGGTCTATGAGAACCACAAAGACTGGCTGGTGCACAACGCGAAGGGAAATCCCATCCCGGTCACGATGGACGAAGAGGTTCCTAATGAGCAAGTCTTTGTGCTGGATGCCACCCACCCGGGAGCGCAGGAGTTTCTCCGCCAGACCTACCGAACTCTGGTTCGAGAGTGGGGTGTGAAATATATCAAACTGGATTTCATGGACAACACGGCGATCGAAGGCTACCACTTCCGGCCCAACACGACTGCCCTGGAGACGCAGCGAATTGGGTTGCAGGTCATCCGCAAAGCCGTGGGCAACGACTGCCTGCTGGATAAAGACGGCAGCCCGATGTTGAGTCCGGTGGGCATCGTCGACGACGGGCGCATATCGCAGGACACCGGCCATAGTTTCGAGCGCAGCAAGGAAGCCGCTCCCGGTATTGCCGCCCGCTACTACATGCACCGGAATTTTTTTGTCAGTGATCCGGACGCGTTCACCGTATCGCGGCAAATGATCGAGGAGCGGGAAATCCAGGCTCCGCTTACGTTGAACGAGGCACAGGTGTCGATTGCGCTCTCCGCCGTTTCAGGGGGAATGTACGAAATCGGCGATGACCTCCCAACTTTGGGAGCCGATCCTGACCGGGTAGCGCTGCTCAAGAACCCGGACCTGCTGCAGATGGCCAAGCTGGGACGTGCTGCGATCCCCCTCGATCTTCTGGCGTATCGTCCCGAAGACGAGCAGCCCAGCGTATTTCTGCTGCGCGAAGACGCCCGGCAATCGATGCTCGCGGTTTTCAATTGGACTGAGCAACCGAGGTCGCATGGCTTCTCGCTTTCTGAGATCGGTCTTGTCCCCGGCCACCCCTACGATTTCGAAGACGCACTCGACCCCGCGCATCACCTGTCAACGGACGGCAGTTCCATCCACTTGGAGCAACCCGCCCATTCGGTGAGGATCGTCAAGATCATCGATGCTTCTGTACCGGCTGCGGCGCCCCAAATCGCCGCTGAGATTCCGCAGCACGCGAAGATCTATGAAGATCTCAATTTCTCCTGCACCGCGGATCCCAAAGGAGTTCCTGCTCTTGGCTACCACTGGGACTTTGGCGACGGCACGCATGAGGACGGCAGGGAGGTGCGTCATGCCTACACGAAGAGTGGCGACTTTACCGTCCGGCTGGTGGTGGATGGCGTCGACGCGATTCCGGCGGAAAAGCAGGGGTCAGTTTCTGTGAGCGGAGAGATGGTTATTGCGTCTCCGAGCCCGTACAAGCCCGATTAGAGCATTTTCGGAAATAGTGTGATCTATACATTTGTCATCCTGAGCGAAGCGAAGGACCTATGTAGCACTTGTCGGCCAGTTGCATAGGTCCCCTTCGACTACGCTCAGGGCAGGCTTTCGCGGCAAAGAGCGCCGCTCAGGATGACAAAACTTTGGACTATAGTAAAAACGAAACTGCTCTAGCTTTCCGGCTTAGAATGAGAACTTCATTGCGAATTGAATGACTCTGGGCTGGGCCGTTCCGTAGGTGTTGGAGGAGGGCTCACATACGGACTAGTTTTATCGCCGGAACTAGAAATTAAGGAGGATTCTTGAGCGACTGCGGCAAGAAAGTAAGGTTGTGCCGGGTGCTTGGCGGCGCGGGGCATCGCGCTTTGGTCGTTGCCTTCGACCACGCTTTGGTTTTGGGGCCGATTCCCGGAACTGAAGACCCGCTCGGCCAGATTCGGCGGTTCGCAGAGGCTAAGGTCGATGCGCTTTTGTTGAATCTCGGCCTCATTCGTCAGTTTGCGAATTCCATTCCTGCCGGTCCCTTGCCGGCGCTCATCGCCCGCATTGACTGGACCACGGTCTGGTCGGCAGTCTCCACCAACGGAGGTGGTGCCCTGCGCAGTGCTCTGTTGGCCCGCCCGGAAGACGCTTTGCGCCATGGCGCAGACGCGGTTTTGACCTACATGGTGGTGGGCACAGGCGACGCCGATTTCGAGAGCAAGGAAGTCGCTCGCACCGCCGAGGTCGCGCGCGAGTGTGAACGCATCGGCATACCGCTGATCGTCGAGTCCCTGGCGCGCGGGAAGAACGTAGCCAATCCTGGAGAACCAAAGTGGCTGAACCTGCACACTCGCATGGCGGCTGAGCTTGGCGCCGACGCCGTGAAGACCGATTACACGGGTGACCCGACGTCGATGCGGTCGGTCGTAGAGGGCTGTCCCATCCCGATTCTCGTGCTGGGCGGCAGCCGTCAAGGCTCCGATCAAGAAGCGTTGGATACGATCCGGGACATAGTCCTCGCCGGGGCCGCCGGGGTGTTCTTTGGCCGAAATGTGTTCCAGGCTGCGGACATGGAATTGTTCCTGCAGCGAGCCCGCGCAGTTCTTGACGGCAAAGCGCTTCAGCCGAAACGATAACTTCACATTGGCAAAGTTAAGCCGCAACCGTTGACATTGCGCGTCTCGCCCGCAACAGCGAGGAGATTCTCGAAACGTGAGCCTGCTGGCAATTGATATCGGGTCAAGCAGATGTAAAGCCGTAGTCTTTGCCGCCAGTGGAGCGATCCTCGCGCAGCACTCATCGAGCTACATACCGGAGTTCCCTCGCCCAGGTTTTGCCGAAATCAATCCTGAGAAGTTCTGGGATGCCGTCTGCGTTTGCTCCCGCACCGCGGCCAAAGACCTGAAGGATCCCGTTCATGCTCTTTGTTTGAGTTCGCATGGCGAAACATTTGTCGCGGTTGATTCCCAAGGCAGGCCGCTGATGGCTGCAATCCTCAATCAGGACAGCCGCGCAATGCGTGAATCGGCTCAATGCGAAGAAACGATCGGACGCCAGCGTCTGTTTAAAATCACCGGGCACCTCGCGCATCCCATGTACCCCATCCCCAAGATTCTCTGGCTGCGAAAGAACCGGCCGGAGGTCTTTGCTTCCACCCGGTCGTTCCTCACTTTGATCGGCTATCTCCTCGAAAAGATGCGCCATCCTCCCTACGCGGACTATTCGCTGGCGTCGCGCTTCCTCGCCTTCGACGTGCAAAAGCTTTCGTGGTCCGATGAGATTCTCGCGGCGGTAGAACTGGATAAGAAACTCTTCCCCGTCCCCGTTCCTGCGGGTACGATTACGGGAAGACTGAATTCAGAAATGGCGAACCAGCTGGGCCTTTTGTCAGGGACTCCCGTTGTGTTAGGCGGTCACGACCAGCCTTGCGGAGCCCTGGGCGCCGGGGTGATTGGGGGGGGCCGGGTCTACGATTCGATCGGCACGTACGAGTCTCTGCTTGCTGCCTCTGCCGCGCCCATCCTGAATGACAAAGCGCTTGATGGCTCGCTGAACTCCTATTGTCATGTTGTTGCCGACACATTTGTGACCATCGCTTACTTTCCCTCCGGGATCATGGTCAAGTGGTTCCACGATTTGTTGTATGGCAATGGAGCATGCGAAGTCCGTTCCGACGCCCAGGACCTCGAAAGCAGCCACTATGCGTCTCTTGAAACGCACGCTCCGAAAGGTCCAACCGGCCTCTGCATCACTCCGCATTTGATCGGAACCTGCAATCCCGAGTTCAACCCTCGAGCTCGCGGCTTGATCAGCGGCCTCACGCCCGCGACTGACCGGGCGCACATTTATAAGGGCATTCTGGAAGGACTCGCCTGCGAATTGACCATTGTCGCCGAAGTGTTGGCGGAGGCGGTGGGAGAATTCGAGGACATCTACGTCACGGGCGGCGGCACGCGCTCGGCGCTAGGTTTGCAACTTCGAGCCGCCCTCACCGGCCGTCGCCTGCATATCATGAGCCGGCAGGAATCCGTTTGCCTCGGCACCGCCATCCTGGCCGGTGTGGCCATTGGCGAATACGCGAGCATTCAACAGGCAGTTGCCGGAGTGGTGGAAGAAAGCTCAGTGCTCCATCCCGATCCGGCAATGGCCGCGAGTTATCGTGGTCAAACCAAACGCTACAAGCAGCTAAGATCCACGGTGGTCGAACAGAGCGAAAGATTTTTTCTGACAGACGAGGAGGAAGCGTGATTCAACCGACAGTAGGTTTCATTGTGTATGGAGTTCATAAAGACGGGCTCAAAGATCCCATGGGAACTCCCTTTATCGACAACGCCATCGTCAAGCGATCCAAAGCCGCTCTCCGCCAAGCGGGCTTGAAGGTCATTGAGCACGACCTTGTGATTGCTACGAAAGACGAAGCCCGCAGTGCGCTCAAGAAGATGAAAACCGACGATCGGATCGACATGGTCGTGCTGTTTTCTGGAACCTGGGTGTGGGCGGCACACTTGGTCGCGGCCATCCGCGACTACGCAGCTACAGGCAAAGCGGTTCTGTTGTGGACGCACCCGGGTTCGCAAGGCTGGCGGCCGGTCGGAGGGTTGGTGATGCACGGCGGTCTCCTCGAAATCGGTGTGCCGCATAAATTCGTCTATGGCGAAGCCGGTGACGCGGACACCATCCTCAGGATTTCGAGCTACGCCCGCGCCGCGCACTGCAAGAATCTGCTGAACATGTCTACGATGGGCACGTTCGGCGGCCGCGGCATGGGGCAGACGTGCGGTGTCGCCGATCCCTCACAATGGATGCGGATGTTTGGAGTTGATATCGACTCGCGCGACACAACTGAACTCATTCGTGCCGCCGAGGCAGTCACTGCCAGGGAAATCTCCGGTTTCCAGCCTCGCCTGAAGAAGCTTTTCGGCACGGCGCCGGAAAAAGACATCGTCAACGAACGTTCCATTCGTCTTTACCTTGCGCTCAGGAAGCTGGTCGAAAAAGAGAAATTTGATTTTTACACCATCCAATCCTTTCCCGGTTTGGGCGACGATTATTCCGCCACCTGCTTCGCGCAAAGCATGATGCTGGAGGATGGCTACGGCACCTCCACTCTGGGAGACTTCAACACGGCGCTGACCGTCCTGCTCTTAACCAGGCTCAGCAAAGAACCGGTGTATTACGGCGACCTTCAGCACATTGACAAAAAGAACAAAGAAATCAAGATCATCGGCGATGGAGCCTGTCCTCCCTCGCTTGCCGGCAAACTCGGTCCGGCGGGTTTTTCCGAACATGGCATTCCCACCGAGGGCGAAGCCGGCGGGCTTTCTGTCAAGCTGATTTGCAAAGTAGGCGAAGGAGTCCTAGCACGACTCGGCCGCGTTAACGGCGAATTCCAGATGGTGATTACTCGGGCGACCATCTTCGAGCCGCCGAAGGACAAAATTCAGAAGCGGCTTCACGAGTGCGGCATTCCCTTCTGGCCGCACGGCTTTGTGACTGCTCATTGCGATATGGACAAAATGCTGGAGAGCTGGACGAACGAATACGCGTGCCTCGGCTACGGAGCCGACCTGTATCCCGCGCTGATCGATTTCTGCGAAGTTACCGGCATCAAGCCCATCTTGCCCTAGGCTTCGCTCTGCGGGGGGTATCCGAGATGTCTCTACCCTTGCGCGCGACGCAGCGCTAGTGTTGTCTTATGTCGGGAGACGGCGGGGAATCGCCTGTCCCCTTTTCTTGCGCGAGTACGGCCTCGCCGGCAAGAAAGTATTCTCCATGCTGCGTAGGCCGGCCGCAGGAGCGGTGCGATGCAGCGCGACGTGTGCGTCCGTTGTCATTTCTACCAGCCACCTCAGGAAAATCCTTGGCTCGAAGTAGTCGAACTAAAAGATTCTGCTTCTCCCTACCATGAATGGAACACGCGGGTCACGGCGGAGTGCAATCTGCCGAACGGGGACGCCGCCGTATTGGTTTGTGAATTGCGGTTGCAGTAGGTGAGAAAAAAAGTTTCGAGGCTCAGTATGCGATCAATTCGACACTTCCTTCCGCACTGGAGTCACATACCGCTGAAAACAAACATGAGTGACACCAGCGGTCCGCCAGGAGCACCTGCATCACCAGTTTGGCGAGGACTCTATGTCGCGGCGCTCTTTGAGAAGGATGAGCAACGCATGGTAGGCCGGATTGCGGAAGCTAAGAGCGCATTGGTCGTGCGTGCCCGTGAGCTTTTCCAGACTCCGGAAGACCATCTGCAGGAGCAAAGTGCCATTGACGACGCCTTCCAGGCATTGCACGCTCTGGAGCAGTGCGCCGAGCATACGTGCGTCCGGCACAGGTGATCTCTGCCATCTGAACGGTAGCCCTCACAACATTGTTCAATCACTCATTCCGCGCTCGCACTAAGTGAGAATAGCGTCGATCTGCGCGAGTTCCGCGGAAGAGAAACGCAGATTCGCTAGAGCCGCGACGTTCTGCTCGATTTGTTCGACGCGGCTTGCCCCGATAAGGGCGCTGGTCATACGCGCATCGCGCAGAACCCAAGCCAGGGCCATCTGAGCCACGGACTGGCCACGCGACAGCGCCAGCTTGCTGAGCTCGCGAACTTGCGCGACCGCCCGTTCCGTGACGTCATCTCGCTGCAGAAAAGTGTCCGGTTTGCCGGCCCGGGAATCGGCCGGAATGCCCTTGAGATAGCGATCCGTGAGCAGGCCCTGGGCCAGTGGGCAGAAGGCGATGCAACCGATTCCCTCCTTTTCCAGCAGCTCGAGCAAACCGGCTTCGATGTTTCTTTCGAACATGGAATACATGGGTTGGTGAATCAGGCACGGCGTGCCCAGGCGTCGCAGTTCTTTGGCCGCAACCGCGGTTTGCACCGCGTCGTAACTGGAAATGCCAGCGTAAAGCGCTTTGCCGGAGCGCACCGCGTGCTCAAGCGCCGACAGGGTTTCTTCCACCGGTGTCGACGGGTCGGGACGGTGGGAATAAAAGATGTCCACGTAATCAAGCTGCATGCGGCGCAGGCTTTGGTCCAGGCTGGCCAGCAGATACTTGCGCGAGCCCCAGTCGCCGTAGGGACCGGGCCACATATCCCAACCGGCTTTCGTGCTGATGATCAGTTCGTCGCGATGCGCCGCGAAATCCGCATGCAGGATGCGGCCGAAATTCTCCTCGGCGGATCCGGGCGGAGGGCCGTAATTGTTTGCCAGGTCGAAGTGGGTGATCCCGAGGTCGAAAGCGCGGCGGAGCATGGCGCGGCAGTTCTCGAGCCGATCGACGCCGCCAAAGTTGTGCCAAAGGCCGAGCGAAATAGCCGGGAGCAGCAATCCGCTGCGCCCGCAGCGGCGGTATTGCATGGTGTCGTAGCGCGAACTGGCTGGAACGTAGGTCATAAAGCTTCCTCGGCGATATTGGGGTCGGAATCGTAAAATCAGCCGCACCATCCTGCGGCGGTGCCAACCGAAAAGACTAACGCAAAGTCGCTTTCACCGCGACCGTTTTTGTTCTGGGCGGAGGCAGTGGCACGAGATGGCCGGCAATGGCGTCCCCTCATGCGAGTTCTGTGCTGGGACGAATATGCGCTCCGAAGAAAGCGTAAGCAGCCACGAAAAGGTACGCGATCAGTGGGACCAGATAGGCTGCTGCGATGCTATAGGCCTGCGAGATCAGTCCCATAGCAGGCGTCAACACTGCGCCACCGACGATTGCCATTACCAGAAGTGAGCCGCCAATCTTGGTGTTTGGCCCCAGCTTCTTCAATCCCAGGGCGAAGATGGTCGGAAACATGACCGACATGAAGAAGCTGGTGAGAAATACCGCCCACAGTCCCACCCATCCCGGCCTCAAGACACCGACCGCGACTAGCGCCACGTTAATTAAGGCATACGCGCCCAGCAACCTGGTCGGTGCCAGGAAGCGCATCAGGTAAGCCGAGATAAACCGCCCGGATCCGAACGCGGCCAGCGTGCCGGTCAGAAAATACCCGGCAATTTTTTCCGGCTGGTGCGTCGACTCCTGCACGTATTGGATGAAATAGCTCCAGGTGCCCACCTGCGCGCCGACGTACATGAACTGAGCCACAACCGCCAGCAGGAAATGCGGGTAGCGGAGCAGATCCCGAAAGTGCCCGTGATCTTCCTTGCTGGCTTCGTGCTCGCTTTGAATGGCAGGAAACTTCGTGCGCAGAATCAGCAACGCCCAGAAAATGGTGAACGTTCCCAGAACCAGATAGGGCTTAACCACGCGCAACGTCTCGGATCGCAGATACGCGTCATAAATGTGCTGGGTTTTGAGCGCGTCAATTTGCGGCGCAGTCAGCTCTACCCCGGAAAAAATGAATACGGTCCCGATCAAAACTCCGGTGATCGAGCCGAGCGGATTGAATGCCTGAGAGAAGTTAAGCCGCCGTTCCGAGCTCTCCGGATCGCCGAGTTGGGCGATAAAAGGATTGGCCGCGGTTTCCAGGAACGACAGACCGCTCGCAATCACAAAGAGCGCCATAAGGAAGAATGCATACTTTCCGCTCAGCGCCGCCGGCCAGAAAAGAAAAGCTCCAATTCCGTACAAAAAGAGGCCGGTCACAAATCCTGCTTTGTACCCCAGCCGTCGCATGAGCAAGGCTGCGGGGATGGCCAGCAGAAAATATCCCAGATAAAAGGCCGATTGCACCAGCCCCGCCTGGAACCGGTTAATGGCAAACGATTTCATGAATTGCCGGATCAGTACGTCGTTCAGGTTGTTCGGGATGCCCCACAAGAAAAACAACGCCGTCACCAGCACAAACGGAAAGATGTGTCCCGCCGGAAAAAGCCCGTGTTCCTCTTTTGTGTTTGTGAGACTCGATCGGTGCATCGTTAGAGATCCCCTTGGGTAGAGTTGCCGGTTGCTACATGCCCGGCTTGGCACCAACTGCTAAACTGTGATGCGGGTGGCTAAACAAAGTGGCCGGCTACGACGATACTGTTGTGGCCATGCCCTGTTCTGAAAATCATTTGGTTCCCTTGATCTTAGCTCTCGGGAGACCCGGAGTCAGTGTTCCCCGCCGATTCACCGCTCCCGATTGGTGAAGATGGCTTTTCCGCCGCTGCGCGCGAGCAGAAAGTGTGGCATGCCCGCCAGTTCTTTTGGATCGTCCTGGTCTGTCCAGAGAAAAACACGCGCCGGCCCCGACCATAGCAGAGCAAATGACTGCGGTGTCTCGAACACATGGGGTGCATCGGGAAATTTTGCGCCATACCACAGGTTGCCGCTGGGCGCGTGCAGAATCCGCACGGGAACGGGATCACGGGTGCCGGGAACATGAGTATAGAAGTTGAGAGTCGAAGCCTCGTGATACTGGCCGTCGATCACGATCACGTCGCCTGGCCGATATTCCTTCTGGATGGCCACAGCCAGATCGTGGGACGAGAGAATCGGCGAGAATCGGGAGAACGAAACATGGACGCAGGTCAGCAGCCCGACCATCATTAGAGAAAGCGCGGCGTTGCCCAGAGCCAGCCGGCCGCGCCGCCGCATCCACCAGTTCAGGGTGGTCCCCAGCAGCAGCGACAGAGACGCGCCCAGCAGCGGCCCGCGGAATATTCCCAGGGCATCGGTCGTGAAGTCGAGCACGTGCCCCAAAGAGAGATCGTAGTCTTGAGGATTTTTCTTCAGTAGATCCGCCAGGTCCACTCCCGGCGGCGGCTGGTGGGTGCGGAAGAAAAGTGCCAGGCCAATTACAGCCGCAAGAATCCCCACAACCATCAGGACCAGAGCAGACGCACGCCCGGCGCGGCGATCGCCTTCGCTTGCCTCCGCTCCCGATTCACGTGCCAGCCAGCCTCCCGCCAGCAGCGCAACTCCCGGCAGCGCCGGAATGGTGTAGTACTCCTGCCGCGTCGAAAAACTGAAGAAAAGCAAAATCACGATCGCCCACAGAAAGAAAAGGAGATTCGCTTTCGATCGCAGGGGGGAGGGCGACCGCTCCGCACGCAGTGGAACGTCCCGCAACGCCTGCGGCAGGAAGACCGCCCAAGGTACAAGCCACAGAAGCAGAAAGGCCCAGAACAGCACGAGCGGAACCGTGTCGAATCCGGGCGGTTGGCGCGTGCCGAGGAACCGTCTGACGTGCTCGTTAATGAAGTAGAACCAGAGAAACCCGCGCGCCTCGCCCTGGGCCGGATTGCGGATGGCGGCGAGCGCGTGCCACGGCGCGGCCAACGCAAAGAAAACCAGCGTGCTGGAAAGCACCCTCAATTTCAGCAAGTGGCGCAGGTTCCGCGTCAGCAGCAGATAAAGCCCGATCGTGCCGATAGGAAATACCAGTCCGATCAGGCCTTTGGTGAGCACGTTCAAGGCGCAGGCCGCGGCGAATCCCCAGCAGACAAAACGCGACGGTGTCTCTTCCTCCAGCGAACGCAGGAAGAAGTAATACGAAATAACCAGCCACAGGCCCACCAGAACGTCGGGGATCAGAAAGCGGGTAAAGACATAGGGTCCGATTGAGGTGACCAGAGCCAGAGCCGAATAAAATCCGCCACGCTCGCCGAAGGCATATCGGCCCAGCCCGTACGTGGCCAGCACCAGGGCCAGCACGCCCAGCATGAGCGGCAGGCGTGTGCTCCAGTCGCTGATGCCGAACACTTCGTAGCTCGCGGCCAGGCTCCAGTACATCAGGGGCGCCTTCTCCAGGTAGCGTAGGCCGTCGGTGTAAAGCGTGACCCAATCGTGACGCAGCAGCATCTCTCGCGCCGCCTCGGCGTGAATGGTGTCCACGTCGTCGAGCAACGGCGGAGTGAACATGCTGGCTACATAAATCGCCAGCCACAGTGCGACCAGGATCGAGAGTGATAGGAAGGTGGTCCGCCGGATCGAAACAGCCTGAGGGCCGGTTGCAGGAGTCATGCGGAGTTTTTGTGCAGGCTGATTATAGGGGGTTGTGGGAGGGGGATCAAACCCGGCGCGTTCAGTGCGGAGTGGCGGCCGCCCCCTGCCCGCGCTTCAGCGCTTCACGAATCTTGGACGAGAGCTGTTTCAGGCTGAAAGGCTTTTGCAGGAAGTCGGTTTCGAGATCGAATACGTTATGCTCCAACACCGTTTGGCCGGCATATCCGGAAACAAACAGTAGGCGGGTTTCGGGGCGCAGGCGCTTGAGTTCCTTGGCCAGCTGCCCGCCGCTCATGTGAGGCATGACCACGTCGGTGACCGCCAAATGAATGGCTGAGCCGAAGTCCTTCGCTACGGCAAGGGCGTCGAGGCCATCCTTGGCCTCGAGCACCGTGTAGCCCTGCAGACCCAGAAACTCCGCAGTCGAACGCCGGACCGCTGTCTCGTCCTCCACCAGCAGGATGGTTTCTGAACCGCGGGCCGGGGCCTCGGGTTTCGTGTCCTTCGACTCAGCGACCGGTTTGTGCTCGGTCACGCACGGCAGGTAGATCTTGAAGACACTGCCCTGGCCCGGCTCGCTATAGACCCAGACGAAGCCCTTGTTCTGTTTCACGATTCCGTAGACCGTCGCCAGACCCAGCCCGGTGCCTTCGCCTTCAGGTTTGGTGGTGTAGAAAGGCTCGAAAATGTGAGGCAGGTCCTTGCGCGGAATGCCGGCGCCGTCATCGTTGACGGTGATGCGGGCGTAATGCCCCTTGGCGATGACGGCGGGTTTGCAATGGATGTAGGCATCGTCGAGGATCACGCTGGCGGTCTCGATGTGCAGGTGGCCGCCCTGCGGCATCGCGTCGCGCGCATTGGCCGCCAGGTTCATCAGAATCTGCTCAATCTGCACTGGATCCACCCGTAGGCGTCCCAGGTCCTCTCCCGGCTGGAACGTCAGTTCGATGTCTTCGCCGATCAGGCGGCGGAGGGTTCGAAGGATGTCGCCGATGATTGGATTGAGTTCCACCACCCGCAGAGCCTGAGGCTGCTTGCGGCTGAAAGCGAGCAATTGCCGGGTCAATTCCGCGGCCCGCCGGGCAGCCTGAAGAATCTCTTGGATCTTGGCTTCGAGCGCGCCGGTTTTCGCCACGGCGTCGAGGGCGAGTTCGGAGTAGCTGGTAATAATCGTCAGCAGGTTGTTGAAGTCGTGGGCGACGCCCCCAGCCAACCGCCCGATGGCATCCATTTTCTGCGCCTGCGTGAGTTGCGCCTCCAAGCGAAGGCGCTCGGTCAGGTCGCGTCCATTGGAGATAAAATGCGTGATTTGCCCGGTGCCGTCCCGCACCGGGCAGATGCTCTGTTCCAGATAGAACAACTCGCCATTCTTCTTGCGATTCACCAGAATGCCGCGAAAAACATTGCCCCCGAGGATCGTCTGCCACATTTCCTGGTAGACTTCCGGCCCCTGTTCGCCCGACTTGAGGATGCGCGGCGATTGCCCGCAAACTTCTTCATGGCGATAACCGGTCAGCGCCTCAAACGCCGGGTTGACGTATTCGATGATGCCTTCGCGGTTGGTGATCACCACCAGGTCGGCGGAGGCTTCGACCGCCTGCGACAGTTTGCGCAATGCCTCTCCCGCGACTTGCTGGTCCCGGCGCAGGAAGTGCAGAGCCAGAGTCGTTCGGATGGTGCGGGTCAGATTCACTCCGTTGAGTTGCGATTTCGAGAGGCAATCCCACGCGCCCGCCTCGATGATCTCCGCGACTGTGTTCTCGTCGGCATCCTCGGTCAGCAGAATAAAAGGGACCGGGGTCCCGGCGCGCACAACTTCCGCCTGCAACTGGACCGCTTCGGCGTCTGCCGTTTCGTGGGCAAACAAGACCAGATCGTGGGCCTGGCGTTCCAGCATCGCCCGGGCCTCGCCCAGCGATTGCGCGTGATCGAGTTCCGCCGCCAGCGTGTTGCGGGTCCGCTCGAGAATCTCGCGGATCAGAAAAAAGTCCTCCTCCTTCGCGCTCACCAACAAGACGCGCAGAGGAGCAGGGGCGGGTTTAGCTGCCGTCAACAAGGAAACTAGCTCACTGAACCTATTACCATCGGAAGGGAACTGCCATCGCGTTGCAGCGCGAGCCTGAGTTAATTCGGTCAGCCGGGCGCGCAAATCCCAATTCGGGAGAAGGGTCCGATTTGGGATCGGAACCGTTCGACCGGTAACCGTGTCCCACTTCCTGACCATGCCTGCGGTCCGACTTGCTGCAAGGTACCGCACCTGGACGATAATGTTGGACGATGGGTTGGCGACAATCCAAAAGCTGGAGTGACGCGACCTGATCGGGGAAGTGCACCATGGCCAAGCAATGGACTCTACTGCTCGCAGCTCTCCTATTCTGTACGCCTGAGTTAAGAGCTCAAACACAGGCGCAGCAATTCACCTTTCAGGTCTCTCCCGCGCGGGCATGGACGGACACGGGTCTCGACCTGGCATCCGGAGACGCGCTGGAAATCTCAGCAGCCGCCTCCGCTCGGGCCTTCGTCAATCCGCCCGATTGTGTTCCCGAGGGTGTGGGCGTGGCTACCGCGGACCTGCCGTTACCCAGTGCCTCCGCCGGTGCCGTCATCGCGCGCCTGCACTCGCAGGGAGCGGCTCCCGTTCTCGTGGGCGCGCACACGAAGCTGAACATCGAAGAACCTTCTCATCTGTTTCTTGGCATGAACATCGCAGGCAGTCCGCCCTGCCAAGGGGCGATTGCTGTTATTGTCCGCAGGACTTCGGCGAGTTCAGCTGCGAAGACCGAGACCAGCGACAGTCAGGAGAAGTCCCGCAGCGACCAGCTCAAGTCCCAGCTCGGAACTGCCGCGCAAATCTTCATGTCAGGACAGTTTGGTGCGAGCAAGACTGACTCCAGCGCGAACTCCTCCGGCACAGCTAGCCCGGGGAATACCGCGACTTCTGAAAGTTCGGCAGCTTCATCCTCGCTCAAGGTCTCTGATGCTCCTCTCGACTCTGACCTGCGAAAAGATCTGGACAGCCTGCCGCGCCGGGTCAACGACCAGTTCAACAATCTGGGCGACATGGTGAACTTCGTGATCGTGGGTTCGCAAAAAGACGTGCAGGCCGCGCTCGACGCGGCCAACTGGCACGTCGCCGATATCAGCACGAAAAAAGCTCTGCTCGATGCCATCCAGGAGACTTACGAAAACAAGGACTACCTGCAGATGCCGATGAGCACGCTGTATCTGTTTGGGCGCATGCAGGATTTCGGCTACGAGATGGCGGAGCCGATCGCCATGGTCGCCAGCCGCCACCATTTCCGCATCTGGAAGGCTCCCTTCACCTGGAAGGGGCAGGAAGTCTGGGTGGGTGCTGGCACCCACGACATCGGCTTTGCCAAGGACAAGCGCAACGGAAATGTCACGCACAAAATTGATCCCGTGGTGGATGGCGAGCGTGACAATATCGGCGGTAGCCTGCAGAAGGCAAACAAAACGAAGACCTTAACTTACTACCTGCCTCCCAACCCCGTGCAGGAGGCGAAGAACGCCACTGGCGACGGCTACCACTCCGACGGCCGGTTGCTGGTGGTCTTCTTGCAGTAAAGGGTGGTTGGCTGAACTGGTTCACAGAAACCGCAGCGAAATTTCAATTCTTGTTAACCATATCGGGGACCTCCGCGTCTAAACAAAAAAGGCCCGGGGCCGTTGCGGGAGAATTATAGGAACACCAGGAGAACATTCCGCGTATAGGGTTTTGGTGGGTTTCTGCCGCCCTGCCTGACGCTTCCGACGCGGAAGGCCAATTGGGGTGTGGGGACGGACCGCGCTTCTGCGGCCGCCGGCTGTAGGGAAAATGCTGATTCGTCTGCGGGCGCGGGGTGATCGCGCCGGACATCAACGCACGTCCAACCGAATGAGGAGTTTGTATGGAAAATCGGCAGAACGGGAACAGCCTGATCAAAATGAGTGACCGCTATGACGTCGGTCACGTGCAGGAAGTGGTGCGACAGGCGCAGGAAGAACTGCATCTGCTTCTGCAACAGCGCGCCGAGATCATGAAGCGTATCGGTACCGTCAAGCAGACCATCGCCGGGCTAGCCAACCTGTTTGGCGACGGCGTCTTGAATGAAGAACTGCTGGAACTGGTGGATCGCAAGACCAACGGCCGCCAGCCAGGCTTCACCAAAGCCTGCCGGATGATCCTGATGGAAGCGGGCCGACCCTTGAGCGCGCGCGATATCTGCGAGAGCTTCCAGGAGAAGATGCCGGCGATGCTGGCCCGCCACAAGGATCCCATGGCTTCGGTCACCACCGTTCTGAACCGCTTGGTGGACTATGGGGAAGCGGAGGCCGTAGCTCTGAACACCGGCCGGCGGGCTTGGCGGTGGGTGGCGGAATCAGCCACAGGGCAGGGTAACGGCAACGGAATCGGCCTCGCGCCCGTGGCGTAAGTGGTACTGGTCCTCTTTTACCGAACCCCGCGCTGCTGTCTCCCTACCCGGGAGGGAGCAGCATCCCTTTTTCCAGGTGACGGGTCACGTGCGCGTAAGAGGCGGCATGCGGATCGTGCGTGACCATCATGATCGTCTTGTGAAAACCCTCATTCAGCCGCTTCAGAATCTCCAGAACTTCTGTCGCGGAATGACTATCCAGATCGCCGGTCGGCTCGTCAGCCAATAACGATGTCGGATCGTTGCGGACGCCGGAAGGGGAGTCCTGCAATGGGGATACCTGGCTTACTTTCGTAACTCGAAGACAAGCACCAGCAGCGCTATGCTAGGCCTACCCCATCCCCCGGGCCTCCGCCGGCCGAGCCTTGTCGCGGCGACGTGACCAGCTCGTGATGGAATGGAGCGGCAAGAAAATGGCAACGAAAATCGGCCCATTTGAGATTCTCAGTGAACTGGCGAAGTCGCCCACTGGATCGGTCTACAAAGCCACCGATCCCGAGACCGGGCAAACGATCGCGCTGAAAGCCATCCGATTGAGCGCGTTCGGCGATAGTGCCGTGGCTCTGGAACAGGCGCTGCTGGAAGAGGCAGAGAGCACCAAAGTCCTCAGCAGTCCCAACATTACCAATGTGTTTGGCGCGGGCGAAATCGAGGGCCTGTTTTGCGCCGCCATGGATTACGTCCAGGGCAACAGCATTGCCACCATGCTGGCTCGCAAAGAGGGATTTTCTATCTGGGATCTGCTCGACATCGGGCGCCAGCTCACCGCCGGCCTCGATTACGCGACGTCACAAAACGTCGTTCACGGCAGCCTGGAACCGGCAAAGATCATGTGCGGCTGGGATGGTACGGTCAGGATTCTCAGTTACGGCGTCTCCGCCGTGGGTCACTTTGTGCAGCACGTTCCCGAGGGAGTTCCTTCCTTCCTGCATTACATGTCGCCAGAGCAGATTCTGGGCCAGCCCATGGATGGGCGGTCGAATCTGTTCAGCCTGGGCGCCATGCTGTACGAAATGGTGACGGAGCGGAAGGCGTTCGACCGGGAAGAGGCCGAGGGGTTGCGGCAATGCATTCTGGGCAGCATGCCGGTGGCGCCAGTTCAGGTGAATCCGAAGGTACATCCTCTGCTCAGCGACCTCATCATGAAGGTGCTAGTCAAGGATCCGGCCGAGCGCTACCAGACCGGCCGGGCCCTGCTTGACGATCTCGAGAAGTGCAAGGAGTCCAAGCCGCTCGCAGCCAAGAAGCAGGCGGCGCCCAAGGGACCTGGGGCTTCTGGAACAGGGAAGGTAGCGGCGCCATCGAAATCTGTCGGGGCAAAACCCGCTGCCAAGCCAGCGGCTCCAACCGCGCCGGGCATGCCTCGGTCGTCCGGGCTGGCGACCCCGGCCGCGCGCCCGGCAGAAGCAAAACCGACATTTCCGAAGCCGGCGGAGAAGAAAAAAGAAATGCCTGCGGCAAGCGCAGAACGGCCATCAACCCTGGCCCAGCCGGCCAGTAGCCTGCCTGCTCTAAAAGCGGCGGCGGCCGCGGCCGGCGCTGGCAGCAGCACCACCGCACCGGCTGGCAGCGAAGAGGTTGATCTTGATCTGTCAGATCAGTTCATGGCTGCCCCGGCGAAGCCGGCTATCGAGTCGCCGGAGGCTCCATCCGCATACATGTCGTCGGCTGTAGCTGATGAGCCGCAGGTCGAGACGTCGGAGCCCCAGGTCGCCGAAGCTCCGAAAATCGCAGTGGATCCGATGATGGCTGAAGGCGGGAAGAGCGGCAGCGGCGGCAGCACCAGTTTCTCTGATCTCGACGAATTGCCACCGCTGAAGGAAGTCTATATCGCGCCGCCTCCGCCTCCACCGCCGCCTGCTTTCGAGCCGGCTGCAAAGGCGCCCACTACGCCGACCATGTTCCGGGGCAGCCTGAAACAGGACGAGAAACCCAAGGTTCAGCCGCGAGAAGTAGCGGAGAAGGCGATCCAGGAAATCAAGAACGTTCCGCCCCGGCTGATGCTCTATGCCCTGGGAGGCGCGGCCGCGCTCATTCTGGTCATCGCAGTCGGGTTCACGATGTACGTACACAATCTCAGCACCGACGATGACGCGGGCGCGGGACGTACTGCTGCCCAGACTGAGGCTCCGGCACAGCCTGAGGCTGCTCAGCCAGCACCCCAGCCCGCACCTCAGCCTGCGGCACCGCCAGTCGCTGCATCCCAACCGGAAGAGACGCCCGAGCCGGTGGCTCCTATGGCTCAGCCGGTCGTGAGTGCGAGATCGGCTCGCGGAAGGAAGAAGTCTCCGCCCCCTGCGCCAATGATCATTCCCGGACAATTATCGGTGGATTCGACGCCGCAAGGCGCGCAGGTGCAGATCGACGGACGCACCCAACCGGCGTGGCTCACCCCGTTCAATTTCACGAATCTTCTGCCCGGACCGCACACCATCACGGTGAGCAAGCCGGGCTACTCCACCGACACACGTACGGTTGAAGGGGTCTCGGGAAACCGCGTGACCATCATCTCTCATCTGGCGCAGTTGATGGCCACGCTGATCGTGAAGAGCGATCCGCCCGGAGCCAATATTTATGTGGATGGCCGGGACGTGGGCGCAAAGACACCCGCTCAGGTGAGCGTGGACAAAGGCCAGCACGTGGTTCTGGTGCGGCTGATGGGCTATCTGGACGAAACCACGAACAGCCAGTTCGCTCTGGGGCAGACCTTGAGCTTTTCGCCGACACTGCGGCCGCTGGGCAATGCGGACAACATCAAGACCGTCGGCAAAATGTCGAAGCTGTTCGGCGGCAAGGGTGTCCAGGCCGGGCAAGCCACCGTGAGCATCCGCACCCAGCCCAAAGGCGCGCAAGTGGCCATCAACCAGCACCTGCTGGAAAAGACTTCTCCGCTGGATGTGGCGCTTGATCCGGGGAACTATGTCATTGACATCACGCTGACCGGTTACGCGCCCGTACACAAGATCATCACTGCCGATAAGAACGACAAGGTGGTGGTGGATGAAGTGCTGCAACCGCAATGAGCCCCGCAATGAGGATGGAGGGGCAAGAAGCCTGCGCGGAAACAGTGGGCGCACCCTCCTTGCCCGATTCCGGCGGAGGCTGGTCCTTTCTGCTCCTGGCCTCTTGTCTCTTGGGCTTCTTCCTGGCTTCCCTGCTGGTCTCCTTTCTGGCTTCCCTTTATTGAGGCCTCTAGTTTCTTGAAAGCTCGAGAGTGATCACTCCCACCACGGGCGCCAGCCCCTAGTTATTTGGGGTAGCTCACCTGAAGCGCCTGAACGGTCGTCCCTCTGTCCCTCACTCACATGGGGAGGTTGCGGGGCGGCGAGTTTCCTGGGACGGGCGCCGCGTCCACATTCGGTACCTACGCTGCCAGATTAGGAGAGTGGAAATCCAAAGTGAAGTTCACGGGTTACGAAGGCCAGAAAAGTTGTGGGAAGGCCATACCGCGGACCGCGGACCGCGGACCTCAGACCTCGGACCTCAGACCGCAGACCTCAGACCTCGGGCTTCAGACCCAAGACCTAAGACCCAAGACCGATTGTTCTAGTGCGGCAGTCTGAAGTTGATGGTGACCTGCGTCTGAATTTCGACCGGCTCGCCGTTGAGCAGGTATGGCTTGTATTTCCAACGCTTGACGGCATCGACTGCCGCCTGCGTCAGTTGCTGGTCGCCGCTCAGCACTTGCACTTGGGTGATGTCACCGGCTTTGGAAACCGTCGCCATCAACTGGACGGCGCCCTCAACCCGCATGCGCAAAGCGGTAGGCGGATAGACCGGGTCGACCTTCTTGATGAGCAATCCCGTGGATACTCCCTGGGAAATGTTCAACCGCTGGAGCACAGGTTTGGAGCCGTCGGTTGTGCCGAGGTCCGGCAGGGGGCCGCTCGAACCCGCTGCCGCGATTCCCATTACGCTGGGAGCCTGAGCATCGGGCTCCACTGGTGCTGTCTTCGCCGGGGCCGCGCCCCCCTTGACCATAAGAGGCGCTGGTGCAGGTGCCGACGCTGCGGCTGAGGCAGCTTTGCTGGCCGGGGACGAGGAACTCTTCGGCTTGACGGAAGTCGGTGCTGCAGGAGGTGCGCTTTCCTCGGGCGCGGATTCACTGTCGTCATTTGCCGCGCTCGGGGCGGGTGCCGTCGTGGTTGCCGCTGGCTGCGACGCAAGTTGCGGTTCCAGCGCGGCGGCTGCAGGCGCCGGAGCAGGCTGCGCGCCAGATGGCTTCTCCGCCAGCAAATCCGCAACTTTCGTGGGCATGGGGGTTTTAACAGGCTGGTTCTGGTTCGCACGTCCCTGATAGTACGTCAACCCAGCGTATGATCCTACGGCTACGATTACGGCCGCTGCGATTGCCAACACAACCTTCTTGGCTCCGCCTGATTTTGCGGGAGCATTGGCTCCGCCGAAGGTGAAAGAGGGCGCGGGCACATTCTTCGCAGATTCGGTTGACGCGCTTGGCCGTTCTGCGCCAGGGGCTTCAAGAATCTCGTCGTCTTCACGGGGAGCGCTCGTCGGCTTCAGTTCCACCGGCGGAATTTCCAGAATTTCACGGGCCGGCGCAGGCGCGCTGGCAGCTCCGCTGCTCCATGAAGCGGAGGGAGCGTGTGCGGCAGACTTGACCGGGCTCGCTTCGGCCGCAGGTGCGTGCATTGCCGGGACGGCCGCAACAGGCGACTTGGCTGCGGGAAGAACCGGCGCATCAATTTTCTTAACCGCGGCCGGAACAACCGAAGCCGCACTCGCGCTCGCCGCCGGTGCCGGGCGTGCCGGAACGGCGGTCGGCTTGGCAACGGCCGGCGTGGCCGGACGCGCTGCCGGAGCACTCGCGGGCGCCTTGGCCGGCGCCGCAACTGAGGTTCCAGGCGCAGCTGCGGTTGCTGCGGGCGCCGCCGGTTTTGCCGGATCGCCCTTCCGCAGCAGTCCGCGGGCCACCCGCAACGTGCCCTTGGCCTGTTCGATATTGATGGGTTTGGTCAGGACCAGGTTGGCACCAATGCGAAATGCTTTGGCCACCCCGGCCTGACCTTCCACGACGGCTACGGCCAGCGACGCCTGGTTGGACGTCGAATTCCGCGCGCTCTTGAACAATAGTGCGGCGTTCTGCTCGTTATCGCAGTCCACCACAATCGCGTCGAAGTGTGTGCCCATCAACTTCTTCACTGCAGCGAAAGGTTCGTTGCAAGACTCGACGTTGAACTCCAGCTCGCTTAAGACTTGCGTCACCGAGCGGGCGGTTTTGTCATCGGGACAGAAGAGAAGAGCTTGGAAACCCATACCGATCTCATCCTAGGTACAGGCGTAAGGGGCATCAAGTTACGCTAGTAATCCGGGATCAGGTGCTTTCGTGGGGTTTCTTCCGGGCGAGGAAACCCGGGGGCCAGATGCAGCCCAGGCGCCGAGCACGCGGAGATCGCTGAGGAATGAATGGGCGGCATACAATGGCAGGCCATGAGGTCGCGGGTGCCGCGGTGGCTCAAGATTGCGTGGACGGTCTGGCTGATCGTCTGGGCGCCGGTGTATTGGCGGCAATACGGGCCGCAGAACTTTCTGTTCTTTTGCGACATCGGGAACGTGCTGATCGGAATCGGTTTATGGCTGGAGAGTCCGCTGATTTTTTCCTGGGTGGCCTGCGGGCTGCTGCTGTTCCAGTCGCTCTATGTTGTGGACCTTGCCGGGGCTCTGGCGACCGGTCGTCACATCGTCGGAGGCACGGAGTATATGTTTGATCCGGGGCTGCGGCTGTTCGTTCGTCTCCTGAGCCTGTTTCATGTAGCCACGCCGCCAATGCTCGTTTGGGCGATCTGGCGGCTGGGCTACGACCGGCGGGGATGGAAATTGCAGACCCTGACGGCGTGGATTGTGGTGCCCATCAATTATTTCTGGCGGCCAGAGATGGACGTGAACTGGGCTCGCGGCCTGTTCTTCCACCAGCAGCATGCCATGCCGGGATGGGCATATCTGGCGGGCTATTTGGTCGTAGTGCCACTGTGTGTTTATTTTCCGACGCATTTACTTTTGAACTGGCTCAGCCACCGGTGGGAGGCTCGACATTTGGAACAGACAGTGTAGTCGTCTGAGTGCGAAGGATTGAGCCTAGCGCCCATCATCCGGAGTTGACAGACGTCGTCGGCGAACGCCGAGATGGGTGTATGATCAGTGCCGTTTTTGAAGCAAAAGGAGATTCCGGTGAAACTCTGCCTTCTAAGGTCGTCGCTCATACTTTGCCTTTGTGCCTGCGCTTTCGCACAAGGATCGCCGTCTGCGCCCGAGCAGGCAGCTATGAATGCGATCCGCCCCGATGCTATTCGTGCCCACATGCGTTTTCTGTCGGACTCGCTCCTACAGGGTCGAGGCACGGGCACAACAAGCTACGAGATCGCGGCCCGATACGTGGCAACGCAACTCGAGGCCGCAGGCCTGCATCCTGCCGGCGTGAACGGAACCTGGTATCAAACGGTGCCGCTGCGCAAGTCGGTAGTTGACGACGGCAAGAGTTCCCTGGTGCTGATCACCAAGAGCGGCGAGCAAACTCTGGTTTCCCTGAAGGATTACGTGCTCTACGGCGACCTGAACCGGACCGACAGCAGCGTTGAGGCTCCGGTCGTGTTCGTAGGATTCGGCGTAACCGCGCCGGAACACAATTACGACGACTACGCCAGCGCCGACGTGAAGGGCAAGATCGTGGCCGTGCTGGGCAATGCACCGGCAAAGTTTCCTTCCACGGTGCGAGCGTACTATTCCGACTACGCCGTAAAGGCAAAGAACGCGGTAGCGCACGGGGCGGTTGGGTTCATCGACCTGCTGACGCCGGAAGATCAGAAGCGCAATCCGTGGGACTGGAATATGCCGCAGGTCCAGATGGGAAACATGGAATGGCTGCAGAAGGATGGCGGCCCGCACAACGGATTTCCGGGCCTGCGCTGCTGGGTAGAGCTCAATCAATCGGGAGCTGAGAAGCTGTTCGCCGGAGCCGGCAAAACTCTGGACCAAGTCTTCGATACGGCCCGGGCCAGCCAGCCGCAATCGCTCGCTCTGCCCGTCACCGCCCGCATCCATACGATCAGTTCGCATACCTCGGCCGACAGCCCCAACATCATCGGCGAGGTCCCCGGCTCCGATCCGGTGCTGCGCAACCAGTATGTGGTCTACACCGCGCACGTCGATCATCTGGGAATCTGCCCGCCGAAGAATGGCGATAACGTTTGCCACGGCGCTCTCGACAATGCCAGCGGAGTTGCGAGCCTGCTCGAAATCGCGCGTGCCTTTGCCAGCCTGCCCAAGGTTCCTCGCCGCTCCATCCTGTTTGTCTTTGTAACCGGTGAAGAGATGGGCCTGCTCGGTTCCGATTACTTCGCGCACTTTCCCACCGTCCCGCGAAGCGCGATTGCTGCGGACATCAACATCGACGGTGCGCCCGGTCTGTACTACGACATGAAGGACTTGATCGTGCTCGGCATCGAGCACTCCAGTCTCGAACAGCAGGTGCAATCGGCCGCGAAGCAGATCGGCTATTCCCTCACACCTGATCCCATGCCGGAAGAGAATTTTTTCATTCGCAGCGACCAGTATTCCTTCGTGCAGCAGGGCGTTCCCGCGGTCGAAGTCGGAGACGGGATAAAAAGCGTCGATCCTAAAATCGACGGACTCAAAGTGCAGAAGGAATGGATGGTGACGAAATATCACACCCCGCTCGACAACATGGATCAAGTGCTCGACTACGCCTCGGGAGCCAGAGCGGCAGGAGTCAACTTCCTCGTCGGGTATGACATTGCGCAGCAGGATGCCGCGCCGACCTGGAACAACGGCGACTTCTTTGGGGAAAAATTCGGCTCTAGACACGCAGGTGACGGCTCAGCGGCGAAGTGATCGGCCGGGTACGTTGCTGATTTTCCCCGCGCCTAACTGATCTTGCCGGACTCGCCCGCCTTCTTCCGCACCGCCGAATCTGCCGGCGGATACTCGATCGATCCTTTGAACGAAGAGATGTCTTTCTCATGAAAGTCCGGAAACGGCAACTGTTTTCCGTCGCGCAATTCCGCGACTTTCTGGACGGCGGCATCGGCTTTTTCTTTTTCCAGTCCCGAGTCGCGACTGAGATAAAGAGTCTGCGAAGGAAGAGCCAGCCCGCTGCCGGACTGCTCCACGATCTCCATCATGCGCAGCAGCAGGTCTTCACGGATGGCCGCGAACTCGTTGAAGTCGCGCGTCAGGATATAGCAGAACACCTCTACGCTGAGGGAACTGCCTGCGATGTCAGTGAGGCGCACGCGAACGCTGCCCGTCTCGACCTTGGGATGGCTGTACAGCAGGCGCCGCACCTCCGACAGAACGAAGCGCAAATGATCAGCCGAGGTCTCGCTGCGCACGCCGAGATTGGTTTTGAAGAGAATCTTGTCGCGGCGGCTGAAGTTTTCGACGTTAATGCTGGCGACGGTGCCGTTGGGAATGGCGACCAGGGTTCGCTCATCGGTGCGGATGCGGGTGGAGCGCAGGCCGATATCTTCGACTGTGCCAGTGCGATCGCCGAAGCGGCAATAGTCTCCGACGCGGATGACTTCGTCGCCGAGAACAGAAACGCCGCCGAACAGATTCTCAATCGTCTTCTGGGCGCCGAAGCCGATGGCCAGCCCGCCAATGCCCAGGCCGGCGAGCGCGGTGCTCATATTGAAGCCCAGGCTGCCGAGCACGGCAAACAGGCCTACCAGAAAAATCACCGCTTTGACGATGCGCTCGCCCAGCAGCATGAGCGATCCGGTGCCGGCGTGCCCGCGGGCCAGGGCGCGATTGCGCACGCGGCCTAGCGACCAGCGCACGACGCGCCAGCAAATCCAGGTGACGCTGATGATGAGTGCGATCGAAGTTGCTTGAAAATAATAGTGACGATCCAGCAGCGGCATGCCCAGGTAGCGGGCGAAAGCTTGATGGGCAAGAGTCCCGGCGAGCAGCCACGCCGGACCCGAGACCGAGCGCCAACTGGCGAGTTCCATCTGGCCGCGCCGCCGCGCCCACCAGCGCAGGGGAATCTCAAGCAGGGCCAGGATCAGCCAGCCGACGGCCGCAGCCAACGGGAGGGCGAGCAACAGCACCAGCCACTGCCACACCGGCATTCCCGCTAACTGGTGCTTGACCACGACGCTGGGGAGCTTGCTCTCCACTTGGCGCGCCTGCACCTGATCGTAGAGTTCGGGGACCTGCGCCAGCGTGTCGGAAGAAATCAGCCAGATCTTGCCCGCGTTGGGATCGGATACGCGCACCAGGTCGAGATCGACCTCAACATCGCCGGATGACATCGTGCCGAGCTTCTGCCGGCCCGGGGGAACGCCTTCCTGTGGAGTTCCTTCGGGCTGGGTGAAGTTGCCCACTCGCCCGGTGAAGGTGCTGTGGTCCATGACAAATTTGAGCTGCATTGCCATCGGTTCGCCTTCCGACTGGCGATGCGCGGCGCTCATCTGCAGATATTGCGCGGCAATCGCGTTGTTGCCGGACTGCGCGGCCTGCAGAAATCCGAGAACAGCGCCTGACGGCGTGCCGCGCCCGAGAGGATCGAGGGGAGCGCTAGGGATGCTTGCCGTCGAGGAAGGTTGCAGAACCTGGCTGAGCGGCGTCTGGGCTGGGGAACGGAGGCAAAAGGCAAGAAAGAATATTCCAGCGAGAAGAACGAGAGCGCTTTGGAGGGGGCTTTCCCCGTATTGGCGCAGATTCCTATGGAGGCCGCTGGTGGTCGAGGGGGACACGGGGTCCTTCGACTGCGTTTGCGTCCGCTCTTCGCGGACGCAAACTCCGCTCAGGATGACAGAATTGTTGATGGAAGAGAGCATGATCGTCTCCTGCCGCTATGCGCGCTTGGGCCGGTAGATGTGCGTACTGGTGCCAAAGAAAACCTCGGCCGATTCCATGATCGTCTCCGAGAGCGTGGGATGCGGATGAATGGTCAGCGCCACGTCTTTGGCCAGAGCTGCCATTTCGATGGCGAGCACCCCTTCGGCGATCAGCTCGCCCGCGCCCGCGCCAACGATGCCCATGCCCAGCAAGCGCTCCGTCTGCGGATCGAAGAGGAGCTTGGTCATACCCTCGGGGCGATCGATCGTGATGGCGCGGCCCGACGCAGCCCAGGGAAACCTGGCAACCTTGATCTCGCGGTTTTCGTTCTGCGCCTGAGTTTCCGTCAAGCCGCACCACGCGACTTCGGGGTCGGTAAAGACGACGGCGGGAATAGCGTTCGGCTCGAAGGCCACTTTTTGTCCGGCAATGGCTTCGACGGCGACGCGGCCTTCATGCGAGGCCTTATGCGCGAGCATGGGCTCGCCGACAACGTCGCCGATGGCGTAGATGGAAGGATCTTCGGTTTGAAGCTGCTTGTTGACCTGAATAAAACCGCGCGGGCCGACTTGCACGCGCGTCTTTTCGAGGCCCGGAATTTCCGAATTCGGCTTGCGGCCTACCGAAACGAGCACGCGATCGAAGACTTTCTCGCGCGGGTTGGCTTCGGCAACCCCGACCTCGGGTCCTTCGAAGGTGGCGCGGATGCCGCTGCCTTCGTCTTTGAGAGAAGCAACGGTGGTGTTGAGCAGGATTCCGTCGAACATTTTTTCCAGACGCTTGTGCAGCGGAAGGACGAGGTCGCGATCGGCGCCAGGAAGCAGGCCGGGCAGCATCTCGACCACGGTGACGCGTGTGCCCAAGGCGGCGTAGACGGAGCCAAGCTCCAGGCCGATGTATCCGCCACCGACCACGAGCAGGGTGCCGGGGATGTCTTCGAGATTCAGTGCTCCGGTGGAATCCATCATGCGCGGCGTATCGAGCTTGAGAGATGGGATGATCGCGGGGCGCGAGCCTGTCGCAATAATGACGCGGTCGAAGGCCAGTCTTTCTTCTGATCCGTCGGATTTCGTGATGCGCAGCCTGGTGGAATCTTCAAAAGCGGCGCGGCCCTGGACGTAGTTCACCTTGCGTTGTTTGGAGAGAACGCCGAGCCCGCCCGTGAGCTTTTTCACCACACTCTCTTTCCACGAGCGCAAACGCGCCAGATCAATCTTCGGCGAGGCGAAGTCAATGCCCCAGTTCTTGGCCTGCGCGGATTCTTCGAGCAACTTGGCCACGTGCAGCAGTGCCTTCGACGGAATGCAGCCGCGGTGAAGGCAGACTCCGCCGGGATTCAGTTCAGGATCAATGAGGGTGACGGTCATGCCGAGATCGGCAGCGAGAAAAGCAGCGGCGTAGCCTCCTGGACCGGCGCCGACGACAGCGATGTGTAGCGATTGGGAGTCAGGCATGTGTGAGAAAAAGTTTCAAGGTTTCAGAGTTTCATGGTTGCAAAGTTAAAACTGCTGGTGAATGCAGCTCGGGCGGTGCAGGCAAAGTGCATAGATCCTTCGCTTCGCTCAGGATGACGACCCAAACACGAGGCTCAAAGAATTTACGACCCCAAAGCCCCGAAACGTTGAAACCTTGAAACCTGAGAAACTTTGAAACTTTCCTTATCCCTGCACCGACAGCAAGAACGGCTGCTCGAACGCTTCGGCGATCCAGCGCAGGAAGCGAGCGGCGTCGGCGCCGTCAATCAACCGATGGTCGTAGGAAAGCGAGAGCGGCAGAATCAGCCGCGGCTCGAACTTCCCGCCGCCTTTGTGTTGCACCCACTCCGGCTCCATGCGCGACCGCGAGATGCCCAGGATCGCGACTTCGGGATAATTCACAATGGGCGTAAAGCCGATGCCGCCAATGCCGCCCAGATTCGTGATGGTAAATGTGCCGCCTTCCATTTCGGCGGGCGTGAGTTTCTTCTCCCGCGCCTTTTTCGAAAGCTGCGACAACTCGACTGCGAGCTCCACAATGTTTTTCTTGTCCACGTCGCGGATGACGGGAACGAGCAGGCCGCGGTCCGTATCAGCGGCCACGCCGATGTGGATGTATTGCTTGTAGACGATTTCTTCCTTCTCGATGTCGATGCTGGCGTTGAACTGCGGGAAAACTTTCAGCGCCGCGGCGCAGACTTTCAGTGCGATCGCGGTGACGGTCATTTTGCCGCCGGCTTCTTCGGCCTTGGGAGCGAAGCGGGCGCGCAGTTGCTCAAGTTCAGTGATGTCGGCGCGGTCGTGCTGCGTGACATGGGGGATCGTGTTCCAGGATTCGGCCAGGTGCTCGGCTGTTTTGCGGCGCACGCCGCGAATGGAAACGCGCTCGATTTTGCCCCATTTGGCGAAATCGGGAAGCGGAGGCGCGGCCAAGCGAGTGGCTCGCGGCGGAGCTTGCGCCGCGGCTGACGCGGCCTGCAGCAGGGACTTGGCATAGGCCTTGACGTCGTCTTCGCTGATGCGGCCGCCAGGGCCTGTACCTTTTACCTCATAGATGTCCACGCCGACTTCGCGAGCCAGCCGCCGCACATGCGGTGCCGCGGGAATCGGCTGGCGCTGTTCGGTGCCCGCGACTTTGCCCAGTTGCACGGGCATGCTGAAGACCAGCGGCGCGGGCAGCGGTTGGTCGGGGGGCAACGCCTGTTCTTCGGTTTTGCCCTCGGCGCGAATCGCAGCCTGAAAAGCCAGGCGCGCTCCATGCTGTCCGGAAACGTGTTCCACGGGCGCGGTGCGGGCGCGGGAAGGTTCGAGTTGCGCGGGCACTCCGCCTTCAAGGGTGAAAATGACCTGGCCGACTTTGATCTTCTCGCCTTCTTTGACTTTCACTTCCTTGACGATGCCACTTACTGACGACGGGACTTCGACGACTGCCTTGTCAGTCTCCAGTTCCATGACCGGCTGACCTTCGGAAACCTTGGCGCCGGGCGCGATCATCAACCGGACGAGATCTCCCTGGGAGATGTTTTCACCAAGTTCGGGGAGCCTAAACTCGCCGGACCCCGAGGCGAGTTCGGAAGCCGTGCCGGGAGCGGCGACTGCAGGAGTCCGTGCTGGAACTCGCGGAGCACCCGGCAGCGCTATTGGGGGCGGGTCTTGCGGAACTGGAGTAGCGACCGCCGCGGCGGCGCGAACGGCGGGAGCTTTTGCGTCGGCTCCATCCACGGTGAAGATCACTTGCCCGACTTTGATCTTTTCACCTTCCTTGACGCGAATCTCCTGCACGGTTCCGCTCACCGACGAAGGCACTTCGACGACAGCCTTGTCGGTTTCAATCTCCATGACCGACTGACCGGGGCTGACCGTTTTGCCCGGAGCGATCATCAGGCGCACCAAGTCGCCTTGTTCGATGTTCTCTCCCAGCTCGGGAAGTTTGAATTCAATCAATTGAGTCATTCCTCTGCGACCCGCATTTTGCGCTTGAGGCGTCATCCCGACCGAAGCCGTTTTTCAGGCGGAGGGAGGGATCTCGTGCGCATCGCAACCTCACTGGCTCCACGCGAGATTCCTCGCCCCGCTGGTGAAAGCGCGGGGCTTCGGAATGACGCATATCATAGAACATTAGCCGCGGCTCAGCTCACCGCCGGGTTCGCCTTTTCTGAATGAATTCCCAGTTCCTGGATCGCGCGCTGCACCACGTCTGTGCCGATCTTCTTCTCTCTCGCCAATGCTCCCAGAGTTGCAAGCACGATGTGCTTGGCGTCGACTTCGAAAAAGTCACGCAGAGCGGCGCGGTTTTCACTTCGGCCGAAGCCGTCGGTTCCAAGCGACACAAGTTGCCCGGGCACCCACTTCGCCAGGCTCTCCGGCAACACCTTCATGTAATCCGATGCGGCGATGAACGGCCCGGGCGCATCTTTCAAAGTTGCCGTGAGGTAAGGAACTTTCGCTGGCCCGGCCGGATGCAGCATATTCCAGCGCTCGCAATCGTTGGCATCGCGATAAAGTTGCTTGTAGCTGGTGACGCTCCACACATCAGCGGCAACGCCGTATTTCTCTTCCAGAATCTGCTGCGCTTTGAGCGTCTCGTACATAATTGTGCCGCTGCCCAGCAACTGCGCCCGCAGCTTGGCGTCGCTCTTTGCCGAAGCCTTGAAGCGGTACAGACCTTTCAATATCCCCTCGCGAATCGCAGGATCGGCGGGCATTTCAGGCATGGGCAGAGGCTCGTTGGTGACGGTCAAATAATAGAAGATCGACTCCTGATCGACGTACATCCGCTTGATGCCATCCTGAATGATGATGGCGATCTCGTAAGCGAAAGCAGGGTCGTAGGCGAGCAGGTTGGGCACGGGAAGCGCAAGCACGTGGCTGTGGCCGTCCTGGTGCTGCAGGCCTTCGCCAGCGAGCGTGGTGCGGCCGGCGGTACCGCCGACGAGGAATCCGCGGCAGCGCATGTCGGCTGCGGCCCAGATCAGATCGCCAATCCGCTGGAAGCCGAACATCGAATAGTAAATGAAGAAGGGAATCGTGTTGATGCCGTGGTTGGCATAGGCCGTGCCCGCCGCGATGAACGAGCACACCGAACCGGCCTCGGTGATCCCTTCTTCCAGAATCTGACCGTTCTTCGCTTCCTTGTAGTAGAGCAGCGTGTCCATATCCACGGGCTCGTAGTTTTGGCCCACATTAGAATAGATTCCCACCTGGCGGAAGAGCGCCTCCATGCCGAAGGTGCGGGCTTCATCGGGAACGATGGGCACGATGAACTTGCCGAGTTCCGGATCGCGCAGCAGCTTGGCCAGCAGGCGCACGAAAACCATGGTGGTGGAGACCTCGCGGCCTTCGGTGCCTTTGTGAAACTCCTCGAAATGCGACTCGGGGAAAGGTTTCATCGGCGTGGCGCGCACTTTGCGGGTCGGCATGTATCCGCCAAGCTGCTGGCGGCGCGCCTGCAGGTACTTGATTTCGGCGCTGTCGTCGGCGGGGCGGTAGAACGGCGCATTGTGCAATTCGTCGTCAGGGATGGGAATGCCGAAGCGCGAGCGGAACATCTGCAATTCGTCGTCGTTCAACTTCTTCTGCTGGTGGGTGATGTTCTTGCCTTCGCCCGCTTCGCCCAAGCCGTAGCCTTTGATGGTTTTGGCCAGAATGATGGTGGGCGAACCGGTGTGGTTCACGGCGGCGTCGTAAGCCGCATTGACCTTGATCGGATCGTGGCCACCCAGGCGCATGCGCGCCAGTTGCTCGTCGGAGAGATGTTCGACCATCTTGAGCAGGCGCGGATCGCTGCCGAACAGGTTCTGGCGGAAGTAGGCGCCGCTTTCGACAAAATATTTCTGGTATTGTCCGTCGCTGATCTCGCCCAGACGCCGCACCAGCAAGCCGTCGCGGTCGTTTTGGATGAGGCTGTCCCAGTCGGTACCCCAGACGACTTTAATGACGTTCCAGCCGGCGCCGCGAAAAATGGCTTCCAGTTCCTGGATGATCTTTCCGTTACCGCGCACCGGGCCGTCCAGGCGCTGCAGGTTGCAGTTCACGACGAAGATCAGGTTGTCGAGCTTCTCGCGCGAGGCCAGGGTGATGGAGCCGAGTGATTCAGGTTCGTCCATCTCACCGTCGCCCAGAAACGCCCAGACCTTGCCACCGGTGGACTGCTTCAGCCCGCGGTTTTCCAGATACCTGATAAAGCGGGCGTGATAAATGGCCTGAATCGGCCCGAGGCCCATGGAGACCGTCGGAAACTCCCAGAAATCGGGCATGAGCCAGGGATGCGGATAGGAACTGAGTCCGCCGCCCGGCTTCAATTCGCGGCGGAAGTTCTGCAGTTTTTCTTTCGAAATGCGGCCTTCGAGATAGGCGCGGGCATACATTCCTGGCGCGGCGTGGCCTTGGAAGTAGACGATGTCGCGATCGCCGCTTTCAGTCTGGGCCCGCAGAAAATGATTGAACGCGACTTCATACAACGTGGCGGCGGAGGCGTAGGTCGAGATGTGGCCGCCGATGCCTTCCTGAATCTTGTTGGCGCGGACGACCATGGCCAGGGCGTTCCAGCGCACCAGGCTCTTGATGCGGCGCTCCATCTCCTGGCTGCCGGGAAAAGGAGGCTGCTGCCGCGCGGGAATCGTATTCTGGTAAGGCGTGGTGGCCGAGAAAGGCAGATTCACGCCGGCTTCGCGCCGGGCGTGCAGCGCCAACTGCTGCAGCAGGCGGCCAGCCCGGTTGGGGCCGCTTTTTGTCAGGACATAGTCCAGGGAGTCGACCCATTCCCTGGTTTCTAAAACCTCTGAGCCGTCAGTTTCCGTCTGAGCCACGTCTGGTTTCTCCGGCGCGCAAAGCGCAATACTTCATCATAAAGCAATCCTGAAGATTTTTGCTGGCGGAAAGGGAGACGCGGCTGGTTTAGAATCGCATCCCGTCGGTGCAGGAGGTTTCCATGTTGTTACGGATCGTGGTGCTCATCGTTGTCGTGATCGTAATCGTGGTGCTCTTTCGGCTTACCTCGCGCTCGGCAACTCCGGCGGAGGGCACGAACGCCCCCGACTTCACTCTGACTTCGCAGGAAGGCTCGCCGGTCAGCCTTAAGGATTACCGCGGCAAGTGGGTGGTTCTCTATTTCTATCCCAAGGATCAAACGCCGGGCTGCTCGCGCGAGGCGCACAACTTTCAAATGGATCAGCCGAAGTATGCCGAGCGCGACGCTGTCGTGTTAGGCGTGAGCGTGGACAGCGTGGATTCGCACAAAAAGTTCTGCGCCAAAGAAGGGTTGAACTTCAAGCTGTTGGCCGACACTGAGCATAAAGTGAGCGACTCCTACGGCTCGCTGACCAATCTGTGCCTGGTGAAGTTTGCCGCCCGGCACACCTTCCTGATTGATCCCACCGGCAAGATTGCGAAGGTCTACACCAGCGTGGATCCGGCGAAGCATAGTCAGGAGGTACTGGCGGAGTTGGATGGACTGGAGAAGGCAACACCGGCGAGGCAGTGAGAGAGGCGAGTTCCTCACAGGGGCTAAAGCCCACGAGTTTTCCCAACCTGTGACGCGGCCCTAAAGGGCCGCTCTTCCACGTTCACGCTAAACCCGTTTAATGGGCAGGGCTACTTTTCCCCTAAGTACATCTCTGCGACGTGGCGGCTGATCTTTCCCGATTCCGCGTCTCCCTGGTTCGTGAGTACGACCACGGTCAGCTCGTCGTCCACGTAGCGGTCAATGACGTTCTCGAATCCCTGCCATGAGCCGGTGTGGTGAAGGCAGCGATGCCCGTGCCTCTGCTCGATATACCAGCCGAAGCCGTAACCATCCTTGTTGGGCTGGCCGTTCTTCAGCTTCACCGGAGTCCACATCAGATCGAAACTGGAGCGCTTCAGCAGCTTTTCCGTGTAGAGAGCAGCGTCCCACTTGGCCAGGTCGAGGATCGAGAAGTAGAGGCTGCCGTCCGCGGTCGTGTTGATCGTGGGCGCGACCCACTCCTGATTTTTCAACTCCCCTTTCTCCAGCCGGTAGCCCGCGGCGCGATTCGGAATGATGTCGGCTTCGCTGATGATGCGCGTGGTGGTCATGCCCAGCGGACGGAAGATGCGTTGCTCAAGAAAGTCGCCGTAGAACTCGCCGGTCACGCGATGAATCAGGATGCCCAGCGTGAGATATCCGAGATTGCTGTACTCCCACTTCGTGCCCGGAGGGTATGCCAGGGGAATGCCCTCGACCAGCTTCAGCAATCCTTCTTCGGTCCAGTCCTTGCGGAAATCGAAATCCTCGGGATAGTCGCCGAAGCCGGCAGTGTGACTGAGTAATTCGCGCACGGTAACATCCTTCCAGGCGGCAGGAACATCGGGAAAATATTTTGTCAGGGGATCTTCCAGGCCGACCTTGCCCTCTTCGACCAGCATCATGACTGCAGTGGCCGTGAACTGCTTGCCCACCGATCCTGACTGGAATAGAGTCTCTGGCTTCACAGGAGCTTGCAGTTCCACGTTGGCCAGGCCGAAACCCTCGGCACGAAGAGTTTTTCCCTCTTTCACCACCAGCAGCGACAGGCCAGGAATGTGCTGGCGCTGCATCTCGGCTTTGACGTAGTCAGTAACGGCGCTGTCGGTAGCGGGGTTTTGCGCCTGTGGCGCGCAGACGGCGAAAAAGAGACCAAGGCCGATCAGCGGCGTTGATTTGAAAAACTTGCGGAAATTCACGGGAGGTCCCCGAAGACAGATTTTCAGCTCCGCGAGTTTACAGCCAAGGCGACTTCATATCAATGATGACGGGCCATGAACCGGTGCCATCGCTGCACCCATTTGCGCACGATGTAGTACTCGTTGACCGGACGATCGTCGGTCAACGACGGAGTGTGCGGAGAAGCCGCGATCATCTGATCCAGAGACGATTCCCGCGTGAGCAGGGCATTCAGGCGACGATAGGCAGCGTCCATAATGTTGTCGCCTGGTCGCAGTTCCCATTCCGCAAGATCGGCCACCGCGCTCGCCGGCATGCGCGCCAGCAGATCTTGCGCGCTGCGGTTGGGAATGGGCTGATCGCTGCCCAGGAAGTGCATTCCGAATTCATCGGCGAAAGTTCGCACATAGGGGAAGGAATTGTGCAGCGCACGAGCGACGGCAGCCACGTCGACCGGGTCGACTGCGCTGGTCGCGGCGATCCACTGTTGCAGAATTCCCCCCCGGCGCAGCCGTTGCCGCGCTGCCCGATAGAATTCTTCGGAGTAGAGCAGGCTCGACCCTGCCGCTTGCATCGGCGGTGGAGGATCGACCGTGATGACGTCGTATTGCTGCCGGGTGCGTTCCAAATAGCGGCGGCCGTCGTCAATGACCACATGCGAGAGCGGCGACGCGAGAACTGTGTCACCGTCGCTGTGGTAGTAGGTGAACAGACGCGGGACGCTGGGCACCAGTTCCACCGCCGTTACGGGAATGCCCCAGGAGTGCAGCGAACGGAAGGTCGTGCCCATGCCAAAGCAGATTACGAGAGCGTCCTGCGGCCGACGGTCGAGAGAAGCCAGAGGAACATGGGCCATCAGCTTGGTGATCGTCGTCAGGTTGGTAATGCCGTAGCCGTTGACGAGCAGCTTCTTGTCCATCCCCGTGCCGGTGGCGATGACGGTCGCGGTCGCATCACGCAGCACCACGTGTTCGGAAAATCTGTCTTCGTAGCCCTTGCCCACAGCCATCAGACAGACGGAGATCGCCAACGACGCACACACGGCAGCGCGGGCGACGGGGCGAGTTGGAGCCTGAGGCCGCAGCGGAGCAAGTCCTATGACCAGCCAGGGGAACGAAAGCACAATCAGCGCCCAGCGTTCGCTCATCAGGGGCAGGAGCACAAAACCGGCGAGCAGCGGCCCGAGAATGCAGCCCACTACGTTGGTCGCGTATGCCATTCCTGCTTTGCCTGGATCGCCTGCGGAGAAGCGGTCGACCAGCATAGGCGTGATGAATCCGAGCAGGCCGGTAAAACCCGCGACGCCCACTACCAGGCGCAGCAGTTGATGCACGTGAATGAAAGGACTGGCCGCGACCAGGGGGAGCAAACCGCAGGTCGCCAGCAGTGCCCAGATCACCGGGCTCTCTTCGCTCCGGTGGGAACTCCAGCGGCGATAGACGACCGAGCCAATGAGCGTTCCCAGCAGATAGACGCCGAGAATCGAGGCGAACGCGTAAACGACGGTCCCGAAGTAAGGCGTATAGCAGCGCACCCAGACCACTTCCATGGCCATGCAGGTCAGGCCACTGAGAAACAGAAGCGCGAGAATCTTGTTGCCTCCCGGGATGGCGGCAGAAGGAATGACCGCGGCAGGTTTGATTGCGGAGGGCGGCAGGTTCCGCGATAAAAGCAGAGCCGACACGGCAATCAGGCAATTACAAGCGATGCCGACTTTCAGGGTTCCACGGAATCCCAACAGTTCAATCAGGAACAAAGGCACATGCGTGCCGACCACCGCACCCGCGACGTTGGCCGTGTAGAGATAACTGAAGGAGCGGCGCGACTCGGCCGGAATCATCTGCGCAATCGCGGCCATGGCCACCGGTACCGTGGCTCCCATGAGAGCGCACCAGGGAATGAGCGAGACTCCGACCCACACGCCGGCCACACCGTAGTAGCCGAGCGAGGAGAGTCCGAAGTGTTCCAGAAGGCGGCGGCCCAAAACGAATGCGTAAGGAACGAGCAGGCCCGACATTCCAATGAGCAGTTCGGTCAGCGCGTAAAGCCGCAGGGCAGGAATCGTCCGGCGGCCTGCCTGCGCGTCAAGCCATCGGCCGCTCGCCCAGGACCCGAGCCCAAGCCCGGCCATGAATACCGAAAGCACTATGGAGACCATGGCAGTGGTGACTCCAAATTGCGCCATGGCCAGCCGCAGCCAAACCAGTTCGTACAGAACGCTGCAAAAGCCAGAGATGAAAAAGAAGATGAAGTACCAGTTCACGCGCCTTCTGCTTTCGCGGGGCAGAATGCCGTGCCCCAATTCAGGTTCGCCCAGTGTAGAGAAGTTGTGAGCACGGAGGCAAGGCAGGGAAGAGCGCGTGGTGCGACGGTTGTCCATCGCGCTCAGTGCGGGGCACCCATTAGTGAGGCAAAAGTATTGATCTGTGTCGCTCAACTGACCGCCGGCCGCGGCTCGACCTTCTTCGTCGTGATCACCAGCTTGGCCGGGGTCAGTTCGGGGCCATCCCAGCCCTCCTTTACCGCTTCGATGTGAATTTCGCCCGGCGTCTTGTTGGACTGCACGATCGCCTGTGCCAGACCGTTGAAGAGTGAGCGCCTGGGTTCCCTGTCGCTCTCTTGACAGTTGGGGTCGCCGTTCCCCACGCCGATCAACGCGCCCTCGCCCGAGATCTTGAACCCAATCAGATTGCTGGCCGTCGGAACCGGCCGGCCCTCCTTGTCCAAGGCCTCCACTTTCAGGATTGCCACGTCCTCGCCGTCCGCATCGATTTCCTTCCGGTCCGCCGTCAGACGGATGGCCGCCGTAGGTCCGGTTGTCTCCCGCTTCTCGGTCAACAAAACTTTGCCGCCCTTCACGCCCCGCGCCTCAATGGCACCCGGCTCGTACCTGACCTTCCACTCCACGTGCCCCAGGCGCGGAACCTTCTGAGTCCCCTGGCTCTTGCCGTTGACCAAGAGTTCGACTTCGTCCAGGTTCGAGTGCACCCACACTGGAATTTCGTCCCCCTCCCTGCCCGCGAAGTTCCAGTGCGGAAACAGATGCAGCACCGGATCGGCGCCCCACCACGCCTTGTAATAGAAGAAGCTGTCCTTGGGGAATCCGCACATATCCACAATGCCGAACTGCGAGTTGATGGAGGGCCATCCGTAGGGCGAGGGCTCGCCACGATAATCGAAGCCAGTCCAGGCAAAGCCGCCCGCCTCCCACTCCCGCGTCCCATAAAACGTCCACCACTTCTCGGCCGTCTCATAATCCTGCCCTCGGCCTTCTTCGGTGTCGTAGGCGCTTACTGTGTTGCGCAGCGGGTCGGTCGAATATACGCCGCGGGTAGAAACGGCGCTGGCCGTCTCCGAGCCATAAAGAGGTCGCTTGGGATTTTTCTTGTGATACTCGTCGAGAAATTGCAGGGAGTAATTGAACCCGATAACGTCGAACGCAGCGGAGGGGCCGGCTTGGTTGTCGCCGTTCACCGCGGCCGACACAACGCGCGTGGGGTCGAGTTCGTGGACCCGCCGCACCATGGTGGCGCCAATCTTCGCGCCCTGCTCGGCCTCGTCGTACTGCAGTTGCCATTCCTCGTTGCCGATCGACCACAGGATGATCGCCGGTGAGTTGCGATAGCGCTTCACCATCGCCTCCAGTTGCGCCAGGCCCTCGGGACTTGAGCTCATCTGGCGCGTTTCGCACATCATCATGAGGCCAATGCGGTCGCAGCCCTCGACCCACTCGGGCGTTGGCATGTTGTGCGAAGTTCTCACCGCGTTGCAGCCCATCTGGCGCAGCACTCCCAAGCGGAACCATTGCAGCCGGTCCGGGACCGCAGCACCCACGCCGGCGTGGTCCTGGTGATTGCAGGTACCCTGGATCTTCAGCGGCTTGCCGTTGAGGAAGAAGCCTTTGTCCGCGTCGAAGACGGCGGTGCGCACGCCAAAGCTTACGCGCTCCGCATCGCGCACTTTGTCCCCGACTTTGACACTCACAATCGCCGAATAGAGGTTCGGCGCTTCCACCGACCAGAGCGCCGGATTGGCCAGCTTCGCAGTCGCGATGAAGGTTGCCGCTCCGTCCAGCGCAATCGATTGCACGGGCGCATCAGCCGCAGCCACAGTGTTACCCGCGGCGTCGAGAATCTGCCAGCTTACTTTGGCGCTCTCCGCCTGCTTGCCCTGATTCTCGACCACCGTGCCCAGCGTCAATGTGGCGACATTGCCGCCGACCGCGGTGCGTACGGTGCTCTTCCATTTGCCCAGGTGCAACGCATCGGTCTTGGTCAGCCACACATGGCGGTAGATGCCGGCGCCCTCGTAGAACCAACCATCGCCAAAGCTGGCGTCCACGCGCGCCACAATGTAGTTCTTTTGACCGTAGCTCAGAAAGTCCGTCAGGTCGAAGCGGAAGGGCGCGTAACCGTTATCGTTGCGTCCGATGAAGCAGCCGTTGACAAAGATCAGCACGCTGCGGAAGGCGCCATCAAACTCGACCGTGATGCGGCGGCCCAAATCGCTGGCCGGAATCTCGAACTCGCGCCGGTACCAGCCGACGCTGGTCTCCGGATAACGGCGGCCGAGCGGCTTGTAGCCGTGCGAATTCTGCTCCTCGTCGCGCACGAAGGGCAACTCAATGGCCCAATCGTGCGGCAGGTTCAGCGCGCGCCACTTGGAGTCGTCGAACTTGGCCTTGGAGAACTCGAATTCTCCGGTCTTGGCAAAGTCGCCCTGGTCGTTGCCAAAGCCCAGATCCCGGACTGGGTCGGTGCCGTGGCCAAACTGGAACTTCCAGCCAAAGTCGAAGAGCAATTGCTCACGCGGCGCCACCGCCGCCAACGCCCCGGCTGACCCAGCCTCCGGATAACCGGCGACGAGCGCAGCGGTGCGTCCCCAGGCAGATCGAGCCAGCAGGGAAGACGCGGAAATCGCCAGTCCGGAACAAAGCAGGTCGCGACGAGAGATGCCAGACATAGTATTCCTCCTTGGGATGAAGTCTCGCCGTGGGCGCATTCGGAGTTTCGAGCGGCGAGAAAAGTGGAATCATACACTCAAAGGTGTGCGGGGAAACTGATCCAGAGCAAATGCCGATCTGTCTTCTAGCTCCACTTCTCTTCCCAGCCAAGTGCCGGATGTAAATTGTGATGGAAGAAACCATGCGCTCTCCGGCGCTTTCCAAACCCTTCAAAGCACAGGATTAGCACAATTGGGAGACATCTTTGGGAAGGTACGGGGGAAACGCAGTGCTTAAGGGGCTTCTTGAACTTTGAAGGTTGGAGGCGCGGGTCGGCATCGAACTTGAGCCGCCCTTGCGGGCGTGAGCGAAGCGGAAGCCCGCAGGCGAAATCCTGAGCGAAGCGAGGGACCTGGCACCGCCATGGACCTCAGGGAGAATTGGAGGCGCGGGTCGGAATCGAACCGACGCATAAAGGTTTTGCAGACCTCTCCCTTACCACTTGGGTACCGCGCCCTATTGAATACCTTAGCGTCCCCGCTCAGAAAAGTCCATCCGGGACAATGAGCGGGTGGAGGAGGAAAATCTGGAGCGGGAGACGGGATTTGAACCCGCGACTTCGACCTTGGCAAGGTCGCACTCTACCACTGAGTTACTCCCGCTCGTTCTCTCATTCT
>Ga0209517_10000201_pt1 | contig 108099 bp, 100 predicted proteins | sample PeaSoiMetSII2010_FD_187695 | JGI IMG/M metagenome (GOLD analysis project Ga0209517, IMG submission 187695) | Peat soil microbial communities from Weissenstadt, Germany - SII-2010 (SPAdes) (version 2) | ecosystem: Environmental > Terrestrial > Soil > Wetlands > Peat | place: Germany...
CCAGCCATCTGTACTCTGCCACGATCCACTCTCAATTAACCCGACCCGCAACCTCACAACTCACCTCGCCACCGTCATCATACCCAGCCAAGTTCGCGATTTAGCCCTTTCATCAACACCCTGCTAGGCTCCCGGCGAATCGATTCGGTCGCTTGCGGCACGGATGGTCGCGCCTGATTTGCCAACCGAGACTTTGGCCGCGAACTGCGCGTCAGCCGCAGGAAGGCGATTTTCACCGCGACCACTACCGTTCACGCGCTTCGCCAATCGAACCAGCGGCTGAGCCACAGGAGGGTCAGGCGCGTTGAATGGGAGGTCCGTCGGGGCGCAGTTCTGCGCTCTTGGTAGAACGCGAGCTGTTTGCGCAGGAAGGGATTCTCGCCCGCGAGCGAGCTTTAGATCGTAACCTGAAAATCAGAAAGCGGAACAAATCGGCAAACCGGTTCAGCCAAAGCCGGCAGGATTTCATCATGGACCGATGCCGTCGGTTCTCGATCTCCTACCTTTGAATCGGCGCAATTTAGCGCGTTCTAAGTCACGCCGGCATTTTTTGCGCAGGACACTCGAACACTGCGATGCATCGTGCTTAAATCTATGCAAAGTTACGAATTCGTCGGAGGTTAGCATCAAGATCCTGCTCATAGGCGCAGCCGGCCAGATCGGCTGGGAGTTGCGGACCACCTTGGCTCCATTGGGCAATATCGTTGTGACCAACCGGTCCACACTTGACCTTATCGATGAAGACGCGATTCGTGGAACTGTTCGAAGTACGCATCCCGACCTCATCGTCAACGCGGCAGCCTACACGCAGGTCGATCTCGCCGAGGCAGAGCCCGATCTAGCGATGAAGGTGAATGGTCATGCGCCTGGAGTCATGGCGCAAGAGGCCCGTCGCGCACATGCCGCGCTCATCCACTATTCAACCGACTACGTCTTTTCGGGCTCCATCCGGCGGCCCTATCGCGAGGACGACGAGCCCGATCCGCTCAACATGTACGGCAAAACCAAGCTGGTGGGCGAGAAGGCTATCGCCGCCGTCGACGCGTCTCATCTGATCCTGCGCACCAGTTGGGTGTTCGGCGCTCGAGGAAATAATTTCTTCAGCACCTTCGTCGACCTGGCGCGCGAGCGCGAGGAGGTGAAGGCGGTCGACGATCAGATCGGCAAGCCGAACTATAGCAAGGCAGTGGCCGAAGCGACCGCTGAAATCCTCGCACGGGTGTCATTGCGCAGCAGACGAAGCATTGTCGAGGGAATCGCCGAAGTGAGTGGCACCTATCACGTTTGCGGCGAGGATCACACTAGTCGCTTCGGCTTTGCGGAGGAGATCATCGCGCTGTACGGTCGCCGCGCCGCCGCGCTTGGCCTGCCCCCGCTTCGCGTGAAACGACTCATTCCGGTGAGCAGTGCGGATTTTCCCGGTCCCGCGGCACGCCCACACTACTCGGTGCTATCTTCCCAGAAGATGACCCAGACCTTCGGCGTTACGCTGCCCTCATGGCGCGATCAACTGGCCCTCGCGTTCGACGAGATGCGGCTTGGAGGCTCGCAATAGGAGGTTCGCATGAGCCGCAGCTCATCGACAATCGGGTCTCCACGTCGTTCCCGCGCACGAATCTGCCAAGCAACCGCCGGATCATGAGGCGATCTTCACCTATCCTCCGAGCGCGAATCAGAGCGCGATCGTCCAATCCTCCCGAGCTAAGGTGAGATTGCGATTGTAGTAGGGGTCGCCATTCTTCAGGCAACCGCCCCATCGCTTCATGAATACTTCCAAGTCGCCGGTAACATGGATTCGGTGCCTCGTCGCACTTTCGTAGTGATTGAGAAGCGCGAGCGGGGTGTAGACGACAAGATATCGTCGTTGCCTCAGTCGGAGGCAGAGGTCAACGTCGTTGAACTCAATCGGCAGCTTCTCGTCAAAACCCTCGACTTCATCGAACACAGAGTGCCGCATCATCATGCATGATGCAGTCACGGCGCTGCAGTCGCGGATGACATCGGCGAGGCCGAAGTAGTGCTGCGCGTCGCAAGACTTGAACCTGAAAGCATGACCAACCGTGCCACATATGCCTAGCACCACGCCGGCATGCTGGATTCGCCCGTCGGCGAAGAGCAACTTCGCGCCAACCGCACCGACTTCAGGCCGTTGAGCTTGCTCGATCATCGCCCTCATCCAGTCTCTGCGAATGACCCGCGTGTCGTTGTTCAGAAACAGAAGAAATTTGCCTCCAGCCTTGGCTGCACCGAGGTTGTTGATGGCCGAGAAATTGAACGGTCCCGGGCAGCGATGAATCTGTATCTTGGCCGCAATCTCCTTGAAGTACTCCAACGTCTCAGGCTCAGCACTATCGTTGTCCAGTATGATTATTTCGTAGTTCTTGTAATCAGTGTTTCGATGAACGCTATCCAGACATTGTCGCAACAGTTGGCAGTTGTCTCGCGTAGGGATCAGAATCGATACGAGCGGCTCGTCGCGAATATCGTACCGCACCGCATGCAGACCTGGATTTATGGTGTCGACCGTTCCGTGCTCTCCGCGTCGGCGCAAGGCTTCGCCTATGGCGCGTGTGCTCTGTAGATCGCGTTCAGAAACCTGGTCGACCAAGTGCGGCAACCAAGCGGACTCATTGCGCCGGTGGTAAAGAACCTCCGGAAGGTGAGCAATCCTGTCGGTTTGTTCGACTGCGCGTAGCGCGAGGTCATAGTTTTGGCTGGGGGCGAAGCCTCGACGCAGACCGCCGAGCTTCTCGACGAGAGTCCTTCTGATGACGAAGCAATCGCCCAGGTAATTCATCGAAAGGAGCAGATCAGGGCTCCAATCGGGTTTGAAAAACGGTTCGACCCTTCGTCCTTCGAGATCGAGTTTGTCTTCGTCCCAGTAAAACAGATCATCTGGCGGGTTCCGATTGAGTCGCTTCACTACCTGGTAGAAGGCGGCGGCTCCGAGCTGACCGAATTGGTCAACGAAAGTGATGAATTCACCCTTCGCGAAATCGCGGAGATCGATCGGCTCGCCAGCCGTGCTTCCAGTGGAGTGTCTCGCGACGATGCGCGGCTCCTCAGCCATGTAGCGGGCCAGCATAACCTCGATAGATTGCCCCGCTGACTCATCGCTGGCGATGCAAAGCTGCCAGTTATCGTAGAGTTGTGCGCGCACCGAATCGATCGCCATCGCCAGCCAATTCTCAATGGTGGCGGTGCCGACGGAAAGTACCACGCTAATCAAAGGACGATATGGAAAAGAAGCCGCCGCGGCCTTCATGGTTTCGATAATCTCGGGGGTCAGCTTGTGCGACTCCAACCAGAGTTGATACCGCTTTCTCTCGTCTTGCTCATCGTTTTCAACCATTCGATTGAGCATCCAAAGCGCGATCTTCTCAAAAAACCGGACTACGGAATTGCCGCGATAGCGCGCTATCCATCGCCGGTAACCGTCGACCATCCTCCAGGCGTAGCTCTGGTGAATCTGCTGAAGCTCGCGGCGCATCGCTTCGCGCTCGGTTTCGAGTCGCTGGATCTCGCGCTTGAGAAATTCGTTGGATGCCTCAAGCATCAAAGGTTTCTCCGCCTGTGGTTGATTCTGTTTCACAATGCGGAAATTGCCGAGGCTTGCGGCCGCCCTCTCGCTAACCGACATTTCGTCGATAGCGCGGCAGTCGCTCCAGACTGTTGCTCGAAAGCAGGGGATAATTCGCGTCCCGTGGGGCGAGTTGAGGAGAGGTGCTGCCCCACCCGATTGCCAACGAAGGGTCGCTCCACAGCACGCCGCATTCATCCTCGGGATGATAGAAGTCATCGCACTTGTAAATGAACTCGGCCGTCTCCGACCGCACGATGAAACCGTGCGCGAAGCCTCGAGGAATGAAAATCTGACGCCGGTTGATGGAGGATAGAACGACTCCAAACCACCGTCCAAAGGTCTCCGAGCCTACGCGGATGTCGACGGCGACATCAAAGACTTCACCCGCTACGACCCGGCACAGTTTCGCCTGCGGATGCGCGAGCTGATAGTGCAAGCCTCGCAGAACGCCTCTGCGGTTGAGCGATTGGTTTTCCTGCACGAAAACGGCGTCGATCCTCAAAGCGGCGAACTTCTCCGAATGATACGTCTCGAAAAAGCATCCGCGCGGATCTTCGAAGACCTCTGGCTCGATTATGCAGACGCCGGGCAACTCGGTTTCGATCCGCTTCACGCTCGATACTCCTGATTTATCAGGCGTCGCAAATAGCGGCCATAATCGCTGCTCCCGAGTTCCTCACCACGGCGCATAACCTGCTCCCGAGTTATGTATCCCAGGTTGTAAGCTATCTCCTCGGGGCAAGCCACCTTGAGGCCTTGGCGGCGTTCGATGGTCTCGATGAAGTTGCTGGCTGCGAGCAGCGACTCATGCGTGCCGGCGTCGAGCCACGCCATTCCGCGGCCAAGCCTCTCGACGGTCAATTGTCCGCGAGTCAGATAGTCGCGAATGACGTCGGTGATCTCCAGCTCACCTCGCGCCGACGGCCGAATCGCGCTGGCTATCTCGACCACGCGCCGATCGCAGAAGTACAGCCCCACCATTGCGTAGTTTGATTTCGGAACCGCGGGCTTTTCCTCAACCGAGACTGGGTTGTCATGGTCGTCAAACTCGATGACGCCGTATCTTTCGGGATCGTTCACACGATACGCGAAAATTGTCGCGCCATTCGCTCGCGCCGCGCTTCGGCCTAAAATTTCGCTCAACCCGTGACCGTAAAAGATATTGTCGCCGAGGATCAGGCAGCAGGAATCGCCGTCGCAGAACTGCTTACCAATCAGAAACGCCTGCGCGAGGCCGTCCGGAGAGGCTTGCGCCGCGTACCCGAGCCTAAGCCCCCATTGTGCGCCGTCGCCCAATTGGCGCTGGTATTGAGGCAGGTCCTCGGTAGTCGAGATGATCAGGATTTCGCGGATCTTCGCCAGCATCAACGTCGTCAGCGGGTAGAAGATCATGGGCTTGTCATAAACGGGCAGAAGATGCTTGCTGACCGAGATCGTGACCGGGTACAAGCGCGTGCCTCGGCCCCCTGCCAGGATGATTCCTTTCACCTCGAGCGCCTTTGAACGTAGTTGACCGCCATCCAGTCTTTGTATGCGCCCCCGTCGGCTACCGCGGTCACCCACTCGATGTTGGCAAGATACCATCGCACCGTCTTTTCCAGCCCTGATTCGAAGCTCTCCTCCGCGCGCCAGCCCAGTTCGCCCACCAGCTTCGATGAATCGAGCGCATACCGCCGATCGTGCCCGGGCCGGTCCGCAACATGCGCGATCAACTCGGCGTAGCTTCCCGATTTGCGCGGACACCTCTCATCGAGCAGTACGCATATCGTGCTGACCACCTCCATATTGGTGCGTTCCGCTCGTGCGCTGATGTTGTACAACTCACCAGCGCGGCCCGACTCGATGAGGCTTCGTAGCGCGGCGCAATGGTCACTGACGTAGAGCCAGTCGCGAGTCTGCTTGCCATCGCCATAAATCGGCAGAGGCTCCTCACGCAGCGCCTTATGAATCATCAACGGAATCAGCTTCTCTGGATGCTGATAGGGACCGTAGTTGTTGCAGCATCGCGCGATTTGAGTCGGCAGCCCGTAGGTCTGATTAAACGCGCGCACGAACTGATCGGCCGCCGCCTTGCTCGCGGCGTAAGGGCTGTTGGGCGCGGGGACTTTGCTTTCGTCGCAGGGCAGCTCATCGAGCGGCAGCGAGCCATAGACCTCGTCGGTCGAGACCTGGAGGAACCTGAAGCCGTCCTTCTCCGCACTCGGCAGCCCTTTCCAATACTGGCGAACCTCATCGAGCAGATTGAAGGTTCCCATCACGTTGGCCTGAACGAATTCCTCGGGAAACAGGATCGAGCGGTCGACGTGGGTTTCGGCGGCGAAGTTGACGACTGCGGCTGGCCGATGCTCCCCCAACAGCTCTCGCATCAGGCCGCGGTCGGCAATGTCTCCCGCGACGAAGCGAAGCCGCCGATCTGCCGCCAACCCGGCCAGATTGTTGGATCCCGCGGCGTAGGTACCCTTGTCAACCGTGATTACCGAGCCTTGCGACTCCTCGAGCCAGGTCCGGATGAAGTTGGAGCCGATGAACCCGGCCCCGCCGGTTACGAGTATGCTCGGCTCCATAAGATTTATCTGGGTTTTCACCCCTTCTTCGCCATCACATCAAGGCGGCGCCTGACGCGCCTATTCATGGGATTACCTATGCACGTCCTTCTGAGGTCTGGCATCGTAAAGAGAACGTGAATTTGGTCGTTGATACGACAAAAGATTCGTCCAAATGTCAACAAGAATTCCCAAACACTTCACCCGACTGGAGAATCCGCAGCTCAACCTAGCGTATTTCTATTCAGTTGCGCTAGGGTGTGTATATTGAATCCTGCATACCCGTGAAGATCAGCACCATTGCTGGCGGGATTTGTATGCTTGAAAACCGCTCCGGCAACAGGAATTGTTGGGGCCTCTATAACACATGAAACCCGTCGGTTTCCTTCCCATCGGTACGCACAAGACCGGAACCACCGCGCTTCAAACCCTACTTACCTCCGACGAACAATGTTTGGAACGAAATGGGATATTCATACCTAGAAGTGGGCGCCCGTGGCGATTGCTCTTGCGCTCAGGCTGGAACTATCGGAGAAATATCCTCCGAGCGCCGGAGGGCGTGACTCCACTGATACTCAATTCATGAAGAGCCCGACCGATATTGTCGATATAAACGGAATTAACGCGTCCGAGGCTGGGCCTGTAAACAATCATCACTCGCGGCCGGCTGCCTTTCCAGACGGTATCGTTCGACAGATCGCCTTCGAGTCGCCCGACCGGCTCACCGATGTCGAATCGTGGCACGGCCATATTCCTTTTGCGTTCTGGATCGTTGAAGCTCTTGCGCCGCGCGTGTTGGTGGAACTCGGCACGCACAGGGGCGATTCCTATTGCGCGTTTTGTCAGGCAGTGGATCGGTTGCCTCTCGGGACCGCCTGCTATGCGATCGATACCTGGCTAGGCGATGAACACGCCGGTTACTATGGAGAGGAAGTATTCGAAGAGCTGCGGCAATATCACGAGCCTCGATACGGACGGTTTTCGCGTCTCCTTCGCTCGAGTTTCGACGACGCGGTGAGCTACTTCGTCGATGGCAGCATCGATCTTCTCCATATTGATGGGCTGCATGCCTACGAGGCGGTCAAGCACGATTTCGAGACTTGGCGGCCCAAGCTCAGCGAGCGCGCAGTGGTGCTCTTTCATGATGTAAATTTGCGCGAATTGGATTTTGGGGTGTGGCGGCTCTGGCACGAATTGACCCGCCAGTACCCGTCGTTTACCTTTCGTCATAGTCATGGATTGGGTGTACTTGCCGTCGGCTCTGACATCGCGGATCCGGTAAGGCGGCTGACCAGCTTTGGTGAGGCCGATGGCGAGAGTGCGCGCGGTTTCTTCTCATGGCTCGGCGAGGCAATCGCTGCTCACGCGGAAGCTTCCTCGAAGGGGAATGCGTTCGCGGCGGCCGAGGCGCGTCTCGTCGAGAGAGATCGGCATACAGCCGAACTCACTGAAGCGTTGACGATTGCAGAAAGTGAGCGCGACGAAGCGCGCGCGCTGCTGGCGGCGGCTAGCATCGAAAGGGACCAAACGCGTACCGCCTTGGCCGCAGCGCAGTCCACATTGAGCGAGAACGAACGACTGAATACCGAGCTTGTGGAGCGAGTGCGCCGAGCTGAAGCGGAGCGTGACAAGATTAGAGCAGAATCGTTAGATACCTCGGCCACCGTGGGATTCATGAGCGCGGAGAGTCAGGGACTGAGAAACGCCGAGCAATCGATGAAAGCTGAAATCGAATCGCTGCAGGCGGAACGCGATTCGCTGAGACTCGTAGTCGAATCGCTGCGGTCCGAGAACGAGACCATTAGGCCGATTACGCAACTGCACGCCATCCTGCAAACGGAGCTGCAGCATCTGTGGAACTCCTGGTCATGGCGGCTGCTTCGACCGCTGCGGAACCTTGCGCGCATGGCAGGCGGTTTCGATAAGGAAACTCAACCGATATTTCAATCTGAGCCCGACATGCTGGGCACCGTCATCACGATCCGTCAATCGTTGTCCTGGGAGCTCACCGCGCCGCTGCGACTGATTCATCGGATGCTTCCCCAACGCAGGCGCATCATGGCTGCGAACCAGGCCCCCGATATTCTCGGATCTGGCCTGGATGGATCAGGCTCAACGCTCGATTCGCAATCCGCTGCGGCGGCGAAGTCGGCGCAAGATCTTACCGACGTCAAGGAAAAGACCAAGCAACTTTTCTTTGCCCGGCTCTCCGATTTCCTTGGGGGCGACAATGTAATCAGGCTGCCTCGTTCGGAGCGTCCGGACGTTTCGATTATTCTCGTGCTTCACAATCAAGCGGCGCTCACGTTCGGCTGCCTCTCTTCGATTGTCGAATGTCTCGGTACCTCGTCCGTTGGCGTCGACATAATTATCGCAGACAATGGCTCCACGGATCGGACCGCTGAGCTGTTGCGCAAAGTCGGGGGCGCAACCGTGCTGCGGAACGAAACAAATCTAGGATTCTTAATGGCGGTGAACCGAGCCGCAGCGCAAGCGGGGGGCAGATATATTCTCCTGCTCAACAACGATGCGCAATTGCTTCCGGGTAGTCTCGAGGCGGCGACTCGTGTGCTTGATGCTAGCCCGGACGTCGGCGTTGTTGGTGGAAGACTCATCTTGCCCGACGGTACGCTTCAGGAGGCAGGTTCTATCGTTTGGAACGACGGCTCTTGCCTCGGTTACGGGCGAGGCGACCGGCCAACAATGCCGGCATATATGTTTCGTCGCGACGTGGATTATTGTTCGGGCGCCTTCCTTCTTACCCGCCGAGAGCTTTTCAAGCAGTTCGGGGGGTTCGACGAAGCGTTCGTGCCTGCGTACTACGAAGAGACCGACTATTGCACGCGGCTGTGGGAATCCGGGTTTCGCGTCGTTTATGAACCCGAAGCAGTCGTTCGCCACTATGAGTTTGGCAGCAGTGGCAAGATAGCCTACGCGCTGGAATTGCAGCGTGCGCATCGCGAGGTCTTTACCCTAAAGCATGCCGAAAAGTTGCAATTTCATCTAGCGCCCTCGGTATCCAACATTCTCGCTGCTCGGACCGCAGGTAGTAAGCGCAAACGCATTCTGATGATCGAAGACGGTACACCGCATCCTCAGTTTGGCTCTGGCTTTCCCCGCAGTAAACGGATTGTCGAGGAACTCGCCCTAGGTGGCGCGCTGGTTACCGTTTTCCCTATGCTGAGACTTGCGGAAAAGTGGAGCGACGTTCGTGCAGACATGCCGCCCGAAATCGAGGTGATGTTAGGATACGGGAGCGCCGATCTCGAACAATTCCTTGAAGAGAGGCGGGGTTTCTATGACGGAATCTTAGTATGTCGACCCCACAACATGAGGTCCTTCTTAGCGATAGCCAGTCGTCGGCCCAAGCTAGTCGCGGATGTGACACTTATCTACGATGCCGAAGCGCTGTTCGCTCAGCGAGACATCCTCGAACGGGAGCTCGCCGACAGTCCATTAGAGCAGGGAGCCGCCCAGAAGAGGCTCCGGGAAGAGGTGTCGCTGGCGCGGCAGGCCCAGCTGGTGCTCTCGGTTTCTTCGCAGGAGTGTGCAGAGTTTCGCAGTTCGGGCGTCGGACGAGTGGAGCTACTAGGGCACACCATCGAGCCATTACCCGGTCCCTTACCCTTCACGAAGCGTCGTGACTTCCTGTTTGTCGGCCGTCTCAGCGAGGAGCGCTCGCCTAATGTGGATGGTCTTGCGTGGTTCTTTCGCGAAATCCTTCCGGTCGTTCAGCGGACCCTCGGAGGCGAAGTCCGTCTGAACGTTGCGGGCAAGCTGGGCGCACCTAGCCTATCGATGTTAAAATGTCCATCCGTGGCGCTTTTGGGACAGGTGCGAGACCTTGGGCCTATCTATGACCGAGCGCGGGTCTTCATCGCGCCGACGCGTTATGCCGCTGGCATTCCGCTTAAGGTTTATGAGGCGGCCGCCTATGGAGTCCCTTCGGTAGTTACTCCGCTTCTTGCCAAGCAGCTCGGCTGGTGCGAGGAACAGGACTTCCTAATAGGCCGCGATAGTGAGTCCTTTGCCGCCCAGTGTGCCCGCCTTTATCGCGACGAGGCGCTGTGGACTCGGCTCCGCGAGAATGCACTGGACCGCGTCCGCGAGGACTGCGATCCGGTTCGCTTCCGCCAAACGATAGGCCGTATCATTGATGCGGCGCGAATCCGCCCCTAGGTACAAAGCATCCAACGAAGAGCAGCTTGTCCAGCCTGAAGTACTCCTAGCGCCATTTGGGAGCCGCCTGAGGGAATTGTTATCGTATCAGGAGCCGGCCGTTTGCCCTTCAACAAAATCAGAAACCGTTACTTCTGCGAGACCGATATGCTACTTCGCCTGAGCACTTCCGGGCCGTCGTCTGTGACGGGCCGTTGGGACACTCGACGTTATGGCAGGCTACAAGCGATATGTATTTTCGTATGGCTGGAGGCTATGTTACGGCATACACGCCGGCGGCGTTTGCGCGATGGCCTGTCGTTCAGATGTTTTACGCGAGAAGGCCGGAAGCAGGATTCAAGGATAATCTGATGCCGTTTTGCGCGGCCAACGCAGTGCGTGCGGTAATTTTAGCCAACGGCACGGGCAAAGGATGGGACTTGGCGTTGGCAAAAATGGGATGGGAGCGCTCGGAAATGGGTGGCGTCGTCATATATCGGGTTCCTAAAGGGCGTAATGCCGCGAGTGTAAGCGGCGTGACTTCGCGAAGCACGGCGCTCAGTGCGAGGCTTCTGACTATTGCCAGCGTCACGGTCTCATCGCCTCGGACGTCTTCAGCATCATCCCACTGCTTGCAACTCCCATAGACGGGCGAGCCCCATTCTGGCTTCCGCTCCACTGCGGCCTGCTCCAGAACGAGTCTGCCAGGTCGGCAGGCACGCGGACGCCGTTTATGCGGATCAATATTTCACAGAGAAAACCAAATCCGAGTCAATAATCGCTTTCGCCGCCTTCCACGGTGCGTATCATTGGATTTTCTCAGGTGCCTGGAGAACCCCGGATGACGACCGACCGAATTGAGATCAATCCGCAAGTGATGATGGGCAAGCCTATCATCAGGGAAACGCGGATCAACGTCTAACTGATCCTCCGCGAGCTTACTTGCGCAAGATACGGATTTCGGCGAACTCGTCTAAGCGGAAAGCCTTGCGCAGCTCGGATGTAGCGAAACGGCAGGCCCGAATTAGTGGCGGCTCGTTTTCTTTTGCGCACACGGTCCACGTCAAATGGTCGCTTGGCTGAAGCCACGCACGCTGATATGTTGTCGGCGAGTTCTTAGGTAGGGATCACCCTTGCTATGGCCGGCGAGTGGACCAAAGCCGCATTGATTAACTGTATAGCCCGGCATCACCGTTATCGTAGCTATCTCGAAATCTGCTCCGCCAGTACCGGCTTTCGCTATGACGAAATCGATCGGTCCATCCTGACGAATTGTCATCGTCTGATGTACCGGGTGCCGGAAGGCCATTCGGACGGTATGACGGTTGATTTTGCCACTGCGGGACTCGACACCACTGAATGCATCCGGGAAATTTTTGTGCGGCGGCTGCGTTTCGACATCATCCTCGTGGATCCGTGGCACGAGTACGACACTTCAACACGCGACCTTCGCGACGCTTTGAGCCTGCTGAAGCCTCGCGGGACTATCGTGGTGCATGACTGTCTTCCACCGAGCGAGGAGCTCGCGAGCCCGGCCTACCGCATCGGAGATTGGTGCGGGCTGACCTACAAAGCTTACCTCGACGTTGTGACCGCTCGGCCCGAGCTCGAGTATCGTACGGTGGATATCGACTTCGGATGCGGGGTGATCCGGGCGCGCCCCCTTCTCGCGCGATTGCGGGAACGAATGCGCGCGAGCGACGAACGCGATGCCCTTATCGAACGATGGAACGCGTTCGGCGACGACTTCGGCGCGGCCTACCGATTCATGCAGGAGCACAAGCAGACGCTGTGCCGGTTGCGTTCGGTCGAGGATTTCAATCGTGACGAAGAAGGCTCTTCAGCCGAACTGGAGCCGCATCGCCGGCGCACGGCGGGGTAAGCGCAGGTCAGGAAATTTCTTCCGAGAACCGAATCTCCGAAAGACAGGTGCCGCAGTCCGACGTTCCCGGCGAGCAGACCTCGCCGATGCAGACGTTTCCTGAGCTGCCGCCCCCACTGGTGAGGAAATCACCGCCGACGACGCCGGGGGGTCATCTACTTCGATCGGCGCCAGTGTAGTTCGCAGACCGCGATAGTGGCTTCCGAGGCCTAGCGAGAGTTGATGCTCCATTCCGATGCGCCTCGTCTGCCAAAAAAACGCCCTCCAACATATCGAAAGTTGCCCCAATTTGGTTTCGCGATACGGGGCGATCGCCCTTGCGCTGAGGCTGGAACTATCGGAGAAATATATTCTCCGAGCGCCGGAGGGCGTAAACGCACTGGTACTCAATTCATGAAGAGCGCGACCGATGTTGTCGATGTAAACAATGCCCTCGCGGCGGCCGAGGCGCGTCTCGTCGAGAGTGATCGGCCTAAGGCCGAACTCACTGAAGCGTTGACGATTGCAGAAAACGAGCGCGACAAAGCGCGCGCGATGCTGGCAGCGGCTAGCATGGAAAGGGACGAAACACGCACCGCCGATAGCTCGGCCACCGTGGAATTCATGAGCGCGGAGAATCACGGACTCAGAATCGCCGAGCAATCGATGAAGGCTGAAATCGAATCGCGCGTCCAGATGTGATTGGAGACGAATCGTGGGTCCGACTAGAACAAGGAGGTCTTCGAAGGTTTCCTTTGAGACCGCGGCTCTCGGACCTCTATCTGAGGCCACACCTAAGAAAGTACCTGCTGTCGAAATGCGGGGTACCGGACAAAGAGTAGTTGTACTTTTAGGGATGCACAGAAGCGGAACCAGTCCCATCACCAGAGGGCTGAAGGCCCTGGGTGTGGAGCTAGGCGAAGACTTGCTCCCAGCGGCGCCAGAAAATCCCACTGGTTTTTGGGAGAATGCGGCGCTTTATGACCTAAATGAACGCCTCTTAACATCTATAGGGCGGGTTTGGCATAATGTCGCTCCAATCCGCAGCGAAATATGGAATTTGCCCGAGATGCAGGCGTTCAAGCTAGAGGCCGTCGAAACTCTCAGAACGCGCTTCGGAAACTCTCTGCTCTGGGGCTTCAAAGATCCAAGAACCGCGCGACTGCTGCCCTTCTGGCAGGACATTTTCAAGTATTTGGGTATTGCCGAGAGCTACGTGCTGATCATCCGTAACCCGATAAGCGTCGCCCGCTCATTGAAGGTGCGCAACCAATTTGCACTCGAAAAATCTTATCTTCTTTGGCTCGAGCACTCTGTAGAAGCCTATACCCATACCTGCGGCATGCCCCGCGTCGTGGTGGACTACGACGCGCTGATGGCTCATCCAGTGGAGCAGCTCCGTAGCATCGCCGAAAGGCTGGCGTTACCATTAGACCCCACGGTTGAGGACGCCATTAAAGACTACAGCTACGGGTTTCTCGATAACGGGTTGCGTCACAGCGCTTTTGAGCCGACCGATGTTTACCTGGACACTCACGCGCCCGATTTGGTCAGCAATACCTACGACATGTTTAGGCAGGTCGCGCTTGATCAGCTTGATGCGGATAGCAAAGAAGTTCAATCGGCTTTGTCATCCGCGCGGTCCGGCTTGGAAGGGTTTAGCCCATTTTTCTTATATTCGGATCTCCTGGAAGCAGAGCGGGACTCGATTCGCCGCGAGCTTGAGGATGTTCGAGACAAATCAATCCAGCTGACAGGCGAGGTTGCACACCGCAGGGAAGCAATTGGCATCGAAACTGAGCGTAAGTCCGAGCTTAGCGAGAGAGATCGGCTGAATGCCGAGCTTAGCGCCGAAATCCGCCGAGCCGCAGGCGAACTCCAGCGGACAAGAGAGGAACTGCGTCAGACCTTGGCGGAGCTCGAAGCGTTGAAGACAAAAAATCAAGTGCTCGAAGCCGCCACCGAATCGCTGAAGAGCGACAAGGAGTCGCAAAGGTCGGAAAATGAAGCGCTTAAGCCGCGAGCGCAATTGCAGGCCGACGCAAATGCAGTCCTGCGTTCCGAGCTGCACAATCTGTGGAATTCCTGGTCATGGGGGCTCCTTAGGCCTTTGCGCAACTTTATCCGCAAGCGACAAGGGTTTGGCAAGGAAGCTGAGCCCATTGTTGATTCTGAGCCTCAGCTGATTCAAACCGTCATCACGATTCGTCAATCGTTGTCCTGGGAGCTCACTGCGCCGCTGCGACTGATTCATCGGATGCTTCCCCAACGCAGGCGCATCATGGCTGCGAACCAGGCCCCCGATATTCTCGGATCTGACCTGGATCGATCAGACTCAACGCTCGATTCGCAGTCCGCTGCGGCGGCGAGGTCGGCGCAAGATCATAGCGACGCCGGGGAAAAGACCAAGTAGGTCTTCGCTTCCCTGTCGCTACTAAAAATTCTACCCGGGCCGTAATTTGAGTGGCTGCGCGAATTGCTATCGAATTGATGCGCTGAAATGAAACGGCCTGCAATCTGAACCACAAGCGGCGCACCGGTGGCTACCAAAAACCCCGAAAGCGCCGGAAAGCCTGGAGGTTTGAGACTCATCGCCATAGAGTGGCCGGCACTAGTGTCAACTCCGGAGATAAAGTACATCACCCATTATGTTGCGCGAGTATGGAGCGGCCGGGGCTTGGCTGGGCCCCTCGGTTTTTGCCTCGAATGAGCGTGATAGCGGAATCCCTGTTGTTCGAAGGAAATCCCTGGCTGATTTATGCTCGATTCTCTCCGTCGAGAACCGAGCCGGTGCCCTTCTAGAGTCTCCGTCTCAGCAGGCTACTGATATTTGCCGCCCCAGCGGTCGAGGAAAGTTACTTGCTCGAGCGGCGCGCGTGAGACTGGGCCGAAGTGTCCCAGCGGATAACCTATCGGGATGATCGCGAAGGTCTGTGCCTTTTCGGGCAATCCCAGGATCTCGTCAACCTCTTTCTCGTAAAGCAGATGGCGCGTCGTCAGGGTTGCGCCCAGTCCCAAGGCGCGCGCGGCAAGCAACATGTTTTGCACGGCCGGGTAAATCGACGCCCCAGCTCCAACTCCACTTCCCGAATCGCCGTATAGGCAGCATACAATGAGCACCGGCGCCTCGTGGAAGTGTTCGGTGAGGTGGTCCCTCGCGGCCAGCATGCGCTGCTTTTGCGCCTCAGATTTGCCGGGAGGGGGCGGTGCCGCATGGAAGCGTTCCTTCAGATCCTCGAAGGCGCGCTTATATCTGAGCTGAATCTGTTTTTTAATCTGGGGATCCTTCACCACGATGAATCGCCAATGCTGAGAATCACCGCCGCTCGGCGCGCAGGTACCTGCCTCGAGGATTTCACGGATGAGTTCATCGGGAACTGGGTCCGGTTTCAGCCGGCGCATCGCGCGCATTGTCCGCATTGCGTCAAACAGGCTGATTTTTCGATCCATCTGGGCATGCTCCTTTTTGCGCAGCTACTGGCTTCTAACTTCGGTATAGCCGCCTCTTGGTCGCCGGTGCAAACTCTCAAGCCAGATGCCGGCGAAATCGAGTTCGCCTATGTCACGGCAATCGCGACCCCAACCTTGCTACGGTCACCGAACGCCATGGTTTGATTGCGAAGAAAATGGCCGACGTAGTTCGGGACTGCGAGGATGTACTTGGCAAAGCCGCCATTCCTGGTGTCGCCGCCGAACTGGGCTTCGGGGCAACCCATCTCCCGCGCTGTCAAACAATAATTTCAGACGTGGGGAAAGAGCGCCAGGAACCAGTACTTGTCAACTAAAGTCGCGCGGGATCCGTACCTGTCAACTAAAGCTTCAGTGGCAGCGGTACTCGCGAGAGGTTGTCGTCGAGTTCGCCTGCAAGCACGACCAATCGATGGAAGGACTCGATTTCGCCGAACAGCACGATTCGGCTGTCGGGCGGCCATGCCGCGACTTCGGCGTATCCTGATGCTGAAATTCTATCGGTGTATCGCGTCAGCAATTCGCCCAGCCGCGCCGAATCGCCTCGCGCAGCCCACGCCATCGCGGTGCGGCTGGTGGGCGTGGGATTCTGCTCTACGTAGTCGAACCACGACTGGAGACGCGCGCGCAGTTCGGCCTCGAACGCGTCGCGCGCGGCCTGCGTTTCGGGCACGAGCGGTGGGGTCGGTGTCTGCAGGCGGACGTCGGATACACTGCCGACGCGATACGCAATTCGCCGGAGCGTCCCGGCCGCATCGACAACCCGTTCCGGATCGATCGCCGAGGCGCGACCCTCGAGCCGCGCGTCGTCGGCGACCGTCAACACTTCGTTCGCCGTTTTCATGATCTCGCGTTCCGCCGACTGAATCTCTTCATCTGATGAAGCCGCCGCGCCACCGGGCATCAGGTCGATGCTCGTGCGCAGCAATTTCTTAATCCGCGGCACCAGCGAGTCGGCGGCATAGTCGGGCCAGAGCACGAGGAAGACGAGCGCGACGATCGTGATTCCGAGCAGCATCCCCCAGACGCGCCACAGTGGAGCGTAGATGTCTTCGCTCGGGCTGAGGCCGGCCCACACCAGGACGAACGAGGTCCCGGCCTGGCGCGCGGCGTAGTTGATGCGATCGCTGCTCTGCGCTGCGTATCCAGCCACGCCCAGCGCGACGAAGCTTGCGATCATATAAGTCAGCACCGTTTCGAAGTTGGGCGTGACGATGATGATCATCGCGAGACCGATTACGCCGCCGATGATTCCGCCAATCAGCCGCAGCCACATCTTGCGATACGTCGCGCCGTAAGTTGGCAACCCGGCTATGAGCACGGTCCACAATATTACGGTGAGATCGCCACGCTGAGTCGTCAATCCGACTACGTATGCGAGCGCGATCGCGACCCCCAGCTTGGTCGCATATTTCATCGCCTCGGGATCGAGCGGGAACAACTTGGAACCGATCGTTTGCACCGGCGCCTTTCGGACCGGAGTCGGCGTGTCGTCGGGGCTGAGCTCGAGCAGGCGCGCAATTCCCCGAAGCCCCACCAAAAATGCGCTCATCACGTTTATCTCGGCCGCTTGCGCTTGCGGACGAGGCAGAATTGCAAGCTCGTCGCGCCGCTCATCCAGGGCTTTGAATGCCGCCGCGACTTCAGTGGCAGACTCGGCCATCGGTGATGTTGGACCGTGGACTATGCCAGCCGCGATGTATTCTCCGAGACGAGCCATCGAACGATCGAGTGCATCAGCCACAGCTTCGAGTTGTGGTTTGAACACAGCGCGGAAAACTCCCGGCGCACGTTCGCCGGCCACGAAGGTTAGTCGCGCGAGTTCGACATAGATGCGCTCGATCGTTGTAACGAAGGCGAGCAGGACCGCGTCGCGATGCGGGTCGGAACGTTCTGACGCGGCGCGACCGAGCAGATTCAGATGAGCAGGCAATCTCGAAATGAGCGGTGCGGGCAGGACGGTGGACGCACCGTCGGGCTCGAGAAAGCCGTGAACGACGTTTCGCAACTGCGTGCGCGTGCGTTCGAGATTCGCGTCCAATGACTCCAGCAGAGCGACTTCGGCCGGCTCGGGCCATAGCACCGTGTCGAACAGCGTCATTAAAAGGAACGCGACCGTGACACCGCCAAAGGTGTAGGCAAGCCCCCAACCGAAATCGTTGGGCCCGAACGCAATGGCGTAAAAACCGTCGAGGAAGGTGACCTGCACCATCAGCCACACCACTCCGAGCTGGAGCCGGTTGACCAGGTACGCGTAAGTCGCGGTCTCGAGCACGAAGAACGAGAGCATCAGCCACGGCGCTTCCGCCAGGATGCCGGCCAGCGGATGCGACAGCGCCAGCGCAGCGCCTTCGACGAGTATGAGGAGTGCGCACATCGCCGGCCGGATCATTGGCGCGCCGGCCGACGTGAGGTTGTAGAGAACGTAGCCGCCCAGGACACCCTCGATCTGCATCGCAGCCATCAGGCCTAACCCGAGCGCGCATTCGAGGCCTATTCTGACGGCCAGCCGGATCCGTCGCGGATTTGGCGTGAACTCCTTGCCGAGCAGGCGAATCAGGTCACTAGCGCGGCTGCTCGACGTACGGCGGGTCGCTGCTCCGAGCGTCGCAAAGCGGCGATCGGTTCCAACCCGCGGTGGCGACGCCGCTGACATGATCAGTGACTGCTCTGCTCGCGAGAATCCTGGTCGCGTTGATTCTGATCGCGATAGTTCTGATCTCGATAACCTTGGATCGTCACGACCGCTGTGCTGCCCATCCTGAACGGGAACTTCGGGTCGCGGTCCTCGAGCACAATGCGCACCGGAAAGCGCTGCGACAGCCGCACCCAGTTTAGCGTCGCGTCAACCTGCGGCAGGCCCTCGACGCTCGCGCCGTTTTGTTGATAAAGCGCCCATCCCACGCCTTGCACGCGGCCGCGAATGCGCTTGTTGGGATAGGCGAGGATGAAAACCTCGGCGGTCATGCCGGGTTCGATGTGCGAGAGAAACGTCTCGCGGAAATTCGCGATCACGTACCACTTGCGATCGTCGATCAAGCTGACGACTTGCCGGCCCTCGTTTGCGTACTGGCCCTCCGCGATGTTGAGGTTAGTGACGTAGCCGTTATACGGCGCGCGGACGTAGCAGTAACCGACGTTGAGTTTTGCGTCGTAAACGGCGGCCTCGGCGGCCTTGCGCAGCGCGTTGATGTCGCCGTACTGGCCGAGTTGGTTTTGCGCCTTGCGGACGTCGGAGCGCGCGGCCTCGACCGCAGCCTCTGCGGCGTTAACACGTGCGCGCGTTGAAGACGTCGTTGGCGGTGACGAAATGTTTGGCCAAAAGCGGCTCAATCCGATCGAGATAGTGCCTGGCATACGCGGCGTCGGCTTCGAGCCGAATTTGATCGGACTGCGCGGTCCGAATCGAATTCTCGAGTGCCTTGATATCGAGTTCGGTCAACTGAAGCTTGGCGGTCGGGGCGTCCAGTACCGCTTGATATGGCCGCGGATCGACGACGAACAGCAAGTCGCCCTGCTTGACGTACTGATTATCCACGATCGGCAGTTCCGTAATCGGCCCGCTCACATGCGGCGCGATTCCGACCGAGTTGGCGCGAACGTAAGCGTCGTCGGTGCGCGGATACGTAAAGTAGAGGCGCGCTACGTACAGACCGACGACGATATTAGCTATTACGATCGCGGCACTCAGCACGTGGCCGGCAAATCGCAAGCTCATCGATGCTTCGCTGGTCTCGGTAGCAGCCGGCATTCCAGTGTTCTCAGATTCGACTGAACAAAATGAGCCACACGATGCATCCCATGAGAATCGTCAGGCACGAATACACAATCGGCAGCGGTCACAGGTAGGCCTCGACGCGCGTGACCACGAAGACTGGCCGAATCGCGATGGTCACAATCGCGCCGCAGATCGCGCAGAACAGCCAGCTTGGAAAATTCGCGCCGCCGGAAGTGGATCGTGCGTGGACGCCCAGGTCCGGAGCGGCGAACGAATTTGCGATACCGATGCAGGCGCGGCCGCCAACTACGCTGCCAGAGCCGCACGCCACAGGCTCAGGCAACAAGTGCGACCTGCCCTCACTCATCGACATTGCGCTCAGTAACAATCCCGACACCCGGCAGACGTGGGATCAGGCTCGCGCCGCTGCGGCTGCCTACGGGGTCTCCCGCGCGCCGTTCTATCCGGTGGTGAGCGCGCAGGTCCCGGGTGGATACGAGCGCCAAATATTCCAGCTGCCTGGGCAAAACGCAGTCCTCAAGCAGTGGCAGATAACCCCGATGATCGAGTTCACCTACACGCTGCTCGACTTCGGCCGCCGCAGTGCCGGGGCGGCGGCCGCGCGTGAACAGTTGGCGGCCGCGAACTTCTCGTTCAACCGCAAGCTGCAGGATGTAGTGTTCGCAACGCAGCGCTCGTTCTATGCATCGGCGCGGCGAATGCCGCCGTGCAGGCCGCGGAACAAAACGTCGAGCTGGCGAAGACCGACGACGAGGCCGTCAGCCGCCGCGTCGATCTCGGACTAGCTACCGAGCCTGAGTTGCTGCTGTCGCGCCAGCGTGTCGCGCAATCTCAGTACGATCTTGCCAGCGCGCATCTGCTGGTGCGCGAAGCGCAGGCGAGCATGGCCGTAGCTCTGGGTGTCGCCGCCAACACCGCACTCGACGTGCCGGGCCTCGACAGTCTGCCAATTCCCGCCGGACTGGGAAGCGAAGTGGATCAACTGATCGAAACTGCAGTACGCCAGCGCCCTGATCTCGCAGCCCAAGTCGCGACGCTCGATGCGCGCCGAGCCGCCGTCGAACAAAAGAAGGCTGCCTTTTATCCGACCGGCGGCATTACGGGCAGCTACGGTGAGCAGTCCTGGAATTACAGGTACGACGGCACACCGACCGTCACCGACAACCAACCGCAGTACGCCGCGCTGCTGACGATCAACTGGGACCTCTTCACCGGCTTCAAACGCATCAATGACGTCCGTCAGGCCGAGGCCGATCGGGACGCCGCCGGCGCGCAACTCAAATCGCTCGAGGTCGACGCGATAAGCTCCGTGTGGCGCGCGTACTACGAATTCCAAACCGCGCTCAGCCGCTACGACTACGCCAAGGCTCTGCTGGCCGCGTCGCAGGAGTCCTACCACGCCAATCTCGACACTTACCGGCAAGGGCTCAGCACGATCGTCGAGTTACTGACCGCCGATCGCGATCTTGCGAACGCGCGCTACACGATTGTCCAGAGCCGCGCGGATTTGCTGACGTCATCGGCGGCCGTCGCGTACGCCGTGGGAGCCGTCGAGAGGCGATCGCGTCCGTAACGCGTTCGTAACAATAGCTGCGATCTTGAGGCTAAGGATTCTCCGCCGGGTTCGCCGAAAATCCGCGCATTTCGGCCCAGTCCAGAAGTAACGGGTTCTCCAGGAATACCGTGGGGCGGACGTGCACGAGCGGACGCGCAGTTCGAGATACCGCGCAGTTGATTCCGCAGTGCAGACAGTCTGTTGTCAGTGAGTTGACGGACTGCTAGGTTGCGGTGGGATCGTAAGCCTGTCCTCGGGTGGGGGATTTCAAATGCAGCGGAGCTTGCTGGCTTTGCTTCTTTTCGTATCGACGGCGATCGCGGCGTGCGCGTCGCAGGGTCCGTCGAGCGGTGGCGGCGGTTCGACGGACGTGGTCGTACTGAACGGATGCAGAGTCGATCCCGCGCGAATCTGCAATAGCATCCGCGGCCAACCCGTGGACATGAGCAATACCGGGTTGCAGGCCGACCCGCGGATGGTCGAGCAAAATTCGGCGCGCACGGCGAATATCTTCGTCCCCGTGAAGAGACTTAACGGCGACGAAATCTTCGAAGTTGAATGCGGGATCAACACGTTGAATCAGTCGGTCAGCTGGGCGCATATCAAAACTGGACCGCCGGTCACCGACGACGATGCAAAGTTTCTGCGCGCACGGGACTACTGTTCAGAGCCCTGAGCAATTCTTCGTGCGATATTTCAACTTCGCTGTCCTCGTTGGTGTAGCAACGATGTTCATGGCCCTTCGAGCCGGTGCACAGCAGCCCGCCAATCCGACATCGCGCGGAGTGCCGCCCGATTTCGCATCAAGCGCTACCGCGCGGGTGAATTACTATCGCGCGATGGCGAAGCTGCCGCCGGTCGTCAACGACAGCGCCATCAGTGCCGGCGCGTATAACCACGCGCGATATCTCGTCAAGAACGGAATTGCCGGCGGCGATATCGTTCTCGACAAAGGACAACTACAGATTAAGCCTCCGCAGGACGCTTTCCGATGGGAGGTCAAAGGCAAGCCGTATTACACCGACGAAGGCGCTTCGGCAGGCAGAAACGCAGTTGTCATAGCCGCGCGGCAGATCAACCTGAGCGGCGCCGAATTCGTCGATCGCATGATGACGATGCCGTTCAGCGGCCTGATTCCGATGGTGCCGCAATTTTCGGTGGTCGGCCTTGGGGCATATTGCGACCCGGGTCAGTGCGCGATCGTGATCCCGTACCGCTTCGCGTTGGAGAAGTCGGTGCGTATCGCGCTCTACGACGGACCCGCGAGCGATCGGCTTTGGAATCCGAGCCTCGGACTCATTCCGTCGGAGACGGGACGGTTGCGATCGCCGGTCGAATTTCCGCCCGATGGCGCCACCGTTGCTCTGCAATCGTACGCCGGCGGCGACTATCCGGATCCATTGCCCTCGTGTCCCGGCTACAAAGCTCCAACCGGCACTCCGATTTCGATTCAAGTCGGGCAAGGTTACGGCCCTGATGGCAGTCTCGAAGTATCGTCGGACTTCGTTGCGCGCGACGGCGTCGAGATCGAAACGTGCCTGATCACCGCGGCGTCGTACGCTGGCCGCAATGCCGAGCAGACCGACATGGTCAAGGCGGGACTCGCCCGCGGCGGAGCGGCGGTGATGATCCCGCGCGAACCGCTCGCGCCCGGTCACTACAATGTCGCGTTGAAAGAATCGGGCAAGCTCTATGAGTGGGGCTTCACGGTCGCGACGCCGCCTGGTGCCGCGCAAGCTGCGCCTCGCTAGCCTCGCCCTGCGCTCCGGCGCCGGGTGCGCAAGGGTCAGTGATGGCCTTCGTGCTCGAGGGCGACGCGCGCGGATATACGATCCCCGGCCAGCTCCCTTCTTTGGTAAGAACGTCGCTGTGACAGATGCCGCAGGCCTGAACCGTGACTCTGACGCATCCGGCGTCAGGATCACGCATACGTTCTTCGATCAGTTCGAAATTCCCGCCAGCGCTCTTCACGCGTACCTTCTTCATGAGCAAAACCTCACCTCAGCGGAAAAATTATGCAGTGCCTTACTCGCGCAATCGCAGAAGCTTATGCCAACACCGCCGTCTCAATACCGCGCCGGTCTCATTGTTCGGGAGCTTGCCGGCGGCGGCGTCCGCTCAGCAAATAGACCGCCGCGCGCAGCTCAAGCAGAGGATCGAGTGACGGTTCGATTCCGTCGATCCGCGGGATGGGATCGAAGATGATGCTCTTCTGCTCGTGCGCGTTATCTGAGACCGGATTTTTAAGCACGAGCTTGCCGAAATTGATCAACGGCCGATCCTCGGGCCAGTGAACCGTCGCGTCGTCCACGATGTCATCGGGGTTTGCGACCTGCACGAGAATCTGAAAGCCGACCGGGCCCTTCGCGATTCTCGCCGTGAGCTCGTCATAGAGGAAGTTTGCACCCTTGCTCTTGGCCGTATCCGCATCAAGATGTTCGGTCCCGGCGTCCGGTGTGATCCGGTAACGCCCGTGACGGCTGACACCGTAGCGGTTGATAAACCGCATCGCCGTCACCCCGAAGTAGGTCTCTCTGGCGAAGCTAGAAGGCGCGGGCTTGGGCGTCTGGACGAATGCGAGCGTCCGTGGATGACTATCGAAGAATTTCTCGAGCGGGGATGGCTTGGACGAATCGCTCGACGTGGCGGCGCGCAAGAATTCCAGAAACTCCTGACCCGTTCGGGTGGGAAATCCGTCGGTCGAGTGGCTGACGATATCGGTATGCACATGTTCGGCGAGATGGAACCGGATCGCCATTCCGCGCGGATTTGCGTTCGGGACGTTGTCCGGGATCAGGGGAAGGCCCGTAGAGCTGGAAAACCGCACTGTGACGGGAGTGGACGCGCGCGCGATGTGAGGCGCGCGCGTCAGGGCGACAGCGTCGGGCGAGGGGGTAAAACTTCCGGTCAGCATGATGCCCTTTGCGTGGGCTGGTCTAAAACCGGGGTGTAGTCCGAACATCGCGTCGAACTGCTTGAGCAGGTCCTGGCCTAGCGCGATAAGCTTCTGGTCCGCGGGCAGTGGCATAGACGTCTCCTTGTTCGAGGATTTGAGTCTTCCGATGGGCCGCCGATCTTAGGTTTGCCATGCGGCCGGGCGGCGAGAACGATTTGAAGGGCCATTGTAGTCATGTCGATATCTCCGCAATCCAGTTTCGAGAGCGAAGCCGCGTCTTGTGCGCTACTGGTCGCGGTCTTCTTGAATTGAAGACCAAACACCTCGGCAGACGGGACTCCAGTCCGCCGGGTAGAAGGCGAGGATCAGGGGAGCGCCGCGGAAATCGTCCAACGAAACCAATTGATCGGGGGTGCTGTGAAGTTTTAAATCTGGCGCGACAGTGCCTGGCGCCAGTGGATCTCTGGCCTGTGCATCTTTGGTTCCACCCATTGGTTTTAGACCCCTTGCTTACACGCTAGTCAAACTCCCGGCTTCTCCGCATCGTGCGCGTGCCCAATGGCCCGGCGGAGGCGAGCATCCAGCCTGGCGCAGTTGAAAATCACTTTCCCTGAATGCACCGATTCCACGGCGTCGAGTGGTACTGCAAAGTCACCGGCGTTCTCGACGTAGATCACAAGCTCGGGCCGGCCTTGCGGCGAGACTGCCCGGACGGCGCCGAACTCTTCGCCACCGTCCGATACGAAGGTTTGGAATCCCACTTCGATTTTTTCTTCCATCTTTGATTCATACCGCGATCGATTCGCTGAAGGAAGTTACTTCGGTCCGCTCGCGGCGGCAGCCAAAGTCTCTGTTGGCAACTGAGGTGGTTCCGTCCACCTCCGGCGCACGCCCGGGCGACTGCTTGAACACGAACGATGGCGCAGTGGATCGTGCTGCGCAAAAAATGGCGGTGTGATTTGAAACGCGCTAAATTGCGCGGATTCAGTTGAGTTTTTGCGGACTACACTCGGGGAGTTTGCGCATTAGTTTTCTCCTCCGTCAGGAAGCGATCAGGGAACCCCGTGGAGTCCGGGGTTCCCTGCTGTGGATTGACCCGCATCACGGAGCGAGTCCGGTGAGCGACAGGACGATGTAGACCACGGTCAAGATTCCGAAGATCAGACCGGGCAACTCATCCAGCGCGCTGTAGCGCGCGATCCGCATTCCGTCGGAGAGTTCGGTCTGTTCGACCGTCACCGGGGTGCTGATCGCTTGCGCGTCGTTTACCATTGAAGCCATTGTCGTTTACCTCCTTTCCCTGTGGGAGCATTCACAACTGAAGGCGTTAGCTTTCGCGTAACGATTGGTTCAGTCGGACTGAACGGGCGGTGTGGCGATTTCCATCCCTGATCCGCCTGCGAGAGCCCGCTTTGAATTAGGGTGCTCGGGGGTTATGCTGCGTGGTCGAACGCGACGGTTCCGTTCGAGCTATTGCGAGGTGGGCTGTTACCCGTTCGGACAACCTCTCCACCCAAGAGGGAGAGCGAACGGCTTTGCGGAGTCGCCGGGGTTCCAGAGCTCGATGTCAAAAAGGGCTGACATCAATTCCGGCTCGAACGTCGGCAAGCTCAAATCGGGAGCGACCAAGCGTCAGGTCGCGAAGGGCGTGTTTCGCAAGGAGGGCGAGGTCTGGACGCTCGCCTATGGCGACAAAATCGTCCGTCTCAGGGACTCCAAAGGGCTGGGCTACATCGTCTACCTGCTCCGCAACCCCGGTATCGAGTTCCATGCGCTGGACCTGATTGGGGGGACCATCAACCCGGCATCGAGGGACTCGGAATCCGAGTCGTCGTCGAATGCCCCGGAAGGGGCTTGGCGCGAGACGCACGAGCTCTCGGCGGGAGGGCTGGGCGACGCCGGCGCTATGCTCGATGCGCAGAGCAAGGCCGACTATCGCCGCCGCCTTGCAACGCTTCGCGAGGAACTTGAAGAGGCAAAAGAGCGCGGCGACATCGAGCATGCGGAAAAGTCCGAATTCGAGATTGATGCACTGACGCGCGAGCTGTCTCGGGCGGTCGGGCTCGGTGGACGCGAACGCCGGGCGGGCTCGGCCTCGGAACGGGCGCGACTCAGCGTGACACGGGCGATAAAGGCCACTTTGGAAAAGATCGCGGAGAATCACGCCGCGCTCGCCGAAATGCTCGCCCGGAGCATCAAAACCGGAACCTTTTGTCTCTACAATCCCGGCTCGCGTTACCCCGTCGAATGGGAGTTCGGTGCGCCGTCTAGCGGGATTGCGGGCCTGGGTTCAGACATATCCGATATTGAGTCGATCGATCAGCGGGCGCCAGCCGGCGACGGCGGATCGGACGAGGAGATACCGCTGCTTGCGCTGTCGTTCGCGGAGCGGACCGCCTTTGTTGGGCGCGAAACCGAGCGCGCACAGATCGACGCCGCAGTTGAGGAAACGCTCGCCGGTAACGGCACCCTGGTGATGCTCGCCGGGGGTGCGGGCGTGGGCAAGTCCAGGCTCGCACTTGAGAGCGCTCGCTACGCGGCGAAGAAGGGGGCGTTGGTACTGCTGGGACGTTGTGTCGAGACCGAAGAGCCCCATCCGTATTTGCCATTCGTCGAGACGATCGAGATGGGACTTGGCCAGGCGCAGAGCAAGGAGGCGTTCCGCCGCGCGCTGGGGGAAAACGCGGCCGAGCTGGCGCAATTGGTGCCGCGGCTCAAGCAAGTCTTCGGTGACATCCCGCCGCCGCTCGAACTTCCTCCTCAGCAAGCGCGCCGCTACCTATTCGAGAGCGTCTGCGAGTTCCTAGCGCGTTCGGCCCGCGTCCGGCCGATCTTTCTCATCCTGGACGATCTGCATTGGGCAGACGAGTCGACGTTGTCCTTGCTGGTTCATCTCGCGCTTCGAATTTCCGGGGTGCCCGTCGTGGTGGTCGGGACTTACCGCGACACCGAGCCCGACCTGAACCGCGGCTTGATTAAGGTGCTCGAGCAACTGCTTCGCGGCGGAGTCCGGCCCATCCGGCTGAAGGGCCTGCCACCGGATGCGGTCGCGCGCATCCTCCAGTCGCTCTGCGGACGTGAGCCTCCGCATCACCTGGTTGATGCGATCTACCAAGAGACCGAGGGTAATCCGTTCTTCATCGAGGAGCTGTTCAAGCATCTGATTGAGGAAGGGAAGGTGCTTGATGCGTCCGGGCAGTTCCGCAACGATCTCAAAGTCAGCGAACTCGGCGTTCCCGAAAACGTCCGGCTGGTGGTCGGAAGAAGGCTCGACCGGCTGAACGAGGGGAGCCGTCAGGCACTAGCCGCGGCGGCCGTCATCGGACGCAGCTTCAGTTTCAAGCTGCTGCAGTCCGTTGCGGAGGATGAGGAGGATAGGCTGCTCGGCGCAATCGACGAGGCGCTCAAGGTTGGACTCATCGTTTCGAGCTCGGAAGGGCCGGAAGCGCCCTTCAAGTTTGCGCATGAGCTGGTGCTACAAACCCTGCTGGCGGGGCTGTCGCCGCCCAGGCGCCAACGGCTTCACCTGCGGGTTGCCCGCGCGATCGAAAAGGCCTATGTCGCAAACCTCAGCGATCGTTCCGCGGAAATCGCGCACCATCTAATGCAGTCAGGCACCGCCGACGCGGCGGAGCTTGCACGTTATTTGACCCTGGCAGGCAGGCACGCGATGCAGGCGGCGGCTTATGAAGACGCGCTGCGCCATTTCGAGACCGCTCTTGCGCGCCACGGCGCAGCCGACTCGAAAGGCCGTGCGGAGTTGCTGTCGGAGTTAGCGCTGACCAAACGGAGTCTGGGGCGATGGGAGGAAGCGCTCGCGCATTGGCGGGAGTCACTCGATCTCTACAAAGTGCTTGGCGATCAAGTGGCTATGGGGCATGTCTGTGTCGCGATTGTCGAAGCGCTCAGCTGGGCCGGCCGATGGGTGGACGCGGCGCAAATCGCTGACCGGGGACTGGCAAACCTTCAGGGAAGCGTCAGCGGCGATCGAGCGCGCCTGCTCGGCGTAGTCGGCGTGATCGACAGCGGGTCCTGCGCGTTTGGGGCCGCGCAGGACGCACTGGCCGAAGCGGTCGATCTGGCGCAACGGCTAGGTGAGGGTAGAACGCTCGGCGCGGTCCTGGGCTATCGAGCGTTTCACAACTTCGTTTTCCTGCGTCTCGACGCGTCGATCGCCGATGGACTCCGAAGCACGGAGCTACTCCGAACGAGCGGCGCGCTTTGGTCGCTCGCCGAAGTTCTTGGCTTCGTGCAGACGGCGCTCTACGAAACGGGGCGTGTCGATGAGGCGTGCAAAATCGGAGTAGAGCTCGACCCTCTTGCAAGAAAGCTCGGTCACTACGCGGCGCATATGCTGTGCGGGAGAATACGGACCTGGATCGAGTTCAGCCGCGAGCCTGATCTTGCCCGACTCAAAGGGAGGATCGCGGAAGACCTGGAGATCAATCGCACCGCCGCGCTGCCCTGGATCGCGACTTCGCTGGCGCAGCTCGGTCAACTCGACTTCTTCAGCGGCGACTGGAACGGTGCGTTGGCTCATTGCGAGGGGGCGTTCAAAGCCGAGTTTCCCAGCGCATTCGAAGGGTTCGGAGTCGGAATGTTGTTCCGGCAGAAGGCATATCTAGGCGACAGAGATGGGGCGATGGCGCTGCTCAAGGAGATTCGTGCGAAACTGCCTGAGCTTGGAGCGCCAAACACGGTCGGAAAATGGTCGCTGCTCCTGCTGGTTATCGAGGGGCTGCTTGCGCTCGGGGATAAGGCGGAGGTCGCAGAGCTGTATCCGCTAGCGCGCGAGGCGACGGCCACGGGAGCGATCTGTATCGAGCTGATTTCGCGTTTCCCGCTCGTGATGATGGCGGCTGCCGCGGGATGCGCTCATCAGTGGGACGCGGGGGAGCAGGGTTTTGCGCTCGCGATGCGCCAAGCGGAGTCTTTTCCTCATCTGGTGGAACAGTTCGAGATCCGCCGCTTCCACGGTCAGATGTTACTGGAGCGGGGCACAGCCGGCGATCGCGACCGCGCCCACACGATGTTGGCCGCTGCCAGAGAGGGTTACGAACGAATCGGGATGGCCCAGCACGCGCGGATGGCAGGGGAGCTGCTCGGGGAAACTGCGCTATGAGGGATCGATACGAAGCGATTGTGATCGGCACCGGTTTCGGTGGCGCAGTGTGCGCGTGCCGGCTGGCACAGGCGGGCCTGAAAGTCGGCGTGTTCGAACGCGGGCGGCGCTACCCGCTAGGTGGATTTCCACGCGACTGGAAGCACATCAACAACGGATGGCGCTGGCAGAGCGGTCAAGGTCTATTCGACGTCCGCCCGCTCAGCGAAATGACGATCGTGCAGGCAGCCGGCTACGGCGGAGGTTCATTAGTGTACGCCAACGTGCACATCCGGCCGCCTGCCGTGGTGTTCAAGAGCGGATGGCCGCCCGGATACAATCTCGATACACTCGCTCCGTACTACGACCTCGTCGCTTACATGCTCGACCTTCGGCAGATCGACACCCCGGGCCGCGACTTGCCGGCCAAGACCCGGCTGATGGCGGAAGCGGCGCATCGGCTCGGCCGCGACGCCCAGTTCTTCCATCCTAACATCGCGGTCGATCTGAGTCCGCCTGGAACGCAACACCAGAACAAGTTCGGCGCGACACAGCAAGGCTGCACCTACTGCGGTGAATGCGTGATCGGATGCAACCTTCAAGCGAAGAACACACTGGACTTGAACTACCTCAAGATCGCCCAGGGTTGCGGGGCCGATATCACAACGCAGTGCGAAGTGCTTAAGATCAAGCCTTGCGGCACAGGATATACGGTGACGTTCCAGGACTGGGCGAACGAATCCCAGGGTTCGAGCTACGCGGATCATGTCTTCCTTTGCGCGGGCGCGGTAAGTTCCACCGAGTTGCTATTGCGATGCCGCGACGAGCATAAGACGCTACCGAATCTCAGCGGCTATCTAGGGCATGGCTACTCTGGTAACTCGGACTTCATCGCGTTCGCGTTCAATACCGAGCAGAACGCCGCTCCTTCCGAGGGACCTACCATAACCACTGCTGTAGTCTACGACCGTGCGAGCAACGGCGATCGCGTGCGATTTATTTTGCAAGAAGGAGGCTATCCGCCGCAGATCGCCAACCTGATGCAACTGCTCAACCCGAAGGGCGGATGGCTCAAGGCGGTCGAACACTTATGGCGGTTCGAAGAGCTACGGCAGGCATTCGCGTCGGCCGCTTCCCAGATCTCCGCCAGCGGCGGCCTCGGGGCAGCGCTGGAGAGGCCCGATCACACGGCGGTGTTCCTTTCGATGGGTCGCGACCGTGCGAATGGGATAATCGAACTGATTCCTCCGGTACCCGAACTGTGGGTGCACTGGGATGTCACGTCAAATCTCCCGTTCTACGACACTGAGGCACAACTGAGTACCGATTTCGCCAAGGCATTGGGCGGAGACGTCTCCTTCAATCCATTGTGGAAATTCCTCCACCTGCCAGTCTCCGTACACAACCTGGGCGGGTGCACAATGGCAGCGGAACCGGGGCTGGGAGTGACCGACCCATTCGGCGAAGTGTACGGCTACCCGGAACTCTACGTGCTCGACGGTGCAATCATCCCCGGCTCGACCGGAGTAAATCCTTCGCACACGATCGCCGCGGTGGCAGAGCGCAACGTCGAGGCGGCGATCCGGAAAATCAAGGGCGCTGCGAATTGGGAGGCGCCCGAGCGCCGGCAGGCGCAGAAAATCGTCGATCCGATCTCGCAAGTGAAGGTACCGGAGGAAGGCACCGCGCCGCCCAAGACCCCACCGATCCAGCTGAGCTTCACGGAGACGCTGAGAGGCTTTGTGGGAAACGGGATCCAGCCTCCTGACTACACGCGGGGCGAAGAGGCCGGCCGCGTGTCCGGCACCAGCGTCACGTTTACCATCACAATCACGACCCCCAACCTCGACGAGTTTCTGGTCGACAAGCGTCATATCGCGATCGCCAGTGGAACTCTGCGGGCCACCGGATTTACCGGGCCGGACGGAGCCCAGGTGCGAAAGGGAATATTCAAGCTGTTTGTCACGGAGCTAGACAACAACTTGTACCAGCGCAAGATGCTCTACTATCTTCCCTTCACCGGAGCGGACGGGAAGAAATACGAGCTCGAGGGCTTCAAGGACATCCGCGACCACGGCAGGTTCGACGTGTGGGGCTCGACCACTACGCTATACTCCGTGATCTCTGAGAGGGGTGGTCCGGTGGTGGCCACTGGCATCCTAAGAGTGCGACTGCTGGATTTTCTCCGTCAAATGACCACGATGCGGATCACTGGGACCAGTAACCCGGCGATCAAGGCATTGAAGATGGCTCGTTTTATGAAACTGTTCCTGGGTACTCTATACGACGTGTTCGTGAGGCCACTGATGCCCGGAGCGAGGTGAGCGAGTGTATAACACTATAGCCGGCTCGCGACTAGCCGAGACCATTTTCTATTGGCATTCACTATGAACCTGCCGACTCCCGTGATATTTGAGCGCACGACACCGGACAATTTCGACATTCGCCTGACGCGATATGAGGGAGGAAAAAAAGGACCCGTGATGGTCGTGCACGGCGTCAGCGTATGGAGCGGGATGTTCACGGCACCGACCGTGCGCCAGAATTTTGTGCAATTCCTGTTAAGCCACGGCTACGATGTCTGGCTGCTCGACTGGCGCTCCAGCATCCACGAGCCGCTTCAGCAGTTCACCCTTGATGACGTCGCGGCGAACGACTATCCAACCGCAGTCAAATGCATTCGCGAACAAACCGGGTGCGATACGGTTCAGGCAGTTGTGCACTGCGTGGGATCGATCTCGTTCTTCATGTCGCTGGCGTCGGGGTTCCTGCCAGACGTGCGATGCGTCGCGAGTTCGCAGGTCGCGCTTCATCCGGTGGTTGGTGCGATTATGAAGTTCAAGGCCGGCGCGCATCTAGCATCAGTGCTCGCCGACCTGAATATAACCCACGTTTCGCCGTTGCCCGATCCTGATTATCCCGTGTTTGCCACGCTGCTAGGTCTGTATGTCAACGCAGTCCATCATGAATGCGATAGCACCGTCTGCCACCGGATGACCTTCATGTACGGTCACTTGTATCCACATCAGACGCTGAACGTCGAGACTCACGAACGGCTCGATGAGCAATTCGGACCGTGCAACATCACCACACTCATGCACCTGGAGCAATCAGCCAGGCGCGGCTATGTAACCAAGTACGATTATGGCCCAGAGCAGAATCAGATAAAGTACGGAAGTCCCGAGCCGCCTAGCTATCTCCGGGACGCATCGCATATGAGAATTCCAATCACGTTGGTGTCGGGAGAACTGAATCGGTGCTTCCTGCCCGAATCCACCAAGCGGACCTACGACTGGCTATGCGAGGCGAACGGCGCCGCGCAGTATACGCGAACGGTTATTCCAAATTTCGGTCATTTCGACAACTTCGTCGGTGCCGAGGCTAACCAGCATTGTTATCCCGCATATCTAGCGCAGTTGGAGAGATGCCCATGAATGCGGAAAGTCCCCGGCAGGACGATATCGCGGTAGTGGGCGTCGTTTACGACGGACGCCTCGACATCGACGCGGTGCTTTCCGCAGCCGTGGATTTGTTGCGGTCCAAGGGCTTGCGCGTCGCGGGACTGTTGCAGCGCTTCGGGGAGCCATTACCCGGTGGAAAGCGCAGCATGTACGTCGAGGATCTTTCAAGCGGCGAGCGGATTAGGCTTGATTTGCCGCGCGGACCTGAAGCGAGCGGTTGCAGCCTGGACGCCGACGGTCTGAATCGAGCTGCTTGCGTGCTGAGGGGTGCTATTTCGCAACGGCCCGACGTTTTGATGGTCAGTCGCTTCGGCAAGCAGGAAGCGGAGGGACACGGGATGCGCGCCGAGCTGGCCGAGGCCGTCAGTTCGGGCCTGCCAACGGTGGTCGCAATTCACCAGTCGCTAGTGGGGGAGTGGGAAAAATTTCTCGGCGAACCCGGCCATCTGCTGCAGCCCGAACCAACCGAAATCGTGAATTGGTCCCGCCAGCGGGTCCGATCCGCGGACAATTGCTGATCATTGATACGCAAAAATCTATCTTCGAATATCTTATAGTGCTATGCCGATGGGGCCGAATCAGAAGGAGAACCGATGCAGGACAAGACAATATACGCGCACCTCGCGGAGAAGTTGGAGATCGCCGGGCGGAAATCCGAAATGGTTCCGCGCATCCTCGAAAAGCTGCTTGACGAAACCGAAGCCAGGCTGGTTCTCGCCGCCGCGCCGCCGGCGACGGTTGAGGAGCTCTCAGCGAAAACGGGCATCGACGCAGCCAAAGTCGAAGCGATGATCGATCCGTTGTTCCGGAAAGGCATCCTCTTCAAATCCAGGAAACCGGACGGGGTCCGTTATTACCGGGTGCGGCAGGTCCTGCAGTTGCACGACTCCACCGCGGTCATGAACAATCCACCTCCCGGCATGCTCGACCTGTGGAAGGAATACACGCGCACGGAGTGGGGCGAGGAAGTCAGGGTGTTTCAAGCGCCCGTGCTCCGGGTCGTTCCAATCAACGTGAGTATCGAGCCCAATTCACAAGTCCTCGCTTCTGACGATGTCCGCAATTTGATCGACCAGGCACGGAACATCGCGGTCACCAAATGCTCCTGCCGGGCTATCGACGGCTCGTGCGGCCAGCCGGTGGAGGTGTGCTTCCAGCTCGATCGCGCGGCCGATTACTCGATCGAGCGCGGTACCGGCCGCAAGCTCAGCAGCGAGGAAGCCCTGCGCCTGCTGGAGATGTGCGAGGAACAAGGCCTGGTGCACGTCGCCGAGAACAAGCAAGGCGTCGGCCACGTGATCTGTAACTGCTGCAGTGACTGCTGCATCAACTGGACAGCGATGAGAACCGGGGTGGGGAAATTCGCATCGCCCAGCCGCTTCCGCGCTGTAATCGATGGCGACGAGTGCAACGGATGCGAGAAGTGCATCGACCGATGCATCTTCGATGCCCTCACGATGATGGTCGATGGCAGCGTTGCCACGGTCGACGAGCAGAAGTGCATGGGCTGCGGCGTGTGCCGGCCGGCTTGCGTGCTGGAGGCCATCAGCATGCAGGTGGTCAGGCCGCAGGAGTTCGTTCCCGCGTAACCAGCCGCAATCGGGGTTCGGAGCGGGCGGCGCGCGTCCGAAAGCACATATGCACGAGTTGCAGATCACCGAGCGCATCCTGGATGTCGTGCTCAAGCACGCCACCGGGCAGGACGTGAGCAAAGTCGTGCGCATTCACCTGAGAATCGGCGCGCTGTCCGACCTCGAGGATGAGTGGATTCAGCACTACTTTGACTATCTCAGCCGGGGCACTGTGGCCGAGAACGCGCAGCTGGCGATCACGCGGACAGGTGCAGTCCTGCGCTGCCAGTCGTGCTCCTGCTCCTTCGAAGTCAAGCGGGAAGAGTTAGGGCACGCGCACTGTCCGGATTGCGGCGAGACGGATTTGGAATTGGTCGCCGGCCGTGAATACGTGATCGAAAACATGGAGGTCCTATGACCGACGCCGTCAGGCTGATCGAGATCAAGGAAGAGATTCACGCCGACAACCAACGGGTCGCGCAAGGCCTGCGATGCCAACTCGAGGAAAAGAAAACCTTCCTGCTGAACGTGATGTCTTCGCCCGGCGCCGGCAAGACCCGGACTATTCTCAAGACCATTGACGCGCTGCGCGACCGCTTCCGATTCGGCGTGCTGGAAGCCGATATCGACTCGATGGTCGACGCGGAGCTGATCGCCGCGCAAGGCATCAGCGCCGTGCAGCTGCGGACCGGCGGCTTCTGTCACCTGGACGCCGCGATGGTGGCCAAGGGCCTCGACGCGCTGGACCTCAACGCACTCGACGTCGTTTTGATCGAGAACGTCGGGAACCTGGTTTGCCCGGCAGAGTTCGACACCGGCGCGGTCAAGAACGTGATGATCCTGAGCGTACCGGAAGGAGACGACAAGCCGCTCAAATACCCCTTGATGTTCACCGTGAGCGATGCGCTGCTGGTCAACAAGATCGACTACCTGCCGTTTTCGGATTTCAACCTGGAGGCGATGCGGGAACGGGTGCTGAGGCTGAACCCGCGCATCGAGATCTTCGAGATCTCGGCGAAGACCGGCCAGGGCGTCGAGCAGTGGGCCGCCTGGCTGAGCCGCGAAGCGAGCAGTTTCATTGGGTCAGCACCCGGCGCTTCACGCCCGCGGATCGGAAAGTTCCTCGACACTTCGCACTGCTAACTTTGAACGGGAACAACTACTCTATTCTGTGCGCCAACCGGCTGCGCAGACAGGTCGGCAGCGAGTGGTTCGCATCGGACTGCATCATCGGCCAGCGCTTTCACGTGCGCTGAAGTTCACCTGAACTCTCTTCGTTTCCATTTGTTGCGGATTTCGCTCTAGTCGCCGACTGCGCGAGGCGATTGGCGGTAACCGACCGGAATATACGACCCTTTGGTTATATGAGTAACCTTAATCAACGATCAAAATATACTTTATATTACTAGTCATGCTAGCGTGATGCTGTGATGAATAGAAAACTAATTGCAGCAGTGTATATCTCAACTATAATTCTAGTTGGTAGTATGTGTATCGGCGCGTGCGCCCTAATCGTGCCGGTGGATACCGGCCCGCCCCCGACCGAGGTCTCGCGGACCGTTACTACAACGCAGACCAACGTCCCGGATCAGAGCACCACGACGGAGAAGAGGACCACGGTCACGCAGACCACCGGATCGAATTAACCGCGTTTCGGTAGCGAGCCTTGTGTTCAGAGTAACAATTGGCGGCTTGGAAAAGTCCGGTCGCCAACTAACAACCTAAGTCCAACGGAGAAAAGTAATGAATTCAGTGCAACGATTTGCCATCAGCATCGTGAGTGTTGCGGCCTTAGCTTGCGTTGCCGGATGCGGCAGCAGCACCAAGGAAGTTGACACCACCAGTTATGTTCCCGCCGCGCCGGCTCAAGTCGTCGTGCAGCCCGCGCCGGTACAGGTGGTTCCTCCTACCACGACCAGCAGCACGTCGAGCGAGCGGTCAAGCAATTCAAGTAATTCGAATAATGCAGGCACGGTGGATAGCTCGAGTTCCCGCCACAGCGAATCCACAACCGTGACTCCCAGTAACTAATCGCAGCTTTCGGAGAATACTGCGATGCGAAACAATTGTAGTCGAAAATGGACAGCCGTGGCGACATTCGCGATCGCGTCACTGATTGGCGGCGGACTGCTTGCCGTCAATGCCCGCGCCGACCCTGGTTCTACCGATTCCGCGAACTCTGAGTCCCGCGAGAACGACAGTGTAAATGTCACGGCGGAGCATCATTACAACTCCCCGGCGCAGCAGGCGAACGACGCGCTGCTGATCGCTGAGGTCAAGAGCGCCCTTGCCCGTGACGGTGTTGCCAACAACTACCCCGTTGCGGTCGACTGCGATCATGGCAAGATCTTGTTGAGCGGCGTGGTTAGGTCGTCCCAGGACGCAAAGCATGTCGGCGATATTGCGGCCGCCGCACAAGGCGTCACCGGGGTAAAAAATCAGCTGACTTGGCATTAGCCGACCGTCAGCGAGGTTAAATCACGATGCTGTTGATTGTCATCATCTTGCTGATCCTATTCGCCGGCGGTGGCGGCTACCGAACCTATCATCACGGCTCCAGGGATCCGCGCGGCCTGTTGATGCTGGTACTTATGATCATGTTGGTCGTCTGGTTAGTTAACGGCGGCCTTCACGTCTGACCATTCGCTCACGTCTGGCGAATCATTTGTTCGGCCAGGCCGAACGACAGCGTCACGGCGGAGCCGCCGACTGCCGTGACGATGCGGACTGTACCGGTACTTTACGGTGAGTGTGCGTGCGGTGGTTCAGGCGCTGAGGCCCCGCTGCCGTTCGTATCGGCATCGCGGATCGCCTTGTGAACGGCGGCCAGCAGGGTGGCTTTCTTGACCGGCTTGACGAAGTACGCATCGCATCCCGCGTCGATTGCTTTCTCCAACGCCTCGGCGAGGACGGAGGCCGTTAGCGCAAGGATCGGGACGCGCCGCCGTCCGGTTTCATTCTCCATTGCGCGTATCGCCCGGGTCGCCGAGTAGCCGTCCATGATCGGCATCTCGATGTCCATCAGCACCAGGTCGTAGATGCCGGTCCTGAACTTTTCGACCGCCGCGGCACCGTCTTCGGCTTCGTCGATAGTGTATGGCGTCTTCTTGAAGTATGCATGCACCAGCAGCCGGTTGTCGTGGGAATCGTCGGCCAGCAGGATCCTGAGCGGGCGCATTTCGTCGAATATTTCGCTGCCGAGTCTCGAATCGACGCCGTCGCGCTCGGCGGGCGAGATGAGTTGCGATGATGCGCCACCGGCGCCAAGCGCCCGGCTCAGCGCGGCGAACAGATCGGGGCGCTTTATCGGCTTGACCATGAAGTTCTCGACGCCCGCTTCGCGAGCGCGCGCCATGGTTGGGCCCAGGTCGTCGGAGGTGAGCATCAGTATAATCGGACGGTCGTACGGCCCGAGCCTGCCATGCCGAATCCGATCCGCTACTTCTATCCCGTCCATCCCGGGCATCCGGCAATCCAGCAGTACCGCGCGATAGGGGTTGCCGCCGGCCGCGGCCCGATCGATTTCGTCCAGCGCAGCCTGGCCGGACTCGACACAGGTAACCAGGACGCCCCGCGAGGTGAGCGCCTCGCGCAGGATCATTCGGTTGACGGCGGTGTCGTCGACGACCAGGATGCGCATGCCGGCCAGCTCCTCGTTCGCGGCTGCGGGCGCGAGAGTTGCACAGCCCGGGCGGATCTTGAACTGGGCGGTGAAGCTGAAGGTGCTGCCCTTGCCTGGTTCGCTCTCGACGGTGACCTGGCCATGGAGCATCTCGACCAGCCGCTTGACGATCGCGAGGCCGAGCCCGGTTCCTCCATACTTTCGCGTCGTCGAGGAATCGGCCTGGGTGAAGGCCTCAAAGATGCTATCGGTCTTGTCGTGCGCGATCCCGATCCCCGTGTCCGCCACCGAGAACCTAATCGAGGCGGTGCCCGAGCCGGTATCCGGATGCGCCATCTGGAGGCTGAGCACGATCTCGCCGTGTTCGGTGAATTTAAGCGCGTTGCTGAGCAAATTCACCATCACCTGGCGCAGGCGCAGTGGGTCGCCGACCAAGTTATGCGGCACGTCATCCGCCACGTGGCCGGCGAGTTCGAGATGCTTCTCGTGCGCCCGCACCCCCATCGTCTCAGTGACCTTGTCGACCAGCTCCCGAATGTCAAAGTCAACTTCCTCGAGGCTGAGCTGGCCGCTTTCGACTTTGGCGAGGTCGAGGATTTCGTTGATCAGATCGAGCAAAGTGACGCCGTTGTTGCGCATGATGTCCAGGTAGCGGCGCTGCTCCTCGGTCAACTCGCTTTCCCACAGCATGTCGGCCATGCCGAGCACTGCGTTCATCGGCGTGCGGATCTCGTGCGACATGCTCGAAAGGAATTCAGACTTGGCCCGCGAGGCTTCGAGCGCGGCTTCGCGCGCGACGATTAGCTCATGCTGTGTTTGCTTGAGCACGCCGATATCGCGACTGATCGACATGCAGCACAAATGTCCGCGCAGCTTGAGATTGACCGCGGAGATCAGGCCGTGGTAGGTGCGGCCGTCCTTGCGGCGGAAGGTTGCCTCCATGTTCCTGACCAGGCCGACTCGTCTGATCTCTTCGGCGTAACGGAGGTTCTCCTCGGGGTTATCGAATGACCGGATTTCGCGCGAACGCTTACCGATGACTTCGTCGCGGCTGTAGCCGGTATTTCGGAGATACTCCTCGTTCACGTCGATGAATCTGCCGGTTTCAAGATCGAGAACCGTCATCGAATCGAGACTCTCATCGAACAGTTTGCGCCACACCATCTCGCTCTCGCGCAGCCTTGCCGCAGTCAGCTCGGCCTCGGCAATGATGCGGTCCTTAGCCCGCGAGGCTTCCAGGGCGGCTTCGCGCGCGGCGATTAGCTGACGCTGAGTTTCCTTGACCACGCCGATATTGCGAGTGATCGAGACGGTGCACAAATGTCCGCGGAGATTGAGATTTTGCGCAGAGATTAGGCCGCATTGGATGCTGCCGTCCTTGTGGCGAAAGTTAGCCTCCATGTTCCTGACCAGTCCGGTCCGTTTGAGCTCTTCGACGTAACGGAGGTTATCCTCGGGGTCCGCGAATGACTGGATTTCGCGCGCACGTTTGCCGATGACTTCTTCGCGGCTGAAGCCGCTCCTTCGGATGTACTCCTCGTTGACGTCGATAAATCTGCCGGTCTCCACATCGAGAATCGCCATCGAATCGAGGCTCTCATCGAACAGTTTGCGCAGCGCCGTCTCGCTCTCGCGCAAGTTAGCCACAGTCAGCTCGCCCTCGGCAATAACCCGATCGCGCTGCGCAATTTCCTGTTCGAGGTGAACCTGCACTTCGTGTCGTGCGGCGACTTGCTTGGCCAGTTCGCCGCGAACAGGCTCGAGCTCGCGCTCGGCGGCCTGGCGCCGGCTGATCTCATCTTCGGCGATATCGGTCTCGCGGCGTCCCATTGTGAATCCAATACTCATCAATGCGCGGCTCTTTCCCCTCGCAGGTAGAGAATGAGCAACTGTCGTGCCTCACAATCGAGGAAGGTCGCGCAGATCAGAAAAACTCGAGCGACTGGAAACAGAGATGACCTAAGCGAACGGCGGAATAGGGCAAGTAATGGAATGTCGCCGCGCGCCGGAGCTTCATCACCGCGAGTACCGCGCGCGCAAACTGTCACGGCTCCGGGCTGGCGTCGATTAACTATTCGCCAGTCTCGGTCAGATGCACGGTCTGCGGAGCGCCCAGCGGGTTGTGATCGATCAGTGCTCGTTGGCGATTCGTTGATAGAGCCGAGCTGCGCCGTCATAGATCATCGCGCCGTCATCGGGACCGCCGACGAACTCCGCGATCTGTTGCATCTCCGCGACCCAGCGGTACGCCTTCGGGCGCATCGCAGGCACGGCGCGATCCAGCCATGCGAGGAAGTTCGGCTGACTGCGCGCGAGTTCAGTCCGCAGTGCGTCAGCAAGTCCTTCGCGTGCCGCGGCGCCCAGCATAGTCGCGAGGAGCGCGGTGAAGCCCTTGGTCAGTCCGGCGTAACCGAGCTTCAAGCCGGAGGCGGCGCCAACGGGACCGTCGAGGATCGCAATATCAAGACCGAAGCCGGCCAGGCGTGTCAGCAGGCGAGCATCCGGGCCCGACGCGTAAAAGCGCGGACCTCTGGCGGGATCTTGAGTGCCGGCGGGCGGCGGTCCGCCAATAATGCCGGCGTCGATGAAGCTTGTGGCGCCGAGAAGGTCGCGGATGCGTCGGCAAGTCGCGGGAGAAATCGCGTTGCATTCGACATAGACCGGCTTAACCTGCGCGCGGTCGAACGGTCCGCGAAGGCGTTGCGCGACTTCGACTGCCACGCCCGGAGGAACGATCGAAAGGACGAAGCTCGCGTCGCGCACCAGCAAATCGTCGTCGTTGACTACTTCGAGGCCAACTCTGCGAACTCGTGCGGCGCTATCCGCGCTGCGGCCGGCGAGAGACGTCGATACGCGCGCACCGGCTTCGCGAAGCCTGCCGCCCACCGCGGCGCCCATCTCGCCCGCGCCGACGATCGCAACCGTCACGGAGGCTCGATCTCGATGTGAATCGCTCATCGGACCACCCCCTGCAGAAACGAGTGTAGATTTCGCGGGCGTCAGTAGCGGTTGAGTCGAGCCAGCCGATCGGCGTGAAAGTTCGCATCGCCGAACAGTTCCTGGCCTACGCGGACCCGCTTCATGAACAAGCCGATGTCGAATTCGTCAGTCATTCCGATACCGCCATGCATCTGGACGGCTTCATTCACCGCGAGCGTGGCGCTAAGCCCGGCCCGGGCCTTTGCCACCGACACGATCGCACCGGCGCGGTCGAAGGAATCGTCGAGCGTCTGCAGAGCCTTCAGCACCGCCGAGCGCGTGACTTCAAGTTCGCAGTAGAGGTGAGCGGCACGATGTTGTAAGGCTTGAAATTCGCCGATCGGCCGGCCGAATTGTTTGCGTTCCCGCAGATAGGCGACCGTCCGGCTGAACGCTTCCTCGCCGGCGCCGACCATCTCCGCCGCCACGGCAGCGCGGCCGACGTTCAGCACGCCCGCAAGAAGGTCCCAACCCGCGTCGACCTTGCCGAGCACATTGTCGGCACTGACATCTACGTCCTCGAACGTGAGCCGCGCAGCATTGTGCGTATCTACCGTCGGCGTGCGCTCGGCGCGAATTCCCCTGGCGCTCGCGTCAACCAGGAACAGGGTGAGTCCATTGGTATCGCCCGGTTTGCCTGCGCTGCGAGCGATCACGATCAGAAGATTCGCTACGTGGCCGTCGATCACAAAAGTCTTGGCGCCGTTAAGCTTGAAGCGGTTGCCGGCACGCGCGGCGGTCATCGCGGTTTTTTCCGGACGATGCTTTGCGGTTTCATCGACGGCCAGCGTTGCGATCAAATCGCCGGCGACGATTTGCGGCAGGTAATTTTTCTTCTGCTGGTCGGTGCCGGCTCGAGCGATCGCGGTTGCGGCCAGAACCGCGGTCGAAAGAAACGGGGAGGGCGTGAGCGTGCGGCCCAATTCCTCCATTACTATACCGGCCTCGACGTGCCCAAGTCCCAGGCCGCCGTACTCTTGAGGAACGAGAATTCCCGCCCACCCCATCTCGACGAAGTCCTTCCAAAGCGCGCGCGAGAATCCATCGGCGTCGCGATGGTCGCGCAGCGCGCGCAAATGGGCGACGGGTGCATTTTTGCCGAGGAAGCCGCGCGCATTGTCGCGCAGCATCGTTTGTTCGTCGTTGAGAACTAGCGCCATGTGATCACACCCAATCGCGATCGATGCTGTAGCAGCCGAATCCGGTGAATCGCCGTACCGCTAAGCACCGGGTAAGCTAAGTATTCGTTTGGCGATGATGTTGAGCTGAATCTCGCTGGTCCCGCCCTCGATCGAATTGCCCTTGGAACGCAGCCACGCGCGAGCAGCGCGGCCTTCATGTGACCGCTCGCCTTCCCATTCCAGCGCGTCCGAGCCGCCCGCCGACATCATCAATTCCATCCGCCGCTTGTTGAGTTCGGTGCCGTAGTATTTCAGCAGCGACGATACCGCGGGATGAGCCTGGCCCACCTTGGCCATGTCGCCCACGCGCTCCATCGTGAGGCGGAAGGAGAGCGCGTCGATCTCGTACGCCGCGATCTGTCCGCGCAGCGCGGTGTCCGCGAGCATCCCGTTGTCGGTTCCAACCGTTTCGCTCGCGATCTGTCCGAGCGAGCGGCTTTCCCCGGTGCTGCCCATGCCGCCGATCATGTCGCGCTCATGAGTCAGCAGGTACTTCGCGACGTCCCATCCCTTGTTGAGTTTGCCGACCAGGTTCGCCTTCGGCACGAGCACGTCGTCGAAAAAAGTCTCGCAAAACGGCGACGCGCCGGAGATCAGAGTGATTGGCTTGGTCGATACCCCGGCGCTTTCCATGTCGAACAGCACAAAGCTGATGCCTTCGTGCTTGGGCGCGCTGGGGTCGGTGCGCACCAGGCAGAAAATCCAATCCGCCTTGTTCGCGTACGTGGTCCAGATCTTCGAGCCGTTGACGAGGAACTGATCGCCCTTGTCCTCCGCGCGGGCTTGCAGCGACGCCAGGTCGGAACCCGCACCGGGCTCGGAATAGCCCTGGCACCATCGAATCTCGCCTCGCGTAATCTTGGGCAGATGCTCGCGCTTCTGTTCTTCGGAACCATATTTGAGCAGCGCCGGCCCGAGCATCGAGATACCGAAGCTGGTCAGCGGCTGGCGGCAGCCGAGCGTGCGCATTTCCTGGCGCAGAATTTTGGCCTCGTCGCGCGTGAGTCCGCCGCCGCCGTACTCGCGCGGCCACTCCGGCACCGTCCAACCCTTTTCCGCCATGCGCTCGAGCCACAAGCGCTGCGCGTCGGATTGGAAAACCGGATGCCTGCCGCCCCAGCAAGCGTCTTCCTCGCCCTGCACCGGGCGTCGCATCTCGGCAGGACAATTCGCCTCCAGCCAGGCGCGCGTCTGTTTGCGAAAGGTTTCAATATTATCCATAGCTAAGTCTGTTCCTAATACGTTTGCCCGCGCGATTCAAGCTTTTCTAATTGGCTCGCGGGTCGATTTCGAGGTCGGAGATGCGGCGCACGACGCACAAGCACGCTTCCCCCGTGTAATTCTTCGCTGTGCTCAGAATCCCGGATCCGGGTTCCTCCCCCTTCACTTTCGCTGAGGACAACCGTCAGCAGCCTGCTGCGTCAGCTCCAGCGGAACAAACGCCGAGCCGCTGCGGCGATGACAAACTCACGGTGGTTGCTTGCACGGAATATTATCAACCGAAAGTTTTGAGGAATGGCCCCTGAGGACACGGCTCTATCGGGCCTTTTTTGGTATGGAACTGGCGGCTTTCGTGGACCAGCCTCAGCCAAGACAGGGGGAGAGCCCCGACAGCTTGTGCACAGGTCAGAGTTGGGCTATTGGCATCCTGATCCTAGGAACTCAATCCATTATGCCGCAGCCCGGCGCGGCGAGGAGAAATGGTCGATCATGGACCTATTGGACCAAGCTCGGGAGTTTCTGAAAGCACACGAATATTCTGTCGAAGACAAGGACAGAGACCTGCTCGTAGCAGAGCATGCCGGTCTTGGGCGAGGAAAGGAGCGGATATGTGTTTGGGTGTCCACCCGCGAAAATCGCGCGGACAGGCAACAATTGGCGCTTCAGACAGAATATTTGAAGCGTTTTCAAGGGCTGGCCTCAAAATACCACGGGGCTCGGCTGTATTTTCTTGTGGACACGATGGAGGGATTTTTGGCAGAGTTCAGGTCCGAGTCCTATAGAGACTTCGGCGTTACGATTCAGGTACCTGCATGGTTTTTCGATCTACCGTTTAGACACGAAGACGCTCGAAGCGCAGCCACGGCCATCCGTGAGCTGCTCACTACGGCAAAGGAGGTTGACAAACGGCGCGTGCCGCAGAATTACGAGGGTCCCGACGCACGAATCGAGGGCGTTGACCTTGTTCAGGACCTGGCCAGAGTCATTGCAAGCGAGACAACCAAGCAGAATCCTAAAGTTTGGGTGATTGCAGCGCCTGCAGGTCAGGGGAAAACCGTCGTGTTCAATTCGCTTTTCATGCATCTGCAAGAGCGATTTGCTGAACAAAAGAAAAAGCAGCTTGTCTGCCCACGCCCGTTACCGATGCTCCCGCAGCACCTTCAAGGCGCCGCTGGCCGTAATATCAGAGGTTTGATCGACGCTTTCCTACAGACCGACATTGCGATGCCGACCCCCCGCCGTTTGTTTGATTGGATGATCGACAATAGATACGGACTTCTTATGCTCGATGGCCTGGACGAGCTTATTGCTGGGGACCCGGACTTCATACCGTATCTTGAAGATAGGATTACTGCCCCGCAGTCCGCACCATTATTCGTACTATGCGTCCGCGATTCGCTCCTTCACAGTTGTGAGGCGCTAGCTGATTTTCTGGACTATTATAACTCTGCAGTCGAGCTATGGCGCCTAAAGCCTTGGAGTGAGTCAGCGCAGCGTACTTTTGCGTGGTTCAAACTTGAGGGGCGCGCTGCGAAGCCGGGTGAACATGATTCAGCACGAATAGCTCAGTTTTTGCAACAGAAAAAAGTGAGTCCCGTGTTAAATCGCTTGGCCTCGTTACCATTCTTCCTCGAACAGATGCTTGATGTCTTCAAGGGCGATCCTAATCTCGCGGGTCTTCACGACGAACTCGGGCTTCTCGATGTCGCTGTCCGACAGATGTGTATGCGTGAATATGGGAAGGGCGTGTTACGAGAAGACCTTCTTCCGCTCGCAGGATTTACCGATTGGCTGGAAGATCTCGCGGTGCTGCGTTACGAACTCGGAGGGGTTCCTACGTCTGAGCTACGTGTCTTAGCCGAGTTGCTTCCGGCGCTCGCGACCCGTGAGCTGAGTGAAGATGAAACCCTATCGATGACTACACAGATTACTATGGCGCCATTCTTGCGCGGAGGTGCGATCTCTGGGCAAGTGGAGTTTGCTCACGAAATTTTGGCGGACTATCTTGCGGCACGCCGATTTGCCCAAGAATTCAATAGGGCCTCACCTTAGTTCGTGTCGCATTTGTCCCAGTCTGCTTGGCCATCGGACTCCGTTATCCTTCGTGTTTTGTCGGAGCGACTTGCCGACAAACCGGGGCAACTCGCTGCGCTCGCAACGACCGAGTCATTGCCCCCGATCGGAATTCGCAATCTAGTACAGTTGATCGCGCTCATCCCGGGGGGCGACTCCATTTTCAGGCAGGGCGAACTAGTCTTGGCCGGCGCACGCCTAGCTGAAGTTGCGTTCCGATCGCTCAACCTAGATGGGGTTTCCTTTCGGGGGTGCGATCTGACGGGAGCAGACTTCGCCGGATCAACGCTGCGAGGCGCGAAGTTCGAGGGCAGCGTTCTGAAAAACACGCGATTCACTGGTATTCCTGCGGACGGTTTGCAAGGGGCAGCATTTGGTGATTGCGAACATTTCGAGTCCATTATCGTCGGAGAAAAGAAAGGAATAGAAACTCATCGTGCTTTGCGTGAATGGCTAGCGCGCGAAACTGGGGCGCCGCCTTTGGAACGAGGGCCGTGCGCTGCTGCTTTGCAACTTCTGCAAGTGTTCCGGAAATTCGTTCATGTTAATGGACAATCGCGAACGGATGTCATCGACTTCAATACTTTGACACGCGGCCGCCAATTCCCCGGCGCCCCGGATTGCGAGGCGTGCATGAAGGCGGCAATTGACTTTGGTTATCTCAAGATAACGACAGACGTCAGAAAACTAATACGTCGCCCCGATGGTACGAGGTATGGAGAGATCATTACGTTCGTAAAGGGTTCAGGGCTGTCCGATGGTCTACGCTCACTACTGGATTCATTATGCACGGTTCCAGGTTGCAGACATTGGTCTAGGGAGTTCGTCAATAATTAGCTTCGCACTCGCAGGTCGTCAGTCGTCCTTCGACGTAAACCTTGCGGGCTTTGCTGACGGACCAGCCGGCTAGGCGGCGGCGTGATTGCCCCGAGCAGTCCAGCCTTCACGCGGCCGGCGGCAGAGGCCGCGCGCGACAACGGAGCGCGGCGTTAACATTGGGTGCAGGGGTCACCCCTGCATTTGCGAACACAGACCGCGCTGACTAATCTGCGATCTCGATCGAAGGACAGCCATGGCCGGATTATTTCCTCGCAAAGACCGCGACGGTCTGACGACGCTCACGCGCGAGCGGGTCGCGCCCGTTACAATCAAATCGGCGCGCCGTGCTTGACCCTGACATCGCGGCCGCGGGGGAAGCCGGCCAGCCTGTCCCGCTCGAACCGCCGGGCGAAGGCACAATCGGGAGCCGCGGGGCGTTTCGCGCGCTGCGCCATCGCAACTATCGTCTTTATTTCTGTGGCCAGCTCACCTCTCTGGCCGGCACCTGGATGCAAAGCGCCGCCCAGGCGTGGCTGGTGCTGAAGCTGACGAACTCGTCGACGATGCTCGGCGTCGTATCGTTCGCTCAATTCACCCCGATTCTGCTGGTGGGTTTGTTCGCCGGGGTAATTGTCGACCGCCTCGATCGCCGGCGCCTGATAATCACGACCCAAATCCTGCTCATGCTGAGCGCCTTCACGCTCGCGGCGCTGACGTGGACCGGCGCCGTCCGCGTCGAGTACGTGATCCTGCTGGCCGCATTCAACGGCACTGTCAGCTCGTTCGACATGCCCGGCCGGCAGTCGTTCGTGGTCGAGATGGTGGGATACGACGATCTGGCCAACGCGATCGCGCTTAATTCGATGATGTTCAACAGTGCGCGCATGCTCGGTCCCGCCGCCGCGGGATTGCTCATCGCATGGCTGGGCATCGGGACCTGTTTTTTCTTAAACGGCGTGAGCTTCCTCGCCGTCATCTGGAGCCTGTTCCTGATGGAGGTCCCCGCCCGCGCGATCGGAGGCGCCGGCACGCGCATGTTCCATCAACTGCGCGAAGGTCTCGCCTACGTTTGGAGCAACCGCCCGATCTTCCACCAGATGGCGTTGGCGGCGGTGACCAACGGCTTCGGCTACACGTATCTGGTGCTGGTTCCATTGTTCGCCCGCAACGTGCTCCACGGCGGCGCTCGCACCTACGGATTCCTCGTCGCGGTGCAGGGACTGGGCTCGGTGGTCGGCGCGGCCACGCTAGCCTCGCGCGTCACGACGCGGGGGATCAGGAACAATCTCATCGCGGGGCTTTTTCTCTCCGCGGCTGGAATCGTGGTCTTCGGAATGTCGCGCTCGATTGCGCTCTCGATGGTCGCGCAGTTTGTAATCGGCGCGGGACTGACCAACTTCAGAGCGAGCAACAACACCCTCGTGCAGCTGTTCGTGAGCGACGATTTGCGCGGCCGCGTGATGAGCACCTATCAGTTGGCTACCGTCGGGATGGCGCCGCTCGGCGCGCTCGAGGTCGGCTACATGGGCACGCGCCTAGGCCCGCTGCAAGCAGTCGTCATATGCGGCGTGGTCACGATGATTTCCGGTTTTGTGCTGCTCACTCGCCTCAAGTCAATTGGAAAGGATGCGACGCCAGAGTAATTCACCGTGAAAAATTGTTGCACCCCGAGCTTTCGCACACTTTAGCGGAACAGAAGAAGTCATAAGCGAATAGCGTCCTAGCCGGCGTTAGGAGCGTGCCGGGCTGCGAATGGCGCCGATCGACTCATCTCGGCGGATTATTGTATCCGTTGGAACCAATTTTTCTTGACATTAGGTTGGTGCGAAGTTACCCTGCCGTGCAACGGTTACAACCAGTCCGATGGAGGCGGTAGGATGACGGCGGAAGACGCACTGCGAAAGGTCGCACTGTTGCGCAGGATCAGCACCGATAACGGAGCCGTTGCCGCAGAGGTCGAGAATGCGCGCCGCTTGCAGCAGGCGCTGATGAAGCGCTACGCGATCAAGGCTCAGGACATTCGTACTGCTTCAACGACGACCGTCTTCCGCTTGACCTGGGTTTACTGGCAGGAACTGCTGAACGAGTTTGGCCTGCGGTTGGACCAATTTGGGAATCGCGGCAGCGCGGCGGTCGGGAGCAGCGTCAAGATCTACATCAGGCTTGATAAAAACCAATGGTGGATCGAGGAGAAGTCGGCCGGCGGTTGGCAAACCACGGCTCGGAACTTGGGCGTCGAATCGCTGCGCAAATACCTTAAAGAGCGCGCGCCAAGGAGCTACACGTTTTTCAGGCGCTGACCGCCGCAACCGTTAGTGCGGGCGTGGTTGGTTTGCGTCTTCTGTCACTACGTGACCGTCCCTATCGGAATATCGGATTAGAACTGCTGGCGCGGATTGGGGGAAAGAGGGGTGTCACGCACCGGGGCGCCGGTGAGGGAACAAGGGACGGTTTATTTCCGTCATGGTGGCGAAGGCCGGCCAACGGAGAACAAATATGCGTTTTGCTATCGTAGCGGGAATGATCCTGGGTGTGTCGCTGGCGGTGGGCGCGGCGCTCGGCGCGAACATCACGGCCAAAGTCGGTCATGCGGGGAGCGCTGTTCGCGGCCACGAACCCGCGCCTTGGTACGTCGCAATGAAAGAAGGACACAGAGCAGGGATGCGCGGCAATTTCGCGGCGCCGCCCTGCGGCAGCTGATTTGGTCGTGCTTCGGTAGCGACGCATAGGGTTGGGCGCGGACTGAAAGTTGGAAGTCGGGGGGGCGACAGTCGCATTTTGTCATTCCGAGCGCAGCGAAGAATCCCGGGGAAGTGCGTTTATACCGACCCGCCTCGGATCGTTGCTCGCTGACCGTTCAACTCAAGGAGCTCCTATATGAAGGCCTGGATTTCGAAAACAGCAACGGCCGTAGCGATAGCAATCGTCGTCGCGCTCCCCGTCCTCGCGCATGCCGATACCTGGCAAATCGATTCGTCGCACACCAGCGTCGAGTTCACCGTGCGGCACATGATGATCTCGAACGTGAAGGGGCAATTCCAAAAAACCACGGGAACGATCACCGCCAACGGCAACGACTCAGCCTCGGCAAAAATTGACGTGACCATCGAAGCGTCGTCGATCGACACGCGGGTCGAGCGGCGCGACGCGCATCTGAAGAGTCCCGATTTTCTCGACGTCGCCAAGTACCCGACGATCACGTTCAAATCCACCAACGTCGAAGCCGACGGGCCGAACAAGTGGAAAGTGACAGGCGACCTGACGTTGCATGGCGTGACCAAGCAGGTTGTGCTCGACGTCGAAGGGTCCGGGGCGCCGGTTCAAGTGATGGGCAACACGCGCGCGGGCGCATCGGCGACGACGAAAATCAAACGCGGTGATTTCGGCCTCACGTGGAACAAGGCGCTCGAAGCGGGCGGTGTGCTGGTCGGCGAGGAGGTTGCAATCTCAATCGACGTCGAGGCAGTCAAGAAGTAGCGACGCTCGCGTACTAATGTTCTACCTTGCGCTGCACGGCGAGACCGAGTGGAACGGCGCCGGTTCCAGGGACAACTGGATTCGCCTCTTACCGAGCATGGCGTGCAGCAGGCTCATCGCAACTGCCAGACAAACGAGTTTGCATTTGGTTCTGCGGCACGATGCCGCAGGCAGCCGAATTTCGTGATCGATCTTTTTCTCCATTTGTCGTCGCCTTAGTACCTTTTTTCGGGCGGGGTCGCTTGCGCTGCCGGTTCCCGCGCCAGATCGCCGATCTTGCGCCGCGAAGATTCTCCAACCGCGAAAAGCTATTGCGCACCAGGTTCAGTCGTGGCGATATTGGCGCTTAGTGTTAATCGTACTGGCTAATCGTTCGGTGGTGAGTTATCCGCTCGGCGGTGGCGTCTGCTCCTGGATGCTGCAATACCCGCTTGGTTTGCGCGCGCTCGGTCATAGTGTTTTCTGGATCGAGTTGATGAAAACATGCGGCGATCCCGCGCGGGATGGGGAGATGGCCAATGATTTCTTTGCCCGCATCGCAGCTTACGGTCTCGCGCCGCAATCCGCGGTTCTGGTGTTCGAGGATCTTGACGTGCAGGACATCAATGGTGCGCAGGTTTATGGCCAGCCGCGTCAAACCATCCTCGACATAGCGCAGGGTGCGGACTTGTTATGGAACATAGCCTGCTCAATCCGGCAGCCGCTACTCGCGAAGTTCGCGCATCGTGTGCTGATCGATGTCGATCCCGGTCATCTGCAGATTACGGCGACGCAGTTCGAGATGGGAGTTAAAGATCATCATGTTCATTTGAGCGTCGGCGCCAAACTGTCCGATCCCGATTGCGGGGCGCCGACGCTGGGTCTGAAGTGGCATCCGTTTTTGCCGTTCGTGTACCTTCCGATGTGGGAAGCGGCCCCCGACCCGGGGCCCGAGGCGCCATTCTCCTCGATCACGCAATGGACGTGGGAAGAACTTTTGTACCATGGGCGAACGCTCAGCGTGTCCAAACGCGAGGCCTACCTGCGCTATGTAGACCTTCCGGCGCACACCGGCCGCGCCTTCGAGCTCGCTGCATTCATCGGCGATAAAGATCCGGCGCACGATCGCGAGGCTCTTCGCAACGGCGGGTGGCGCGTCGTCGATCCGCACAAGGTCGCCAACACGCCGGAGGCTTATCGCGGCTATCTGCGCGCCTCGCGCGCCGAGATATTGTGTCCCAAGCCGATCTTCCGCGAATTGAACACCGGATGGTTCAGCGATCGCAGCGTCTGCTACATGGCGCTGGGCCGTCCGGTAGTCGCCGAAGATACCGGGTTTGGCGACGTGGTGCCGGCCGGGCGCGGCGTGGTGAAGTTCCGCGACAGGGACGAAGCCCAAGCCGCCGTCGCCGAGATCGACCGAGACTACCATCTTCACAGCCGCTCGGCTCGCGCGCTCGCCTGCGATCTCTTCAACTCCGACCGGCAGCTCAAGGCGATGCTCGCCGCTTGCTAAAGCTGGGTTCCGAAATCCAGTCGCTTACGGCTTGGCGGTGCGATGATGCTCTATGGTGCGGGCGGCAACTGGACGGCGACGGCGTCAAAGCGATCCCAATTCATCTTGGGGCCGGGCGCAAAAGTGTTGGTCGCCGGATCGTAGAGTTCCGTCGAATACAGCTTGAGGAAGATGCCTGAGCCATTTTTGTCGGTGTCCTTTTCTATGCCGCCGGCGATCAGAATCTTTCCCGCATTTTTTCCCGAAGGAATTACCGTCGCGGTGTGCGCGACGCGACGGATGTTCATTGCCGGGCCGGGTGCAATCGTGTTGGTGTCGGGATCGTAGAGCTCGGTCGAAGCCAGCGAGGCGTCCCTGCCGGTCTCATCCTTATCGTCGCGTTCCCCCCCGGCGATCAGGATTTTCCCGGCATTGCGCCCCGAGGCAATCGCCGTTGCGGTGGGTTCATCGCGTGTTGATTTCATTGTTGGACCGCGCACAAATTTGTCGGTCGCCGGATCATATAGTTCGGTCGAATCGTCATTGTCGTCCCCGGTCAATTGCGCGCCGCCGGTGATCAGAATCTTGCCCGCATTTTTTCCCGAAGGAATTACCGTCGCGGTGAAAGCAACGCGGGCTGGGTTCATGATTGGGCCAGGCGCAAAAGCATTTGCAGCCGGATCGTAAAGTTCGGTCGAACCCAGGACGCCGTGCGGGTCGTCGCCGCCGGCGATCAGAATCTTGCCCGCATTTTTTCCCGACCAAATCACCGTGGCTCTGCACCGAGAGCAGGCGGCACGCATGGCCGGGCCGGGAGAAAAAGTGTTGGTGGCAGGATCGTAAAGCTCGGTCGAAGACAGGTCGTGGGTGAAGGCGCTCATGCCGCCGGCGAGCAGGATCTTTCCCGCGTTCGGCCCGGAAGGAATCGCCGTGGCAGTGTGGCCGGCGCGGGGGGCCTTCATGGCTGGGCCATCCACAACCGTGTTGGTGGCGGGGTCGTAGAGCTCGGTCGAAGCCCGCGGCACGTCGTTGCGGTTGTCGCCGCCCGCGAGCAAAACCTTGCCGGCGTTGGGCCCGGTGACAAGGAGGGTCGCGGTTGCCCGGACGCGGCCCTTCATCCGCGGCGCGGCAGTTTCGGGCGCAAACCGGTTCGACGCGGGATCGTACAAATCGGCCCCGCCATCGTATGGTCCGCCGGCGATCAGGATTTGTCCCCAGGTGGACTTGCTTTGCTGGGCGCGCGCCGCCGGCTGCGCCGCAAAAATGAACGCCAATGCGTACGTGATCGGGATTGCGACTGTTCCGATCGAGGACAGTCTCATCGGCACGCAGTTCCCCGGTGTTTTCGATTTGTCACCATTTGAACTTCCCCGTTCCGTGAAAATGCTCCTCAAAGTCGTCTTCCACGACGCCACGGCCCGTACCGGAACCGTTACTGGAATCGTGGCGGATCGTAATTTGTCGCCTGCCGCCCGGCTGACTGCTCTCGTCAACGCTCACGACCAGGCCGCAGTGTCTTTCGTTGGTGGTGACATAAATGTCTCCAACGCTGATGTTCCTGCGGGCGTGGTCCAACGACCTGGTGCTTAGCCCCGCTATCAAATCTTCAACACGCAAGGTGTAGCCCAGCAAACATCCTTCGTTGTTGCCGCCGCTGCGAATCTGTCGCTCGTGGGCCACCCAATGGGCGCAGCCAGTGCCTTCAATCTTTTCCCAAGTGTCGCCACCGCAGAACACAACGAAACATTCCCTCGGATCGATATCATGACCGACCTGAGTTCTGGCGCGAATTATTCCGTCTCGGCATTTCGCACAGTAATAGTTCCCGCCATACGACATGACCCCATCGCGGCCCCGATGTTCAACACATTTTGACATAAAATCTCCTCGGCTGACACCAATTTGTGGAGATCGTTGCCAACCCGCGGGAGAAGATCGGAGTGGGCGGGCGTTTGCGCTCCACCTTCGATCAAGGATCGCATAAGATCCGCGCCGACTTCAGGCTGAACTGTTCATCCTTGAACTGATTGCGGCCGCGGGCCGCAATAGAGCGGGCGAGAGTAGAGAGCAGAGCAATGAAGAGTTGGGAAGGTCGGAAACCCCTCAAGCCTCAGCGCTAGAGCCGAGTGACGCCGGACCCGGCCCTACGGCTTGGCGGTGCGATGATGCTCTGCGGCGTGCGCGCCGATCTGGATGGGAGCGCTGTCTGATCCCTGCACCACCACGACGCATCGTTTGCCGTCGGCGAAACCCTCGGGCGAGAGTCCGACCTTGTCCGCCAGGTTGGTCGCGATGACGACCAGGCCGCCGGGCGTCTGACGCGCGAGTTGAGCCGCCGTCGGCGCACTCAGCACGTCGGTATGCACCCGGCGTCCAAGCGCGCGGCCGGCGTCGCGAATCAGATCGAGCAGTTCAGTATCCTCCGCGGTCCCATCTTCGGGCACCAGCACCGCGTGCAAGCCGGACCTCTTGCGGATCGCCACTCGCAGGGCCAGGTCGAGCGCCGCGCGCCCGTGCGTTCCCCGATCCACTACCGCAAACACCCGGTCCAGCGGCCGCTCGCCTCCGTGAATCACGACCGCCACGTGAACCGGCAACGCGAGGGCCTTGTCCAGAATTTCGCGGACCACGCCGCCCATGAAGTCGGAACCGAAGACCGCGCGATGCGATCCCAGCAGCAGCCATCCGATTTGCGGTTCTTTGGCGAACGCCAGGATGTCCGCCGCGGGATTGGTGGTCCAGACGGCCTGCGGCGTAATGATGCTGCCGCGCTGGAGTGCCAGGTCCAACGCCGCCGCCAGCGCGGGAGAGCGGGGCGGCACGCGCTGGTCGGCCTCGCGCAGTCCCGATCGCACCCCGCCCGGCGGAGTCTTCACCAGTGCGAGCACGCGCGGCGGCGGTGCGTCTTGCGGCGTCGCCGCCAGCGCAAGCTCGACCAGAACGGCCACGCCTTCAGGGTTCGAGACCGGCACCAGGATGGCGCTGTGCTCCGTTCTGGCCAGCATCGGGCGCGCGGGCGGCTGCGCTGGCCTCGGCGCGGCATGCGGCGCAGGATGCGGCGCGAGAATTGGAGCTTGCGGCGCGACCAATGGCTCGGGCGAAAGCGTGCCGAGCTCTGGAAACGGCTGAACCTCCGGAATTTGATGCCGCGTGATCAGATGCAGAATCGGCGTGGTCGCAAAGGTGGTTACCAGGGCCATGATAACCAGCATCGCGAACAGGGTCGGCGAGATGACGTTCATCTCCAGCCCGATGTTCAGCACGATCAGTTCCATCAGCCCGCGCGTGTTCATCAGCACGCCGAGCGCCGACGAGTCGCGCCAGTTGAGCCCTGTGATTCGCGCCGCGACGACGCTGCCGCCAAACTTGCCCGCCGAAGCGACGGCGACGATCATCGCGCACATCATCCATTGCTCGTATCCGCTGACCAGTCCGATCTGCGTGCGCAGGCCCGTGTATGCGAAAAATGCGGGCAGCAACAGCACGATCACGATATCTTCGAGGCGGTCGGTCAGCTCCCGCGCCATCCCGCTGTCGTGCGGAATCACGGCCCCGAGCGCGAACGCGCCGAACACGGCGTGGATACCGATCAATTCGGTGGCTGACGCGGAGATCAGCAGCGCGACGAATATCGATGCCATCACGCCCTGCGTCAGCCGCCCGCGATTTCCATACACCAGCGACAGGCGGACCATCGCGGGCCGCACCACGACGATCATCAGCAGAATAAATCCGAGCGCCATCGCGATCGTTGCCACCGCGCCCGCCGCCTGTGCTCGCGCCACGCTGACCACGAAGGCGAGCATGCACCACGCAGTCACGTCGTCCACCGCGGCGCAGGTCAGCGCGATCGCACCCATGCGGGTTTTGTGAATCCCGCGATCGGTCAATATTCTCGCCAGCACCGGAAATGCCGTCACGGACATCGAAACGCCCAGAAAAAGCGAGAAGCACGTGAACGGCACGTCGCTGGCCGACAGCCTTGGATAAAGAAAAAGTGCGATCGTCGCGCCGAGCAGGAATGGCGCCACGATGCTCGCGTGGGAGATCGCAACTGTTGTATGGCCGCGTTGGCGAAGCAGCGCGGGATCGAGCTCGAGCCCGACCAGGAACATGTAAAGGATGACGCCGACCTGCGCGATTATATTGAGAGCCGGCCCCACCGTAGCCGGGAAAAGATATCCTTCCGCGCCCGGCGCGAGGCGCCCAAGCAGCGAAGGACCGAGTACGATCCCCGCGAGAATTTCGCCGATCACCTGTGGCTGACCAAGGTTGCGGAAGATCGAACCCATCGCGCGCGCGGTCGCGATTACCACCACCAGCGCGAGCAGCACGTGCAGCAGCTCGCCTTCATTCGCACGCGACGCGGTCGAGCCGAAGATCGCTGTCCCGACTGGATTGGGCGCGTCCAGCGTCTCGCCGTACGAGCGAATCCACAAGTACAGCAGCACCAGGCCGCCGATCATCAGTCCGTATGCGGCGGCGGCGCGCGTGCCCGCGGTGGTAATTCGCGGCTGCCCTTCAGCCATTGCTGCAGTCTACCAGAGCGCCAGCTTCATGCGCAGCGCCGGGTAACGCGGCAATTATTCGGGTGCCGAACGGCTAGCGGGGATCGGCGGATGGCTTCCTTCTCCGCGCGGGCGCCTTTTTCGGCGGCTTTGTCGATTCGCGCTCCGGCGCCGCATCTCCATTGGGTGAAACCGAAGCGGCCAACGCGGCCGGCTTCCGCCGCCGACGAATAGCAGAGATGGTTGCCGCGATTTCGACTGCCTCCGACGGCGCCGCGCTATCTGTGCGGCTATAGTTGACCACATCGCTCAATGACAGGATTCCGAGCAACCGGCCGCGGGAATCGGCCACGGGGAGACGGTGAATCTCATGCGTACGCATCAGGCGATGCGCGGCCTCGAGATCGTCGCCGCGCGCACATGAAATCACCCGAGGGGACATCGCGCGCTCCACAGAAATCGCCTCGAGCGGCAGCCCTTGCGTGTATGCAGCCATGCAGATGTCGCGATCGGTGACTATTCCCGCGAGCCTGCCGTGCCCATCGGCGACTGGCACGCATCCGCAATCGTGATCCCACATTATCCGAGCCGCCGCATTCAACGAGTCGTGAATCGTGCACACTCGTACGTCGCGGGTCATCAAGTCAGCTACTTTCACTCAGTTCCACTCCTTTACAACGGTTTTCGCCTGGGGAATCACTTCCAGCTGGCGAATGGTTTGATCGACAGGTTTGAATTGAAATAGCGCGGATCGCCGCTCACTTCGCGGTCGATCCAGTCGGGAAGTTCAACTTGCTCACTGGCATCCTTGAGTTCGACCTCGGCAACCGTCAGTCCACGATTCGCGCCGGCGAATTCATCGACCTCCCAGGTATGGCCCTTGAACACGATTCGGTAGCGAGTCTTTTCGATTGGCGGGTGCTGGCACAAGTTGTACATGATTTCGTTCGCATCACCTAACGGAATCTCGTACTCGAATTCGTCGCGCGTAATTCCCGACGTAGCTCCCTTGATCGTCAGATAGCCGCGGTCCCCGTACGTGCGCACGCGGACTGAGCATTGCGTCGAGGCGGTCAGGTACCCCTGGCGAATAACGAGGCCGGCCCCCAGATCGCTCCATTTGCGCGGATGAACCAGGAATTTCCGTTCGATTTCCTTCGCCATGCCCGTTGACGATCGCCGAGGATCGCCTGACCAGCATAGCCTATGTTCGAATGAGAGTTATCGCCAATCTCCGAGATGTTCGCGATGGCAGTCGAGCTCGGCGCCGGTGAAGAAGTGATCGACCATGTAACGGCGCAACTGCACTCCGCCGCGACCTCAATCGACGCTCACTCAATCGCGGTATGACAGCACGAATGAATAGGTGCTGAATCTCTGACCGCTGGTCCACGCGGAATAGCGATAGTCGAATCCAACTCTCATGCGCTCCAAGATTGGATAGTGCAGGCGCGCGAGGCTGAAATCAAATCCCGTCCCTCCTTGCGCACCTTCAAAGAGGTCGGCCCCCGCTATCTCCGGAATCTTACGCGCGCCCAGTTCATTGGTCGGAAATTGCAGTCCGCCCACCAGCGGCGGCGTCTCGATGATATCAACCCAGATACCCGGGCCCCCGGTCAGATAAGGCACAAAACCGTACGACTTCCAGAGGTCGAAGCGATACTTCAGATCGGGCCAGACGGAGACCATTCTCTGGCGGAACCCGACTGTAGTTGGCGCTCCGACGACTGACGAGTTGACAGTGACGTGATCGGTCCCGCTTTCCGCAACCGCCGCGCCGAGTTCCAAATCCAGGTCGCCCAGCGGCATCCCCTCGCTCTGCTGCACAAGCAGGTGATCGAGGAAGACGCCGTAGAAGAAGCCGCCTTCCTTCTGGCCGAATGGGAATCCTTGATAACCGGCGCGCGCGCCATACGAGCTCACCAAGTCGTGTCGCGGGCGGTCTTCTCGAGGGTCTATCTGCGCGTCCCGAGATGGCCGATCGGCCGCGGATGCGGTCTGCTGTGCCATCTGAGATTTGAGTGCCGCATCGGCCTCCTGCTGACGCTTCAAGCTCTCCTGCACTTCCGTTTTCTCGCGCTTGAGGGTGACAACCTGTGCTTCCAGATCGGTCACCCTGTTTTCGAGTCGATCCATACGTTCGATGAGCTTGGTAGCGGTAAGATTGGGCCCCCCGTCGGGGCTATTTTCAGCGGCGCTGGCAACCAGCGAAGACGTCTCCATGAGCATCCACAATGCGATCAGAAACCCGACACCGATCCGTCCGGTAGTCATCATGAGAATTCATCCTCCGTTCTGAACCCGAAAGCTGGGGAAATGGCAACGCGCTATACTCTTCGAAATCAGTCGAAGTGGATAACGCCTTCGGCCAGATCAGTACGGGTACACGTAGGTCGGCGTAGCTGACGGCTTGCCCGGCGTCTTGGTTGAAGTGGGCGTCATCGTTGGGCCAATGTAGGTTGGCGTAGCTGATGGCCCGTCAGGCGTCTTGGTTGGTTTCGGAGTCTTGGTGGGCTTGGGCGTCTTGGTCGGTTTCGGAGTCTTGGTAGGCTTGGGCGTCTTTTCCGGACCGGCCTCGATAAATCCAAACGATCCGGCCGCATATCCGTTCGGTCCCGCGGTGAAATAAATTGTGTTGGCCGAGGCATTCAACGCGCCCTCACCGGCAACCAGCGACCAAAGCCCGGGAATTTTGAGCTTCCTTGATTTCGAATCGGCAAGTTGACCAAGAAATTCTCCGTTGCTTAGGTTGAACGCGCTGATCGTTCCATCGACCAGATTGCCAACCAGCAGATCGTCGCCGAAAGCTCCGAAGTTTGACGGTGCGACCACCAGCCCCCAAGGGGCCGCAAGCGTAGTGCTGGTGAACGTCATGATCAAATTCCCGTTGGGATCAAACTCATCGACCTGTCCGGCGGCTTGCAATCCCTTCGCGTACGACACGAACAGGTTCCCGTCGATGCTCGCGATGTTGTACGGAGTGAAGTTCGCAGGCAGCCTCGGGTCGATGAAGCCGCCGGAGGGCGTGACCGGGTTAAAGCTGGCGTCAAAGACGTCAATCGACCCCGGATGGCCTGTCAGACCCTGGTTGGCGGCATAGAGCTGGTTAGCAGTACCGTTGTTCGCCAGTGCTAGCCCGGTGTAGGAGGCTTTGCCCGAGTTGTTAACCACGATGGTGGCCGCGGTTCCGGAGCTCTCGTTCCATCCTGAAATGGTTCCGTCTTCAGTGTCGAAAATGAACAACGCCGGGCCGCCTGCGGAGAGGACAAAATCCGTAGTCGAGTTAGCTACGATTCCAGTAGGTTGACCCTTCCCGCCAGTGGCTCCGGGAACCTTAACCAGCGGCAGTGCCTTGAAGATGGCACCCTTGCCGTCGATCAGTTCTGAAACTCCGGTTCCCTGATCATTTATCCAAAATGGATTTCCCGGCAAAAACGCATTTCCCCATGCGTTGACCATATGGGCGTCTTTTTTGGGGGCGCCGGAACCGGCACTGCCAATCAGCTTGACGACTTTGAACGACGAGACTGACTCGGCGACGGTGCTGCGGATCTGCGCGGCGACCATCGCGATCGCAATCGTGAGAATCGAAAGCGCCACAAACCGGTGGCGGTTTTGGGTTACGCGCCGATCTGATCTGCTGTGCATCTAGCGTCTCCTCTACATTGGTGATGGTTCGTGAGACTGACCCTCGCTGGTAAATTGTACGGAGAAAGGCCGAAAGTTACGCCGAGCGAGGGCGCAGAAATTTGCCTGGTTCGTTTCAACCCGAGTAACTTTCCGCCGGTTTTCCCACAAGTCATAGGCACAAGAGCTGAGCCGCAAATGGCGAACGAAAATGCGATGGCGGGCGCGGCCCCAACCTTCGGCGTTGACACTATTTGAACAGCCCGCCTAAAATTTATGCTGACTCAATCCGCAAGCTTTAAAGGGACGATGCCCGGCGAAACTGACAAGGCGGCGCTCCGCCGGACCCGCAGCGACCTGATGCGGCTGGCCCAAGCCGGCGACCGCGAAGCCTTTCGCGAGCTTGTCAATGACGTCGGTCCGGCGATCATGCGGTTTCTGCGCCGGCGGATCACCGACCCAGGTGAGCTGGAAGACGCATGCCAGGAGACCTTACTCGCGATCTACCAGTCGCGGCACACCTATCAGCCGAGCCGCCCGGTTGAACCCTGGCTGTTCGCGATCGCCCGTTACGTTGGCGCCCGCCATGCCAAGAGCATCTGGGCACGCAATCGGTGGCAGGAATTTTTAGAAGATTCCGATCATCAGCCCGTCCATGCGAGCCACGGGCTTCGCTTGGTAGTGCGCCAGGCGATGGGCCGGCTTCCCGACTCGCAGCGCGAAGCATTCACGATGCTGAAGGTCGAGGGCCTTTCTCTTGCAGAGGCTTCAGAGCGTACTGGGGCCAGCATTGGAGCAATAAAGGTACGGGCGCACCGCGCGTATGAATTTCTGAAGAAATCGTTGCTACAGTAGAGGCTTCTAGATGGAAAGGGTGCATTCAGATCGAATTCGTTACGATCGTCTTGTCGATCCGCTGATCGTCGATTTCCGGCCGGTGAAGCCCCTGTGGCCAGTCAAGATCAGGCTGGCCCTGTGGCTCGTGTTGGAACTTGCGATAGTTATTTTGGCTGTCGCGGCAGGCACACGCACTAACCTGGCATGGAAACTTCAGAACTGGGAATTTCTGGTCGGCGTGACCGGTTTGGTGGCGGTGGGCATTATGGCTGCCGCATCCGCGTTCAGATCCGCGATTCCCGGCGAAGAAGAGATGCGTCCTGGCAAATTGATGCTGCTATTAGCGCTCGCTGGTGCAGCATTCGCGCTGATGTTGCATGAACCGACGCATACCGCTGTATCGATCCACCAGTTCGTCGTCACCGGCACGCGATGTGCGATTTGCGTGACCCTGTTCGCCGCCCTCCCGTGGCTGGCGTTGTTTTGGGCGTCGCGGCGCGCGATGCCGCTGATGGGCGCGACCGAGGGCGGCTTGATTGGAACGGCCGCGTTCGCCTTCGCCTTTGCCGCCAGCCGCATGGGATGCCCCATCGACGAATTTGCTCATGTGCTGGTGTGGCATGCGCTCCCTGCGGCAATCGGAGCCGCAGTGTCGGTTGTGGCCGGAGCGATCTGGCTCCAAGGCTTGAAGCAGGTGCCAACCGCTAACACTGATGGATAATCACGGATGGCGTACTTCTCCTCCCGCTCTTCCACCATCGCAGCCGCGCTGCCGCCGGGCGCCCAGAAAAATAAGCCGGCGACCAATTTTCAGTTTTTCAATTTTTTAACTTTTCAACTGACGGCGCGCTCTCTCATTCCCGCCCCTCGCGCGGATGAACCGGGACCGCTATCGGCCGATCGTTTGCGCGACGAGCGCCCGGCGCGTACGACTTGCCTTCGGCCCACCGAGCGCATCTGCTTGGTCGGCAGATCGGCGGCGCTTAACGATCCGAGCCGTGCGAGCAATAACGTGGGCTCGATTCCCAGCACGTCGCATACGTATTCAAAGGAAAACGGACTGTGGATTCCAGCTTCCGCATGAAACCATCGCTGAACCTCGTCGAATTGCTCGCGATCGCATCGCCGCGACGAGTTCACCGTTTTCACGTAGCATCGGACCGCGTCTTCGAGGATCGCGAAAACCAGCCGCGTCTCGCCGTCAAGCATCGATCTGCGCCGGGTCAAATCAAAAAACTGAACCGGCACCAGAAAATCCGGCTCGAAGCGTGCGCTCAGCCACGGATCGGGCCCGGCGCACTCGTCGAAAACCCGGTTCTGATTCGAAGATCCGTGCTGAACCTGTTCTGAGGCAGATGCGTACATGTTAACTGGACCTCCTCTGAGCCGAATAGGAATTGCCGATGTGAGAGCATGGCCTGTGCCAGCCCGTTTAAGCATGATAAGATCAAAATCATTAAGGAATTAGGGATTTTGCGATGTCGAAGAGGCTGAGGTGCTGCTCAATTATTGGGCAGCAGTGCAATTGCCACTCCGCAATGAGATCACGCGGGGGTGCGGCATCAATCGTATCCGAGGCTCTCGCAGGTCCCGCCCGATCCGTTAGACTGCCGCGCGCTGCGGGAGCGGCAACTCTCGGTGCGGCAACCAATCTGGAGCAATTTCCGTATAAGGAGCTACTGGACTCGGATCGTGCTGAGCAAGATTATTGAGTCCGCTCGTTTTTTCGTGCAGTGGCGCGAAGCCCGATCAATGCTCATATTAGAATACGAATTGATGCGCGCGAACGGTTCTAATTTATGAAAACTCGAACTAAAACTCGACCGACGAACACTCGCAAGAGGCAGAAGCCCAGGATGGAAGCCGCGGTTAACACCGGCGGACGCCGGATCGATGCGCTCAAGCGCCTGCTCGCCAAAGAGCGCGCCGAAACGCTCGCCCGGGTGAAGGAATTGATGCGTGCCCAGGCTCGCAATGGCGGGCAGCCGCCAGCCGACGAGATGGACGTGGCGAGATCGCTGTCCGAAGTCGACACGCATGCGGCGCTGTTCGACCGCGCGCGGGAACGCCTGAGCGCGATCGACGCGGCCATCGCCAGGCTTGGAGCAGGAGTATATGGAACCTGCGCGCGATGCGGCGATGAAATCCCGTTGGCGCGGCTCCAGGTCATCCCGTTCGCGCAATATTGCGTCGATTGCCAGAACGAAGCGAACATCGAAGCTCGCAGTGGTCAAGGTGGATTGGCCAAGCCGTTCGCCGTCCGATGGTCCGGCGCCGAAGAGCTCAGCAGTGCGGATGACTCGGAAGAGCATGCCGAACCGGTTCGCTCCGCGGAGGACGACGTGCAAATTGACAGCGCGTTTGGCCCCGACGAGGACGAACTCGAAGCGACGGGAGTCGAGAAGCGTCGGAGAGGCCGTCCGCCGAAGGCGAAAAAGACACTCCAGAAGAAGATGCGTTAGGTTCGCCGGCAATCCGTCGGGAAGAGAACCACCCAATTGTAGTGAAACCCGCCGTGGGTCTCAGCAGGGGGTGACCCCTGCACCCAGTATTAAGGCCGCGCTCCGTTGTCGCGCGCGGCCACCGCCAACGGCTGAATACTGCGCTGCCGTCGCCACGGCCAAGGGTGACGTCTGCACCCTATTCAGGAAAAAGATGCGGGTTTCATCCTGAATGGGGTGGGGCAATCTCGGGGCGTGCGAGAAAATGTCTAAAATTGGCCGGCAATTTGCGTAGATGTCGGGGTAGCTTGCATCGAGCGGAAGAAATTGATAATCATTCTCATTATCAAGAGGATGACCGCGAATGTACCTATGTATCTGCAACGCTATCACCGACCGCCAAGCCCGCTTGCATGGCGCGGCCTCGATCGGCACCGCGGGATGCTCAGTTTCGGCTTTCTACCGCGCGCTTGGCGTCAGGCCCAAGTGCGGCAAATGCGTGCGGGGCGTTCGCGAGATGCTCGACGCTGAGACCAACTCGTGCGAAGCTCGCCAGGATAGCTGCGCCGTCGAAGGCCAGGCGATTTCACTCTTCACTGGGACCGATTTGCCGCTACACTAAAATCATTCACAGCCGCGTCTTCCGGGAGATGGTTCCATGAAGGGTGACCCGCAAGTACTCCAGTTCCTCAACGCGGTGCTCCGCAACGAGTTGACCGCGATCAACCAGTATTTCCTGCACGCGAAACAGCTCGAGCATTGGGGTGTCGCCAAGCTCGCCAAGCACGAGCGCGACGAGTCGATGACTGAAATGAAGCACGCCGACCGGGTGATCGAGCGCATCCTGTTTCTCGAGGGTCTGCCCAATCTTCAGGATTTGGATCGGTTGCTGATCGGCGAGAACGTCAAGGAAGCTCTCGAGTGCGATCTCAAGCTGGAGCTCAAGGCGCTTGATGATTTTCGCGCCGCGGTCGCGCACTGTGAATCGGTGAAAGACTACGTCACGCGCGAGATGCTCGAAGAAATCATGGACGAGGAAGAGGCGAGCGTCGATTTCATCGAGATACAGTTCGATCTGATCAAACAGATCGGGATCGAAAACTACATCCAGCTGCAATCCTCGAGCGCAAGCTGAGCGGGAGACGCGTCGCGGCAGGGGTGAGCAGGGCTGAGCCCTGCACCCAGTATTAAGGCCGCCCGCCGTTGGCGGCAGCATGAAGGAAGAATCACCTGCGGCCGTTGGCACGGCTGGCCAGCATTAAGGCCGTGCTCCGTTGTCGCGCGCGGCCCCTGCCAATGGCTTAATACTGCGCGCCGTCGCCACGGCCAGGGGCTGCGGCCCCTGCACCCGCAGTGAGAAGACGCGAAAATCTGCGCAGCGCATCTTTTCGCGACTACGCGATGGAAGGACTCGCGCGGCCGAGGGTGACCCCCATCACGGGCGCTGCACCCGGTGAAAAGTGAAAAGAGAATCGGCACCGCCGCGGGATGCGGGCGGAGTTTACCCTGAGTACTCGAAGGGCCCTGTTAGAAGGTTGAACGGGCGGGGTTCGAATGTGTCTCATCGCGGGACGCATCTGCGTCACTTGCGGAACAATCGATTGACTATGGGGCGCTTCCCGCGGCCCTTCGATCGCAATTTCCAGCCATCTTGTGCGTCTTCTGAACGACCACGAATTCCATCCATGTCGGCATAGTGATTGCTCTCTTGTGACCTGCAATAGCGCGATGTCAGGCGCGAGGATTTTTTTCGCATGGACTTGCTGCTCGTAGAGGACAATCCGACCGATCGGATGCTTATCCAGGCCCGGCTCCGGCGCGCATTCCCGAGCGCGCAGATTTTGGCGGTTGACGGTCCGCTTCAGTTGAATGAGCACCTCAAGCGCGATGGCTGCGATATCGTGATCACAGACTATTGGCTGGGCTGGATTGACGGATTGTCGGTCCTCCAGCGCGTGCGTGAGCGATGGCCGCGGACCCGGGTAATCATGCTGACCGGCGACGGCGGCGAAGAGGTGGCGGCGAGCGCGTTCAAGTACGGTTTGTATCAGTATCTGCTCAAGCCCGACGGCTTTGATCAGCTCGTGGCTGTGGCAGGAGCGGCGATGGAGAGCAAGCAGCGCGAAGATTTTCACGAGTTGATGGCGATGATCGTCAATTCGCTTCCTGACGGAGTACACAGTGTGGATGCCGCCGGAATAATCACGGCGATTAACGCGGCGGCGCGTCAGATATACGGATATGAAGATACCGAGATTGTCGGCCGTACCAACGAGATTCTGCTGCCGGCTGGGCGGCGCGGCGAAATCCGGCGGCTTCATGAGCGGGCGTTCGGCGGAGAGATCGTGCCACGATTTCCAACGCTTCAGGTCCGCAGCGACGGCGGCGAAATCGCGGTCGCGATGACGATTCTCCCGCTGCGTGACGGCGACGGCGCGGTATCCAACGTGGCGTGTGTCACCACTCCATTGGCAATCCGATTCGCGAGGCAGCCTGCTCAAGCGCGCGGCAGGAGGACCGGCTGGAGGGCCCGCATCGGTCCCATCCGCCCCCGCTCGCATTGAGGGCCCGACACTTGCGCGGACGGTCGTGCGCGGGCGATTTTTGGTGATTTGATCGTTGGATGAAAACGGCGTGATGGGCAAGTTACGGATCGGGGGTCAATAACGAATCCAGGGTCGACAGACGTCAAATATGACCGGGGAGGACCGATTACGTTGACGATTGAGGAGGACCTACTACCTTGTGGCCCGCCGGAACGCTACAGTAACCATTCTGATGGGTCGCAATGACAGCTTTAGCAGTGGGGCGGAAAGCGATGCATTGGACCAGGCGCGGCTCGTCCGCATCCGCCCGGTACGGCTCGCGATTTACTACGTGCTCGCCGCATTCATCTGGATGGCGATCTCCTCTCGGGTGCTGGCGCTGATACCGGCGAATTCGCAGCTGCCCAAGTGGATGGTGATCTCCGGTCCGGTGCTATGGCTGATGCCGCCGCGTACGCAGATGCTCAACCTATGGGTGAATGCGCTATTGCTTTACCTGGTCGCATCCTTCTACACCAAGAGGATTTGGGTCTCGGTTGCGGGGCAAGAAGAAGCGCTGGTGCGTGCGCGCGGCTACTTCGAATCGTCGGTCGAGGGAATCATTTCGGTGGACAGCGCCGGGCTGATTCGTCAGTTGAATCCGCGCGGGCAGGAGCTGTTTGGTTACGCCGAAGCGGAACTCATCGGTCAGCCGATAGAAGTCCTGGTGCCGCAACGCTTCCACTATCGCCACGAGGCGCATCGCAGCGGATATTTTAAGGCGCCGAAATCACGCATGATGGGAAAAGGGTTGGAGGTTGCGGGACGCCGAAAAGACGGCAGCGAATTTCCCGTTGAGATCAGCCTCAACGTGGTTCAGACGCATCGCGGCAAGCTGGTGATCGCCTTCGTCGCGGACATCAGCGAGCGCGTTGGGATGGAGCGCGAGGCGCGACGCAATGAAACGGTGGACGCGCTGGCTGCCGTGGCGGCCGGAGTCGCGCACGAATTGAACAACCCGTTGGCCGTGATGGCGGCGCGGATCGAGCTGATGCTGGTGGTGGATCAGGATCTCAGGGCCCAGACGCGCGACGACCTTGTGGTCCTGCAAAAAAACATCGAGCGCGCCAGCCGCATCTCGCACAGCCTGCTTTCGATCGCGCGCCAGCGCCCCGGCGCGCGTTATGCGATGGACATGAACGAAGCGGTCGAAGAAGCGATGCGGATAGTTGGGGCAGAAGCCAAGGGCAGCGTGATCCGATACGAAACGAAGCTCGATCGCTCGCTGCCGGAGGTGATGGGCGAGCCGACGGGCATCGAGCAGGCGCTGATTAACCTTATAATGAATGCGCGCGACGCGGGCGCGCGCCTGATACGCGTCGAGACTGCGCCGGCTCCGGGGCGCGCCGGTCATCTTCGGGTGTCGGTGTCGGACGATGGTCCGGGAATCAATAGCGACGCGCTCGGGAAACTGTTTCAGCCGTTCTTCACGACCAAATCCAAGGGGACGGGCCTCGGCCTGTGGTTGAGCCAGCGGATCGTGCGGGATCACGGCGGCACGATCGCGGTTGAATCGGTGGTGGGCAAAGGCACCACCTTCACGATAACGCTGCCGACGATTACCGAATCGTCAGCCGGGCGCGTGGCGGTTCCCGCGCGAGGTGAACCGCCGACGCCGCCGCAAATCTCGGCCGCGCGAAGCAGTCGGCCGGGCCGCTGACTGATTTTTATCCACGCCGATGGCTGCGCAAGCGAAAATTCTGATCGTGGACGACGAACGCGACTTGGTGGACGCATACGTCCGGCTGCTCGAGCGCTCGGGCTATCGATGCCTCGGCGCATTCGACGCGAATGAAGCGATCCAGATGATCGAAGCCGAATCACCCGACCTGGTGATCACGGACTTGAGCCTGCCCGATGCCAATGGCATCGAGATCGTCCGCCGCGTACGCGCGAAATCGCCAGTCACGCCGATCATCGTGATGTCGGGACACAACACGCCCGGACTCCACGAAGCGGCGCGGGCGGCCGGCGCTAACCTCTCGCTGCTGAAGCCCGTTTCGATAGCCGAGCTTCAGCGCGTGATCGGCGAAGCGCTCGCCCGCTGAACGGCCGCCGGCCCGAGGCGGAATCACATCGTGCGTTTGAAGGAGAAGCTGGCTACCACCAGCATCAGGACCATGAACACCAGCAGAAACGCGATGTCGCCGCTGACGGCGGCGAAGTCCGCGCCCTTGAAAAGAATCTGTTTGATCGCGCTCACCGAATGGGTCTCGGGATTGTAGTGCGCGAAGGCTCGCAGCCAGGGCGGAAAGCTCTCAATCGGATAGATCGCGCCGCTCGGAAAAAACAGGATCACGTTCAGGAACCCCGCGAACGTCCCGACCAGCCGCGGATGGCCCGCGCGTCCCAGTAGCGCAAACGTCATCGCCAGCAGACCCGTCGCGCTGATGATGATTATTCCGACCAGCATCGCCAGCGCGGTGGGTCCGCCGAGGATTCGCCCGCGCGTGATCAACAGGCCCAAAAACAACACCAGCACACCGGCGGTGCTGGTTACCGTCACGCCGCTGGCGAGTATGCCGCCGGCGATGTCCCAACGTGAAAGGGGAGTCACCAGATAGCCCTCCGTCACGCCGAGAAATTGATCCATCACCCAGTTGAATACACCGGACATCAGCGAGCCCATGAAGATGGCCATTACGATGACGCCCGGGATGAGCGATCGATCGTAGTCCACGTAGGGGAACAGCCAGTTGGGCCGCAGTGAGATGTCGTTGAGTTTGGGTTCGCGCGCGGTGACGAAGGTAACCTTCACGGTTGCGGCCGCCTGGTCGAGCACGCTTTCGAGCGTTTCGGAGCTGATCTCGTCGACGTTGTCGGTGAACAGTCCGATCTGCGCGATGCGGCCTTCCGCGACCGCATGGCTGAAGTCGGGCGGAATTACCACCACGCCTTTGAAGAGCCCGTCGCGGACTTCGCCCATCGCATAGCCCAGATCGTTCTGGAAGGTGATGTCCACGGTCTTCGGTCCCGCCTGCAGCGCGAGCAACTGCTCGACGATTCGGCGCGCGTAGAGTCCGTGATCCTGTTCGACGACGACAATCGGCAGATGCTTGAGCTGGCCCTGGAAAGAATTGCCGATTATCACAAGGTAGACGATCGGCATCAGAATGACCGATATCAGCGTTACCGGATTGCGGATCAGCTTCTTGAGATCGCGCCGCATCACTGCGAGGAACTTAAGCCCGAACATTGGCATCCCCCTCAGCGATGTTGCGGCATCCCGGCTCCCACGAACAAGCTGACCTTCTTGGCCGGCTCATCGCGGAGCGTGCGTCCGGTAAAGTGGATGAAGACGTCTTCGAGCGAGAGCTTCTGCACGGTGATCGAGGTTACCCGGCCGCCCGCTCCATCGACCGCCTCGATAATTTTCGGAATCGCGTGCGCGCCGTCGTTGGCCGAAATTTGCAGGCGGTTGCCCCCATCGCGAGTCACCCCACGCAGATAAGGCATCGGCTCAAGCATCTCGGCGATGGCGTCGGGATTTTTTTCGACCACCAGATCGATTCGGTCCGAACCCGGCACCATCGATTTGAGTCCCGTCGGCGTGTCGAGCGCGATTATCTTGCCGGCATCGACGATTGCGATCCGATCGCACAGCGACTCCGCTTCGTCCATGTAGTGCGTCGTAAGCGAAATGGTGATCTCGCTTTCCCGGCGCAGCGTCTCGAGCAGGTCCCACACCGCGCGCCGGCTTTGCGGGTCCAGTCCGATGGTCGGCTCGTCGAGGAACAGCACCTCGGGCGAATGAATCAGCCCGCGCGCAATCTCCAGCCGCCGCCGCATCCCGCCCGAGTAGGTCGCGACCAGATCGTCCGCCCGCTCGTTCAGCCCTACCATATGGAGTAGCCGATGCCCGCGCTCGCGGCGCTGGCGGCGCGACAGACCGAAGAACTCGCCGTAGATATCGACGTTCTCCCATCCCGTGAGATCGAGATCCGAGGTCAGTGCCTGCGGAATGACGCCGATATTTTTGCGCACCTGGCGCGGATACCGCGCGACATCGAAACCCGCGACGGTTGCACGCCCGCCGCTCGGCGCCAGCAGCGTCGTCAGCATCCGCACCACCGTCGTCTTGCCGGCGCCGTTGGGCCCGAGCAGTCCGAACACCTCGCCGCGACGGACCTCGAAGCTGACCTTGTCGACCGCAGTGAAAGCGCCGAAGCGCTTAGTCAGGTCTTTGGTCTGTATTGCTGGTAACTCTGGTTCCATCGGTTCTCGGAAAGGCGACTTCCGCGGTCATTCCGGGTTTGAGTTCGCCTTCGGACTGCAACACCTGAACCTTGACGTAGAAGGTGCGAATATCCTGGCGCCCGCGCCGCACATCGCGCTCGGTTGCGAACTGACCTTCCTGACCGATCGCCATGATTCGACCGGTGAAAATCAGCGGCGGTTTCGTCGGCAATTCGACCTGCGCCGACTTGCCGATGTACAGCGGTCCCAGGTCGGTCTCTTCGACATCGACCCGCGCCCAGATCGTCGAGAGGTCATCGACGGTCAGAACCGGCACGCCCGGCGTCACCCATTCACCGACTTCGAGCGCCTTGCTGACCACGACGCCATCGACCGGCGATTTTATCTCGGTGTCCACCAATTGATCGGCGTAGAGCTTCGCGTTGGCCTGCGCGCTTAGCACATCGGCCTCGTCCTGCTGGACGCTGGTGATGGCGTCATCGCGAGTCTTGGCGGAAATCACGTTTTCCTTCGAGAGTGCTTCGTCGCGCACCAGGTCGCGTCGCGCTTGCGCCAGGTTGGCCTGTGCATGAGCGAGATCGGCCTTTGACTTGGCGAGCTGATTTCTGAGATCGATATCCTCGATCAGGCATACGACCTGTCCCTTTTTCACGCGGTCACCCTCGATCAGATCGAGTTGCTTGATACGGCCGGCGATTCGGCTGGTGACATTCACTTCAGGCGCCTCGATCATCCCGACGGTCTGGATCGCCGAATGATCCTCGGCCGGCCACAAGTACGCGCGACCGAACAAACCCAATCCGACGGCAACACCTGCCAGGATTGCCAGCTGAATGGCCCGGCGAACGATCGTTCGAATCATTGTGGATGCTCCGGATTGAAGTGTTGCGACAGGTCTGCGCCGAGCGATCTGAGCATCAGGTTACCCAGCTCGCGGCTGAGCTCGGAGACCGGTCGGCCGGTGCCGTAATACAACAGCAGCGCTCGAATCGCGCCATGGATCGTCAATGACGCCAGCCGCGGATCGATCCGCGTGAACACGCCGGTGCAGATTCCTTCTTCGACCAGCGCCGCGAAAAAATTGAAACCGCGGTCGCGCCATGCCTCGATGATCCGATTGCGCGCCTCGGCCAGCCGCGGTTCCACGCTGGCGAAGAACTGAAGAAAATCGCGCCGCTGATCGTAAAACTCCACCATCAGCTCGATCGAACGCCGCAGCCTCTCGACCACCGGCAGCCTTGGATCGGTGCTGCTTTGGTAGGTGCGATATGCGGCGTCCAGTCCGTCGCTCAAAACACCCAGGTAGAGCGCGTCCTTGGACTGAAAGTAGAGATAGAGCGTTCCTTTGGCTACGCCGGCAGCCTCGGCTACGCGATCCATCGTGACTGCTTGGTACGGCTCGTGCGCGAAGTGCTTCAGCGCGGCAGCCACAATGCGTTCGCGCTTGGCGGCTTGCTCGTCATGAACGCGAAACGGTCGTCCATTGCGAATTCCAGCCGAATTTGTGCTTGTTCTATTCATATACTGACCAGTCAGTCATATATTTGAATGCGCGAACGTGCGAGTCAACAGTCCCGGATTGCCGCAGCCACGTTGGTTGCGCCTTCGGGCAGGCATGCCTAGACTTTCGAGCGTCCATCAAGCCAAGCGCCCGTAGCTCAACTGGATAGAGCATCAGACTTCGGATCTGAGGGTTGGGGGTTCGAATCCCTCCGGGCGCGCCACGCTCCGACGCGGGCCGCTGCGTCAGAGCGGGATTGCGGTGCGGAATAGGATGAATCGGCCGAGCATCTCGCCGACCAGCACCGACATCACCACGATGTACAGCAGGCCCGTCGCCGCTCTCGTCTCAGGAATTTTCAGCGTCTGCCAGCACATCCAGACCAGCACGATGGTGGCGAGCGGACCGAGCAGGAGGCGAAATCCCAGCAGCCCGAGGTGCGAGGCGAATAGCTCATGAACGGCCGCGACCGCGCCGACGCTGCCGAGTATTGCGGGCAGTCCGATCGCGAGTCCGAGCGCGATGAGGTCCGCGACCAGCGCAATTCCCAGCAGCCGGACGAAGGTGCGCAGGTAATCGACCGGCATCTCGAGGTCGATGAGGTACCAATGTCCAAACAGCATCGCGCCGCTCACCAATCCCAGGACCAGCGCTGAGGTGATTGCAGTCAGTCCGTAGACGACGGCCGCGACCGCGCCGAAGCCGTGTGGCATCAGAACCATCACGTTGGCGATCAAAGCGACCAGGCCGAGGCCCAAGCCAAGCGCGTACGATCGCGCGCGGAGCAGGCCGTTTTCAGTCCATAGTGTGTAGAGATAGACGGCGACGGCGGCGCTCGACAGGGTCCACAGTGCTGCCGCCATCCACAATGAGCCCGCGCCCGGTCCGTCGGACCCGCCGGCGCGCAACGCCAGCAATCCCACGCCGATCGCGGTCGTCAGCGAAGCGGCCAGGTACACCGAAGCGCTCGATTTGTAAAAACCGCGCTCGACGCTGAAGAAAGGCGGAATCGCAAGGGCGAAGAGCCCGCCCCAGGCCAGTTCTCCGAAGACGAGGATGAAGCAGGTGGCGAATCTGGTCACGCAGGAATACTACCGATCACGCCGAACATCGAACACCCGCCGTTCCGAGCGTCACCGTATCGCTTGCCCCAGTGTGCCATTCGGTGAAATAAAATGTGAGTCAAGCACCCGGCAGACAACGATTAGACATATGCGGTCAGGCGACTATAATTGAATTCAGGTCGAAAGGGATAGATGGGGAAGGAAATGCGTTCATCGAATATTCTAAAATTGATGGTGATTGGACTGGCGCTGGGAGTTTCCGCGTGCGGCGCCATGCAAGCTGCTCGTCAGCAGCAGGAACAAAAGCAGCAGGTGTTCGTGCATCGCGTTGACATGGCGCATATCTGGGTCACCACCGAAGCGCCGCCGGCCGGCAAGCCATACACGGAGCTTGGCGATCTGAGTTATACGGAGCCGTTTTCTCCCGATGCGATCGAGGAGGCGAAGATCAGCGACAAGCTGAAGAAGATGGCCTTCGACAAATGGCCTGACACTATCGACGCGATCGTGAACGAGAATCAGTCGATCTCGGCCGACGGCTCGCAGATTACGGTCACGGCAAAGGCGATCAAATACGACTCCTCGGTTGACCGCGAAGCCCTGCATCACATGAACGAGGGAATGGTCGCGTCGCCGAACAGCAACTAGCGGTTCGCAATTAAGTGCGATCGAAGGCGGGCGCACGGCGGCAAACAGGCCGCACGCGCCCGTCTCTATTTCCGGAAGGAGAACTGTCGATGATGACGCGACTCGTCCCGAACATCTTCTTCAGCAGCCTGAGCGATGGGCTCGATCTTTTTGTGAGATGTCCCGGCTTTACAGACGTCTGCGTGAAATTTCGCCAGTGGTGACGGTTCAGGCTGGCGCCGACTCGGCCAATAAACCGTCGAGCTTTCCGGAGTCGTTGAGTGCCTTCAATTCCTCGAAGCCGCCGACAATCTTGCCGTTGATGAAAATTTCGGGCACCGTGCGGCGTCCCCCGGACATCTCGATCATCTTCGCGCGCAACTCGTCGTCGTCGGTCACATCGATTTCATCGAAGGCCACGCCCTTGCTCCTCAGCAGGATCTTGGCCCGCGCGCAGAACGGGCAGTAGGTAGTTGTGTATAGTTCGACTTTCGCCACGCCGTACCTCGCTTGAGCCATTCTTATCTGCCTGAGAAAGCCTGTCCAGCATCGCGTCCAGTCTTTTCGCGGCTAGCGGGTGTCGGAGTACATGCGTTTGAGACGAACCGGCGCCACACCCATCAGGTACATCGCGCGAATCAGCCACATCCTGACGATGGTACGCAGCACTCCGTCGCGGTTCCATCTCCGCGCCGACGTTGTCACGCAAGCGCGCAGACAGGCGACGCGTCCTGCGCGCTTCAGCCGTCGCGCGAATTCGAGATCTTCGCATAGCTCCAGCTCGGGGAAGCCGCCGAGGCGATCGAAGACGTCGCGCCGCACGAAGATCGCCTGATCGCCAGTGCCGGTGCGGCTGATTCGCGAGCGCAGGCTGATCATCGCGCCAATGATGCGGTAGGCGATGGCGCTCGAGTCGAGTTTCACGTCGAATCGTCCGCCGACCACCGCGGGATCGGACAATGCCGATGCGATGTCAGCCGCAAAGGTCGATGGCACCAACGTATCTGCGTGGACGAAAACCAATACGCCGCCGTGCGATTCGCGCGCGCCCGCGTTCATCTGCTGCGCCCGGCCGCGCGATGCGCCAATCACGGTGTCGCACAATGGTTGCGCGATGGCGACGCTGGCGTCGATGCTGTCGCCGTCCACTACGACGATCTCCGCGTCGGGAGCGCCGCGGCGAAGCGCGCGCAGCGTGCTCGCGATCGAGGCCGCTTCATTGAGCATCGGCACTACTGCCGAGAGCGTTTTCAATTTTGCAATCAATCCACCGGAGGATTCACCAACGGCGACGAGTTTGGCTTGGGCGAATCGCCCTTGATGATAACCCGGCGGCCCTGGATCTCGAGACGGCCCTGCTGAAAGAGCGCGATTGCCTGCGGAAAGATGCGATGCTCCTGGAGCAGGATTCGCGCCGCCAGCCGTTGTTCGTCGTCGCCGGGCAGCACGGGCACCGCGGCTTGCACGATCACCGGGCCGACATCGACCCCCGCAGTGACGAAGAAAACGGTGCATCCCGCTATCTTGACGCCGTATTCGATCGCGTCCTTCGGCCCGTGAATGCCGGGAAACGACGGCAGCAGGCTGTTGTGGATATTCATGATGCGGCCGGGGAACGCCTCGAGCATCACGGGCGAGAGCAGGCGCATGAAGCCCGCCAGCGCGACCAGTTCGACGGAGCGATCGAGCAGCGCGGCGAGGATCGCGCGGTCGAAGTCCTCGCGCGAGGCAAACTTGCGATGGTCGATAACCGTCGTCTCGATTCCGTGGCGGCGTGCGCGCTCGAGCCCCTGCGCGTCGGCCCGATTCGATACGACGAGACGGATTTCGGCCTTGAGATCGCCGTGCAGAATCGCGTCGATGATCGCTTGCAGATTGGTGCCGGTGCCGGAAATCAGAACGCCGAGTTTGACCGTCGGATTTTCCGCCATCGAATTAGCCGCGGCTTTAGCGAATTGACACTCCGCGCTTGCCGCGCCTTACTTCGCCGACAACATATGCCCCATATTCGCGGCGGCGCAAATGAGCGACGACGCGGTCGGCCTCGCGCGCGGGCACGATCGCGACCATCCCGAGGCCGTTGTTGAAGGTGCGATCCATCTCCGCGCGGGCGATTTTGCCAAGGCGCTGAATCAGGTCGAAAATCGGTGGCGTCGGCCAAACCCCGCGTTCGAAGATCGCGCGGGTGTTTTCCGGCATCACCCGCGGCAGGTTCTCGATCACGCCGCCGCCGGTGATATTGGCGAGGCCGTTTACTTTGAAGCGCTCGAACAGTTCGCCGACGACGCGCGCGTAGATGAGCGTGGGACGCAGAAGTTCCTCGCCGAGCGTGCACCCCAGTTCGGCGATATTCGAGCCGAACTTGAGTTTGGCGCGTTCGAGCAGAACGGTGCGCACCAGCGAGAAGCCGTTGGAGTGAAGTCCGCTCGATGCGATCCCGATCAGCACGTCGCCGGCGCGCACATTGGACGGCTTGGGAATTTGCGCGCGTTCGACTATTCCCACCGCGAAGCCGGCCAGGTCGTACTCGCCGGGCTTGTACAGCCGGCTTAGCTGCGCCGTCTCGCCGCCGACCAGGCTCATGCCGGCCTGGGCGCATCCGCGAGCGACGCCCTTGACGATATCGAGCGCGATGGTTTTTTCGAGCTTGCCGGAGCCGATGTAATCGAGAAAGAACAGCGGACGCGCCGCATGGCAGATGATGTCGTTGACGCACATCGCGACGCAGTCGATTCCGACGGTGTCGTGACGCCCGGTCTCGAACGCGAACATGAGCTTGGTCCCGACGCTGTCGGTGCCCGCGACCAGCACCGGCGCGCGCATCTTGCGAGCCGCGTTGAGTCCGACCAGCGCGCCGAATCCGCCGACCCCGCCGATCACGTGCGCGCCCGCCGTGGTCCTGGCGATCGTACCGAAAAGCGGAATCAGGCTCTGCTTCAGCGCGATATCGACCCCGGCCGCTTTGTACGTCAACCCGGGCGCCATCAGGCCGATTTCCTCCGCCGCGCCACCATCGACGCGCGAAAGGCGGGCCGGCCGCCTGAAGAAGCAGTCAATCCTTCGCGGTAGTCCTCGATCTCGAGTCCGCCGGCGAGCGCGCGAAGCTCTCCGCGATCGAGCAGAAAGCGCGGATCGCGTGGCTCGGCGATCGCAGCCTGGTCGACCAGAAACGTATCGGCGATCAAAATGCCGCCGGGTCTGAGCGCCCGGACAAATTTCGGGAACAGCGCGCGGTCGAGGAAATTTATGTTCACGATGGCGTCGAAAGATTCGTCCTTGAGATGAAAGCTATCCAAGTTTGCGACCACGGGCCAGATGGCCAGTCGCGCGGTCCGCGCAGCCGCGGCGAGGATGCGTATCGCTTCCATCGAGCGATCAACCGCGACCACCTTCATGCCGGCTCGCGCGAGCGCGAGCGCGTTGCGTCCGCGTCCTGCGGCGACGTCGAGCGCGACACCGCTGCGCGGGAGTCGCGCGAGCATCGCGGCCAGGAACGGCTCGGTTTTGCCGGGCGGCTGGCCGCGGTGGCGTTCATCCCAATCGGGACGCCGCGGTTCGCTCATAGCACGCGCGCGAGCGTGAATACGTCCACGCAAGCCGCGCCTGCCGCGATCAGCACGCGCGCGCATTCATCGACCGTGGCGCCCGTGGTCATCACGTCGTCCACGATCAGCACGCGGCGATTCCTGACCCGTTCGGGATTGGTGACCGCGAACGCGCGGCGCACGTTCTTGACCCGCTCGTCGTGGTGACGCGAGGTCTGCGCCGTGGTGAAGCGCCTGCGCGAGATCGCCGTGGTATCCAGCGGGAGATCGAGCCGCCGCGCCACTTCGGCGGCGAGCAGCGCGGCCTGGTTGAATCCGCGCCACCAGAGGCGCCGCCAATGCAGCGGCACCGGAATGACCACATCGTAATCCTCAGCCGACACCGGCAGCTCGTCGCCCAGGTAATCCGCCAGTGCGCGACCGACGGATTGATCGAGGCCGTACTTGTGACGGCGAATCAGCGCCGGCAGGCTGCCGGGTTCGTCCTCGGCCGTGGTTCGATAGCGCGCGATAGTGCGCGCGATTCGATAGTGGGGCGGATGCGCGAGGCATCGGGCGCATCGCGTCGCACCGCTGACCGCGGACTCGAGCGGTCCCCCGCACACTTCGCAGCGCGGCTCGGGCATCCGCTCGACTTGCGCCACGCATCGATCGCAAACGCGTTGTCGCTGTCCGGTCCCGGATGCGAGCCGGGTTCCGCATGCCGAGCATCGCGGTGGATACAGAAAGTCGAGAACCTGGGCGAGCGCGGCCATATATGATTGATGCGTCCGACGGCGCCCAAACTCAAGCCCGCACGGTTGGCTGTTGCGCGGCCGTTTGAGGGCGAAGTCAATTTGCCGGATGTGGTATAGAGAAAAACCATGAGCAGACCGCTTGACGGAATTCGGATTATCGACTGGACGATCTGGCAGCAAGGGCCGGCCGCAACGCAGATGCTCGCCGATCTTGGCGCCGAGGTGATCAAGATCGAGGAGCGCGAACGGGGCGACCCGGGCCGGGGACTGGTCAAGGCTGCGGGCAGCGCGACCGTCAAGGGCGGGCTTAATTTCTATTTCGAGGCCAACAACAAGCACAAGAAAAGTATCGCGCTGGACTTGAAGCGGCCCGAGGCGCGCGAAATCGTGCATCGATTGGCGGCGCGCAGCGACGTCTTCGTGCAGAACTTTCGCAAGGGCGTCGCCCAGCGGCTCGGGCTGGGCTATGCAGACCTGGCCGCGTTCAACCCGCGAATTATCTATGCGAGCGCGTCCGGCTACGGCCCCGAGGGGCCGGACAGCGGCGAACCGTCGTTCGATTACCTTGGGCAGGCGCGCTCCGGGATAATGAACGCGCTTGGAAGCGGGACCACGACCCCGATCTACATTTACGGCGGAATCGCCGATCAGATGGGCGCTATCATGCTCGCCTACGGAGTGCTGGCGGCGTTGTTCGTGCGCGAACGAACGGGAATCGGGCAGGAAGTGGATGCGTCGCACCTGGGCTCGATGATGGCGTTGCAGGGGTTGAACGTCGTCGCACGAACCATCGTTGGCAATGAATTTCCGCGAGTCCCGCGCGCCAACGCATTCAATCCGCTGTGGAACCACTATCGATGCGCGGACGACAAATGGATCGCGCTCGCGATGCTTCAGCCCGAACGTTACTGGAAAGATTTTTGCGAAGTTATCGGCAAGCCGGAACTGATCGACGATCCACGCTTCGCCGCCAACACCCGTGGCTGGAATGCGACTGCGCTGATCGCGATATTCGACGAGGTGTTCGCGGCGCGCCCGCGCGACGAGTGGATGCGAATTCTCGAGGGCCGCGGCGACTTCATCTATACGGTCGTGAATTCAGTGTCCGACTTGCCCGACGATCCGCAGGTCAGGGCCAACGACTATGTTGTTGAGTACGATCATCCCGCACACGGCAAGCTGACGCTGCTCGGGATGCCGGTTAAGTTGAGCAAGACGCCGGGGGAGCCGCGCGGGCATGCGCCGGAATTCGGCGAGCATACGGAGCTGCTGATGACCGAGCTGCTCGGTTACTCGTGGGACGATGTTGCGCGGCTGCGCGAGGCCAACGTGATTTGAGCGCCGCTCACCGCAGTGAGGACAGATACGAGGAGTTGATGCGATGGCGATTACAGGAACAATCGAAGACCGCGAGGAAGTTCGCGCGCTGCATGCGCGCTATTGCCAGACGATCGACGGCGGCCGCTACGATGAATGGATCGATTGCTTCACCGACGACGGCGTCTTCGAGAGCCCCCGCTTCGGCAAGCACATTGGACGCGACGGTCTCGCGCAGTTCACGGCGCTGTACCAGGGATCACTCGGCGGCGCGCAGGTGCTCCACGTGGTCGCCAATCCTGCGTTCGAACTCGACGGCGCCAGCGGCACCGGCACCGCCTACCTGCTCTATTACCACTGCAAGGAAGGGCGGGTGCAGCAATCGACGGTTGGCTATTACACGGACAAGCTGCGCAAGACGCCGGCGGGATGGCGCTTTGCGAGCCGTCAAGTGACGATCCTCGGGCATCACTGAGATTCTCCAGCCCCGGTAAAATAGCGCGGCGCCGGATCGCATCGCGATCCGGCGCCGCATTTTCGTGTCGCCGATTACCCCGCTAGAAGGCTGCGTACCACGGCACTTCGTGCGGATTCTGCACTTCCCAATTGATCTGGAACGCCTGCAGGATCGTGCCGTCGTTGTGCGCGAGCGCGAGCTTGGCGTTCTCCAGATCGACTTCGGCCTGTACCTCGTCGCCCTCGGCGCTCACTTCCTCTTCCTGGAATTGCAGCAGGTCGTGCGTGGTCGCCATTCCGACCCGGAACATCACTTCCTCATCGTGCAGCGCCTGGCGAGCGTAGTAAGTTGCCGACGCAGTCGCGGCCGCGCGTTTATAGTCGGCATACAGATTAGCGATCGCGCTCTGCACATTGACCACCGCTTGCGACAGCGCCGCTCGATACTGCACCCGCTGCTGCTCGTATTGTACCCGAGCCTGCGCAAGCGCCGCGCGCGGTATGGCGTTGTCCAGCGGCATCTGGAACGACAGCACGGCGGCGTAGTTGTAATAGCTGAAGCCCCACAGGCGATCGAGCGCGTCGCCATAGATTCCGCCGAACGGGAGTCTGCCGCCTGAGTTCGCCTCTGACGGAGGGAAACCGGGGGGAGTACAATTTCCGCTGTCTTTCACCGGTGTGCCGAATGGCCTCAGGCAGGCCGTAGTTCCGGAGACCGCCGTCAGCCCGAATTGCGCGCCCAGGTTTAGCTGCGGCAGAACCTGGTTCTCCGAGTATTTCACCTGCAGCAACGCGTCGCGAATCGCCTCGCGCATACTGCCCAGCGACGGCACGTACTGCACGGCCAGCTCGAGCGCCCGCTCCTCATCGACGGCGATTTGCTCCTTGGGATTGGGCCGCGTGAGCGGCTGGATTTCCTCGGGCAGGAAGGTGCCGTACGGATTGAGCATCACGTCCTGCCGGAGCTGGGTGCGGGAATTTTTCAGGTTGGCTTCGGCGGTGTACACGTTGGCCTCGGCAGTGGCGGCCGCGGATTGCGCTTCCTGCAGATTGATGGGAGCAAGCGTGCCGACCTTGACGCTAATCGCGTTCTGGCGGACCAGGTCAAGATTGAAGGTCAGCGCGGCGCGCGCGACCTCGAGATTTTCCTCGGCGAGCACGACGTTCCAGTAATCGGCGCCGATTTTCTGCACGAAGTCCTGCAGCGCCTGGCCGTAAGTCCATTGCGCCTGCTTCTGACCCGACTCTGCGATCTCGACGTTGATGGTCGCGAACTTCCAGCCGAAGCTCTGCAGCAATGGCTGTGAGAGCGAGAGTGCCAGGTTGGGCGTGTAGGAAGGATTGACCCCGGCGAAGAGCGAATTCGACGCCGCGCGATCGTTGTTGAAAGTCACGCCCCAGGTTCCGTTGGTGACCGAGGAAACTTTGTTCAGGCCGAAGTTCCAATCGTAAAACTTTTGCACGAACCCGCCGCCGCCACCGGTCTGTAATGAGGAGGTGACGGGCACGACGTTCTTCTCGATATCACCCTGCGCGCTAAGGCTCGGATCGAAGGTTCCGTTGGCCTCCCTGACGGTTTCCATCGAGGCGACCGGGTCGAGTTCGGCGGCCTTAAGCGACGGGTTGTTTTGCATCGCGATGTAGATGGCTTCCTTCAGCGTCAGGCCGCGCGCGGTGGGAGTTTCGGAGCGCATGTAGCCTTGGCTGATCACGTTCTCGGGCGCGACATCCTTGGTCAGCGACCACTGATGCGCGAAGATGCTCGGCAGATTCAACAAATCATCGTGATGCTCGAACTGGTTCGAGGCGCTGGGCGGCACGCTGACCTGCGGCGGCTGCTGCGGCCCGACCGGCACGGACCGCATCTGAATCGGTCCGGTCAGATCCGGCGGCGGCAACGGCGTGGTGGGGAGAGAGCCGGTTACGTTGAGCTGATCCTGGGCGAATCCGATCGAGCTTCCGAGCAGCAGCACGGAAATCGTCAGCATCGCAAAAACAACGAATTTATATCTCGACATTCTAACGAACCTCCTTGGTACTGTTGCCATCGCCCGCGATGGCCCGCCGCTTGCGCGCACGCCGACTGCGCAGTTTGACTCACCGGTTTGGGATCGATTTGCCAGCGCCGAATCGAACTGAAGCGCTTGCGCGGCGCCAATTAGCCCGCGATTATAGCCAAGGCGGCCCGCCTTGTCTTCCGGAACCGAAGGCGGCCGGACTTTTTCGCGAGTCGCACTTGGAGATGCTATGCGCGCTGTCAGGCTGGTAATCGCAGTACTCATCGTGTCCCCGATCCTTATGCTGGCGCTCAGCGAGTCTAGACTCTCGCGGCAGCCATTCGCGCAAGTTACCGCGGCGCCGGGACCCGTGCCACTGACTGTACCCGTGGCTCCCGGTCAGCCGCAGTCCTTCGCGACGATCGGAGCGCTGCCTGCTCTCGCCGCGGCGCCAGGGACTTCACCCGCAGCAGTTGCGTCTGCGGCGGCGAAGCCGCGCGCATTTCGATGCACCTGTTCGGCGCCGGGAACTGGGACCGAATGGGCGGGCCTCGTCTCGTCGTCCAGTTATTTTCTTGCGGGCCAGTCTGCGCGCGCGCAGTGCGCAACCTACTTGTCGAGCTATAACCCCGGGTCGGCGTACATGGTGCCGGAGGGATCGGCGGCCTTGGGTAAGCCAACCATCTACAACGGAACGGCGTTCACGCAGCGCGCGCAGGTGTCAACCACGGTGGGAGGGATCCGTCCAAGCCTGCAGCAAATGGAGCAGCGACCGATCGGATGCACAACAAATTGCATATGCACGCAATGCGCCTGCAACTGAGGCGCTGGCGGCCCTGCTGCTCCCAGGCTAGTCGATAAGTTTCTTCAAATCCGGCGGCACGGGCGCAGTCACTTTGACGTGACCGACCGCCGGCGAGTCGAACGCCAGCTCGCATAGATGCAGCCAGAAGCGCCCGGGCGCGAGCGTCGCGATCGCGGGGCCGCCATAAAGAGTGTCGCCGACTATAGGATGACCGAGGCTCGCCAGATGCACGCGAATCTGATGGCGGCTGCCGGTCTTCGGCGCGACTGACAACAGCGTGAACTCGCCAACGCGCCGGATTGGCTCGGCCAGGGTACTCGCGGCGCGCCCGGCACGTTTCGGATTCGCACTGGAGGGATCGCCGGCGACCATCTTGCGCGCGTTTTTGGCGTGATGCGCGATCGGCGTGTCGATCTGAATCTTGCCCTCGAGCGATCCCGCGACCAGCGCCTCATAGCGCCGCGCGATTCGCCCGGCGCGAATCGCGTCGCGCAGTTTCTCGAACGCGCCGCGATTGCGCGCGATCAGCAGCGCGCCCGAAGTGCCGTTGTCCAGCCGATGCACCAGTCCGCCTTCGAGCGGCTTATCGCCGGCGGTCGCGGTATCCGGGAATCGCGCGACGACCGCATTCATCACCGTGTCGCGCTCTCCCGCCACGATCGGATGACAGGGGACGCCGCCGGGTTTGTTCACGACGATCACGGCCGCATCTTCATGGATAACTTCGAGCGCGAGGCCGGCATTCGGCTCGATAGCCGCACGCAGCTCCGCCGCGGCAACTTCAACCCGATCCTCGGCGCCGACGATTTCGCTTTTCTTCGAGCGCCGTCCGTTGATTCGCACCATCCCGCGCTCGACCAGCTCCTGTGCCACGCGCCGCGAAGGCGCCAACCCGGTCCGCACCAGGTAATGATCGAGGCGTTCCTTTGCTGCGTCCTGCAAGGCGTCAGCGGCTCGCGGCAGCGCCGGTCGCAGCCGGCGTCAGTGGCGGCCGATTGTACACGGAAAATTGAACGGTCGCGGCGTAAAGCAGAATCCCAAGCATAATTGCTGCGGTCAGCACATCCACGAAGCCGAGATGCGTTGCGCCCCGCGCCAGACGATTGAATCCCCGCATACTTCCTCCTTGCCAACTCACCTGACTATACACCAGCGGCGGAGCGTAGAACCGAGCGGGCCTCGCGGCCGTGTTCGGGCAATCCGAACAAGCGCCGCAGCTCGCGGCCGGTCTCGGACTTCTCGCACGCCGCGATATCGAGCGGAGAGCCCGCCGCCACGATCCGTCCGCCCTCGTCGCCGCCACCGGGTCCGAGATCGATCACATAGTCGGCGTTCGCGATGAACTCGAGGTTGTGCTCGATCACCACCAGCGTGTTGCCTTCGGTGACCAGCCGGTTGAGCACCTTGATCAAGCGCTTGATGTCGGTCGAGCTGAGCCCGGTGGTCGGCTCGTCGAGGATGAACATCCGCGCCAGATGCCTGCCGTGTTCTCCCGCCGGCGCGGGTTCCAGATCGGCCAGCAGAAATCGCGCGAGCTTGAGGCGCTGCGCCTCGCCGCCCGACAGCGTCGAGGTGGTCTGCCCGAGCCGGATGTATCCGAGGCCGACCGCGATCAGCGCGTCGAGCCGCTTGACGATGGCGGGATGACGGATGAAAAACGCGCGCGCATCCTCCACGGTAAGGTCGAGCACCTGGGTGATGTTCAAGTCGCTCAGTCTGATCGCCAGAATGTGGCTCTGGAAGCGGCGCCCGTCGCACGCCTCGCATTTCACCTCGAGGTCCGCCATGAAATGCATCTCGATCGTGACGGTGCCCCTGCCTCTGCACTTCTCGCATCTCCCGCCCGTGACGTTGAACGAAAAATGCCGCGCCTGCACGCCCAGCCGGCGCGCTTCGGGACTGGCGGCGAACAGCTTGCGGATTTCGTCGTAGATTTTCAGATAGGTCGCCGGATTCGAGCGCATCGAGCGCGTCGGCAATTCCTGTCCCATGTGCACCATGTCGCCGATCAGCTCGAAGCCGTCGATCCGATCGCATTCGCCGGGCTCCACCGAGGTATTACCCGAGCGGCGCAGATAATTGTTGTACAGAACATCCTCGACCAGCGTCGATTTTCCCGATCCTGAAACTCCGGTGACGCAAACCATCCGCCCGGCCGGGATTGCCGCGTCGATGCCGGCCAGGTTGTGCTCGCGTGCGCCGGAGATTCGAATCGCGGGATCGCGCCTGGTGAACTTGCGCCGCTTGGCCAGCGCGCGCATCAGCAGCACGCGTCCCGGCGACGACGCCATGCTGTCAAGATTCGCCTTCGCCGGCGGACCCGAGTACGTGAGCTTGCCACCTTCGCTGCCGCCGCCCGGGCCGAGCTCGACCACGTGATCGGCGCCCGCGATCATCGCGGGATCATGCTCGACGACGATCACCGTGTTGCCGAAGTCGCGCAGACTGTGCAACACCGCCAGCAGTCTCCTTGCGTCTGCCGCGTGCAGGCCTACCGTCGGCTCGTCCAGCGCATACAGCGTCCCGACCAGCACGCTGCCGAGCGCGCTGGCCAGATGAATCCGCTGCGCCTCGCCGCCCGACAGCGTGCGCGCCTGCCGCTCGACTGTCAGGTAGCCCAGGCCCACCTCGACCAGGTAGCCGACCCGATTGCGCAGCTCGCGGATCACGACCGCCGCGCGCGTGGCGACTTCGGGCATCGATCCGATCTTGTCGAGCCACATGACGAGGTCGCGGATCGAGAGCCGCCCGACGCCAGCCATTGACAGGCCGTCGACCAGCACGTTCAGCGCCTCGGTCTTCAACTTGGCGCCGCCGCAGGCCGGGCAGACGACGAAGCGGCGATACTTCGCCAGCAGGATTCGGACGTGAGTCTTGTAGCGGCGGCCCTCGAGCCACTTGAAGAAGCCCCGCACCCCCGGCCATTTGTCTTCATCCCATTTCGCGCGCGGACCCTCGTCGCCGTCGAGCAGCCACCCGCGTTCCTCGTCGGTCATCTCGCCAAAGGGCGCCGACGTGCGGATTTTTCTCCGCCGCGCCAGCTTCAGCATCCACTCGTTCATTTCCCGATATGCCGGCGTCCGCCACGGCGCGACCATCCCCTGTCGGATCGACAGATTCGGATTCGGAATCACCTTGTCGAGATCGAGTTCGACCGTGCGGCCGAAGCCTTCGCATTCGGGACACGCGCCGATTGGACTGTTCGATGAAAACAGCGCCGTGGTCGGCTCGGCAAACGCCGTCGCGCAGCGCGAGCAGTTGAAGCGCCGGTCGAAATCGATCGCGCCGACGCTGTGCGTATTGCCATTATCGCGCTCGACGCGGACCGCCCGCGCCCGTCCGCCGCCCAGGTAAAAGGCTTTTTCCAGGGCCTCACGCACGCGTTCGACTTCGGCTTCGCCGCTCACCGAGATCCGATCGACGACGACCATCATGGGACTGTTCGGCTGCGCCGCGGGACTGTTCGGCGGTGGCGCGGGACTGTTCGAGTCCGGCTGGGCGCCGTCGAGCTGTGCTTCGGCTGCGATCGCGCGCGCGGCGAACTCCGTTGTCTCGGTGATCGCGTCGTTGGTGTACAGGCGATGGTAACCGTTCGCAATCAGGTAGCCGGCCGCGTCGGCAATCGAGCGCGAACCCGCCTCGAACGGCGCCAGTATGACGTAGAGCCCGGGCGCGTCGAGGATTCGCGCGCCTGCGCTCTCCACGCTGTCGCGGCTCACTTCGCCGCCGCATTGTGGACAAATGGTGCGGCCGACGGTCGCGAACAGCAGGCGGAGATAGTCGCTGATTTCGGTGACGGTGCCGACCGTCGAGCGCGCATTCTTGATGGTGTTCTTCTGTCGCAGCGCCAGCGCCGGCGGAATCTCGGAAATAGCATCGACGTCCGGCCGCTCCATGCGCTCCAGGAACAGCCGCGCGTAGGTCGAAAGGCTCTGCACGTAGCGCCGCTGACCCTCGGCATAAACGGTGTCGAAAACCAGACTCGATTTGCCCGAGCCCGACACTCCCGTGACTACCGTCAGCCGGTCGCGGGGAATTTCGAGCGAAATATCAGCCAGGTTGTGAGTGCGCGCGCCCCGGATACTGATTGACCGATCCAAGCTTGTTCCCAGCCGCTTACCGGGGGTCAGCGATCGACCGCGCCTTTCTTTTGCGCTCGCCCGGAAATTCGTCGGCGACTTTTGCGTACAACTCGGCAAGCTGGACGTCGAACTTCGCCTGGACGCGCCGGGTTTCGGCCTCGCGTTCGGCAACCGGGATTGGTGCGAGCCGCGCCAGTTCCTCGCCGAGCCGTTGCATCAGGCGATTTCGCGCCACCAGGTATTCATATCCGTTCATAGGCGCACTAAAACCTCAAATTCCAAAGATCAGAATTATAGGTTATCCTGCGACCAGCGAACAACCCGGCGCCTCGTTGCCGGGCGCTTTGGCATGGAAACCCTCGCTGAATCACCGCCCGAATCAAGCCGCGTGGAAATCCTTCGCGCCTGGCCCGATGCCGCAATCTGCCACGGATTTATCGGCCGCACGGGTGGCGTCAGCACCGGCGCGTTCGCCTCGATGAATCTTTCTTATTGGGTCGGCGACGACTACCATGCCGTCGATGCTAACTGGGAGTGCATCCGTCGCGAGGTGCCCGAGATGAAGCTGGTAGCGAGGTTGAACCAGGTGCACGGCAACGTCGTTCATGCCGCGACCCGCGACACCGCGAAGCTACGCCCGGCGGGCGACGGAATCGTCACGGCCGAGCCGGGCATAATCCTGGGAATATACACGGCCGACTGCGTGCCGATACTGATGGTCGATTCGAAACGAAAAATAGCCGGTGCGTTCCACGCCGGATGGCGTGGCATTATTGCGGATATCGCCGCCGCCGGCGTCCGCGCGATGGTGAAGCTCGATGCTCGCGCATCGGCCATTCGCGCCGCGATGGGACCGTCGATCGGTCAGTGTTGTTACGAGGTTGACGCCGAGCCTGGCGATCGCTTTGGGGTTGAGATTGCCGGCGCGCGGAATCATACGAGGGCCGGGCGTCCCGGCAGAGCCTTTATCGACTTGCGCGCTGTCGTGCGCGACCAGCTCGAACGCGCGGGACTCGCCGCCGCGAACATCGCGAGCGTCGGTCCATGCACTCGCTGCGCATCCGATCGTTTCTTCTCGCGACGCGCGGCTGGCGGGACGACAACCGGTCTGCAGATGAGCTTTGTCGGCTTCGCTGCGTAGCCATATGCCGCAACGTAAACCAAAGAAACATCGCGCGGGCGGATTGATCGCGAAAATCCGCAAGCCCATGGCGCCGCCGTCGCGCATCATCGACGACCCGACCAAATACAAGCGCGAGCGCGAATTGGAAGAACTTCGCCGCGAGGAAAAATCCGGGAATTCCTGATGCCGACGCCCGTCAGCGGACAGATTCGAGTCGGAATTATCGGCGCCGGCCTCATCGGCCAGACGCATTCGATGATGCTCCGCTACGTCGCCGATCGAACCGAGCAAAGCGTCCGCGTGGTCTCCGTCGCCGATGTGTCGCATCCGGCGGCCGAGCGGCTCGCGGCCAGATGGGATGGCGCGAGCGCACTCGAGTCGGCCGAAGAGATAATCGCGGATTCATCGATCGACGCGGTATGGATTTGCACCCCGACCGCGATGCATCGCCAGGCCTGTATTGCCGCCGCGCGCGCCGGCAAGCATATTTTCTGCGAGAAGCCGCTGGCGATGAGTGCGGCGGAAGCATCCGAGATGGCCGCCGCGATCGAAGCTTCCGACGTGATGAGCCAGGTGGGCCTCGTCCTGCGATTTTCTCCCGTTTACAACCTGATCAAGGCGATGTTCAAGGAGCCAGACGCGGGGATATTGCTCAGCGTCACGATGCGCGACGACCAGGACTTTCCGACTCGCGGCGCACACGCGAGTGCATGGCGCAACGATGCGTCGCTGACCGCCGGCGGCACGCTCATCGAGCACAGCGTTCATGACTTCGATCTGCTGACGTGGATGTTCGGGCCGGTTGCGAGTCTCTCCTGCCGCACCCGCAACGTGAACGGGGCGGATGGAGTTGAAGACTTCGGCGCGACCGCGATGGAATTTGCGGCCGGCTTTCACGCCCAACTCACTTCGGTATGGCATCGGATGATCGGGCGCCCGAGCAATCGGAGGCTTGAAGTCTTCGCCGAGAATTTGTTTGCTGCTTCTGACGCCGACACGCTCGGGCCGATCATTTTTCAGCGCGGGTCCGGCGCCAAAGAGGAGACGGTCAGCGAGACCGAAGTGATGGCCCGATTCACCGAAAAGATTCTGCGCGAGCGGCCCTACCTGGCGCTAATCAAGGACTGGCTGGCGATACCGTACGCCGCCGAAGACGCGACCTTCGTGGCCGCGCTCAAGGGAGCGTGCGAGCCGGACCCCGAATTTGCGGCCGGCGTGGCAGCGCAGCGGATGGTGGAAGCCGCATATGAATCGGCGCGCTCGGGGGCTGCGGTGCCGATCAGAACTTAAAGGGTTACTTTAACCGAGGATGGGATCCAACTTATGATTGATTTTGAACTCAGCGAAGAACAACAGATGATCCGCGACAGCGTTGGCGCGTTCGCGCGCGAGGAGATTCGTCCCGCCGCGCGGCCGGCCGACGAAAGCGGCGCAATTCCCGCCCCTCTGGTGGCCAAGGCGTGGCAATTCGGATTTGTCAGCGGCGCTATCCCGGAGAAATTCGGCGGCGGCGGCGACGCCCGCTCGGCGGTGACCGGCGCGATCGTCGCGGAAGAACTCGGCTTCGGCGATCTTTCGATCGCCGCCCACGTGCTCGCGCCGCGGCTGTTCGCATTCCCGATCGTCGAGATGGGCACCGACGATCAGCGCGCCAAATATTTGAAGCGATTCGCCGGCGCGGACTTCGCCGCCGCGACCGCGGCCGTGATGGAGCCTCGCTTCGATTTCGATCTATCGGCGCTGCAAGTCTCGGCCCGGCGCGACGGCGGCGGATTCATCCTGAACGGCGCCAAGTGTTACGTGCCGCTCGCGGCCGAATCCGAATCGATGCTGGTCTATGCAGCAACCGACGCCGCCAAGGGTTTTGCAGGCGTGGACGGCTTCATCGTTCCGCGCGGCGCGGCGGGGATGACGGTTTCGGAACGCGAAAAAAACATGGGCCTCAAAGCGCTCGCGACCTACGAACTGACGCTCAAAGATTGCCGCGTCGGCGCCGATGCGCGCGTGGGCGGCGACAAGGGCATCGACTTTTCGCGCCTGATGAGCCAGTCGCGGGTCGCGTTTGCCGCGATGGGCGTCGGCGTGATGAATGCCGCGTTCGAATACGCGCGCGACTATGCCAAGGAGCGCAAGGCGTTCGGCGTGCCGATCGCGACCAAACAGGCGATCGCGTTTATCCTGGCCGACATGGCAATTGAGATCGACGCGGCGCGCCTGCTGGTGTGGGAAGCGGCTTTCAAATTGGACAAGGGCGGCGATGCGTTGAGGGAAAGCTACCTGGCCAAGAATTATGTCGCGCAAAGTGCGCTCAAAGTGGCGGACAACGGCGTCCAGGTGCTCGGCGGCCACGGTTACATCCGCGAGCACCCGGTCGAGATGTGGCTGCGCAATGCGCGCGGTTTTTCGGCAATCGATGGGATCGCAACGGTCTAGGCCGCCACGGAGAAAAAATCATGATCGATTTTGAACTCGAACCACAAGTATTGAACCAGCTCAAGATGTACCACATGGTCTCGGAGCAGATGATGCGTCCGATCTCGCGCGATTGCGACGAGCACGAGCATCAAAAACCAACCCAATTTTACGAGGCGATGTGGGCGGCATCGGCTGCCGGCTCCAACATCCAAATAGGCAGCGACAGAAGCAAAAAGCCCGACCCATCGAAACCCGCGGCCCCTCGGCGCGCCACTCTGGTCACCGTGCTCAGCACCGAGGAACTGTGCTGGGGCGACGCCGGGCTTTACCTCTCGACCCCCAATCCGGGACTCGGTGGCGCGGCGCTGATGGCGGCGGGGACGCCCGAGCAGAAGGAGCACTTTCTTAAACGATTCAAGGAAGGCAAGCCCAAGTGGGGCGCGATGGCGATTACGGAGCCCGGCTTCGGTTCCGATTCGTCGGCGGTCGCCACCACCGCAACCCGCGACGGCGATAATTGGGTGCTCGATGGCACCAAGATCTTTGTCACCGCCGGCCAGATGGCAGCCGAGAAATCCGAAGGCTTTGTGGTGGTGTGGGCCACCGTTGACAAGAGCGCCGGCCGCGCCGGCATCAAGCCGTTCATCGTCGAGCACAACAGCCCCGGCATGACCGTCACCCGGGTCGAGAACAAACTCGGTATCCGCGCCTCCGACACCGCCATGATCGTTTTGGACAACTGCCGGATTCCGCTCGACCAGATTCTGGGCAGCGCTGAAGTCCGCAAAGAAGGCGGCTTCAAGGACGTGATGGCGACCTTCGATGCGACTCGGCCGATCGTTGCGGCGATGGCGATCGGAGTGGGACGCGCGGCGCTCGACTTCGTGCGCGACTTTCTCAAGCAACAGAACGTGGCGATCCGCTACGGAATCTCGCCGCGGCGCCTGACCGCCATCGAACGCGACTTCATGGACATGGAAGTGCAGCTCCAGGCGGCGCGCTTGCTCACCTGGCGGGCCGCCTGGATGCTCGATACCGGAAAACGCAACAACCTCGAGGCCTCGATGGCGAAGGCGAAGGCAGGCCTGGCGGTCACGCTGATCACGCAGAAGGCGGTGGAGCTGCTGGGGCCGCTGGGCTACTCGCGCAAAATTCTGGTCGAGAAATGGATGCGCGATGCGAAGATCAACGACATCTTCGAAGGTACGCAGCAGATCAACATGATAATTATCGCGCGTCGAATCCTGAACTACAGCAGCAAGGAATTGAACTAGAAACGCGCGACTGGACACTACGAGCGCCGCTGGAATCTTCCGGCGGCGCTTTTTTCTGGGTCTATTTTTTTACTTTTCGCCGGCCTAGTAGAACCACTTGCCGTTATCCCAGCGGAAAATTTCCGTGGTGCGAGTATCGCTGATGGGCTTGGGCGACGCGCGCTTGGCTTCATCCCGAGACTTGCCGACCAGGTAATAGATGAATTCCTCGTAGGTGATCTTTCCGATCGAGTAACCGTCTTTGGATTGATGCGATTCGCAGCCGCCGACCTTGCTATAAGCGGTATAGGTCGCGGTCTCGAAACCATTTTTCAGATCGAATTTCAATTTCGACAGATTGTTCGTCTCGCGCTCGCGCAAATCCTGCTCCCAATGCCGGCAAAAGTCCGGGAACAGCGCCGCGGCCTTCTTGAATTCGAGATCGCGCTTGATCCGATCGGGCGTATATTTCGCAACCAGCGCCCTGACCTTTTGCCGCAGCGTCTTCTTCGCCGCCGGTGAAGCGGATGCCTCCGGAGCGCCTGCGCTTCGCGATGCCGAGGCGGGTGATGCCTGTGCAGCCGCTTGCGATTGGGCGCGCGCCGTTGAAGCTGCGAACAATGCCGTGATCGCGGCCGTGACTGCGAACGTGGCGACGGCGGCTCTTATCTCGACTGTTCGGCTAAACATCATAGCGATGTTTTCTATAGCAAAAATGCAGACCAGCGTCAGCAGGAAGAACGGGCGCGGCAGAGAAAAACAACGGCCGCAGCCCCCGGACGGGACTGCGGCCGATTGCGGACGTTTCAGTCTCGGCCCGGCTTATTGATTGGGCACCAGTTCGACGCGGCGGTTCTGAGCGCGGCCCTTAGCTGTTTTGTTGGTGGCGACGAAATCGGTCTTGCCGTACCCGCGCGGTATCAACTGGCTCGACGGGATTCCGGCTTTCACGAGGTAATCCACCACGGCATTTGAGCGCCGATCAGACAGCTTCAAGTTGTATTCCTCGCCGCCGATCGCGTCGCAGTAGCCGTTGACGTTGATCGTGACGTTCCGATTGGCCTTCAGAGTCGTTGCGGCTTCATCCAGAACGGCGGCATCACCCGGACGAATCTTCGACTTGTTGAAGTCGAAATGCACACCGCGGAGCACCAGCTTCTCCTTGACTGGAGGCGGCGGTGGCGGCGGTGGTGGAGGCGGCGGCGGAGGAGGTGGCGGCGGTGGAGGCGGTGGCACCGGCTTCGGCGCCAGCAGATAGCCGTTCACGCCGCCGATCAGAGCGCCCATCACAACTCCCGTGATGCATCCGATCTTATAACTCTCTAAGGAACCACTTACCCCGGCAGCAACTCCGCACCCTATCCCTCCGCCGACGAGTGCGCCGCCGGTCGCTCCGACCGCGGCGTACTCTCTCTGTTCGGGCGTCCACGACGCGCACGACGAGACCGTCAAAAGAGCGACAGACGCTGCCGCGCCAATCCAATTTTTCCATCTAAACATGAGCACCCCTCCCTGCGTTTCAAGTAATTCCGGAATTAAACACCGCGAATTCTGCCATTCGTGGGAACCGTGGTCCATTGGGGAGGCGAATCTTTCGCACTCCCGAGATTCGTAATGATGAGGATTCGTTACATCGGTTACATAAAGAAGCGGCCGCAGCCCCAGATGGGACTGCGGCCGATTGCGGACGTTTCAGTCTCGGCCCGACTTACTGATTGGGCACCAGTTCGACGCGGCGGTTCTGAGCGCGGCCCTCAGCCGTGTCGTTGGTGGCGACGAAGTCGGTCTTGCCGTACCCGTGCGGTATCAACTGGCTCGACGGGATTCCGGCTTTGACGAGGTAATCCACCACGGCATTTGAGCGCCGATCAGACAGCTTCAAGTTGTATTCGTCGCTGCCGATCCAGTCGCAGTAGCCGTTGACGTTGATCGTCACGTTCGGATTGGCCTTCAGAGTCGTTGCGGCTTCGTCCAGAACGGCCGCATCACCCGGGCGAATCTTCGACTTGTTGAAGTCGAAATGCACACCGCGGAGCACCAGCTTCTCCTTGACCGGAGGCGGCGGTGGTGGTGCTGGTGGAGGCGGCGGAGGAGGAGGTGGCGGCGGAGGAGGCGGTGGCGGCGGAATCAGCGCATCGCAGAGGTAGTGGCCTGCCAACGCGCCGAGTCCGGCGCCTATCGCTGCTCCACCCACACCGGCATAAACCTTGGTGGAATTGCTAGGGGGATTTTGCCCCGAAGTCTTGTCAGCGATGACAATTCCTGAGGCTGCACCTGCGGCTGCGCCCAGCAGTCCTCCGACGACCGCGCAGGTTCCCCACGAGCGTGGCTGCCGCATATTTGCGCAACCGCTCAAACTGGAGCCGATTAGCGCCGCACACGCGACGCCGGCGACCGCATTTAAAAGCCTTGATTTCAGTCTCATGAACTCCTCCTCACCCAAGTGCGTCTATGCGCGAAGCGAACTCCCTCACTTGCCCCGGAGCCTCAATCATGCCCATACGGGAACTGACCCACCCAATTGACGGGGAAATATAGTTATATTTGTAACAAGAATGCAACATCTCCGGGGGGGTGAAAAAGCGAGATTTTTTGTCCGGGCTGGCTTTGGCTCTGCGCTGCGCGGGCTTCCTGTCGATAAGTGGCGCTGAAGTTGCCGTCGGTTTCCCGATCAAGCTCGGCGCATATAACGCTTAACGCTCTGAATGCCTGCAAAGACGCGGTTCTCAGCGGTCCTCTGAGGTCGAATCAGTTAATCGGGGCCCGGGTCGCCCTTCTGATGGCCATGCTTTTGCGCATCGGCCTGTTGCCTGAAACCGGGCTGACTTGGCGGCGAATTCCGCGCGAAGCGGAAACCCTGCTAGACTGTTTCGCTCATCATGCTCTCACTGGCGCGCGGCAAAGAGGGAAGTTTCAAGCTGGTCTCGGGTTACAAGCCCGAGGGCGACCAGCCGGCCGCTATCGAATCGATCGTCGCCAATCTCGGCGACCGCGTCCGGCATCAGGTCCTGCTCGGCGTCACCGGCTCGGGCAAGACGTTCACGATGGCCAACGTCATCGCGCGCGTGAACCGGCCCACGCTCGTGATGGCCCCGAACAAGACGCTCGCCGCGCAGCTCTACAACGAGTTCAAGAGCCTGTTCCCTGAAAACGCGGTGCGCTACTTCGTCTCCTACTACGACTATTATCAGCCCGAAGCGTACGTTCCCTCGACCGACACGTTTATCGAGAAAGACGCGAGCATCAACGACGAGATCGACAAGCTGCGCCACTCCGCCACCAAGGCGCTGCTCGAGCGCAACGACGTGCTGATCGTGGCGTCGGTCTCGTGCATCTACGGCCTGGGCGAACCCGAGGTGTACTTCGAGATGCTGGTGTTCCTCGAAGAGGGGCAGACCATCGACCGCGACAAGATGCTGCGCAAGCTGGTCGATATCCAGTATCAGCGCAACGACTACGATTTTCATCGCGGCACGTTTCGGGTGCGCGGCGACACGGTCGAGATTTTTCCCGCCTACGAAGAGCAGCGCGCCGTACGGGTCGAATTCTTCGGCGACCAGGTCGAGGCGATGTACGAAATCGATGCACTGCGCGGCAAGGTGATTCGCAAGCTGCAGAGCGTCGCGATATACCCAGCGTCGCATTACGTGACGACTTCGGACCGGATGGAAATCGCGGTGCGGGACATCCGCGCCGAACTGAAGGAGCGCCTCGAGTTCTACCGCACGGAGAATCGGCTGCTCGAAGCCCAGCGCCTCGAGCAACGCACTATGTATGACCTCGAGCTGCTGGCCGAGATGGGCTTCTGCCCGGGAATCGAAAACTATTCGCGCCATTTGACCGGACGCCTGCCCGGACAGGCGCCGCCGACGCTGCTCGACTACTTCCCGAACAATTCGCTGTTCTTCATCGACGAGAGTCACGTAACGGTTCCGCAAATAGGCGGGATGTATCGCGGCGATCGCTCGCGCAAGCAAGTGCTGGTCGATTTCGGCTTCCGGCTGCCTTCCGCGCTCGACAATCGCCCGCTGAATTTCGAGGAGTGGGAATCGCACGTCGTGCAGGCGGTCTATGTTTCGGCGACGCCCGGCGATTACGAGCTGCAGAAATCGTCCGGGCTCGTCGTCGAGCAGTTGATTCGCCCGACCGGACTCATCGATCCCGAAATCGAGGTGCGCAAGGCCGGTTCGCAAGTCGACGACCTGCTCGAGGAAATCCACAAACGCGTCGCGGTGAACGAGCGGGTGCTGGTGACCTGCCTGACCAAGAAGATGGCCGAGGATTTGACCGACTACTACCACGACCTCGGCGTCCGGGTGCGCTATCTGCACTCGGACATCGAGACCATCGAGCGCGTCGAGATCATCCGCAGCCTGCGCAAGGGCGAATTCGACGTGCTGGTCGGAATCAACCTGCTGCGCGAAGGTCTCGATCTTCCCGAGGTGTCGCTGGTCGCGATTCTCGACGCCGACAAGGAAGGCTACCTGCGCTCGGCGCGGTCGCTCATTCAGACCACCGGCCGCGCCGCACGCCACATCAACGGCCGCGTGCTCATGTATGCGGACGTAGTCACCAAATCGATGCGCCAGGCGATCGACGAGACCTACCGCCGGCGCGACAAGCAGGTCGTATACAACGAGCAGCACGGCATCACGCCCACCTCGATCACCAAGGCGATCGACGCGTCGCTGGTCGAGATGTACTCGCCCGAGTGGGCGGTGGTGCCCGAAATAGGCGACGACCAGGCGGCGGATGAAGAGTTCATCCCGGCGCACGAGTTGCCCGATCGGATCACCGCGCTTCGCCGCCAAATGATGGACGCGGCGGAAAATCTCGACTACGAGAAGGCCGCCGAGCTGCGCGATCAGATAAAGAAGCTCGAGCGCCACGCCTTCGGGATGGATCAGCCGCGCCGTCCTGAGCAGCCGTCAGCCCCGCCCGGCTCTGCCCATCAACACGCGAGCGAAGCGGCGCGGGGCAGGCACGAGGGCCACAAGATCAAGGACGTGAGCGAAAAGGGCATCCCGGTGAAGACTCGAGGCCGCCGCGGTGCGGGCGCGGCGACCGGCGCCGCCGCGGGCGCGATGCGCCCCAATCGTCCCGTCAAGCAAGGCAAGCTGAAGCTGATCCCCGACGCTCCGAAGTAGCGCGCGCCACGAGTGACATGTTACTTGACAGTATGTCGTGCCTCGTGTTACACATCGAGCCGTGATCGTCAGCTTCCGGCATAAGGGCCTGAAGGAGCTTTTCAAAACACGCACTAGTCGCCACATCGCCCCCGATTTGCACGCCCGCTGCGTCCGGCGGCTCGACGCGCTCGACAGCGCGTCCAGCCTTGAGTCTCTGAATCTGCCGGGGTTCGATCTTCATTCATTGCACATGAAACCACAGCGGCACAGCATCCACGTTAACGGGCCATGGTGTCTGACTTTCGAGTGGGAAGAGGGCAACGCGAGACGAGTGGACTTGGAACAGTATCACTAAACTTGGAACTCTATTGATAACGCGATATGTCAGGACGAACGATATGAGCACCGAATATCTTGTTGACCGGGCAGCTATTACCCGCGCACCCACTCACCCCGGCGTGTTTTTTGCCGAGGACATTCTGCCCGCGATGGGCCGGCACACGATCGTTGAGATAGCGGCGTTGCTTGGTGTCAGCAGGCAGACGCTGCACCGCGTGATGAGCGGCGCCACCGCGATCAGTCCGGATCTGGCAGTGCGTTTGGGTAAGCTTTGTGGCAATGGTCCCGAACTGTGGCTGAATATGCAGGCCCGCTACGACGCTTGGGAAGCCCGGCGGCGGCTTGGGAAAAAGCTCGCGAAGATTCCGACCTTGGCCTGATTCAAGCAGCCCGGATAACCGCATAACTTTGGCGACAGCGTCGCAGGCTCTGAAAAGAGCCCTCTATTTCGCGCGCTCGCGGAGTTGGCGGGCGGCGCCAGCGAAAAAATTACGCGCGATAAAGGATCGCTCGCCGGCCGCCATCGCCTCCAGTATCTCCGCGTTCAGCCTGATCGCTTCATCGTCGGACGGATTCGCGTTCAACGCGATCTCGGCGACTGCCAGCGCGCGCCGGAGTTGGCCCGCGTCCTTGAGCGCGCGCGCCTTTGCGACGATCGCGTCGTGGCCGCAGATCGCGACGATGTCGCCGCCGTGTTCCTGCCGCGTCGCCGGGAACATTTGCGACGGCTCCCCTGACCACCATCCGGCGTAGCGCCGGATAACGTCGCGCACCACGAACGCGACGCATCCGTAAATCGGTTGCAGGTACGGCTTCGCCGCGAGATCGGCCGGGATTGAAATGTCAGCCTCGACGATATCCACCGGCCACTGGCCCGCGTTGAGCCGCCGCACGACTTCATCATGGATGAATCGGATTGCCCGCGCCGTCTCGCGCAGCACTTCGTTGCATAGTTGCTCGCCGCGATACGCGGGTCCGTGGCCGGGCAGAATGTAACGCGGCCCGCATTTCGCGATCGCCTCGAGCGTCTCCGCCCATTCAAGCGTGTAGCGCTGTACCTTGTTGGGATTGCCCGTGTTCGGCATCGACGACACGATCAAATCGCCGACCATCGCCAGCCGCCGCGTCGGCACCCAGACCCAGGTCGCGTCATCCGTCTCGCCCATCGCGTGATGCAGCTCGACCGGCTCGCCCACCAGGTCGAGAAATTGTTCATTGCGATAAACCAGGTCGGGGTAGCTGAACGAGTTGGGGTCGAAGAGTCCCTCCGCGGCGAACGCGCCGCCGAACTGGAGCCGATTGATATGCCGCTGCCATCCGCGGGTCAGTGCGTAGCGTTTGAAGCGGGCGCCGACGTCCTCGTGCGCCCAGATTTTCGGCCGCGCATGCCCGCGCGCGATTGCGTCGGCAATGAACGCCTGGGTGCCGAACGCGTGATCGCCGTGGCCATGCGTGTAGATCAGAAACGCGAACGGCTCCTCGCTGACCTCGCGAATCGCGCGCACCGCCATCGCGCCCATCAGCCGCGAGCTGGTATCGACGACGATCATTTCGCCGCGCCCGTATGCGAACGCGACGTTGGCGAAGCCGTGGAACATCGCGATTCCCGGCTCGAGCACTTCGAGCTGTCCCATCAGCGGGTCGAAGCCGGGCAGGTTGTTCGATTGCCTGAGGTTGGGCGTGGAACTCATGGTCGGTCTCCTGCGGATACGGGTCGCATACGACGAATCTATCGTTTACACTTCGCACTTGGAAATGAAGGCTGAAGTCATCGAGTCGAGCGCGCTGCGCGGGGAGCTGGATCGCCTGCTCGCGCTGCGCCATCACGATCCCCATTCGATTCTCGGCGCGCATCTCGAGGGCAAGCGCCTCGTGGTCCGCGCATTTCGGCCCGCCGCCTCGCGGATCGACCTGCTCGTTCCCGGCGACGCGCCGCGGCCGATGCGCATGCGCGGCTCAACCGGACTGTTCGAGGCCGTCGTCGAGGGCCGCGACTCGATTTTCCCGTATCAGTTCGAGATTCACTACCCCGGCGGCGAATCGATCACGATCCACGATCCGTACTCGTTCATGCCCACGCTCGGCGAGCTCGATCTTTATCTGTGGGGCGAGCAGAAGGACGACCGTGCCTACAACAAGCTCGGCGCGCACGTCCGCGAGGTCGCCGGCATCCGCGGCGTGTCGTTCGCGGTGTGGGCGCCCAACGCGCGCGGCGTCAGTGTGATCGGCGATTTCAACCGCTGGGACGGCCGGATCCACATGATGCGTACGCTCGGCAGCTCGGGCGTGTGGGAGCTGTTCATTCCCGGCGTCGGCGCGGGATTCAATTACAAGTACGAAATTCGCACCCGCGACGGCGGCCTGCTGATGAAAAGCGATCCCTTCGCGCAGCGGATGGAAGCGCCCCCCGCCACCGCCTCGGTCGTTTACGAATCGAGCTACGAATTCCACGACGCAGACTGGCTTGCAGAGCGCGCGCGGCGCGAATGGATCAAAAGCCCCGTCTCGATCTACGAGGTCCATCTCGGCTCCTGGCGGCGCATGCCCGAGGAGGACAATCGCCCGCTCACCTATCGCGAGATGGCGCCGATGCTCGGCGACTACGTGACCCGCATGGGATTCACCCACGTCGAGCTGCTGCCCGTGATGGAGCATCCGTTCACCGGCTCGTGGGGCTACCAGGTCAGCGGTTACTTCGCGCCGACCTCGCGCTACGGCAGCCCCGACGACTTGCGCTACCTCATCGACGAACTGCATCGCCGCGGCATCGGCGTGATCCTCGACTGGGTGCCCGCGCATTTTCCCAAGGACGAATTCAGCCTCGGCCGCTTCGACGGCACCGCGCTGTTCGAGCACGCCGATCCGCGCCAGGGCGATCATCCCGAATGGGGCACTTACATTTTCAACTACGGCCGCGCCGAGGTGCGCAACTTCCTGACTGCCAGCGCGCTCTACTGGCTGGGCGAGTTCCACGCCGACGGCCTGCGCGTTGACGCGGTCGCCTCGATGATCTACCTCGACTACGCGCGCCGCGAAGGTGAATGGATTCCCAACGCATTCGGCGGGCGCGAGAACCTCGAAGCGATCTCATTCATCAAGAAGCTCAACCAGGACGTGTACCGCCTCAACCCCGGCATCATGATGATCGCCGAGGAATCCACCGCGTGGCCGGGCGTCAGCCGCCCGGTCTTCATGGGCGGACTCGGCTTCGGCTTCAAGTGGGACATGGGCTGGATGCACGACACGCTCGAGTACTTCGCCCTCGATCCCATTTACCGCCGCTATCATCATCGCGATCTCACCTTCGGCCTGCTCTACGCGTGGAGCGAAAATTTCGTGCTGCCGCTCTCTCACGACGAGGTCGTGCACGGCAAGCGCGCGATGCTGGCCAAGATGCCCGGCGACCGCTGGCGCCAATTCGCCAATCAGCGCGCGCTGTTCGCCTACATGTGGGCCCGCTCGGGCAAGAAGCTCATCTTCATGGGCCAGGAAATCGGCCAGTGGCGCGAATGGGACCACGACTCGAGCCTCGACTGGAACCTGGTTGACTATCCCGACCATCGCGAACTGCAGGTACTGGTGAGCGACCTCAATCGCATCTACCGCGACGAGCCCGCGCTGTGGGAGGCCGACACCGACCCGGCCGGCTTTCGATGGCTCGACGCGGACGACGCCAACCGCAACATGATTGCCTTCATGCGGGTTGCGCCGAGTACCGGCCGCCGCATCGTATGCGTATGCAATTTCTCGCCGCAGTTGCGCAGCCGCTATCGCATCGGCGTGCCTGGCCCCGGATTCTATCGCGAGCTTCTCAACACCGACTCGGCTGCGTATGGCGGGACCAATGTTGGCAACATGGGTGGCGTCGAGGCCGCCGCGATTCCGTGGCGCGGATTTTCGCATTCGATCACGATCCAGATGCCGCCGCTTGCGGTGATCTGGTTCTCCGCTCCGTAGTGCATCCGCGCCATCCCCGCCGGCGCCTGTTTCGCCCGCCACTTCCCCCCCTCGTTGCGCAGCGCGCGTTCATCTGACAATTTTCTTAAACGCCCCGGTAACTCACGATGATGTGTCCCATCTGTAAAAAGCCCGCCGACCTGTCGCCCCAAAATCACTTTCGCCCGTTCTGCTCCGAGCGATGCCAGATGATTGACCTTGGCACGTGGGCGTCGGGAGATTACAAGGTGGAGGGCTCGAAGGCCGCCGACAACGAGCATCACGACGATCTCAAAAAGCGCAGGCTCCTCAATTGACGCGTGACGCGCCGCCGCGGATTCATCCGACTTCGGTGGTAGGCGGCGAGGTCGAGCTGGCCGCCGGCGTCGAGGTCGGTCCGTTGTGCCTCCTCGACGGAAAAATCCGCCTCGGTGCGCGCACCCGTTTAATCGGTCACGTCACCATTCTCGGCATCACGGAACTCGGTGCCGACAACGTGCTTCATCCGGGCGCCGTAATCGGCGACGAGCCGCAGGATCTCACCTACAGCGGTGGCGCACGCTCGGTGAAAATCGGCGATCGAAACATCTTTCGCGAATATTCCACCGTCCATCGCGGCTGCGAGCGCGGCGACGTCACCATCATGGGCGACGACAACTTCATGATGCAGAATGCGCACGTTGCGCACGATTGCCGAATCGGCAACTCGACCATCATCGCCGGCGGTGCGTTGCTCGCCGGATGGGTCGAGCTCGGCGACCGCGCGCTGGTCTCGGGCAACTGCGTCGTGCATCAGTACACTCGCATCGGACGGCTCGCGATGATGCGCGGTCTGTCGCGTACCAGCCGCGACGTGCCGCCGTTCTGCATCATGGACGGCACCCATACCCTGCACGGGATCAATGTCGTTGGACTCAAGCGCGCGGGAATTTCGTCGAACTCGATTCATGCGCTCCGGCGCGCTTTCGCCGCGCTCTTCGGCACGCGCCGCAATCTCAAACTCGCAATCGAGAGACTCGAGAAATCCGGCGATCTTGCGCCCGAAGTAATCGAGATGGTGGAATTTATTCGCGCCTCGAAGCGCGGTGTCGCCTTCGGCCCCTTGAACCCGCACTCCGATTCCGACTCCTGAATACTGCGCTGCCGTCGCCACGGCCGGTTGCTTGCGCGTCCGGCCCCTGAAACAATCATGAAGAACCGGGGAAATTAAAATATGAACATACGCCCACGATTTTTCATCGGCGCCGGACTGATCATCCTGGCGATCGGCTACCTTATCGGCAATGCGATGCGCACCACTTCGGAATACTACCTGACCGTCTCTGAAGTGGCCGCGCGCCAAAGCGAGCTGGGCGGACAGGCGCTGCGGGTTGCGGGCCGCGTCAAGCCCGGCACAATTAGCTGGGACCCGAACATCCTGACCCTGAAATTTGAAATCGTGCCGATTCCCGACGTCAATGCTGACGGCACGCCCATCAAACCTGTCGTAGAGACTGAGCCCGTCTCGTTCCGCGTCATAGCCGCCGGCGAGCCCAAGCCCGACATGTTCGCGCCCAACCGGGACGTTATTGTCGAGGGCAAGCTCGGCGAGGGCGGCGTTATCACCGCGACGCAGGTGATGACCAGTTGCGCTTCCAAATACAAGCCCAAACAATCACAATAGCGGCAGGTCCTGCTTATGCCGCAACTTGGTAACCTCGCGCTCGCGATCGCGCTGATTCTCGCCGTCTATTCCATCGTCGCGAATATCTACGGCGCGCGCCGCAATGCGCCCGACTTCGTCGTCAGCGCGCGTCATGCGATTTGGTCGATGTGCGCGATGGTCACGATTGCGGTCGTCGTGCTGTGGATGGCCCTGCTGCGCAGCGACTTCTCGCTCGAGTACGTCGCCTCATATTCCAGCTCCACGCTCCCGACCGCTTACAAATTCACCGCGCTATGGGCCGGGCAGCAGGGCTCGCTGCTGCTATGGACCTGGTTGCTGGCGATCTTCACCTCGGTAGCCGCGTTCCAGAATCGCCGCCGCAATCCCGACACCGCGCCCTACGCGCTGGCCGTGCTGGCCGGCGTCGCGATTTTCTTTCTGTTGATGCTGAATTTCGTCACCCGTCCGTTCGATCTGCTCGCGACGATTCCCGCTCAAGGCTCCGACCTCAATCCACTGTTGCAGAACTATTGGATGGCGATACATCCGCCGTCTCTCTACACCGGTTACGTCAGCGCCTCGGTTCCGTTCGCCTTCGGCGCCGCCGCGCTCATCACCGGAAAACTCGACGACGGATGGATTCGCTCGACGCGCCGATGGGCGATTTTTTCCTGGTTCTTTCTGACTCTCGGCAACCTGTTCGGCGCCCGCTGGGCCTACGAAGTTCTCGGCTGGGGCGGTTACTGGGCCTGGGACCCGGTCGAGAACGCAGCCTTCATGCCGTGGCTCGTGATGACCGCGTACCTGCATTCGGTGATGATCCAGGAACGCAAGGACATGCTGAAGGTTTGGAACCTGTCGCTGATTGGACTCGCATTCGGACTCACGCTGTTTGGCACTTTCATCACCCGCAGCGGCGTCATCTCGTCGGTGCATTCGTTCACCCAATCCGGCCTCGGTCCATACTTCCTCAGCTTCCTGATCGCGGTGGTGCTCGCCTACACCGCACTTTTGATCTTCCGCTCCAAGCAATTGCGCAGTCCCGCCGAATTTGAATCGTATCTGTCGCGCGAGGCTGCGTTTTTGTTCAACAACCTCATACTCGTCGGGATCACCTTCGCCGTTTTCTGGGGCACCGTCTTTCCCGTGCTGTCGGAAGCGGTGCGTGGCGTGAAGATTACCGTCGGACCGCCGTTCTTCAATCGCGTCAACGCGCCGCTGGCGCTCGGGCTGGTGTTCCTGACCGGCATCGGACCGCTGATCGCGTGGCGGCGCACGACCACTGACAATCTGGTCCGCAGTTTCACCGCGCCCGTCGCAATTGGCGTCGCCACCGGGATCATCGTCGCCGCTGTCGGGGTGCGCCAATGGTACGTGCTGACCGCCTTCTCATTGGCCGCGTTCGTGGTCGGCACCGTAATCGTCGAGTTTCGCCGCGGGATGAACGCCCGCCGCCACCTGCTGGACGAGCCGCGCGCCAAAGCGCTCGTCAATCTCGTTGCCAAGAACAATCGCCGCTACGGCGGCTACGTCATCCACGTCGGCGTGGTTGTCGCGTTCATCGGAATCGTCGGCTCGTCCTTCTTCCGCACCGAAGTGAAAAAGAGCGTGCACGCGGGTGAGAGCTTTACGATTGGTTCGTACACTCTGCGCTTCCAGGGTATCTCGCAGCTCGACACGTCTCATGTCGTGAGCGCGACCGCCCGCGTCGAGGTGCTCGGCGCTGACGGCCGCGAAATCACCATGATGTCCCCGGCGAAGCTTTTCTTCATCCAGGCGCAGCAGCCCGCGACCGAAGTCGCAATCCGCTCCACTCCCGTAAGCGACCTCTATCTTGTACTCGCCGGACTCGACGACAGCGGTCAGACCGCGACCTTCGAAGTGTTTTTGACGCCCTTGGTCTTCTGGCTATGGGCCGGCGGCCTGCTGATGGCGTTCGGCACTGTGATTGCGATGTGGCCCAACGTGCGCGAACGCGCCGCGATTGCGACCGTGCTCAGCCGTTCGGCCATCGACAGCCGCGAACTCGCCGACGTAGCCACTCCCGGGAGTGATTGAATCCTGTGCGTTCGCAATTCGCATTCGGATCGTCGCTGCGGTTTGCGGTTATCGTCGTCGCGCTCTTCGTTTTTATTTCCCCCGAACTGAAAAACCTCTCACGTGAAATATTTGCCGCGGAAACCACGACCAACGCGCAGGTTTCTGAGGGATTAACCTGCCAATGCGGATGCGGTCTCACCGTCGCCAACTGCAACATGCCGACTTGCGGCTTTTCCGTGCCGCTGCGCGCCGAGGTAGACGGCATGATCCGCAAAGGGATGGGTCGTGCGCAGATAATCGCCTTCTATCGCCACAAGTACGGGGAGAAAGTCCTGTCCGCGCCGACCACCGAGGGCTTCAATCTGCTCGCCTGGACGATGCCTTTTATCGCGCTCGCGCTTGGCGGCGGCGCGGTGATGCTCGTGGTCGGGCGATGGCGCTCCAATCCGTCGTCTGCGCCGCCCGGCTCGGAACCGGCCGCAGAGCCGTCGTCATTCGATCCCGAACTCAGGCGCAGACTCGAAAAAGAACTCAAGGAGCGCAGATAACCGGTGTTCATTCTTGCCGCTGCGCTGATTGTCGCCGGAGTCGCGTTGTTCGTCGCGGCTCCGCTCGGCATCGGGCTCGTCGGAGCGCGCGCCAAGTCGCCCGGCGAGCTTCAAGTGGAGCGCGACGAGCATGAACGCGCGCTGGCAGTGCAGGGTCTTCGCGAACTCGAGTTCGATCGCGAGATGGGCAAGCTGTCTGATGCGGACTACGAATCGATGCACAAGGCGCTCGAGGAGCGGGCGCTGACCGCGATGGCCGCGGTCGAGAATTTCCGCCTCCAGACCGCCAATGCCGCAGATCGGAAGAAACTTTTCTCCGCACCTTTGACGCAGGCGCTGCGCCGCACCGACGCCGCACCGCCTCCGCCGCCGCAATCCTCGCCGTCGCCGGCGCGCAAGATTCGCTTCTGTTCGCAATGCGGAACGCGCGCCGCGGCCGACTCGAAGTTCTGCGCGCAATGCGGCCTCGCGATCACGCCAATTGGCGCCGCGCCCGCCTGGACCGAGTGATGTCGGCGCCCGTTGTCGAGACTCGCAGCCTGGCAAAGACTTACGGTCTGGCGCCCGTCCTGCGCGAAGTTCAATTGCGCCTGCTGGCGGGTGCGGGCGCGTTTATAGTTGGCGGCAACGGCGCCGGGAAATCCACCCTGCTGCGTATCCTGGCCGGACTCGAAGCACCGAGTGGCGGCCACGCCTTGGTCTTTGGGCAGGACACGCGGAGACTCGCCGCCCGCTATCGTCGCCGAATCGGCCTGATGGCGCATCAGAGCTTCCTCTATCCGAATCTGACCGCCCGCGAGAATCTCGAATTCTACGCTGAACTCTATTCCCTCGCCGACCCGCGCGCATCCGCCGATCAATGGCTCGGCCGGGTCGGACTGGCCGACGCTGCCGATACCCGCGTGCGTGCCTTCTCGCGCGGGATGGAACAGCGCCTCTCGGCCGCGCGTGCGATGCTTGCCGAGCCTGCTCTGCTGCTGCTCGACGAGCCGTTTGCGTCGCTCGACCATGACGGCACCGATATCGTCGCTGCGCTGATTCGCGGCGCTGTCGAACGCGGCGCCTGCGTGCTGGCAACCACTCATGGAATCCCCGCCATCGATGGCATCGAGTTCGCGGTTTTCGAAATCTCGCGCGGCGGCCGCCTTTCGCAGCATGAGCATCATGAGCATAAGGAGGAGATCCGGCGCGGCGGGCGAATCCGCTCGCTGCTGGGCAGATAGAAGCCGTGTCTGGCTTTGCCGCCGTCCTGCGCAAGGACCTGCGCCTCGAGCTCCGCAGCGGCGAGAGCACGCTGGCGCTGCTCGCGCTCTCGATGCTGGTGCTCGTCGTGCTGGTCTTCGCCCTCGACGCGGCGCGCGTGCGCAGCGTTGACGCTGCCGCCGGCGCGCTGTGGGTCGCGATGGTGTTCTCCGGGATGCTCGGCGCCAATCGCGCGCTGCTCGCCGAGCGCGACAACGGCGCGATTCGCGGCTTGCTGCTCAGCCCGCTCGATCCCGCAACACTCTACGCCGCCAAACTCGCCGCCGCTTTCCTCTTCATGGCGGTGGCCGAGGTTGGCGCGGTCATCCTGATGGTGTTGTTCTTCAATCTCGAATTTGACGCGTCGATAGTGCTGCTGGCGCCGATTCTGGTGCTGGGCGCGATCGGATTTTCCGCGCTGGCCACGCTGCTCTCCGCAATCACCGGACGCACTCGCGGCGGCGATATGCTATTGCCCATTCTCGCCGTGCCGATTTTCGTGCCGGCGCTGATTGCGGGCGTCAAGGCAAGCTCGGCTGCGCTCGCCGGCGCGCCGCTTGAGTCGATGACCGACTGGCTCAAGATCATGATCGCGTGCGACGTGCTGTTCGTCACCGCCGGTTACCTGCTGTTCGAGCATGTGGTAGGCGGCGACTGACGAAAGGAAAAACCGGTGGCCCCATGAACAACCCCACGATTCGCAACTGGCTCGGTTTCTCGACCCTGGCCCTGATGCTGGTGTCGCTGTTCATGGTCTTCGACTACGTTCCCCCGGACGCCGAGATGGGAATCGCCCAGTTGATCTTTTATTTTCACGTCCCACTCGCCTGGGTCGCATTCGCGTCGTTCGGACTGGTCGCCATCGCCGGCATATTTTACCTCTGGCTCGGCGATCAGCTCTGGGACGACCTCGGCTACGCCGCCGCCGAAACCGGGATGGTCTTCTGCACGCTGATGATTGTCGCCGGTTCGATTTGGGCCAAGCCGATTTGGGGCACCTGGTGGACGTGGGACTCCCGGCTGACGATGACTTTTATCCTCTGGCTGATGTACGGCGGCTACCTGATGCTGCGCGCCAGCGCCGACGACACGCCCCAGGTAGCCCGCTTCGGCGCGGTGATCGGAATCGTCGCCGCGCTGGACGTGCCGATCGTCATCGCCTCGGTCCGCCTGTGGCGCACTATTCATCCTGCGGTGCTGGTTACCAAGCAGGGCACCCATGGCTTGGAGGATCCGCGGATGATCTGGACTTTGATGGTGTGCCTGGCGGCATTTACGCTGTTGTGGGCATGGTTCCTGATGCTGCGATTCACCCAGTTGCGGACCCGTAGCAGGATGCGCCAGCTTGCCACCAGGATCGCGTTCGAAACGGCGGCGGCATCTGACCCCGCCTGATGGAGTTGAGTTGATGGGAGCACATTTTGGATACCTGTTCGCCGCGTACAGCATCATCTTCGGCGTGATGTTCCTGTACGTAATGTTCATCTGGCGCCGCCAGGCGGCGCTTGACGCCGAACTTCGCTCGCTGGAGGCGCGGATGGCGGCGATGGCGGATCGGCCGGCGGCCGGCGGTCAGCCGGCGCCGCGGCCCGAGGCTTGAGCCGGGTTCGCGCAGTCGCTGGACGCAACTTGCTAATCGAGCACGCCAAGTGAGTATAGTAACTGAGGTCGCGAATGTTGCCGACTGAGTATTCCGGATGGAATTTCGCGACTACTACAAAACTCTCGGTGTCGATCGAAAAGCCAGCGCGGCGGAAATCAAAAGCGCCTTCCGCAAGCTCGCCCGCAAATTCCATCCCGACGTAAATCCCAACAACAAGGATGCCGAGGCCAAATTCAAGCAACTGAACGAGGCCTACCAGGTCATCGGCGACGCCGACAAGCGCAAGAAGTACGACGAACTCGGCGCCGATTGGGAGCACGGCGTATCGCAGGAAGAGATGATGCGCCGCTATGCGCGCCAGCAATCGGCGGCCGGCGCGGGCGCGGGCGCGGACTTCGGCGGCGGCGATTTCAGCGATTTCTTTTCGCAATTCTTCGGTGGCGGCGGCGCAGGAGCCGGTTTTGGACATGGCGCCGGCAGGCGCAGCCGCGGCGGTCCGTCACGCGGATTTTCCGGCTTCGATTTCGACACCGCGGACGTCGAGCCCGCGCGCGCGCCCGATCTTCGCGCCGAAGTCAGAATCCCGCTCGTCGATGCGGTCAAGGGTGCGAAGCGCCGGCTCGATCTCGTCGCCGAGGACGAATGTGCCACCTGCCGCGGCAGCGGGATGATCGCGCGCGAGGAAAAGCAGGGCAAGGCGCGCGTGATTCGCTCCGCCGAGCAATGTCCGACCTGCGGCGGAGTCGGCGTGGTGCAGGCGCGGCGCATGCTCGAAGTCACAATCCCAGCGGGGGTGTCGGACGGCACGCAGTTGCGCTTGAAGGGGCAGGGCGGCCGCGCACCGCGTCCCGATCAGAATGGGGATCTCTTCCTGACCGTCAGAATCGAACCGAACCCGGTGTTTGCGCTTGCGGGCCGCGACCTCCGCGTCGATTTACCGGTTTGGGACTACGAAGCGGCGCTCGGTGCCGAAATCACCGCGCCGACGGTTGACGGGCGTGTGTCGCTCAAGATTCCGGCCGGAAGCCAGACGGGACGGGTGATGCGGCTGCGCGGGCGGGGACTGCCTGCCCACGGCAAGGAGCCGGCCGGCGACCTGCTCTACGAACTCAAGGTGCTCGCGCCGGCCGAATTGAACGCCAGGGAGCGCGCGCTCATGCAGGATTTGGCCGATAGTCTCAAGGCGCGCGGGATTGCCGATCCGCGCGCGGAACTGATGGCGTCGAAGTGATGCGGAGCTGAATACGGTGGCACGGCGATCTTCATCAACCGGACCGGCTTCGACGCATCGGCGCACCGCGCGCGGCAAAGTGGTCCTGCTGAGCAGGAGCGTGCTCTGCTCGATCGGCGGAATCAGCGAACGCGAGTTGGCGTCGTGGGAGCGCGAGGATTTGATCGCGCCGGTTCGAGTCGAGCGAGTGCGCGGACGGCCCGAGGCGCTCTACGATCGTGAAGCGTTGCGCCGGGTCCGTGTGATTCGCACTCTCGGCGAGGAACTCGAAGTGAATATCCCGGGGATCGGCGTGATCCTGCATTTGCTCGATCAACTGGGCCGGTGAGTGAGGGGGGTCCGCACCCGGTCCTTCCCGTGTCATATATGGACCCCGCCCGCGTGCAAGGGTGAGAAACGGCTGGGGGGAACTGGTTGCGGTCATATATCCGGCCTATTAGATGGGCGGCATAGGAAGCGGCCCTGGCCTTGATGGAAATCCGCGCGC